>ENA-UONX01002978-UONX01002978.1-human-gut-metagenome-genome-assembly--contig:-P74old-NODE-2978-length-11026-cov-4.950962_pt1 | contig 11026 bp, 7 predicted proteins | sample MGYA00242466_ERZ724013 | MGnify/ENA metagenome assembly ERZ724013 | reverse complement strand
ATAATTAGCAGGAAGGAGAATACGATGGATATTAATCAGCTCCGGTATTTTATTGAAATATGCAAATTGGGCAGCATGTCAAAGGCGGCCGTCTCCCTCAACATAAGCCCGCAGGGGATAAGTGCAGCCATACGCCGGCTGGAGGACGAGCTCATGGCAGACCTCTTCTACCGGTCCGCGAACGGGCTGGAACTGACGAACCTCGGCAAATCCGTGTATTCCGAGGCGCTGGTAATTGTCGAGCACGTGGACAAGATCTATAATTTCGGCAAGCTCGAGGCGATGGGCAAGACGAGCATCACCGTGGCCGTGACCATGGGGCGCTTCATGAAGCTGCCGCCCTCGCTGCAAAAGCTGCTGCTGACTCCCCCGGACGAATTCAGCGTGAGCCTCATAAACGAATACTCCGCAGTCTGCACGGACATGGTCCTGAAGGGCGACGCGGCCTTCGGCATGGTATACGGCGAGTGCGACACCAGGAAGCTCAACGTTACCGAGCTGGAGAACGTGCAGCAGGTGTTCATCGTCAACAAGAGCCACCCCTTTGCGAAGAAGGGGAAGATCTCCATACGCGAGCTGGACAACGTCCCGCTGCTGATGCCCGAGATCAAGACCGTGCCCGGCACGGCGATAGCGGAGGAATTTGCAAGGCACAACATCAGGCTGAACCTCGCCTACGTCTGCATGGTCCCGCACCAGGCGATAGACATCGTCAAGAAAAACGAAAACCTCGTGGCCAGGACGCTGCAATCGGACATAACCGAGGCGGACCTGGACCAGATCTGCGTCCTGGACCTCGTCGACTACGACTTCACCATGCCCTTTTCCCTGATAACCAAGAAGGGCCGCAAGCTGAGCGTGCACGAGCAGCTCTTCAAGCATCTGATGCTCGACTGCTACCGCCAGCCGTAAGGCCGGAAACAATAAATCGCCCCGCAGCGGAACACTCCGCCGCGGGGCGATTTGTTTTTTGTCGGATCAGCTAAGAAAAAATTGTTATAGCCGGGCCCGTCTGATATAATATTGCCATATTGAAAGGACGGTGCCGCGATGAGATCAAAGACGCTCTACACCGTGATAGTCGCCGACGACGAGGACGAGCTGCGCGAGGCGGTGTGCTCCATGATCCCCTGGGAGGAGTACGGCTTCAAGCTCGTGGGCAGCGCCAGCAACGGGCTGGACGCGCTGCAGCTCGTGGAAAAGCTGGAGCCGGACCTGCTGCTCACCGACATACGCATGCCCTTCATCTCGGGCATCGAGCTCGCCCGGCAGGTGCGCGAGGTGCGCCCCGCGACGAACATAGCCTTCCTGAGCGGCTACGACGACTTTGAGTACGCCAAGCAGGCGATACAGTACAACATCATCAGCTACATGCTCAAGCCCCTGACCATGGAGGGCCTGGGCGCGGAGCTGCGCAACATCCACCAGAAGATAGACGCGCAGTTCGCCATGTTCCGCCAGGCCCCGCCGCGCGCGGACGGCCCGGACCTGCGCGCGGCCATGCTCATGCCGCTGGTGCTCGACGACTTTGCCGACCCGGAGGGCGACGCGCACTCGGAGGCCTACGCCCGCCAGTGCGGACTGCTGCGCGACAAGAGCGACCGCCCCTGCTACACCGTCATGGTCTCCACCCTCCTGGGCGAGGACGGCGCGAACCGCACGGCCCCGGCCTTCGTGGCCTCCGTGGACAGGCTGGCCTCGAAATACCTGCGCAGCGTCAGCTTCTTCGCCTCGGGCAAGGTCATAACCGTGCTGCTGGGCAACCCCTCGGACTTCGACGAGTATCTGCACATCCTCGCCGACGAGCTGCCGCAGATGGCCGACCGCGTGCTGGGCCGGCGCTGCCGCATCGGCGTCAGCCGCATGGTCCGCAGCCTGAGCGAGCTGCACGGGGCCTATCGCGAGGCCATGGAGGCGCTCAGGCAGGGCGACCGCAGCGAGGGCGGCGCGCAGTTCATAAGCGACCTCGCCCCCGCCGTCAAGGGCGGGAACCTCCTGTGCAAGCGGGCGCTGGAGACCATCGACCAGAACTACATGGACGCCGGGCTCTCCCTCGTCTCGCTCAGCGGGATGCTGGACGTCAGCCCCAACCACCTGAGCGCCTGCATAAAGAAATACGCGGGCGAGACCTTCATCAACATACTCATCCGCAAGCGCATGGAGGCCGCGCAGGAGCTGCTCGCCTCCTCCTCGCTGAAGGTGCAGGAGATCTCCCGGCGCTGCGGCTATACGGACCAGCACTACTTTTCCTACTGCTTCAAAAAATACTGCGGCGAGTCGCCCAACGCCATGCGGCGCAGGCTGGACTCCGGAAGGGCGGGTGAGGGCGCGTGAGGGACAGAGCGCCCCGCACGAAGCTGCGCATAACCAGCATACTCGTGACCATGGTCGTGGGCACGGTGGCGGTCATACTCATCTGCTGCATAGCCCTGTTCCTGGACCGATACCGCAGCGCCATGGTGCAGAGCGCCCAGACCAGCAGCGCCCAGGCCGTGTCCCAGGTGTCGAACACCGTCGGAAGCTATCTTAGCGACATGGACCAGGCCATGAGGCTGGTGGAGCAGTCCGTCTCCGAGAGCGGGGAGAGCCGCGACCGGCTGCTGGCCGCGTTTTTGAAGTTCCGCCCCGACGTCGTGGCCGTCACGAGCTATTCCGCGGACGGCGAGCTGCTCGACTGCTGGTCGCCGGACCGCGAGCCCAAGGAGAACATCCTGCAAAACCTCTCCTTCGACCTCGACATGGCCCGCGCCACCGGCGGCTCCTTCATGACGGCGCCGCATGTGGAGACGATTTTCGAGGGCTACTACCCCTGGGTCGTCACGATGACGGCCCCGCTCGAGGGCGGGGGCGAGGCCGCCTGGGTCTCGCTGGACCTGAGCTTCTCGGGCATCTCCAGCTACATAAAGAACGTCAGCATAGGCCAGCGCGGCTACTGCTTCCTGATGGACGACGCCGGCAACATCATCTACCACCCCCAGCAGCAGCTCCTCTACGCCGGGCTCAAGAGCGAGGACACGGAGGCGCTGGCGGCGCTGGAGGACGGGGCCTACGCGGACGACACGGTCATCTACTCCGTGGCCAGCGTGGGCGAGAGCGGCTGGCGCGCTGTGGGCGTGAGCTATGTCGACGAGCTGGTGAACCGCAACGTGAACGACATGATCCGCCTCTCCTTATGGCTGGCGGTCGTGGTGCTGGCCGTCGCCGTGCTGACGAGCTGGCTGCTCTCGCGGCTCATCGGCAAGCCCCTGCGCGGCCTGGCCTCGGCCATGGAGAGCTTCGAGTCCGACGCCGACCACTTCACCTACCGCCCCGTCGGCGGCACGCGCGAGATGCAGGAGCTCTCGGACTCCTTCGAGCACATGGTGCTGCGCATACAGGAGCTGATGACCACCGTGCGCGAGGAGGAGGTCAACCTCCGCAAGACGGAGCTCAAGGCCCTGCAGGCGCAGATAAACCCGCACTTCCTCTACAACACGCTCGACTCCATCGCCTGGATGTGCGAGCAGGGCCGCAACGCGGACGCCGTCAAGATGGTGCACGCCCTCGCGCGGCTCTTCCGCATCAGCATCAGCCGCGGCCACGAGCTTATACCCATCGCCAAGGAGATAGAGCACGCCGAGAGCTACCTCCAGATCCAGATGTACCGCTATAAAAACCAGTTCACCTACGACTTCGACGTGGACCCGGACTGCCTGGGCTACTACTGCAACAAGATAACCCTCCAGCCCATCATAGAGAACTCCATCAACCACGGCCTGGACCTCATGGTGGAGGAGGGGCGCATCGACGTGCGCGTCCGCTTCGACGGGGACGACATCGTGTTCTCCGTGCAGGACAACGGCGTGGGCATGGGCCCCGAGCAGCTGGAGGCCATCATGCAGAACGGCCCCACGGACCGCACCGGCATAGGCATCAAGAACGTCAACGACAGGCTGAAGATATACTTCGGCCGCAGCTACGGGCTGAGCATCACCAGCGAGCCGGACGTCGGCACCTGCGTGGAGATACGCATGCCCAGGATTCGGGAGGGCGACTATGAGACGAAGTAGGCTCGCCGCCGTCTGCGTGCTTATCTCGGCGCTGCTGCTGGGCGGCTGCGGCGCCACTGCCGCTACGGAGCAGCACACCGTGGCGCTCGTGGCCAAGTCCACGCAGACGGAGTTCTGGCTCTCGGTGTTTGCCGGGGCCGAGGCCGCCGCCACGGAGTACAACCTCAAGCTCACCATAACCGGCCCCGAGACCGAGGAGGACTACGAGGCGCAGAACCGCATGGTAGCCGACGCCGTGGCCGCCGGGGCCGAGGCGCTGGTGTTCTCCGCCATCGACTATGAGAACAACGCCTCCGCCATCGACGACGCGGCCCGCGCGGGCGTGAAGATAGTCGCCATAGACAGCTCCGTCGCCTCCGAAATGGTCAGCACCTACATCGGCACGGACAACTACGCCGCGGGCCGCATGGCCGCGCAGGCCGCGCTCGAGCGCGTGGAGGGCGAGCTCACCGTGGGCATCGTGAACTACGACATCAGCAGCGCCAACGGCCAGGAGCGCGAGCACGGCGCCGTGGACCTGCTGCAAGAGAGCGGCCGCGCCGAAGTCGCGGCAGTAATAAACACCCTCGCCGAGGCCGGGCAGGCGAAGGAGGACACCGAGGCCATGCTCGCCGAGCACCCGGAGATAAACGTCCTGCTCGCCTTCAACGAGCCCACCAGCGTCGGCGCCGCCGAGGCCGTGAGCGCGCTCGGCCTCTCCGAGAGCGTGTTCCTCGTCGGCTTCGACTCCAACGTCGTCACCGTGGACGGGCTGCAGGAGGGCAGCGTGGACGCGCTCGTCGTGCAGAACCCCTACGCCATGGGCTACCTCGGCGTGGAGAGCGCCTATAAGCTCCTCGCCGGCCAGGGAGACTCCCTCGAAAAGACCGTGGACACTTCTACACAGGTGGTGGATAGGGAAAACATTTTTACCATGGACAGTCAGAAAGCCCTGTTCGCCTTCGAGCAGTGAAAAACCCGACATGTTGAACAAAATGGCATACTCCGATTTAATTAAATTGTCGTATTCAAATAAAATTCTAACTTCCTTTCGGTGATATTTAACCTTGTTTTCGCTGGCAGATTTTAATAGAATTGTAACACCGGGCGGGATAAGAGGAGTCCCGCCAATACCGAAAATGAAAAAGGAGAATTGCCATGAAGAAAATACTTGCACTGCTTCTCGCGCTTGTCATGATCTTTGCGCTCGCCGCCTGCGGCGAGGCCAGCACCGACACCTCCAATCCGCCTGCCGACGGCGACACCCCGGCCAGCGAGGCTCCCGCCGATGACGGCGGCGCAGCCACCGTTGCCAACAAGGATAAGCCCCTGGTCTGGTTCAACCGTCAGCCCTCCAACAGCACCACCGGTGAGCTCGACATGGCCGCTCTGACCTTCAACGAGAACACCTACTACGTCGGCTTCGACGCCAACCAGGGCGCCGAGCTGCAGGGCACCATGATCCTTGACTACATAAAGGCCAACATCGAGGGCCTCGACCGCAATGGCGACGGCATCATCGGCTACGTCCTCGCCGTCGGCGACATCGGCCACAACGACTCCATCGCCCGTACCCGCGGCGTCCGCAGCGCTCTCGGCACCGCCGTTGAGGTCGACGGCGTCATCGACAGCACCCCCGTCGGCACCAACATCGACGGCACCTCCACCTACGTCAAGGACGGCACCCTCGAGATAGACGGCACCACCTACATCGTCCGTGAGCTCGCCTCTCAGGAGATGAAGAACTCCGCCGGCGCCACCTGGGACGCCGCCACCGCCGGCAACGCCATCGGCACCTGGGCCTCCTCCTTCGGCGATCAGATCGACATCGTCGCCTCCAACAACGACGGCATGGGCATGAGCATGTTCCTCGCCTGGTCCAAGGCTGAGGGCGTCCCCACCTTCGGCTACGACGCCAACTCCGACGCCGTCGCCGCCATCGCTGAGGGCTACGGCGGCACCATCAGCCAGCACGCCGACGTGCAGGCCTACCTGACCCTCCGCGTCCTGCGCAACGCCCTTGACGGCGTGGACATCGACACCGGCATAGGCACCGCCGACGACGCCGGCAACGTCCTGAGCTCCGACGTCTTCTACTACGACGAGGCCTCCCGCAGCTACTACGCCCTGAACGTGGCCGTGACCGCGGACAACTACGAGGACTTCCTGGATTCCACCGTCACCTATGCGCCCGTCTCCAACCAGCTCGACGCCACCGCTCACCCGACCAAGAACGTCTGGCTGAACATCTACAACTCCGCCGATAACTTCCTCGGCTCCACCTATCAGCCGCTGCTGCAGAAGTACGACGATCTGCTGAACCTGAACGTCGAGTACATCGCCGGCGACGGCCAGACCGAGTCCAACATCACCAACCGTCTGGGCAACCCCGACATGTACGACGCCTTCGCCATCAACATGGTCAAGACCGACAACGCCGCCTCCTACACCGGCATTCTCAGCCAGTGAGCAGGCTGCACAGACACAGTGTAAGCTAACTTAAACCTTTGCTATTAGGGAGAAATAACTTCTCCCTAATAGCAATTTGTAATGAAAATCCGGCAGAATCAGGTTTTCGCTGAAACTGCTAATTTGCAAAACGGGAGTTAACTAGAATTGCAGATGAGAAAAATGATATCGTCCTGTCAATACGCGGCATGATCAAGTCCTTCGGCCGCAACCGCGTGCTTGACCACATAGATCTGGACGTCAGGCGCGGGACTGTCATGGGCCTTATGGGCGAAAACGGCGCCGGCAAGTCGACGATGATGAAGTGTCTTTTCGGCACCTACCAGAAGGACGAGGGGAAGATCTTTCTAAACGGCAAGGAGATCAGCTTTTCCGGCCCCAAGGATGCGCTGGAGAACGGCATCGCCATGGTCCACCAGGAGCTCAACCAGTGCCTGGAGCGGAACGTGACGGACAACCTGTTCCTCGGCCGCTACCCGACCAACGCAATGGGCGTCGTCGACGAGGGCGGAATGAAAAAGAAGGCTTCCGAGCTTTTCCGTAAGCTCGGCATGACCGTGAACCTGAACCAGCCGATGCGGAACATGTCCGTTTCCCAGCGGCAGATGTGCGAGATAGCCAAGGCCATCTCCTACAACTCTCAGGTCATCGTCCTGGACGAGCCCACCTCCTCCCTCACCGTGCAGGAGGTCGAAAAACTCTTTGAAATGATGCGGATGCTGCGCGATCAGGGCATCTCGCTTATATATATCTCTCACAAGATGGATGAGATATTCGAGATCTGCGACGAGATCTCGGTCCTGCGCGACGGCAAGCTCGTCATGACCAAGCGCGCCGAGGACACGAACATGAACGAGCTCATCGCCGCCATGGTCGGCCGCTCGCTCGAGAGCCGCTTCCCGCCCGTGGACAACACGCCGGGGGAGACCATCCTCTCCGTGCAGCACCTCTCCACGAAGTACGCGCCCTATCTGCAGGACGTGAGCTTCGACGTGCGCGAGGGCGAGATCTTCGGCCTCTACGGCCTGGTCGGCGCGGGCAGGACGGAGCTCCTCGAGACGATCTTCGGCGTGCGCACCAGGGCCGCCGGACGCGTGTACTTCAAGGGCAGGCTCATGAACTTCACCAACGCCAGGGAGGCCATCGAGCACGGCTTCGCCATGATAACCGAGGAGCGCAAGGCCAACGGCCTCTTCCTCAAGTGCGACCTCACCTTCAACACGACGATAGCCAACCTCAATCAGTACAAGTCCGGCCCGGCGCTGTCCAATCCCAAGATGGTCAAGGCCACGAACAAGGAGATCAAGGTCATGCGCACCAAGTGCATGGGCCCGGACGACATGATAACCAGCCTCTCCGGCGGCAACCAGCAGAAGGTCATCTTCGGCAAGTGGCTCGAGCGCGAGCCGCAGGTCTTCATGATGGACGAGCCGACCCGCGGCATCGACGTCGGCGCCAAGTACGAGATCTATGAGCTCATAATCCAGATGGCCAAGGCCGGCAAGACGATAATAGTCGTCTCTTCCGAAATGCCCGAGATCCTCGGCATCACGAACCGCATAGGCGTCATGAGCAACGGACACCTCTCCGGCATCGTGAACACCAAGGAGACGGATCAGGAAGAGCTTTTGAGACTCAGCGCAAAATACCTGTAAGGTAGGAGAAGCACATATGGTAGCAGAAAAATCAAAGATCCTGACGGCTGAGCAGGAGGCTCAGCTGCTCGCTCCGATCGACGAGCATGTGGGCGCCATACAGGAAAAGATAAACGCCCTGCGCGTGGACGGCACCGACAAGGTCCTGGACATCCAGAACAGCCTTGAGAACCTCAAGCGCGACCGCATCTACACGGCCGAGGAGAAGCAGAAGCGAGCCGCCGAGCTCAAAAAGCAGCTCGCCGCGGCCAAGGAGGTCGAGGCCAAGAACAAGGCCGAGGTCTCCAAGCTCATCGCCGAGGCCGAGAGCTACCTCAAGGCCAACTACGGCGCCTATTACCAGGCCGTGGTCGCCAGCTGCGCCGAGGAGAACGTCAAGGCCCAGGAGAACTACAAAGAGGCCGTCGAGCAGCTGCACAAGGAGCACCAGGAGACGGTGTCCAAGCTCTCCGATCAGCAGGAGCTCAAGGACGAGAAATACGTCCACAAGAACCGCCTCTTCGACGCGAAGATGAACCTGCTCAAGGAAAAGCAGGAGATAAAGGACCGGCGCCACGCCGCCTTCGACCACAAGTACCACCTCATCGACCTGCTGCGCATGTCGAAGTTCACCTATGGTGAAAAGACGGCCCAGTCCTGGGAGAACTACCGCTACACCTTCAACCGGCGCGACTTCTTCCTGCGCAACGGCCTGTACATAGCCATAGTAATCATCTTCATCGCGCTGTGCATAGTCACGCCCATCGTGAAGGGTGTGCCCCTGCTCACGCTCAACAACGTGCTGAACATCCTGTCCCAGGCCTCGCCGCGCATGTTCCTGGCCCTGGGCGTCGCGGGACTCATACTGCTGGCCGGCACGGACCTGTCCATAGGCCGTATGGTCGGCATGGGCATGACCGCGGCCACCATAATCATGCACAACGGCCCCAACACCGGCTCCGTGTTCGGCAAGGTCTTCGACTTCACCGGCATGCCTCTGCTCGGCCGCGTGTTCTTCGCGCTCATCGTCTGCATCGTGCTGTGCACCATCTTCACCACGATAGCCGGCTTCTTCACCGCCAAGTTCAAGATGCACCCCTTCATCTCGACCATGGCCAACATGCTCGTCATCTTCGGCCTCGTCACCTACTCGACCAAGGGCGTGTCCTTCGGCGGCATCGACAGCACCATCCCCTCCATGATCATCCCCAAACTGGGCAAGTTCCCGACCATCATACTCTGGGCGGCGGCGGCCGTTATCGTCGTCTGGTTTATCTGGAACAAGACCACCTTCGGCAAGAACCTGTACGCGGTCGGCGGCAACCCCGAGGCGGCCTCCGTCTCCGGCATCTCCGTCTTCAAGGTCACCGTCGGCGCCTTCATCATGGCCGGCGTGCTCTACGGCTTCGGCTCCTGGCTCGAGTGCATCCGCATGATCGGCTCCGGCTCCGCGGCCTACGGCCAGGGCTGGGAGATGGACGCCATCGCGGCCTGCGTCGTCGGCGGCATCTCCTTCACCGGCGGCATCGGCAAGATCTCCGGCGTCGTCGTCGGCGTGTTCATCTTCACCGCGCTGACCTACTCCCTGACCACGCTCGGCATAGACACGAACTTGCAGTTTGTGTTCTCCGGTATTATAATTCTTGTCGCGGTCATGCTGGACTGCCTGAAGTACGTCCAGAAGAAGTAATCACATAAAAACGCAGTAAACCGCTGCAAAGCAGATGTGAGCGATCCGCCTTCTTTGCAGCGGTTTTATTATGCAAAAGAGGAGAGAATGAAGATGCAGAAACTGGGCGCCGTGCGCCGCGCTCTGGGCGCGGGCGAGCTGGACGGGACGCTGTCCCGGCTCAAATACGGCGAGATAAGCGGGGCCAGGGCCAAGGTGGCCCATGTGCTCGACGGGTTCGCCCGCAGCTTCGGCGAGGACGAGGAGCGCCCCGTCGTGCTCTGCTCCGCGCCGGGCCGCACCGAGATCTGCGGCAACCACACGGACCACCAGCACGGCAGGGTGCTCGCCGGGGCCGTGGACCTCGACTTCCTGGCCTGCGCGGCGCCGAACGGCCTGAACAGGATAAGGTTCCAGTCCGAGGGCTGGCCCATGGTGGAGATAAGCCTCGACGAGCTGCTGCCCCGCACGGACGAGCGGGAGAGCACCGCCGCCCTCGTGCGCGGCATGGCCGGGCTCGTGAAGGAGCGCGGCTATGAGGTCGCGGGCTTCGACGCCTACGCCGTCTCCGAAGTGCTGCCCGGCTCGGGCCTGTCTTCCTCGGCGGCCTGCGAGGTGCTGCTGGGCGTCATCGAGAACTGCCTGTTCTGCTCGGGCGAGCTCGACGCAGTCACCATCGCCCAGCTCGGCCAGCGGGCGGAGAACGTCTATTTCGGCAAGCCCAGCGGGCTCATGGACCAGACCGCGTCCTCCGTCGGCGGCGCGGTGGCCATAGACTTCGCGGACCCGGCGGAGCCGGTGGTGCGCAGCGTGGCCGTGGACCTCGAGAGCCTGGGCTATGCGCTGTGCATAATCGACTCCGGCGCCAGCCACGCGGCGCTGACGGGCGAGTATGCCTCCATCCCCGAGGAGATGGGCGCCGTGGCGGCCTATTTCGGCAGGAAGGTGCTCCGCGAGGTGGACGAGGCCGAGCTCCTGCGCGCCCTGCCGGAGCTCAGGCGCGCCGCGGGCGACCGCGCCGTGCTGAGGGCCATGCACTTCTTCGCGGACGACAGGAGGTCCGCCGAGGAGGCCGACGCGCTGGAGCGCGGCGACATCGACGCCTTCCTCGCGCTGGTGCGCGAGTCCGGCCGCTCCTCCTGGGAGCTGCTGCAGAACATAACGCCCACGGGCGCCGCAAAGGAGCAGGCCATGGCCGTAGCGCTGGCCGTCGCGGAGCGCGCGCT
>ENA-UONX01002977-UONX01002977.1-human-gut-metagenome-genome-assembly--contig:-P74old-NODE-2977-length-11032-cov-3.782636_pt1 | contig 11032 bp, 10 predicted proteins | sample MGYA00242466_ERZ724013 | MGnify/ENA metagenome assembly ERZ724013 | reverse complement strand
CCCCCAGGCTTCATTGTGGAAATGAACCAGCAGCGACTGTTTGATCCACTCATTCTTGTTCGACCAGCCGTTACCCAGCGCAGCCTCATCGATAAAAGTGCACAGAACATAGCGAAAAGAGACGATCACGCCAGGCTCATAGCCCTGCTCCTGGAGTAATTGCTCCACTGCCTGAACGTCGGTCACAACCTGTGCAAAAAGATGTTCCGGCATGCTCTGACTGTTCATCCCGTCCAGGCGCATCACCATCCCCAGTAACGGCGTGGCGGCATCGATCATCGGGTTCAGACTGTTACCGCGCAGGGGCAACCGGTACTGGCGGCTGGAAATATCGCCATCGCTGTCCGGCACCACGGTACTCTGCCTCTCCGGTATATTCCCCATAGCCAGATATTCATTTTCACCGGCTGGCAGGATGAACGGATCGTTCATGGCCTTAACCTCTTATCGCCCACAGTTGTACCCCCAGATCCGGGAAAGTGCCGGAAATATGCAGCGCCAGTGCCCCGGCTTTCATCACGTCCTGCCAGGCAGCAACGCCCTTGTCGAGTTCGAAGTAAACATAACCGTCGTGATAGGGTAACTGGCGCGGCGCGGCGGTCCGTGGCGTCAGCGGCACGCCCGGCACCTGGACGCTGACCATATCGCGGATTTTGTTGGTGGCGGCAATTTTTGACTGCTGGGTAAACTGGTGGATAAGCTGGCTGTGAGGCATTCGAGCACGCACCGCCAGAATAAAGGTGCCGGACTGCAACAGTGTAGGATCGTTAACGGTGGCGACATAAAACCCATCCGAGAAGACCAGCGGCAGGTTCTGCGCACGCGGCATCAGTACAGTATTGAGCGCCCGGCGCAGTTCCGGGATCACGGTACTAAATGAGTGGGTCAGATCGCGGTGACTGTACACCTCCACCGGACAGGGAAGACGGCTGTCCTCCGTGAAGGTCATCAGTTCACCCAGCAGGCGAACCAGATCCAGATAAAAGGTTTCCGGATGCAGGGTATGCAGGTGCGTGCGGTGAGTGAAGTGCATCTGGCTGCGGTTAAGCATCTGCAACATCATAAACTCGGCCACATCGGCAATGCCACTTTGCTCTGGCGAGCCAATACGCTTTGCCAGTTCGCTGGCGCGGTTGCTGATAAGCCCCTGCACATCACCGGCAAACCCGCTGAGTACCGGACTGACCCGGATGGCCTGACAGGTGGGAATAAAACTGTCGTCCAGCACCAGCGCGCCATTAGCCAGCTTGTCACGGATACGGCACAGCGGCAGCGTCACCATTGCGCTGAGATCATCCGCACCGCTGACAATTTTGGGTGCAAGTTGCCCGAGGACAATTTGCTGTACATCGCCATCATCAGAGTGCAAATCACGGACATCAGCACGAGCCAGGCGGTAACGCTCCGTCCCCTGCCCTGCGCTCTGACGTCCCTCAATTTCACAGGTAATATCGCTGATGACAGGCAGCGCCAGATAAATGTCATGGCTTCCGGGTTTTGAGAGATCAAGCGGCTGATACGGGACAGGAAGCTGATCCTGCTCCGGAATGCTGAACACCGTACCATCCGGCATACAGCCTGCTGCATTGTCGAGCATGAGTTTTCCCTGGGCCAGCAGCTCGGTGTTAATCGACAATGACGTGAAGCCCCAGGCAAAATCATCCTGTGCGCTGATACGCTGGTTCAGCAAATACTCCTGGTTCCGCTGCTGTTGCTGAAAATGCTGCGGCAGGGCAAACAACCCTTCCTGCCAGATCACCCTGTTTTTCATGGTCGCCATTGTCAGTTTTCCTCTTTTTTCATTTCGATGCTGCTTTGCCTTACATGCACCAGCAAACGGTAGTGATGGCCCGTACCTTCCACCGCTTCGATTTGTTTCCATTCGGTCGCCTGGTCATCGGAGAAGTAGGCCACGACACCGATAAACTGCGTTTTCTCATCCAGCTTTACCGGCGGCAGGGTTTTAATGGTGTCCGGCAGCAGATTAAAGTCCTGGTGGTCGATATAGTTTTTACCCAGCACATCCGGCAGTGGCGTACTGGCGATCTGGTCATAGTCGGCTGCCTGCAACTTAGAGTCGTCGCTCATATAAATCAGTTGCACATCAACTGCCGCCGCCTCACCTTCTGCATTAATATTTGTGTCCGGTTCAGTCAGCAACGTGACCGTCACCTCTGAGGACTGATCCGCCAGTTTCCCGACCTGAATATCCGGGTTCTTGATCACCTGGCCGAGCTTTTTCACTGTTTCGCAGCCTGTCAGGGTGAGGCTGAACAGCACCACCATCGTGCAGACGCGAAAGAAGCGCGCGGTCATGCTTCCGGCTCCCGCTGTTTCTCACGCAGTACCCGGTCATAGACCTGGGCATAGACTTCGTTAAACAGCATTTCAAATCCCTGCTGGCGATCGGACGCCAGTTCTTCGTAATAATGGCTGTACATCTGCCAGGCTCCGGCGGCGTCCAGCGGCTGGCGAAGTTCATGGCTGCGGCGGTACTGCACAAAACGGCGCATCAGGCTCTGTGGTGAAAACGCATCCAGCAGCACGCGGAGCGACTCCACAATCGCCGCCCGGTTGGCCTCTTCGTGATGGCGGATATTGCGCAGGCTTTCGCTGACGGCGGCAGGGGCTGCCAGATGTACCGGGCTTTTGCCCTCTGCAAACATCACATCAAGCGCGGTGGCGTAATCCATGTTCAGCCGCAGCGGGTTATCTTCCAGCGGGCGCAAATGTTTATCCGACAGGCTGTTACGGTGCTGTTGTAGATCGAGTAACCCTTTTATTGCCGCCTGCAATGTGCGTCCGGCCTCTTCGAGAAAATCATCCGCATCCTGCGAGTTGCGTACAGCCAGGGTACTACCCAGCCCACGCAGTATCGGGGTAACAGCAAGATGGAGTTGGGCGATGTCAGTCGGATTAACGGAATCATCATGCCTTTGCTGCGGATCGGGATACACCGGAGGCAGATCCATAAACGGTTTGTCGATCACACCATCCCTGACGGGAGCCGAAGAGCGGGTTGGGACGATCCCGGAGAGAGGATCACCCGCCACCGTCAAACTTTCTGCCTGAAGCGCCTGCAACGGATCGGCTGAAAAACTATTGACCACGGTATCTGCAAGCTGGTGTCGCTGGGGCATACCTGGATATGCAGGCTGGCCGTCCGTTGTCAGCAATGAGTCCGCCAGACGATCACGGTTAGTGACGATAGTTTCAGGTGCTGCCATCTGTTCGCTGTAAGTGATCAGTTTTCCTGTGTGGATAAACACCTTCAGCGCCAGTGCCCCCAGCACGATCTCGTCCCCCTGTCGCAGACGTACCAGCCCGGCATCCGGGGCAACCGGAGCCAGGTTAATCATCAGTCCTGTACCCAGACTCTTCAGACAAAATGCGCCGTCATGCACCACCACCTGGCAGGCACGACCGGCAACGGAACCGGCCCTGTCCTGTACCGGCCAGTGGCACTCAGGCAGGTTACCGATATCCCCGCCATCAGCAGTAAAGAGGCATTTTGCGGCACGTCCGCTCTCCAGTTCATTACCGTTCATCACCTGTAATGTCATTGAGAGCCGGGAGGACTGCGTTTTTTCTTCAGCCATATGCGATTCCATAAAATTAATCCCTGATGTGAAGGGTGATGGAGGGCGGCGTTTTGGGCTGGCCAATAAACGCCGTGCGTCCGATGCAGGAGCGGGAACGATCACCCAGCAGCATTCCTTTTGCCTGTTCCGGAGCCAGATCCAGCCGGAGATCCCAGGCAAACTGATCGCGCAACAGAAAGGCAATAAACATGGTCAACGCCTGGTGGTTTTCGCCTTCCGGTAAAAACGAGAGATAGCGCGCCATGGAAAGATTACTTAACCGCAGCAGAAATTTTCCGCTGCGATCAGGCACTCTGGCACCCAGCGTAAAATTAACGCCAATGACGGAGCGCCCCGGTACGTATCCGGCGGTTTTCTTTTTAGCATTACGTACGCCCAGCCGGTTCTGCTGGTCAGGCGCAATGACCACCTTACGTAACTGCCAGCTTTCAATACTGACATCCGGCAGATCAAAGCAGTGGCTGACCAGGTTGCACACCACATCCGGCGAGCGCCCCGGCGTTGCCAGAATTCCGGCATACGCGAGCATTTTGCTGTGGTTGATGGCAAGCCTGTCACGCACACTCTGGTTGCCCAGCCCAACCAGCGCATACATTCGCTGTGAAAAGGCATCCGTCCCACCGTTGCGAAAACAGATGTAATAGCGGTACTTACGCCAGGCATGGTAGGCAAACTGCGTCCAGCGGTGGCTGAACAGATCAAGAAATGCTTTCAGCCCTTCTTCATTCTGTGCGGATTCCCGCGCCATCCGATCCAGGTAATAACCGGGTAGCGGAGACTGACCGCCGGAGAAACCGAGAAATTTTGTGGTCAGGGTAAACTGCCCGGAATCACTGCGCTCAAGCGTGCTCAGGTCGCTACAGGGAAAGGCAATACTGGCGTCAGATTTAAACAGCGCCACTTCCTTTTCTGGCTCGGTGCGCAGGGACGGATCCTGATTCGGTGCACCATATCGGCGGTACAGTGATTCCATCAGCACATAAAAATTTATCCCGCGCACATCCGGGAGTATTCCCGTTCCCTCTATATCAGGGCGTGCTGGCCCGTATGTTGCCATTCCCAGGACTCCTGACTTTCCGTGTTAATAATTTTGAGGCAGTGAAATGAGTTGATGCTGGCATAAAGGGCAAAGAAGTATGAGAGCACCGTCCCCAGGAAATAGATCTCCCCCTCACAGACAAAGGGTGCGGGGTTAATCCACAGCGTGGTGGAGAGACCGCGGACCGGTATGCCTTTAAACAGGCGATCGACGGGACGGGATTCCATTTTTTCGATGGCATCCAGCTTCTGGGAGGAAAGCCGGGCCTGCTGCGGGTGATGAATGCCTGGTAAATCAAAAGTACGCAGTACCTGAACCAGTGCTTCCCTGTCCAGCAGCGAGAGGTAGTTCAGGTTCATGCTTGAAATCAGCGACCAGTGCATATCACCATCCGTCACCGGGTATAACGGGCTGGTTGGCCGGGTGACATTGCTGAAGGAAGCCACTGCCGGGTTTTTATTCACGGCTTCACAGATATCACCCACATGCAGTGACGCGGGCAACATCCGGTTGGTGCATACCAGCGAGGCCGTGAACACTTCTCCGTCCAGTAGGGCCTGCTCCGGCAGGCTGCCATCAGCATGGACAAAGGCAATGGAATGATCCAGTCCCCGGTGAAACAGTGACGTTTTTGTGCGGTGATGCCAGTAAACGACTTCACGCTGACGGCTGTACTCGATCTGGTGCTGAAAACCCTCAAATTCAGGCCAAAGGCGATACTTTTCCCCTTTGCTGACCGTTGGAAGTTTGCTGGAAACAGATTTTATCTGAAAAATATCATAGAACTCTGGATACTGTTGGCTGGCCGTTAATGGGTACTGTGGCGCACTGTCATCGGGCCTCACGGGTTCAGAATGATGGACAAACAGGTTCACTGCTGGTGTGCAATATGGACGAAGTGAAGCCTTACGCAGCTTAACATCCACCGGAAGAGGCAGATTAAAGTGCAGTCGTAGTGTAAAAGCATGGAGCGGGAAGCCTTTCGGCAACGGTGCAGCCTCCCGCAGATGAAAGAAGAAAAAGCTCTCCGGATAACAGAAATACTCCTGAAGTACACGGTAGCCATTATGTACGTTTTTCGGCCACGGCAGCAGCGCATCCTCCCGCTCAAATCCCGCAGCCTCAAGCCACAGATCCGGCAGCGCCACACGGTGATCTCCGGCTACCAGTTCCGCATCCATCAGACGCTCACTAAACCACAGATAGAGTTGATGGCGGGTATAATCATCCTCATTTCCCAGCCAGAAGGAGAGCTTATTCAGATCCAGTTCACCGGGAGAAACGTTTCCCTCAGTGAAAAAATCTATCTCAATGACACCTTCTTTGAGGGTACTGGTATTCCGTACATCCCTTACCATCAGGGGTTGTAGCCAGATATCACGCGCCAGTGTGAAATAGCAGTTCGGCAGTGCGGCTTTGTTATCATCATCGGTTAACGCCCCCCGAGCATAAGTTCGCATACTGCTGCCTGTCTGCGTTTTTATCAGCTCGTCGCGGTGTACCTGGACGGATGATTTCAGTTCCTTACGGGGTTGGTATTCAATCACTGCCATTGCCGGAACCGGGCGTAAATAGTTAGGCCACAACATATTAATCAGGCTATGCGTAAATTCCGGGAATTCATCCTCCAGCTTTTGTCGCAAACCGCCCGAGAGAAACGCAAACGCCTCCATCAGGCGTTCCACATCAGGATCACCTTCCTTTTCAGCCAGAAAGCGGGCCAGATAAGGTTTCTCCTGTGACAGCAGCTTGCCAAGCTGACGTAGATAATCAAGCTCTTCTCGATAGTAACGTTCTTCGAAGGCCATCAGATTACTCCACACACCAATGCTGGTGGTTATCCAGCAAAATATCAAATTCCAGAACATCCTGTCGGTCACTGAAATCTATGTACGCTACAATATGAAAACCTAGCTCCAGTGGCGCGTGCATTTCCTCTTCGGCAGCACTAACCACCACATCAGAAATGCGGGGTTCGTAACGCAGAATGCTATTTTTAATAGCCAGAATCATCCAGTCCCGGATGTTCATGGAGTCAGGGGAGCCATCATTAAAATCTACAATCCCAAGCTCCGGAGAACCGTGGCAACTACCAGAACGGGTGTTGAGTATATTGCGCAGATTATTGCGAACAGAATGCAACAACGCCACCTTTGGACGTTGACGCGAAGAGGGATTTACCGCCTCACCAATACGCTCAAACAAACTTCCTCCCGACTCCCGTTCCGTTACCATGCTCACTCCTTGTCCAGACGTCCGACCAGGGATAATTCAAATGAAGCCCCCATGTATTTGAAGTGCGGACGTACTGCGATATTGACCTGATACCAGCCCGGTTCACCTTCCACATCAGCAACTTCAATTTTTGCCTGGCGTAATGGCTTGCGGCTGCGAACTTCTGAAGGCGGGTTTTCCTGGTCAGCCACATACTGACGAATCCAGGTGTTTAACTCGCGTTCAAGATCTCCACGCTCTTTCCATGAACCCAACTGTTCGCGCTGAAGCACTTTAATGTAATGCGCCAGCCTGTTGATAATGAACAGATAAGGAAGCTGAGTGCCCAGTTTGTAGTTAGTCTCGGCTTCTTTTCCTTCCGGCGTATTGGGGAATACTTTCGGCTTCTGTACTGAATTGGCGGAGAAAAATGCTGCATTGTCAGAGCCTTTACGCATAGTCAGAGTGATGAAACCCTGCTCTGCCAGCTCATACTCCCGTCTGTCGGTAATGAGAATTTCCGTCGGGACTTTAGCCTGAAGCTGGCCCATAGCCTCATATAAATGCACGGGCAAATCTTTTACAGCACCACCACTTTGTGGACCGACAATATTCGGGCACCAGCGCGTTGACATGAAACTCTCAGCCATGTTTGCTGCCAGCAGAAACGCGGTGTTACCCCACAAATAGTGTTCGTGGTTTTTGCTGACATTTTCATGATAATTAAAGCTTTTCACCGGATTCTCATCAGGCGCATAAGGGTGACGCAACAGGAAACGCGGTGCTGTCAGACCGAGATTTCGGGAGTCTTCTGACTCACGCAGTGAACGCCATTTGGTGTAAGCCGGGCCTTCGAAAATGGCGGCAACATCCTTGATACCAGGAAGTTCGGTAAACGAATCCAGGCCAAAGAAATCAGGGGAAACGGAAGACAGGAACGGGCAGTGAGCCATCGCGCTGACTGCGCTGATATATTTCAGCAGCTTCATATCGGCGGCGGTATTATCGAAAGCGTAATTACCAATAACAGCGGCAACTGGCTCCCCACCAAACTGGCCGAAACCACTGGAATAAACATGCCGGTAGTATCCTGACTGGGTAATTTCCGGAGCAAATTCAAAATCATCCAGCAGTTCTTCTTTGGTAGCATGCATCAGATGAATTTTGATGTTTTCGCGCGGATCGGCATGGTCAACCAGCAGTTTCAGTGAACGCAGGAACGATTCCAGCTCCTGAAACTCCGGGGCATGGAGAATCAAATCCATTTGACGCCCCATGCGCTCATCGATGTCAGCAATCATGCCATTGACGGCAAGAATATCGACGGACTCCGCCTCTTCATCACTTTGTAACAGCGCAGTGATAAAAGCAGTCACGCCCTGACGGGCAATATCGTAGCTTTCTGATTCCGGTTTAAAACGAGTCTGCGCCATGATTTCATCCAGCAGGGTGGGCGCGGAGACCGGTGCAGCGGAAGCAGATACTTCCGGTAAGGTAGTTTCTGACATACTGAAGTCCTTGTACAAGTTATTTCCGGCCTGCGAGGCCCAGCTCTGCAATCAGTTGCTCACGGCTCTTTTCGTCATCAAGCAATGCCTGAAGTTGTGCACGGAACGCAGGGATATTGCCCATTGGCCCCCGAAGCGCCACCAATGCTTCGCGTAGTTCCAGCATTTTGCGCATCTCCGGCACCTGGGAGGCAATGTTGTCCGGAGAAAGATCGGCCAGCGAGCTGATTTTCAGATTTACGCTCATGCGCGTATCAGGCGTTTCGCTGAGAGCAGACGGAACGGTGAAATCACGACCAATCCCTGCCTGATCCAGCACTGCGTTAAAGTTGTTGCGGTTGATGGCAACGGGCTGGCGCTCATCCAGTGGCGTGTCATCTGCATCACCTGTCAAATTGCCAGTAACCAACAGATTTAGCGGTAATTCCACTTCTGCTGTCTGATTCCCCGTTTTTGGCTTAAATTTAATATTTACTCTTTCTTTTGGGGCAACACTGCCACCACCGTCATTTCTTCTGCTGCTCATAAGAATAATCCATAAGGTTATCATCCAGGCCATGAGCGCAGCATGTTCTGCATTTAAAAAATACAGCAAATACCAGCCCAACGGCAGTAAAAAAATAAAATTCTACACATTCATAGCGTCACATTCTACGCGCAGAAAAGCATTTGAAAAGAAAATTTTCAAGGGGTATCCTTCCACGAAACAATAGGAACAACAAAAGACAAAGAAGCCTGAAACTATGCATGCCAAGCACGCAATGCCCAATAGTGAATTATGTAACTCATTGATTTTAGATCTTTGATCAAGAAACATAAGGATTTCTTATGACTTACAGAGTATATATAAATTCCGTGATTATAATTTGAAATAAAATAAGGATATCCTTATTTTTATCAAAGTGACAATTAAGAACAACAGAATATAATATATATTCATGATTAAGCCATGCCTTTTATAGATGGTGATTGAAAAACATTTACCAACCACTAGCGATCATCCACTCGTTGATTAAAGTTTAACTAAACAGAAAGTTTAAAATTTGTAAAAACAATTATTACGACAAGCGTTAATTCGCATTGTCTGTAAATCAAGCACAGAGAAATGGTGTGGTTCCAGGCATGGACCGTATCGTTATCTGCCTGCCAGGGATTAATGGCAGGTCATCAGCAAGTTGTTGTTAAGAACATTCACAAGGAGTTTACAAATGCCAACACCATGTTATATCTCAATTACTGGTCAGACCCAGGGAAACATCACCGCAGGTGCATTTACTGCTGATTCCGTCGGCAATATCTACGTGCAGGGCCATGAAGATGAAATGCTGGTGCAGGAATTCCTGCATAACGTCACCGTCCCGACGGACCCACAATCTGGCCAGCCAGCCGGACAGCGCGCTCACAAGCCATTTATCTTCACTGTGGCGCTGAACAAAGCAGTCCCCCTGCTGTACAACGCGCTGGCCTCCGGTGAAATGCTGCCTACCACTGAACTGCACTGGTGGCGCACCTCTGTGGAAGGCAAACAGGAACATTACTTCACCACCCGCCTGACAGACTCGACAATTGTTGATATGAAGCTGCATATGCCGCACTGCCAGGACCCGGCAAAACGCGAGTTCACCCAGTTACTCGAAGTTTCGCTGGCCTACCGCAAAATCGAGTGGGAACACGTTAAGTCAGGCACTTCTGGCGCTGACGACTGGCGTGCACCGCTGGAAGCATAAGTTAAGACAACAGCATCCGACCGTCTGGCCGGGTGCTGTTTTTGTATTACACCGCAGGAAAAAAGGTTGTCAGTAAGGGGTTACGTTTTTACGGGAGATGGCGGATGCCGGATACTTCGGCGGTAGCGTGCCTGAAATCCAGCGTAACACTGTACTGTCACAGCCACTGAACTGTGGAGTGTGTGTTTTCCTGTAAGCATCAGGGAGGTCTAAATGTCATTAAAAGGATTGCGTTTTACGCTGAAAGTGGACGGCCAAAATGCGGACACCTTCGCCGTGGTAAATTTCTGGCTGATGCAGAATTTCTCGTTTCCATTTGTTATGGATGTAGATGTCGCCAGCAAGGAGTTTGGTATTCAAGCAAATAGCTTGCTGGAAAAAAAGCCACGCTGATCATCTGGCAGGGCCCCAAGGCGCTGCGTTATGTATCGGGTGTAATTGCCAGTTTCGGAATGAAAGAAAACAATAACTGGCAGATGCAGTACCGCCTTCGTATCCAGCCACCTCTGTGGCGTAGCGGCCTGCGCCAGAATTTCCGTATTTTTCAACAGCAAGATATTGCAACTATTTCAGCCACCTTACTGGATGAGAATGGTGTAACAGACTGGGAGCCATCCTTAAACAGTGAGCACCCTACTCGCGAGTTCTGCGTACAGTATGGCGAAACGGACCTGGCATTTCTGTCACGGCTATGGGCAGAAGAAGGCATTTATTTTTATGATAAGTTAGCCCCGAACGGCCCGGATCAGAAACTGACATTATGTGATGATGCAGCAGGTTTGTCGCCAATAGGAACCATTACCTTCAACCCAAATACCCGAACTGAAGCCGACAAGGAGTGCATCAATGCGTTTCATTACGAAGCTAATGTTCGTCCTTCATCAATACTGAGCAAAGACTACACCTTTAAAACCCCCGGCTGGGAAGGCAAATATATCCGAC
>ENA-UONX01002966-UONX01002966.1-human-gut-metagenome-genome-assembly--contig:-P74old-NODE-2966-length-11066-cov-4.642993_pt1 | contig 11066 bp, 7 predicted proteins | sample MGYA00242466_ERZ724013 | MGnify/ENA metagenome assembly ERZ724013 | reverse complement strand
AGACAGAGATCAGATCCTTTCTTCCATGAAAGACGGGGGAGTGGGCTGTATTGTAAATGTGTGCGCGTCCGTCGGGGGATTTGGCGGGACCTTGGAATTGATGAAAGCGTATCCTTTTGTGTATGGCGCAGTGGGGGTTCATCCCGACGATGCAGGAATTATGACACAGGATACTCTGGATGAGATCCGGCGTCTTTCCCATATGGAGAAAATGGTCGCCATCGGAGAAATCGGTCTGGATTACTACTGGCATAAGGAAGAGGCAGAGCATAAACAGCAGCAGGAGATGTTCCGGGCGCAGATGGACATTGCTAGGGAGGAGAAGCTGCCATTTATGATCCACAGCCGGGATGCAGCCGAGGACACTCTGGAGATTGTAAAGGAATATATGAAAAAAGATATGTTCGGAGGAATCATTCACTGCTTTTCCTACAGTAAGGAGATTGCGGCGGAATATTTGAAAATGGGACTTTATCTTGGCATTGGCGGCGTGCTTACTTTCAAAAATGCAAAGAAGCTGAAAGAAGTAGCTGCCATAGCGCCGCTGTCCCAGATCGTTCTGGAAACGGACTGCCCTTACATGGCACCGGAGCCCAATCGAGGCAGGAGAAATTCCTCCTTGAATCTGCCCTATGTTGCAGAAGCCCTGGCGCAGATCAAGGGAATTACTGCAGAAGAAGTAATTGCAGTGACGGAAGAGAATGCGAAGCGGTTATTATTCAGAGCATAAATTTTGACGGACAAGGAGACAAGTAGTGCAAAGTCAGTTAGTATTTCAGGAAAAAAAAGAGAGGGAACGACTGAGAAGACAGAATTTGCTGTTGTCACAGGCAGAGAAACCTGCGTTAGAGCATTTTTTTAAGGGAAAGTCAGAACTTTCTGTTCTGGATATTGGCTGCAATGATGGAGCCCGAACCTTTCACCGCTTTTCAGATGACAGGATTTCCAGGGTGATTGGCCTGGAGTATAATCAGCAGCTTGTGGAAAGAGCCAACAGTCAGTACGGAAATACTAAATTTTCTTTTTATCAGATGGATGTGGATCGGGATTCGTTTTCCGCGGATTTTCAGAAGCTATGCACGGAACCGGAAGACAGAGAATTTGATCTGATCTGTCTTTCTTTTGTATTAATGCATTTGCATGATGGGGAAAAGCTGCTTCGCACATTGAAGAATTTTTTGAAAAAAGGCGGAGTGATTTTTATCACAGAAAGCAATGACCGCATATCCACTTTGGCTCCAGATGAAAAGAATCTTCTTGGACAGTTTCTGGATATCTTAAAAGAGGACAAATACGCAGGAAAAAGAGAAACCGGTCAGGCCGTTCCCGGCTGGCTGACCAACTGCGGATACGATCATATCCATGTCTGGTGCAAGGGGATTTCCGCTGCCAAAGGCGAACAGCAGCAAAAAGAAGATATTTTCCAGACCTTTTTTTCCTATTTGCCCGAGGATGTGGAAATCTTGCTGGCGGAAGAACCGGATAACAGAAAATATCAGGACTGGCAGAACTGGCTGAAGAAGAATTATGAAGAACTTCAGCAGCTGATTCTGAGTGAGGAATCGGAGATTACAATGGGCATGCAGATTTTGTCCTGTGAGAAGGGAAGCTTATGACACAAAAGACAGGGAGGTTTGGGGCTTCTGGCAGAGAATTTTGTCTGTATTCATTGGAAAAAGAGGATATTGAGGAAACACTGCAGCTTATGGACCGGTGCGTAGGCGAAAATCTGTATCAGAAAGAAGAGCTTGAGCAGGCCATTGGAAGCAGTGAACGGGCATTCCTTCTGCTGAGAACTGCAGAAGGAGAGCTTGCAGGATATATTTATTACTATCTTACCAATGAGAAGCAGATTGCAGAGGATACCAGGCTTACAGAACAGAAAATCCAACGGGTATGCCAGCAGGATACTTTGGCACCTGTTGGCAAGATTCAGTCAGTAGGAATAAAAGAAGCATTTCGCAGACAGGGTCTGGCAGTTGGGCTTATGAACTATGCATTGAATCAGTTTGCGGAGAAGGGCATAGGGGAAGTGTTTATCATCTGCTGGAATGCAGGCGGTAAAGTTCCTCTGGAAAGGGCACTTCAGGAATGTAAGTTTGTTCATCTTTTTTCTGCAAAGATGATCTGGTATAATAAAAAAGAACTTTATTGTCCATATTGCAAAGGACGCTGCAAGTGTGATGCAGAGGTCTATTTTAAGAAAGTTAAGGAAAGGAATTGCAAATGAAAATAAAACTTCTTCCTAAATTTATACTTTCACTTGGCGTGATCGGTGTAATCCTTACCATTGCCATTTCTCTTTTCAGCTATAGAAGCTCCAGATCCTATCTGGAAAATCTATATGCACAGAGGGTAATGACGAACAGCAATAGTATTGCAGATATGATGTCGGTTTCGGATGTGAAGAAAATCCTGGCAGAAGGCGGGGACAAGACAGAAGAATATTCGGAAATGGTCACGCTGTTTAACAAGCTGAAAAAGGACGGCGATGCTACATATCTGTCTCTGGTTGTTCCGGATGAAGACAGTGTTCATTTCTACATAGATGCCCTGGTTGAGGAATTGGGAGATGATCCTGCGAATCAGATTGCCTATGGAAGTGACATTTTGTACACTGACGCTGCAAATCCTGATGATCCTGCTGACATGGAGAAATATATTACCATATGGAACCAATATCAGCAGAATAAAGGTGTGGATCATCCGCTTGTGACGGACAACAGCTATGGCTATAATTACACGGGCATTTCGGTGATTCTGGACGAGAATGGAAAGGCTCTGGCAGAAATTCAGTATATTCTGGATATGAAAGAGGTCAGGAATTATCTGAATTCCTTTCTTATCAATATGCTGCTGATTTCTTTTTGCATTATCGCATTGACGATGGCCGCGTATATTGTCTTTGTGCGAAAGACAATCACCAGACCGATCAGCAGGCTGGCTGATTTTACCCAGGAGATTACAGAGAGCGGAAAGTTTGAGAATCAGAGAATTACCATGAAAACTGGTGATGAGATCGAGGCACTAAGTGACTCTTTCAACTTTATGATGGAAGAGCTTGAAAATTACATTGCCAATCTGTCCAAAGTGACTGCCGAGAAGGAGCGAATCGGCACTGAGCTGGATATCGCCAGGAATATTCAGGCATCCATGCTGCCATGTATTTTCCCGGCTTTTCCGGATCGTAAGGAATTTGATATTTATGCAACTATGACACCTGCAAAAGAAGTTGGCGGTGATTTTTACGATTTCTTCATGGTAGATGAGACACATCTGGCAATTGTTATGGCCGATGTATCCGGAAAAGGTGTTCCGGCTGCGCTCTTTATGGTCATTGGAAAAACGCTTATCAAGGATCACACTACACCAGGAAGAGATTTGGGGGAGGTTTTCTCTACTGTAAATAATCTTCTTTGTGAGGCAAACAGTGAAGGCTTGTTTATCACTGCTTTTGAAGGTGTGCTGGATCTGGTGACAGGAGAGTTCTGTTTCGTAAATGCTGGACATGAAATGCCGTTTATCTGTAAAGCAGGCGCCAGTTTTGAGGCATATAAGATCCGTCCAGGCTTTGTCCTCGCCGGATTTGAAGATATGAACTATAAAGCCGGCAGTATGACGCTGGATGTGGGAGATTTGATCTTCCAGTATACAGACGGTGTGACTGAGGCGACAAATGTAGAAAATCAGCTTTATGGAATGGAGCGTCTGGAGCAGGTTCTGAATCGTGTAAAAGACAGAACACCATCAGAAATTCTGCCTGAAGTGAAAAAAGATATTGATGCTTTTGTGGGAGAGGCACCGCAGTTTGATGATATTACCATGCTTTGCGTAGAGTATAAGGCGAAGATGGAAAAAGCATGATCGGGCAAAAAAAGGCTGAATTCTGGAAATGAGATAATTTCCGGAATTCAGCCTTTTTTAAATATGCTCTGTTCAAAAATTTAGTACCAAAAATTCTGTCGCCTGCATCGCCAAGTCCCGGGCAGATATAAGCGCGGTCGTTCAGTTCTCTGTCCAGATGTCCTACATAGATCTGCACATCCGGGTGCACCTCATGAAGTCGTTTCAGACCTTCCGGAGCAGCGATAACAAACATACATTTAATGCTCTTTCCACCATGTTGTTTGATGAAGTTAACGGCGGAGATAGCAGAGCCGCCAGTTGCAAGCATGGGGTCAACCATAACGATGAGACGCTGGTCGATAGGATCCGGAAGCTTACAATAGTACTCATGAGGCTCATGAGTAACCGGGTCACGGTAAAGACCAATATGACCGATCTTGGCAGATGGAACCAGAGTGGTGATACCATTTACCATACCCAGACCTGCACGAAGTACAGGAACAACAGCAAGCTTCTTACCAGAAATCATAGGAGTTCTGCAAGTCTCAATAGGAGTCTCAACTTCAACATCCTCAAGGGGAAGATCGCGAAGAGCTTCAAAACCCATAAGAACTGCAATCTCCTCAATAAGTTTGCGGAATTCATTTGTTCCGGTCTCCTTATTACGAAGAATGGAAATCTTATGCTGGATCAGCGGGTGATCCATAATAAAAACATTGTCCATATCTGAAAAATTTGACATGATAAAAACCTCCGTAGTGTGATAAAGTTGCCATTGCCCTATGCAACAACAATCGTTACTGTTCACTCCGTGACCAGTAATACGCTTCGCGATGCACAGAAAGACGAACCTTCTTGTGACAAGCACAAGAAGTAGCGTTTGCTGCGCAAACTTCATTCTCGGGTTTTCAGTGAACTTTGTTCACAAAAAACACCTCGCGGTACGTTACCAGTGAACAGGAACTAACAATCCCTTCAGAACTTTTTTCAAATAGGCTCTATAGCGTATTGAAAATGCTTTATGGGAATACTGTAAAAATCATATCGCACTTTCTATAGAAAGTCAATAATTGTAAAAAATTGTCGCATACTTTATACTATAACAAGATTGCTGTTCACAGTATAGACCGTATTGGAAGAAATCATGCGAATGTATGATTTCTGTGCATTGTGAAGCGCGTTACCAGTCAGGTCGTGAACAGGCGCTAGAGCGTGTTTGAAAAATCATTCCCGCAATCTGCACGCCCCACTTTGCGGTATATTTTGCCCGAATTCAGTTGCCGTAGCCCGCTACGGCGCCCTCATCCGGACAAAATCTCCCACAAATTGTGACGCACATCTTGCAGAAAGCCTTTTTCAAACACGCTCTAAGGGAAAAGGAGGAACTATATTTATGAAATTCAGAGTTGAGGGCATTTATGATGCCAAAAAGCTGGGAATCCCACAGATGCTGATTCTGGGGCTCCAGCATATGTTCGCCATGTTTGGCGCTACCATTCTGGTGCCGATCCTGGTAAACAACTATTTTCACGGCGAGGGCTTATCCATTCAGGTAACCCTGTTCTGTGCCGGATTTGGAACACTTCTGTTCCATGTACTGACTAAGCTGAAGGTACCTGCATTCCTAGGATCATCATTTGCATTTCTTGGCGGATTTGCCACCGTTGCAGAGCTTGACACCGGAATTTTTGCCAACATGTCTTATGGAGAGAAGCTTCCATATGCATGCGGTGGTGTGTTTGTAGCAGGACTTCTGTATCTGGTACTTGCAATGATCGTTAAGGTAATTGGCGTAAAGCGCGTCATGCGTTATCTGCCTCCGGTTGTAACTGGTCCGATTATTATCTGTATTGGTCTTAGCCTTGCACCGTCTGCAATCAGCAACGCATCCCAGAACTGGATCCTTGCTTTGATCGCACTTGGAACTGTTATTTTCTTCAACATCTGGGGCGTTGGAATGTTCCGTATTATTCCGATTCTGATGGGTATTGTTGTTTCTTATGTGGTTGCCCTGATCATGAATGCCTTGGGTATGACAAACGCAGATGGAAGTGCTATCCTCAGCTTTGCAGGAGTAGCAAGTGCGCCGATCGTAGGTGTTCCGAAATTCTTCCTCTGCAAATTTAACATTACTGCAATCCTTGCAATGGCACCGATCGCAATTGCTTCCATGATGGAGCACATTGGCGATATTTCTGCTATTTCCGCAACGGTTGACCGCAATTTCATCGAAGACCCGGGGCTTCACCGTACACTTCTGGGTGACGGACTTGCAACCTCTCTGTCAGCACTGATCGGTGGACCTGCAAATACAACTTACGGAGAGAACACCAGTGTTCTTGCTCTGAGCCGTGTTTACGACCCGAAGGTAATCCGTCTGGCTGCTATTTATGCAGTTATCCTCAGCTTTATCCCGAAGATGGCTGAGGTGATCAGTTCCCTTCCGTCTGCGATCATCGGTGGTATCAGTTTTATTCTTTATGGAATGATCTCTGCTGTTGGTGTCCGTAATGTAGTTGAGAACAAAGTAGACCTGACACGTTCTCGTAACCTGGTTATTACAGCGGTTATCCTGGTTTGTGGTCTTGGCATTTCCGATGGACTTACATTTACCATCGCAGGCGCACATATTACTCTTACAGGACTTGCACTTGCTGCAATTGTAGGAATCCTGCTGAACGCCGTTCTTCCGGGAAATGACTATGTGTTTGAGACTGCAAAGAAGAAAGAGGAGATGGAAGACGACTGATCCGGCTGGCTTTCCTATATGGTGATGCTGCCGGCAGGTGAAATGTCCGTTTAGCTGATATATAAAAAGAACTCGATTCAAAGTAAATAAATGCGGGAGTCTTTTTCAAAGAGGCTCTAAGTACATTTATTTGCCATGTATGAATCGAGTTCTTTTTTATGTTGTAATAGGAAATGTTGTTGGAATTTCCTATTACCGGGCAGGATTGCACTGCGGCGGAAGGGGAGGTGTCGTTCGAGGCGACCTGCCGCAGTGCAATTCTGCAAGAAGGAATCTTTTTAGAAGCTTCCGCCTGTACCTCCGTGATCGCTGTCTGAGCCGCCGGAGGAACTGTCACTATCCTTCGGTTTCGCTGTTTTGGTAACTGTGTGATACAGGAAAATATCGTTTGATCTTGTCAGTGCCATACTTCCCTGGCGCACATAATCCACTGCGCTGTCCTGTGTCCGTACGCTTTTCAGCTGGGCTCTCATGCCCATGGTGCACAGAAACGCAAGCACAAGACCGATTCCCAGGGAAATGAGAATCCATATGGGAGAAAAGGGCTCTGTATAAGGCTCCCCGTTAGCAGCCATTTCCAACAGATCCTGACACAGATCTGCGTAGGTATCGAAAGCGCCGTAGAAGTTTTCATCCTTTAACAGAGGCTCTACATTTTCCTTCAGATAAGCAAGTCCGTCATCGTTAAACGCAGTCATACCATATCCGTGGGTGGTAATGTGCCATTCACGGTCGCCAATGCTGACCATGAACAGGATTCCGTCGTGGTTTTCGCCGGTTCCGTAACCATTCTCATCGAAGAAATGATCTGTAAAGTAGTTCATCTCATTGCCGTCTTTCGACTCTACTGTGGCAACTGCCACTTCCAGATTGTATTCCCCGGTGATGGCTTCCAGCTTATCCAGAAGCTGGGATTCTTCTTCATCTGTGAGAAGATCCGCCTCGTCCAGGACAAGGGAAAATTCGGAGGCTGCAAAGTCCTGATAAGAGTCATCTTCCTCACTGCCGGATCCGCCAAAGCTGTTGGAAGCTTCGGCCTGTACCGTAACAGCTCCCGTACCTGGCAAAGCAGTAGTAAAAAGCGCATCCGTGCCTGGAATAACTGCACTGAAAAGGCTTCCTGCTCCCAGCACTGCCGCCAGAATAATTCCAAATGATTGTTTTTTCATGGCATGTTCCTCCTTAACAAAATGTGTGAATCAGCCATGCAATGGCGTAAGCAGCAACGGAAAAACCTGCAGTAAGTCCAAGGAACCATTTTGCAAAGATTCCCTTATCCACAGGGAGATTTCCCACAAATTTTCCGGTTTGTCCGTTCATGCCGAACAGATAGTGGTTGCCCTTCCAGGTGGTGGAAAGAAGCCATACCGGGAAAAGGGCATAGTGGGTTTTACCGCCTTTTAACTGAATACGGGTATCTTCAGGGGTAACGCTGTCATAACCGATGACCGTATCGCGAAAAGCATCCTCAGCGGCTTTTCTTACACGCTGGTTGGCGCGCTCAGCAGATTCTTCTGCGGATACATCATATTTGTCCGCAACGTATCCTGCCAGGTAAGGAGTGGCAAAGTCCACAGCCTCGGAAATTACGTAAGGCTCCAGAGACTCTGTTAAATCATTGTCAATTTTGGAAGAACCGTCTACCGGAATCTGGTCGAACCCGATGTTTCCAGCACGGAAAACAGAGTAATGGCTGGTTTCCGTATAATCATAGTCGCTGTCACTCCAGAAACGGGTCTTGGTGGCATGATAGCGGATATCTGCAGAAGCGTCGGTGTCAAAAAGCCAGAAAGGCACATAAACACCTTTGATCTCGTCAATGTGATTTTCCTTTTTAAATACTTTGGGTAAAAGGATCTTGCCGTGAAGATGTTTGGTCAGACCTTCTTTGGCTGCCTTTTTGTCCAGCTTAAACGGAATGATAAAATCCGGACGCAGGGTACCGGAAAATTTGCCGGACATTACTACCGGATTGCCGCAGAATGGGCAGGAGGAAGCACCTGTGCTTTCATCGGCAACGATTTCTCCGCCGCAGGACTGGCATATGTAAACGGACATTCCGCTGGCTTCATCTTCCTTCCAGGAGTTGTCTGAAGCACTCTCCCAGTTCAATTCATCAGATTGCTGGTTAGCTGCTGCTTCGTTAAATTCTTTGACGGTTTCCATATCAAATTCAGTGTCGCAGTAAGGACATTTCATCTTCTGGAGCGTACTGTTGAATTCGATTGCTCCGCCGCAGCAGGGGCATTTATATTCAAGTAAATCGGACATAGTTCATCTCCTTTTATGCTGCTTTTTTACTGGGTATCGTTTTCATTAAATGGATCGCCACAGTTCGGACAGAATTTTGGTGGATTGGTTGGATCTTCCGGTTCCCAGCCGCACTTGTCACAGCGGTACCGAGGCTTCATAGCCGGTTTAGGAGAACCGCAGTTGGTGCAGAATTTGCCTGTATTTACAGCGCCGCAGGAACAGGTCCAGCTTGCATTTGCTGCAGGTGTCTGAGGCTTTTTCGCGCCGCATTCCGGGCAGAAATTACCGGAAACCATAGCACCGCAGGAGCATTTCCACTGGTCAGCTGCCGGAGCAGAACCGCCTGCCTGAGCCTGGGATACGGCCGGATTTGGCTGTGGCTGGGCCATCTGCTGTGCCTGAGCTGCCTGCTGCTGTCCCATAGCGTAAAGATTCTGTGCGTTAAAACCGCCTGTCATGCCTGCCATGTTCATGCCCATGAAACCGGTCATGGCACCGCCGGCGTTGCCTGCTGCTGTCTTCATGGCGTCTGCCTGTGCTCCTGCAAGAGTAGCAGCTGCCATGGCAGGATTGCGGAGGATAGCCATACGCTGAGCTTCTTTGATCATCTGAGCGTCTTCCTCAGGAAGAGTGATTGGATTCATGGCAACAGATACGATCACGAGACCACGAAGCTGACTCCATTTCTGGGTGAGAGCCTGGTTCATGGCATCACAGAGCTCCATTGCATGAGCCGGAAGTGCGCTTGGACGGATTCCCTGCTGGGAAATGCTGGCAAATGCCGGCTGAAGAGCTGAGATAAATTCTGTTTTCAGCTGTCCCTCGATCTGTTCTCTGTCGTACTGCTGTTCAAAGTTTCCGCAGACGTTGGAATAGAAGAGAAGCGGGTCTGCAATGCGGTAGGAATAAACACCGCTGCAGCGGACAGAAACATCAATGTCCAGTCCGATGTTCTGGTCTACAACACGGAATGGAATCGGGTTCGGAGTTCCGAATTTATTGTCCACCAGTTCTTTGGTATTGAAATAGTAAACACGCTGGTCTTTGCCAGTGTCACCGCCGAATGTGAAACGCTTGCCAATGGTGTGGAAAGTGTTCATGATGGCGTCGCCCAGATTTCCGGAGAAAATACTTGGCTCGGTAGAAGCATCGTAGGTGTATTCGCCTGGTTCCGCGCAGATATCAACGATCTTGCCCTGCTCTACGATCATCATACACTGTCCGTCTGCGACTGCGATTCCGGATCCGGTGGTGATAATGTTGTCGCTTCCCTTGGTATTGGAGGAACGTTTGGATGTGCGCTTCTGACCCTTTACTGCCAGAACGTCATTGTCGATGGCATCACAGTAGAAAAATTCTTTCCACTGATCTGCAAGTGTACCGCCTGCGGCGCCAAGTGCTGCTTTAATAAGTCCCATATTGTAACTCCTTTCTTTTTGACCGGTCAATGACTGGAAAAATTATGTAAACGAATGCCACCTGATGCCAATAGCAGGAGTGCATTGGCGCAGAAACCATGGATTTCATATCTGGTGGTGCCTGTGTGAGCAGACATAGTGGTTTCGTTAATTTGTACAGTCATTGTCCGAGAATGATTTTATTAATTATTCTACATAACGATTCAGCAGACATTATTCCGCGAGGTGTTTTTGTGAACGAAGTTCACAGAAAAAACGAGAAATGCGGCGCGAAATCGTATAAAACATGATTTCTGTGTATCCAGAAGGATATCACTGTGAATGTGCGGAATCGTTACTACTCTACTATAAATTTTATCTGATTTTGTCTGAAAAAACAACCTATATGTGATAAATGACTGGTTTTCGTGACAATAAGACATAGATACTATCTGATTTGCAGTAAATAGGAATTGTATACCAGCCATTTGATGACAAAAAAATGTTTGGAATGCCGGAATAACAAAAATCTGCAGCCTATATATAATAGTACTGCAGATTTTGTCATTAGTAATATTGAACCTGGTATGGGGCGTAATTTATTTTTGGTTCTGCTAACTCTGTTCACAGAAACGCTCTTCGTAATGCATAGAAATCATGCATTCGCATGATTTCGCGTCAAAGGTTTCGGGTTTTGTATGAACTTTGTTCACACAAACACCTCGCGGAACGTTACCGGTGAACAGTGACATTTAACCTTCTGAATTGTCATCAGATGCGTCTGCTCCGGAATTGTCTGATCCAGAGCCGTCAGAACTGGA
>ENA-UONX01002965-UONX01002965.1-human-gut-metagenome-genome-assembly--contig:-P74old-NODE-2965-length-11069-cov-3.752588_pt1 | contig 11069 bp, 23 predicted proteins | sample MGYA00242466_ERZ724013 | MGnify/ENA metagenome assembly ERZ724013 | reverse complement strand
TACAAAAGTCTTAAATCTTCAAATCTTTGTTTTCCCTATGTAATTCCAGCCTTTTCCTTGCAGCTCTAAGGTTTTGCAGGCTCTCTTTCTATTACATTTTGTGACGTAAAATTACCATCTAAATTCACAGTAAATTCACAGTAAACCCGCAAATTTCGGCCTTGATGTTCACAGTGGAAAACTATGTGGAAAACTATCCCTCTCTGGCGTCCATGTAAGCTCCCAGCAGCTGGGCCGCGGTTGCCTTGTGCTGCTGCCGCAGATGGGTGTATACGCTCTCCAGAACCTCCGGCGTGTCTCCCAGTATCTCCGCAGCCTGCCGGGGGTCAAGCCCCGCCTCATAACAGATCGTGGCGAAGCTGTGGCGGAAACAGTGGGGCGTGATGGGGAATGTCTCGTGTGTCGCACCATCGCTTGTCTGAATGATCTCATTCAAGCCCACATCCCGGCAGTATTTCCGCCAGTTCCTTGTGATCTCTCCGGCCCGCATATATCCGCCATCGGCGCCGGGGAAGATCAGTCCCACCCGGTTCCTGGGCAGGGCGTCCGCCAGCGGCGCCAGCAGCGGAATTTTCCGGTTTCCGTTCTCGCTCTTCAGGTGGTCCTCCAGCTTCGGAAACTGCCCCATTGCATAGCTGAGCTTTTTGGTCACATGGATGACCCCGGCTTTCCGGTCAATATCCGCATAGGTCAGCGCCAGGGCTTCTCCCCGCCGCATCCCGGTATAAAGCAGTAGATACGGAAACAGCCACCAGTGGGCTTTCTTCTCCCGCCCCGCTGCCTTTACGGCGGCCTCCTGCTCTTCGGTCAGTGCCTCCCGGTGCTTCACCGGCAGCCCCCGGCTCTTCTTGATCTCCGCAGCCGGGGAAATATCAATATCTCCGGAGATCACCGCATGGGCGAATATCATCTTACAGACACACAGCTCAATAGAAACGCTGTTTGCGCTCCTCCCCTGCTTCTCAAAGGTGGAGATATACCGCTGGATGTCCAGGGGCCGTATCTCCTTCGCAGGTCCGGGGAACGCCTCTTTCAGACGCTTCACGGCGTAGGAGTATACCCGCCGCGTGGATTCTCCAATATCCCCTTCGTGCTGCACCTCCCACTCGTCCGCGATCTTTGGGAAGTCGCGCCCACGCTCTTTCTGCTCCTGGTATTCCAGGATTTTTCTGTCCACCTCGCGGCAGCTCTTTCCCCGGAATGCCACCCGCTTTCCGTTGATGGTCCGGATCGCCTCGAAGAGCCCGTCCGGCCTCTGATGATACTTGCTTTTCTTCGCCATCTTCTTTTCCTCCTATTGCTTCATCAGGAGGTCTGTGCTATACTGTGAACAGACCTCCCGGCTTCGTGGTTGCTGTTCGGGGTGTCGTTGTGCCGTCCGGGTGCGTCAACGCCCGGGCGGTTTTCTTTATTTTAGGTGCTCCATCGTGGCTTATAGCCGGATTTCTCAAGTACCTCTCGGTATCCCGGAAAATTCAATCTTTTCATGGATTCGTCCATTTCTTTTCTGATAGTTCTTTCGACGGAAGTCTTTGTCTTGAAATATCCTAACAGTGAAATTGCTACGGATATCGGTAAAAACGCCCAGTCTGTTTGAAGGAAACGATCTAAAAGTAAATACTGCAAAAGTAAGCCAACTACAATCGATAAAAATACGATCCTCCAAATAAAACTAAACATCATTTTATTTTTGAACGCTTTAAGTTCTTTTTCTGTAAAAAGGCCAATCTCTATTCTATCTGGATGGATATAGACACCCCCGCAATTTTCACATTTAATAAGCGGAGAGCCAAATGTTTTCTCGTTGTTTAAGCTGGATTTTCTTGTTTTATACCCACAGTTCGGGCATTTTTCACTCCAATATTCCATATCATTTTCCTCCCCAGTGTCCCAGCACCAGCCCCAGCGTCCGGAAATCGTCGCACTCTTCGATGATCCGGTCCTTGTAATCCGGGTTGAAGGAAACCAGCCTGATTTCCTGCTTCTCCCGGTCCACTTCCAGCTTCTTGCAGAAAGACTCCCCATTCAAAAGGAAAATCCCGACCTGCCCCGGCTCTATGGCAATCTTGGACTGCACAAAAGCCGTTGCCTTGTCCGGGATATTGGGAGCCATACTGTTCCCGCTGATCCGCACACCAAACTCCGTCCCCTCTGGGATGACGTTGGCGGGGTACTGCTCAATATGAGACGCGATATCGCTCAGGTAGTTCCCCAGACCTGCGGCGGAAGGCTGGTCAAACACCTCCACATCTCCCAGCCCATCGCTGCGCTGCTTGACCTTTGCCTTTGGCTTCTTGGCCCCTGCCTGCCGGTGCTCCGCCACGGCGGCAGCGTGCTCAAAATTCAGGATTGCCCGGACAGCTCCCTTTCCGTGCTCGTCCAGCTTCCGGAAAACGTCCGCAATCTCGTCCGCCTCGTCCCGCTGGGACGGGGCTTTTTTTGCGCCAAAATCCACCTTGATCGTCTTTGGCGAATCACTATAACCATGGGGATTATCGCTGTACCCCATAAGATAGTCAATGGTTACATTGTATTTTTCAGCAACAGCGATCCAGAAATCAGATTTTGGTTCTCTGGCCCCGGTCTCATATCCATTATAAGTTGTCTGGCCTATTCCAAGGGACGCCGCAAATTCCTTCTGTGTCATTCCAAGGCTTTCCCGAAAGATTTTCAAGTTTTTATACATTTTAGTCGCCTCCTTACAACTTCGACTATAATACACGTTTTGCCGATTGTCAATAAATAAATCCGCAAATCGTGGAATATCATATTGACAGTATCCGCAAATTGCGTTATCATATAGTCAAGAAATCCGCGATTCGCGTTACAGGGAGGTGAGAGCATGAAAACTCGTGTCAATATTGAAGCAGAGCGCGGCCGCTTGCAGATGACCAAAACGGAAATGTGCCGCGAATTGGGTGTCACAGCTAAGACCTATAACAGCTATATCCGCGGCGCTGTTATTCCGTCATCCGTTCTGGAGCATCTGCGCAACCTGACCGGCCGTTCCATCGACTATCTTCTCGGCCTGTCCGACCAGTCCGCCAGCTAAAAAGGAGGTCCGTATGGAAACACCTGTATTTGCAAACGAAAAGGGCTGTGCCCTTCTGGCCGCCATCGACGCCGGGATCATTCCCGAAACGGAAAGCGGCTATGACACAGCCCGATTTGATAAGTTCTGGTCTCTGTATCTGCGAAATCTGGCCCAAGTCTACAGGGCCTCAGAGCAGGGCGGAAAAGAGCAGCTCCACAAGCTGCCCGATCAAGGCGCCGATCACCAGTAAGAGGACTTGATACCAGCGGTCCAGCTTCTTCCGCTTTTCCATGATCTTCTCATGGTCATAAGTGGCAAGGGCGCAAAGGCCGTCCTGCGTGGCAAAGATGGCTTCCAGGTCTCTCTGCACATCTGCGGAGCAATATCCCCTTGGCTTTGCCATCAGCCACCGCAGCATGTCCGCTTCACGTTCTGTTAAGTCAGAAAACCGGACGCCCTGGATGGTCCTTCGCAGCATTTCCGCTTGTTCGGAAGTCATCATGCGGCAACACACTCCTTGTTATCAGGATACCACATATCAATAAAATCGGCAATATAAACAGATAGGAGATATGACGATCTGAAAATTTCAATGAAAAGGATTCGAGAGCAAAGTATTGCTTTTTCTGCAAAAAGAGAACGGATTTTACTCAGATTGAATAACAAAATGCCCCCGCCAGTGCTGACACCACCGACGAGGGCTGCGGAACCTATTGAAAGCGCCAACAGGCCCGCGAGGACAGTATACCATTCCTCCGGGCGGAAATCAATCGCAAGGAGGAATTTACTTTGAACGAAAACAGCACCATCAAAGACCTGGAGTCCCAGGCACGCAACACCAAGCGGCTCATGGACAAGCTCAACCGGGCGGCCTACGGCATGACCTTTGACGAGGCTCTGCGCCTTCGCCCGTCAGACCCGAACAGCAACCACGACCATCAAGAAAAGGAGGACCCGAATGTCTGAGTCAAGATACTACCGCGACAACCTCGCGGACATTCTAGAATTCACCGAAGGGCGGCACCTGCTGTCCCTGGAGGATGTCCGGCGATTCACCGGCATCAAGAAATACAGCACTTTGAAGAACCGCTTCCCCTTCAACGGCTCCAAAATCTCCGCCGCCACCCTGGCCCGGAGTCTTTCGGAGGTGTCGAAATGATCCTTCAAATCATCGTTCTGACCGCTGGAGCCATCTCCCTGACAAACGGCCTCTTCTGGATACTGGACAGACTGGAGGGCCACAGATGAACATTGGAGACAAGCTGTGCCTGGAACCCACCATCCCCACCAGCGCCTTTGTGACCGCAAGGACAGGCCCGCATCCCTGCCGGGTAGTCTCCATCAACGAGCGGCACCATCATTTCACCGTGGAGTTCGATTTCCCCGAAGGCAGCTTCCGGGAGACCTACAAGGAGGAATAACGCATGGACGAACAAGAGTTGAAAAATATTTTGGACAAGCACTTTAAATGGCTACGAGGCGAAAATGGCGGAAAACGGGCCAACCTGTTCGGGGCCGACCTGTCCGGGGCCAACCTGTTCGGGGCCGACCTGTCCGGGGCCGACCTGTCCGGGGCCAACCTGTTCGGGGCCAACCTGTCCAGGGCCGACCTGTCCAGGGCCGACCTGTTCGGGGCCAACCTGTCCAGGGCCGACCTGTCCGGGGCCGACCTGTCCGGGGCCAACCTGTTCGGGGCCGACCTGTCCAGGGCCGACCTGTCCAGGGCCGACTACATTGAAAAGGCAAAAAATTTATTTTATCCCATTGCCTGCCCGGAAATCGGCGCTTTTGTCGGCTGGAAAAAGGCAAGGGTCAAAACCAGCGGTCATGAGTGCATTGTAAAGCTGGAAATTACCGAAGATGCCGTGCGCAGTTCCGGAACAGGCCGGAAGTGCCGCTGCTCAAAGGCAACCGTTTTGGAGATTCAGGATTTAGAGGGGATTGTATTGGAGCAGGTCGCCGTCAGTGATAGAGATGAGAACTTCCATTACATTCCCGGAACTGTGGTCTCCGTTTCGGATTTCGACGAAAACCGCTGGAACGAGTGCAGCACGGGCATCCATTTCTATATTACCCGAGAAGAAGCGGTGAGGCATATCCTATGAAAAAGCTGACCCGCGAAGAGCGGCGGCGCCGGAGCCAGAGGCGGCAGCTGATTACATATCTCCTGTTTCTGATCTTGCTGCTGGCGTGGCTGGGAAGCTACCTGATTATGACGGTGAAAGCAGATCGGCCCGCCATGCACAAGCCGGAGCCCGCCACGCAGGACGGCAGCCTACCCGGCGACGATACCCCGGCCCTGGTCCGCTGTTATCTCACCGAAGAGGAGCAGGAGGCCGCGGAAAACGAGCTGATCGAGGCGGCGCTGCTGTCCCATGCCGTCCGCCTGGATGATGTCACCGTCACCCACTACTGCACCTGCTCCCGCTGCTGCGGCAAGTCCGACGGCATCACCGCCAGCGGCAGAAGGGCCACGCCCGGCGTCTCTGTGGCCGTGGACCCGTCCATCATCCCATTGGGTTCTGATGTCCTGGTGGACTACGGAGACGGAGAACTCCACTATTACCGGGCGGACGATACCGGAAGTGCCGTGAAAGGCGCCCACATCGACCTCTGCATGGAGAGCCACGAGGCCGCCATCCAGGCCGGAGTCCGTACCGCTACAATCTATTTCATCGAGGAGGGAGCTATTTGACAAGAGAAGAACGTATCAAGGCATTCACGATGCGGATCGACGGCCACAACTGGCAGGAGATCGCCCGGGAAATCGGATACGCGGACTGCACCATCAAGAATGACCTGTCGGCCTGCATCCGAATCCCACCCCGGCCCCCGTCCGTGCTGTATCCGGTCATCCGAAGGTACATTGTAGAAAACTATGGCGGCGTGGTCAAGAGCTTCATTCAGGACATGGGCGGCGTCTCATACGCCCAGGCATACCAGATGCTCTCCGGGCGGTTGGCTGCCTCCAGGCCATTCCGGGACAGCGTGGCCCATCTCATGGGTATTCCCGCGGAAGATGCGTTCCGGATCGGAGGCGAGTCATGAAGCACTGCCAAATCTGCAACGCCTACTTTGACGCCCCTATGGTCCGGGAGGGCACGGACCCCACCGTATTCCCCGGCTACCGCTACCGGGAGGAGCTGTGTCCCGTCTGCGGCCAGCCCTATGTCGAGGACGCCGCCAGCTGCCCCATCTGCAAAGGCTATATGCCCGCTGGGGTCATCCTCTGCAAATCCTGCCGCCGCTCCCTTCTAGCCCGTTTCCGGAACTTCGCAGACAGTCTCCGGGAAGAGGAGGAGGACCAGCTGGACGAGTGGCTGGACGGAAGAAGCATCAAGGAAAGGAGCGAGTTTCGCTGATGGAAAATAATTTCTTATCCCGTGTCTCCGCTGTTCAAACGGAGCTGAAAGCCCCAAAGGGCCGCACGAACAAGTTTGGCGGATATAAGTACCGGTCCTGTGAGGACATTATGGAAGCTGTGAAGCCTCTTCTCGCTCAACACCAGCTTCTCCTTACGGTCTCCGATACATTGGAGTGCATCTGTGACCGCTACTATGTCCACGCAACCGCTACGCTGTGGGATACCACTTCGGAAGCATCTCTTTCAAACTCTGCCTATGCACGGGAGAGCGAGGACAAGAAAGGAATGGACGACAGCCAGATCACCGGCACCGCGTCAAGCTATGCCAGAAAGTACGCGTTGAACGGCCTCTTCTGCATTGATGATACAAAGGACGCGGACACGGACGAGTTTGCAAAAGAGCAGGCAGCCGCCGAACAGCGCAAGGAATATCGCTGCGACGACTGCGGCGAACTGATCTATCCCGTCAAAAAGAGAGACGGAAAGCCCTGGGATGTGAAGGATATGGTGAGCTATGCAAACCGTCGGTTTGGCCGACAGCTCTGTGCGAACTGCATGAAGCGTGTGGAAAGTGAGGGCGCCTAAATGTTTATCAATGGCATTACGGACTATGACCGCAGCGGCAACGAGGTCAAGACCGGACTCGTCATCGCAAAGGCCACCTGTGACGGCGATATCCGCATCACCAGCAACGGCAAGGAGGTCGGCTCCATCTCCGTCCGGGCCTATGGCCGCAAGGACGGAACCGCCGCTTTCCTGACTGTCAAGGGCTGGGGGCATCTGGCCCGCCAGCTGTCCGTTATGGTGAAGGGCGACCGGGTCATCGCCGCCGGGCGGCTGGAGAGCCGGGAGTACAACGGCAAAACCTATACAGACCTGATAGCGGACTATGTGTGGCCCACAGAAAAGGAGTCCCACTTCCCCATCCAGAGCGGCGGCGTCAATGTCTCAGCCGCAGACTTCGCCGAGATCGGCGAAGAGGACGGCAAACTGCCGTTTTAAGGCGGGTGAACTGCTTGGAACGTGACCAATTTACCTTTTACCGCAGCTTCTGGGAGGCGTTAAAAGTGCTTCCGAAGAAGGACCAGCTTCCCTTTGTGACGGCGATTTGTACTTATGTGTTCGAGGGAGAAAGCAAGCCATTAACAGGACAGGCATCCGCTTCCTTTTTGCTTGTAAAACCGATACTTGACAAAGCAAGCAAAAAGGCAGCAAACGGGAAGCGAGGCGGAAGCAAACCGAAAGCAAACCGGAAGCAAACGGAAAGCAATATAGAGGGAGAGATAGAGGTAGAGGGTGAGGTAGAGAGAGAGGAAGAGAATGAGAACGATAGTTATACTCCCCCTACCCCCTCTTCCAGGGGGAAACGCTTTTCACCTCCGACAGTCGATGAAGTCAGGGCATATTGTCAGGAGCGGAACAACGGGGTAGACCCAGAGTCGTTTGTTGCTTTCTACGCCTCCAAGGGCTGGAAGATCGGTCAGTCTCCCATGAAGGACTGGAAACAGGCTGTAATCACCTGGGAAAAGCGCAGGAAGCAGGAAGGGAAGGAAAACCGTACTGCCCAAAGCATGAACGACGAGACGTGGAAGTACATCCGGGAAATGTATCACCACAAGGAGGAACCATGAACAGCAAACAAAAAGGCAAGCGCGGAGAGCTGGAATGGGCCAGCTATTGCCGTGGGCAGGGCTATGACTGCCGCCGCACGGCTCAGTATTGCGGGAACACCGGGGACGCCTCTGACGTTGTAGGGCTGCCCGGCATCCATCAGGAAGTCAAGCGTGTGGAGCGGCTGGATTTGGAGGCAGCCATGGCCCAGGCCAAGCACGATGCGCCTCCTTGGGAATATCCCATTGTAGCCCACCGGCGGAGCCGCTGCGAGTGGCTGGTGACGATGCGGGCGGAGGACTGGTTTTCCCTGTACCGGGAATGGGAGGCAAGTCATGACAACTAAGAAGCTGCAAACCATTCTGGAGATGGTGGACCGGGGATGCCTCCAGAAGGACATTGCCAAAGCGGTCAATGTGTCCGTTTCGACCGTCAGCATCTGGGCCCGGAAATATGGGCGTGTGCGGATACCGCGTCGCTACTGCCTGAAGATGTACACCATCTACGGCAAGGACGGGCAATACGCCTTTGAGGGCACCGCCCGAGAGTGTGCGGAATATCTGGGCATCCAATACCAGTCCTTCCGGCGGATGGCGTCCCAATACCAGCGTTACGGCAAGGGCCAGTACGCAGTCTATCCGTCGGAGGTGGAAGCATGAGAGCCGCCCGCTGGAAAGGAAGAGAGCATGACTGAGCATTTTGCATCATGGTCCGGCGGCGCAGACAGTACGGCAACTGCTCTGTTGGCTTTGGAACATGGGGACCCTCTGATGGGACTTGTCTATTGCGAAGTTATGTTTGACGAACACACCAGCGGAGAGGTGCCCGAACATGCAGAGTTTATCCACCAGGTTGCGATCCCGTGGTTTGAGGAACATGGCGTTCATGTAGAGGTCTTGCGGGCAGAAAAAACATTTTGTGATTATTTTTACTGGCCGATTACCAAAGGGCGAAACGTTGGAAAATTGCATGGGTTCCCAATGTCCAGCAAGGGACGGTGCTCGATTAAGCGCGATTGTAAGCTGCTTCCGCTGCGTCAGTTTATCCGACAGCACAAGGATGCAATATGGTACTTGGGGATTGCTTATGACGAGGACAGGCGCTTAAAATCTATGGATTCAAACGCAGTATCTTTGCTGGAGAAATACAGGGTTACTCAAGAGGGTGCGAGAGAGATTTGCAAACGATATGGGTTGCTGTCACCGATCTATGAGTTTGCTCCACGCGGCGGATGCTTTTTTTGCCCAAATGCAAAGCCCGGGGAGCTGCGGCATTTGCGGGACAATCATCCGGAACTTTGGAAAAAGCTGCTGAAAATGCAGATGGATCAGCGGGTAGTGCGGCCAAACTCATTCGGGTTTGATTTGAATCTTGAGGATTACGAAAACAACTTTGACTTTGACGATCGGCAGATCACATGGGAGGATTTAGGACTATGACGGATGAAAAGCGCGCCCTGCTGGGCGGCAAAGAGGCGGCGAAGCTATGAGAGTGCTGGTGGCTTGTGAAGAGTCTCAGGAAGTGTGCAAAGCATTCAGGGCGCTGGGGCATGAAGCATACAGCTGCGACATTGAGCCGTGCAGCGGAGGCCATCCTGAGTGGCACATCCAATGTGACGCGTTGGAGATGCTGAAAATGCAGTGGGACATGATTCTGGCGTTTCCGCCTTGTACATATCTGTCGAACGCCGGAGCAAAACACCTGTTCAAGGGGGGCGTTCTCAATCAGGAGCGCTATCGGACAGGGCTTGAGGCAAAAGCATTTTTCTTGAGGTTTCTGAATGCCGACTGCCCGCACATCTGTGTGGAGAACCCAGTATCCAGCAAGATTTATGAAATGCCGCCGCACACCCAGGAGGTCCAGCCGTGGATGTTCGGACACCCGGTTCAGAAAAAGACCCGCCTGTGGTTGAAAGGACTTCCTCCTTTGGAGCCAACTAACATTGTTGACCCGAAATGCAGCTGTCACGAAGCTGGAACATGGTTCATGCGAGGTGGGAAAGACCGACAGAAGAATCGGGCCAAGACCTTTCCAGGCATAGCTCAGGCAATGGCAGAACAATGGGGAGAAATTTGTAATGGATGACGTCAAATTAGCCATGCTCGGAAATAAAGATGCTGCGAAGCGGCTGACGGATGCGGGGGTGCTGGTGCCATGTCCTATGTGCAGAGGACAGGCAAGGGTGCGGAACGAACGTTACTATCAGCCAAATGTCCGCAGAAATGTGATCTGCATGAAATGTTTTACGAACAGCGGATGGTATAAGACGGAACACGAAGCCCGCCTCGCCTGGAACACCCGCGCACCGATTCTGAGTGCGGAGGAAATTCAAAAATTGGAGGAGAACACATGAAATCTGCAAGGATTTACACCAATGACCTGAACCGGCTAATTGCGGCTACCAAGTCTTTTGTGAGTGATAGTGATCATCGACCCTGCAACCAGTACATCAAATTGGAGTTTCATGCGGCAGACAATCAGGTCGTGGCAATGGCCGTTGACGGATATCGGATGTCTGTAGAACATTCCGTTATCAGTGATTGCGACGAGGACTTTGTGGCGTTCATTAAGAGCAATACCAAACTCCGCAATAAGCAGTATGCAACCATCTCTCTGACCGAGGATGGGAAAGAGGCTGTAATCCGGTGCGGTGGGTTCTCGTTCGGATATATCCAGCCGCAGGACAGCGGATTTGAATGGGAAAAGGCAATCCCAACCAGCGAGGTAAAGTATCGAATTGGCTTCAATGGGAATTACCTTCTGTCTGCATTGCAAGCGGCGAAAGTCTCTGCTGACGGCAGTTTTAGGCAACCGGTCATTTTAGAATTTCGCAGCAATATTGAGCCGATTCTTCTCCGTACCAATAAGGAGGACATTAAGATGGTTCTTCCTGTTCGTATCAAGGAAGATTGAGCGGAGGAGATGGAGATGCTGGAGGAGCTGGAATGAAGAACCCGGGAGAATATGTTGACATTGGGGACCCATCCTTGCAAGTCAGAACAGACGAGGATGGAAACACCGTGGCCTCTGCAACGATACAGGCGGTTGTCCTCTGGAAAG
>ENA-UONX01002964-UONX01002964.1-human-gut-metagenome-genome-assembly--contig:-P74old-NODE-2964-length-11069-cov-13.556837_pt1 | contig 11069 bp, 9 predicted proteins | sample MGYA00242466_ERZ724013 | MGnify/ENA metagenome assembly ERZ724013 | reverse complement strand
TCTCGCGGGTGATGCAGATGGAACCGCCGCCGATGCCGATCTTCACGAAGTCGGCACCCTGCTCGGCCAGGAAGCGGAAGCCCTCGGCATCCACCACGTTGCCTGCGCCGACCTTCACAGTATCGCCGTAGTGCTCCCGGATCCAGTGGATGGTGCGGGCCTGCCACTCGGAGTAGCCCTCGGAAGAGTCGATGCACAGCACGTCCACACCGGCATCCACCAGTGCGGGCACGCGCTCAGCGTAGTCGCGGGTGTTGATACCGGCACCCACCACATAGCTCTTGTTGGCGTCCAGCAGCTCGTTGGCGTTCTTCTTGTGGGAGTCGTAGTCCTTGCGGAACACCATATACTTCAGGTTGCCCTCAGCGTCCACCAGCGGCAGAGTGTTGATCTTGTTGTCCCAGATGATGTTGTTGCAGTCATGCAGGGAGGTGTTCTCCGGGGCAGTGACCAGCTTTTCCAGCGGGGTCATGAAGGTGGTAACAGGAGCGTCATCCGGGGTGTGGTTGACGCGGTAGTCGCGGGAGGCCACGATGCCCAGCAGCTTGCCGTTGGGGGTGCCGTCAGCGGTGACCGCGATGGTGGAGTGGCCGGTGCGGGCCTTGAGCTCCAGCACATCGTGCAGGGTAGCGGTGGGGGCCAGATTGGAGTCGGACACGACATAGCCGGCCTTGTAGCTCTTGACGCGGCGCACCATGGCAGCCTCGTTCTCGATGCTCTGGGAGCCATAGATGAAGGAGACGCCGCCCTGACGAGCCAGTGCAATGGCCAGCTTATCGCCGGAGACCGACTGCATGATGGCGCTGATCATGGGGATGTTCATTTCCAACGGGCACTCTTCCTGACCCTTGCGGTACTTGACCAGCGGGGTCTTGAGGCTGACAGCAGTGGGAACATTTTCTGCAGAGGAATAGCCGGGCACCAGCAGATACTCGCCAAAGGTGCGGGAGGGTTCTTCATAGAAATAAGCCATAGTCAAACTCCTTTTCTCTTATCGCAGCATGAAGCATTCTACAACAAAATCATTCATGTTTGAGCCATCTAAATTGATTGTATATACTTTACCACACTCGGCCTCAGAATACAAACCCCTGCCGCGCCAAACTTTGAAACTGTCCTTTTGAGAAAAACAGGCAAAATGCCCACCAAAACCGCGCAAGGTCATACTTTTTGACGATTCCGGCGGTTTTCGGCATGCAAAAAAGCTCGTCCGGGTCACGGACGAGCTTTTTTGCACACGAAGCGGGACATCGCCTGTGCGGCACACGGAGCACAGACTGTGAAGGAGTTCCAGTCGGAGGAGGAGGCCCGGTGCCCGATATCCCAAAAACAAGAAGAAAAAGATTTCACACACAGCCAGGGGATCTCGGCCCTTGCTGTAACCATATTGTAACTCTTTTGATACTATTTTGCAATAGGGTTCTGTCACTTTTTTGTAATTATTTTTGTGAACTTTTTATGACCCGATCTTCAGATAGCACTCAAAGCTGGTGCGGCCGTCGTGGCGGCCCTGCACATACCACCCCTCTTCCGAGGGTGCATACAGCAGTTCCACCGTGTCCCCCATGGGGATCTCCCGGTGGTAGTTCACGGCGGCAAAGGTCACCGGGCCCGCCTGCAGCACCTCCGGCGGCAGGGCGTCGCAGGCAAGATCCAGATAATAGGCGTTGTTGATGTGGCCGTTCAGGTCGCACAGCGAATAGCTGGCCCTGCACTCCCCTGCCGACGTCAGCTCTTTGCACCGGTGGGTGTGCAGGGACAGCTCCCCTTCCACCGTCTCATTCCAGAAATTTTCCACGGTCCAGTTCGGTTCCCGCATGATGTGGCCGCCGGTCAGGTCCACCAGGATCCAGCGGCAGTCCACCGTGGCCACCAGCTTCCCGGCGGCATCCGTGACCGTAGTGATGCGCTTGATGGCACCCCGGCGGCTGTGCTCAGCGCGGGTGATCAGGGTGAGCGCCTCGGTGCGGCGGGGCACCCGCACAAACTGCAGGGCCTGCTTGCCCACCAGAAACGCCACGTTGTGGTCCTGGAAAAACTTGTCATCCATGCCAAAGGCACGGGCGTGGTCGGCAGATACCTGCTCCACATAGCGCAGCAGGGCGCTGGGCTTGAGCAGGCTGCGGAAGTCCGCATCCGCATTGAGCACCGTTGCGGTCTCGGTGTAAAAATTGGGCTCCATAATGTTCCTTTCCCATCCGAAATGATTTCAAAAAGGCCCCGCTCTCTCCATCGTCTGCGGCAGCAGCAGATCCGAGAGGGCGGGGCCGTCTGTTTAATACTGGTTGCGGCTCTTTTTGCGCAGTTTGCGCCAGATGTTGAAGCAGGCCAGCGCCACCATGGCGGCCAGCAGCGACAGGAACAGCAGGCTGCTGCCGCCCTCGTCGTAGCTCTTCATCTCGCTCCACTTCACGTCCAGCTCGCTGTTCACGTCATCGCTCAGAGCGGTAAACACCCGTTCCTTCGTGGCAAGTTCTTCCGGCGGATAAGCGATCTCGCTGTCGCGCAGGTCCTCGTCCAGCACCTCCCGCACCGACTCCATAGGAGTGGTGTAGCCGATGTACTCGGCGTTTGCCTTGCCGATGTCCGTCTCACACATGAAGTTGATGAACATTTCGGCGGCTTCCTGGTGCTCACTCGTGGTGGGGATGGCCATGCAGTCCACCGACAGCACACTGCCCTCTTCCGGGAACACCCAGGCAAGGTCGGGGTTATCGTCGATCATGGTGATGGCGTCGCCGGAGTAGTACACGCCGATGGCTGCCTCACCGCCGATCATCTTATCAAAGATCTCATCCATGACGTAGGCCTGCACCAGCGGCTTCTGAGCCTTGAGCTCTTTCACCACCTCGTCCACTTCTTCCGTGGACTGGGGGTTGATGTCATGGCCGCTCTTGAAGGCCGCAATGGCGTAGGCGTCGCGGCTGTTGTTGAACATCAGGATGTTGCCGGCATACTGTTCATCCCACAGGTCCGCCCAGCTGGTGGGTGCCTTGTCCACCATCGTGGTGTTGTAGATGATGCCGGTGGTGCACAGCATGTAGGGCACCGTATAGGCGTTCTGGGGGTCGTAATCCGGGTTGCGGTATTCCGCGTCGATCTTCTGGAAGTTGGGGATGTTGTCGTAGTTGAGGGGCTTGAGCATCCCTTCTGCGATCATCTTGGCCACCATGTAATCCGACGGGATCACCACATCGTAGTCCGCCGCACCGGATTTCAGCTTGGCGTACATGGACTCGTTGGAATCGAAGGTGGTGTAGTTCACCTTGATGCCGGTCAGGTCCTCAAAGGCGGACACCACATCCAGGCTGTCGTCCGAGCCGTTGGAGATGTACTCGCCCCAGTTGTAGACGTTCAGGGTGATGTTCTGGCCCTTGAAGCGGGTCCAGTCGTAATCGCCGGACACCGAAACGTCCTCATTCACCTCAATGGTGTCTGCCGCAAAGGCCGGCAGCGTGCAGCACACCGCCAGCGCCAGCGTGAGCAGCAGAACGGCAAAACGTTTCATCACACGCCCTCCCCTCTCAGCGCCTTCTGGTCGCGGCGGTAGCTGCGGCTTTCCATGGCGTTGGAAACCAGAATGATGCACAGGATCACCACAAACATGATGGTGGACAGTGCGTAGATCTCCGGGCTGACCTTCTTGCGGGTCATGGAGTAGATGGCGATGGGCAGCGTTTCCACGGTGCCGCAGTTGAAGTAGGAGATCATGAAATCGTCGATGGAGTAGGTCAGGCAGATCAGGAAGGCCGACAGGATGGCCGGGCTGATCTCCGGCAGGATGACCTTGAAGAAGGCCTGCTTGGGGTTGCAGCCCAGATCCAGAGCCGCCTCATACAGCTTGATGTCCAGCTGCTTGAGCTTGGGGCTCACGTTGAAGATGACATACGGCACATTGAAGGCAATGTGGGCGATGAGCAGCGTCGGGAAGCCCATAATGGTGTCCGGCAGCCAGGAGACGCCATCGGCAAAGCGCTGGTAAGCCACGAACAGCAGCATGAGCGAAATGCCGGTGATGATCTCCGGGTTGACCACCGGGATGTAGGTGATGTTGGTCACCAGCAGGCGGCTGCGGCGGCTCATGGACGCGATGCCCAGGCTGGCCGCCGTGCCCAGCACTGTGGCGATGACGGCGGACAGCAGTGCCACCTCAATGGACACCCACAGTGCATGCAGGATGGACGAATTGTGGAACAGGCTGCTGTACCACTTTAAGGTAAAGCCGGTGAACAGCGAATAGCCCTTGCTCTGGTTGAAGCTGAACACGATCATGTAGGCAATGGGCAGATACATGAAGCAGAAGAACAGAATGACGTAGGCACGCTGCATCAGGCGGAGATGTTTTGTTTTCATCAGGACACACCCTCCATCTCGTCCTCGTCAAAGCTGGACGTAAAGCTCATGCACAGCAGCACGATGATCATCAGCACCAGGCTCATGGCGGAGCCCACGTTCAGGTTGTAGCTGTTGCCAAGGAACTGCATTTCGATCAGGTCGCCGATCAGCAGGTTGGAACCGCCGCCCAGCATCCGGCTGATGACAAAGGTGGACACTGCCGGCACAAATACCATGGTGATGCCGGTGCTGATGCCGGGCACGCTCATGGGGATGAGCACCCGCAGCAGGGTCTTGGTGGTGTTGGCCCCCAGGTCCTGGGCTGCCTCCACAAGGCTCTGGTCGATCTTGGTCATGCTGGTGTACAGCGGCAGGATCATATAGGGCACATAGTTGTACACCATGCCCAGCACCACAGCGCCGGAGGTGTTCAGCATATTATAGGGTCCCAGGCCGAAGAAGCCCAGAATGGCATTCACCGGGCCGTTCACGCTGAGCAGGCCCATCCATGCGTAGGTGCGCAGCAGAAAGTTCATCCACATGGGCAGCATCACCAGCATGAGCATGATGTGCTGCTTGTTCACCCGCAGGCGGGACAGAAAATAGCCGATGGGGAACGCCAGCACCAGGCAGATGACCGTGGCGATGAGGGCCAGCAGCAGGCTGCGGGCAAACACCGAACCGTAACCGCTGATGGAAGCCAGATTTTCCATGGTGAACGCGCCGTTGCCGTCGGTAAAGGCGTAATACACCACAATGAGCAGCGGCACCACCGTGAACAGGGTCATCCATACAAAGTACGGATAGGCCAGCTTCTTGTCATAAATCTTCATGGCGCATCACCCCTCGCTCCGTGCCATGATGTGGATCTCGTTGGGGCCGATGCGCATGCCGATGGTCTCGCCGGGGGTGCAGGCGCGGGTGGAATGGATCAGCCACTCGCGGCCCTCGCACTCCACATGCATTTCAAAGTGCACGCCCTTGAAGATGACGTCGTTGACCACGCCCACCAGCTGGCCTTCCACCGGGGAGACCACCTCGATGTCCTCGGGGCGCACCACGACCTGCACGCTCTGCTCCCGGGCAAAGCCGCGGTCCACACAGGGGAAGTCCACGCCGGAGAAGGACACCAGGAAGTCCTTGTGCATCACACCGTCCACGATGTTGGAATCGCCGATGAAGTCCGCCACAAAGGCGTTCTTCGGCTCGTTATAGATGTCCTCCGGGGTGCCGATCTGCTGCACCTTGCCGCCGTTCATGACCACAACGGTATCGGACATGGTCAGGGCTTCTTCCTGATCGTGGGTGACATAAATAAAGGTAATGTTCATTTCGCGCTGCAGGCGCTTGAGCTCCAGCTGCATTTCCTTGCGCAGCTTGAGGTCCAGTGCGCCCAAAGGCTCGTCCAGCAGCAGGATCTCCGGTTCGTTGACCAGGCTGCGGGCGATGGCCACGCGCTGCTGCTGGCCGCCGGACATCTGGCTGATGCTGCGGCGCTCAAAGCCCTTCAGGCCCACGACCTCCAGCATGTTGCGCACCTTGCGGCGGATGGTCTCTTCGTCCATCTTCTTCAGGCGCAGGCCGAAGGCCACGTTCTCGAACACGTTCAGGTGCGGGAACAGCGCGTACTTCTGGAAAACGGTATTCACCGGGCGTTTGTAGGGCGGCACACCGGTAATGTCCTGGCCCTTGAGCAGCACCTTGCCGGAGTTGGGCTCCAGAAAGCCTGCGATCAGGCGAAGGGTGGTGGTTTTGCCGCAGCCGGAGGAGCCCAGCAGCGTCACAAACTCTTTGTCATGGATGTCGAGGTTCAGCCCATCCAGAATGCGCTGACCATCAAATTCCACCACGATATCCCGCAGTGAAACGATCACCGAGTTGTCCATTTTTTACAATATCCTCCTTATAACTCAGATACGAAAAAAGACAGGGCCTGTGCCCCATCCTTCTCCCGCATCAGGGTGACCCAGCCCTGCACAACATCCATGACGACCGTAATATTGCGCAGTTATTCTGCCCTGTCATGGTTTATCATAAACAATCCGGGGGCAAATGTCAATCACTCTGTCGAGGTTTGCCGAAACTTTACAGAGACCATAAAAAAATCCTGCGCCGCAGCGGTTTTTTCGCCGGGCGCAGGATGGATTTTTTCGCCGTTCAGGCCGCTGTCAGCGCGTCGGCCGTCTGGGTCACGGCCTGCACGATGCTGCCGTCCACTGCATAGATGGAACCATCGCCTTCCACCATCAGGTAATACCCATCGGTGCCGCTGGCATAGGTGAGGGTCTTTGTTCCGTCGGCCGTGGTCACCTGTACCACGGCCAACGGGGCATCAAAGCCGCAGGCCGCCGGGTCCGCGCCGGCGGCGGGGGTGATCTGGCCGGACACATAGCTGCTCAGGGCCGAGAGCATGCTCCGCACCTTGTCCTGATCCAGGTCCGTGTCGGCATCTCCAGCAAAGCGCCACACCGTCTCGTAGGAAGCCGAATCCGCTTCGTCTCCGTCCCCTGCCAGCTCGGAACCGGCAGTCAGCGAGACTTTTTCCCCGCTGGCCAGCGTATACGCCACCTGCTCCACATCCGACGCGGCAAAGCCCGCCGGGCTGAAGCTGCCGAACAGCCTGGCCTTATCGTAGGCAAAGCAAGCCGTCCGGCTGGCGTCCACGGTATACAGAGCGGTGTCTCCGTCCTTCTGCACATAGCGGTCGCCGGTGACGGTGTTGCTGCTGCCAAAGGTCAGGGTGGTGGTCTGCCCGGCCGCCGTGACTGTTACAGTCAACTCCGGCGCGTCAAAGCCGTAGTCCTCCCCGGCCTGCGCGTCCAGCTGCCGCTTTGCATTGAGGGACGAAAGCGCTGTGACCATGGTATTGCAGGCGCTCTCGTCCAGATGGTAGTCCAAGTCCTCCGCCAGCGTCCAGCTGCCGTCCGCATCGTCCAGCGTGAGGGTCTGCCCGTTGTAGGTGTAGGTGATGCGGCTCAGGTCAGCGGTAGAGAAAGAGCACAGCGGGATGGTACCATCGGCCGCCGCACTGGAAGCGGCTTCCTCTGCGGCAGTGCTGCGGTTCAGGGCCCAGAGCGCCAGCCCCAGCACTGCGATCACCGCCGCAAGCACCGCAAGGGTGCGTCGTTTTGCGTTCATGGCAGCCTCCTTATCGGCGGCGGCGCAGCAGCACCACCACGGCACCGGCTACGAGCACGGCGGCAGGCAGGACGAACACCAATACCAACCCCAGGGTCGTGGCCTGCGAAGCTGCCACCGTGATAGGCTCGGCTTCCAGCGCCTTGGTGTCGATGAGCAGACCGCTGTCATCCCCGGCCAGCGAAACGGCACAGCCCTGCAGGAAGGTGCGGTTGCCGGGAATGGACTGATACACCTGTTCGTTGTCCACATTCGGGCAGCCGATCCAGATCACTTCCGCCCCGGTGTTGTCGTTGCATGCCCAGGCGGCCAGTGTAAAGGGGCCGTCGGTGTCGCCGCTCTCCTTTTCGGTGGTTGCGGCGTTGTTGACGTCCTGCTTGCTGTAGGACTGCTCCGAGGTGTTGAGCAGGGGTTCCGCGGTCACATCCTCCGTCTCGGTCAGCACAAGACCCTGTGCCACCGAGAGCATCACATGGGTGTCCTTGTTCACGCCGTTCAGGGCCGCGCTCTCCTCCGTGGCGCCGTAATCCGGGAACAGGGAGTACGGATAGCCGTACAGCGAATGGCCGGAATCACCTTCCACCACGATGCCCGGCTCCCGCGACAGGCCGAACTCTGCCATCAGGGCGTCCAGATTGGGGGTCTCGTCGTAGATGTTGGTAGTCAGCAGCATCTTGCCGCCCTCGTTCAGGTAGTTCTGCAGCATGGACACCTCGTCCACCAGTCCGTCATCCGACGCAAGATCCGACGTGGGTGCGTTGATGATCAGCAGGCTGCAGTCCTCCGGGATCTCGCTGGTCAGCAGGTCCAGCGGCTGCAGGGTGATGTTCTGGGCGTTCAGCGCCTCGGTGAGGGAGCTGGTCAGGGCCTGTTCCCCATGGTTCGTGGTATAGTAGGCCACCCGGGCGTCGCCGCTGGTGAGTTTATAGATGGCGGCTGTGATCTGCTTCTCGCCGCCAAAGGTCACATTGGCACTGCCGGTGGTGTAATAGTCGGAGTAGTCATACTCGTACAGATCGGCGGCATCCAGCACCACGCTGTCCTCCCCGCTGGTCACGATCAGGCTTCCGGTGGATGCATTTTCGGCCCCGTACTGCGCCGCAAAGGTGGGGTAAAGGGTCGGGTCCTTCTGCTCCCAATGGATATGGCTGCTTTCGGCGGCGTAATGGTCCAACAGCTTCGTGATGATGGCATCTTCGCTGCCCGTCTCACACAGATAATAAATGATCACATCCTGCTGCAGGCTCTGCGCAAGCTGCACCGAGCTGTCGCCCAGGGTGTACATCTTGCCCTCGGAAAGATCGAACTCGGTATACTTGGACGGGATGGCCCGCACCACCAGATTGACCAGCACCGCCAGCAGGATGGCAGCCGCCAGAATGGCGGTGGAGTACACCCCACTGCGGAATACCTTGCCGTTGACCGGCCGGTTCTTTCTGTTTTTCATTGTTGTGCCCTCCCCTCAGTTCCAGCGGCGTTTTTCCAGTTCCTGCACGGTAAAGAACAGGAACAGCACCGTCACGGTGAGATAGTACACCAGTGTGGGGATGGAAAAATTGCTGTTGACGAATTCCTCAAAGGGAGCAAACAGGCACAGTGCGCTCAGCACGGCGCTGAAGCCCTCGGTCAGCCAGCTGCTGCGCAGCAGGAACAACACCGTGAGCGCCGCACAGCACCCGGCAAAGGTCAAACACCCCAGCGTGAAGCTGCGGCTGCGCAGGCCCGCCACCACACTGAGCACCGCGGCCAGCGCGGTGAACAATGCCAGCGCCACGGCACTGCCGGTGGTGAACATCCTGCGCAGGCTGGGCATCAGATAGGCCAGCAGCAGCGCCGCCGCTCCGGCCACCGCCGCGATGATCTGGTTTTCGGTCAGGCTGGACAGGAACACCCCGATGGCAATGGCGGCGCAGCCCAGCAGATAGTAGCACAGCAGCGCCGCAAAATTGGCCAGCGTACTGGCAGCGGTCGCCCCCAGCGCCTGCAGCGTCAGGATCATGACTGCGTCCACCACGCAGGGCAGTGCAAACACCACGCACAGGGCAAAGAACTTGCCCAGCACGATGCTCGGCACCGGCACCGGACTGGTGAGCAGGAGCTGGTCGGTGCGGGTGCGGCGTTCCTCTGCAAAGGAACGCATGGTCAGCACCGGAAAATAGAACAGCAGCATAAAAATGGTGTTGTACAGCGTATAGTAGCCAAAGTCCGGCAGGCCGTAGCCCAGGTTCAGCGCCACAAAATAGATGGCCGATGCCACCAGCAGAAAGGCGGTGAGCACATAGCCGATCATTCCATGGAAGCAGCTGCGGACTTCCCGTTTGAAAATTGCGAACATCGGTCATTCTCCTTTCGGTTCGGTTTCCGGTTCTTCCGGCACATCGGCGGTTTCCCCGGTCAGAGCCAGGAACACTTCCTCCAGGCTGCGGTTCTCCGCCGTCAGCTCCAGCACCGTGCACCCCGCCTCCGAAAGGGCGCGGGACACCTCGGCGCGGCGGTCGGTGGTGTCGGCAGTCTCCGCAGTAAAGGTCACCTCGCCGTCTGCTTCGCTGACCAGCTGCACCCCGGTGATACCTGGCACAGCTTCCACGACCGGCAGCACCGTATCGCTGCTGCCCAGCGCGGTAACACGCAGGCGGATGCCGGGGCTCAGCTTCTCACTCAGCTGCTCCGGAGTGCCCTCGGCCACTAACGCTCCCTTGGAGAGGATCAGCACCCGGCTGCACACCGCCTGCACCTCGCTGAGGATGTGGCTGGACAGGATGACCGTGTGGGTCTTGCCCAGTTCCCGGATCAGTTTACGGATGCCGATGACCTGCGCCGGGTCCAGGCCGACCGTGGGCTCATCCAGAATGATCAGCTGCGGGCTGCCCAGAAGAGCCTGCGCAATGCCCACGCGCTGGCGGTAGCCCTTGGACAGGCTGCGGATGAGCCGGGGCATCACCTGATCCAGCCCGGTGCGCCGGGCGGCCTGTTGCACCTGCTCGTGGCGCTGGGCTTTTTTGACCCCCTTGAGCTCGGCCGCAAAGTCCAGATATTCCTGCACGGTCATTTCCGGGTACAGCGGCGGCTGCTCCGGCAGGTAGCCCACACAGGCTTTGGCCTGCTGCGCCTGCTCCGGCAGGGAAAAGCCTGCCACCTTCACTTCCCCGCCGGTGGGGGCCAGGTAGCTGGTCAGGATGTTCATAATGGTGGATTTGCCCGCGCCGTTGGGGCCCAGCAGCCCATACACCTGCCCGTCCGCCACGGAAAAGGTCAGATCCCGGATGGCCGGATGGCTGCCATAGTTCTTGCTCAGATGCGATACTTCGACCACAGCAATACGCTCCTTCTCGGTTGATTTAATGCTGGTTTATTTTAGACGGAAATTGTGTTCAAATTGGGGCAAACCTGTGTGGAAAGCAAAAACAATTCCGCCCCGAAACGCAAAAAAGCGCCGCCTCCCGAAGGAGACGACGCTGGAAAAGCCTGTAATTACTTATTACGGCCAAAGCGCTTGTTGAAGCGCTCAACACGTCCGCCGGTGTCGACCAGCTTCTGCTTGCCAGTGTAGAAGGGGTGGCACTTGGAGCAAACTTCGACGTGGATCTCGGGCTTGG
>ENA-UONX01002960-UONX01002960.1-human-gut-metagenome-genome-assembly--contig:-P74old-NODE-2960-length-11088-cov-5.627209_pt1 | contig 11088 bp, 10 predicted proteins | sample MGYA00242466_ERZ724013 | MGnify/ENA metagenome assembly ERZ724013 | reverse complement strand
GGATATGTCTGTAACAATCAAAGATATCGCACGCATCTGTGATGTTTCCTATTCCACCGTTTCCAGAGTCCTGAACGGAAAGAATATTCGCCAAAATGCGAAAAATGATCGCATTTTGGCAACGGCAAGGGCTCTGGGATACACACCGCATAACATTGCCCGGCAGCTGGTGACAAAGGAAACAGATACCATCGGCATGATCATCCCCGATGTATCGAACCCCCATTATTCTGAGATTACAAAAAGCGTACAGGATTATGCCAATGGCCTGGGATATCAGGTGCTTATCTCCAACACAGACTGGGATGTTGCGAAAGAGGCTGCGGTAAAAGACTCTCTCCTGGCAAAAAATGTGGCAGGTATTATTGTGATGCCGGTATGTGACCGTAGCCATGTGATTTTCCGTTCAGCGGAAGTGCCCGTGGTATTTTTGGGAACCAGAACGGAAGAAAAGTATATCGATTACGTAGTTATGGACAATATTAAGGCGACTATGGATGCAGTAGAATATCTGATCGGCCGCGGATGTAGAAATCTGGCCTATATTGGCCGAAAGATATCCAATTATTCTTCGCGTGATCGTTTGGAAGGATTTCATAAAGCACTGGAACGCCATAACTTTTTGGCTGGATCGGTTGCAATTCAGGCAGAGAGTCTGCAATTTCCGGGAGGCAGTAAGGAGGTTATGATGCTTTTAAACCGTGTGCCCCGGCCGGATGGGGTTATTGTGTTCAACGATCAGTTGGCGATTGGCGTATTGGACGGCATTTCAAAAAGCGGCTATACGGTCGGAAAGGATATTTTAGTGATTGGATTTGATAATTTGCAAATATCTGCACTCCCGCAAATTGATCTTACAACGATCACCCCATCTAAAAAGGAATTGGGGAAGGCTGCAGTGGACCTCGTTCTGCGGCGCAGAGGAAACCCCGATGCAGAGCGGAAGATTATTAAGATTTCCTCCAGAATGATTATCCGAAGGACTGCTTAGTGCGTATCTAATGAGCAAATGGGAAATAGATACTTTTTTGTAAAATTTGCAAACGTGTGCAAGTTTTGTATGAGTAATTGGCCAAGAAAGGAGTGACTAGGGACGATACCAGCAGGTATTTTCGGAGCAAAGAGCCATTGCATGGTTCTTTGCTCAGCTGGGGGGCGGTGAAGCACGTACACGAGTATTTCCAGAACACAACATGTAAAAGGGGCGGAAAGGAGATATTTAGTACTATGATGAGACGATTTTTTGCAGGAATCCTTGCTTGCCTGATGGTATTAGGACTGGCAGCGTGTGGACAGGCACAAGGTGAGACATCGGACTCTGGCGAGAACGGCTCAGAGAAGGTCGTGAACGTTTTTACGAAAAAGCGGGAGTGGAACTGGGACCGGATCAAGGAAGCCTTCGAGGCTTCTCACCCCGGGTATGTGTTGAACGTTGACATTACGGAATCCACGGATTACTACAATCTGCTCAAAACCTATGCCTCCACTGGCGATTTGCCTGATGTGATTCAAACGATGCCGGGTTCGACGATTGACCTTTGGAAAGAGTACTTGGTGGACATCAGTGATCTGGAATGTTTTGACAAAATGGATCCAGAGATCACGGATGAGTATTATGTGGATGGGACTTACTATGGAGTCCCGTTGTTCGCGGAGTATCACGGCGTCATTTACAATATGACATATCTGGAACAGGTCGGCTTCAACGACGTCCCGAAGACAATCGATGAGTTCGTGGAGTTGAATGAGGCGCTGATTGCTGCCGGGCTGCCCACTGGTATTTCTCCCTGGAAGGGCGCAGAGGCCATAATTGCACACATGACAGCGCCGGTTTTCGGAGCAAAGGATGACAGCCTGGGCTATTACCATGATATCCAGAGCGGCGCAGTAGATTTGATGAACGACAAAGACTGGGGAATGTTTTTGGACTATATTGACGCTGTTCGCCAATACGGCAATGCTGATGCACTGAATACTGACAACACGACAGAGCGGAATGCCATGTATGCCGGAGAGTATGCCTGGTATGGTCATGATGGTTCGTGGGTGACTCCGGCCTTGAGAGCGACCAACCCTGAGATGGAGCAGAATTTGCGGCTGGGAGTGTATCCATATTCCAGCGATCCGGATGAAAACAGAATAGGTGTCAGCACCCAGAGCTTGAGCATTATGAACACGGAAAACGTGGAGGCGGCCAAAGTCTTTGTGGACTGGCTGCTGGGTTCCGACGAAGGCACAGACATTCTGGTCAAAGACTGTAATGCCGTGGTTTTGCGCACGGATTATGAGATGAGTGCCGATGACGTGGGGGCGCTGGCCATTCAAGGACGCGAGCTGAGCGCAAACGGTTTTGGAGCGAATAATTTCAGAAACATGCCGGACTCTGTTGTGTTCAACTGTGCGGACAGCATCCAGAAATATATTGCCCAGGTCATTGACCGCGATGAGTTCTTGAATGAGGTTGTAAAAAACATTCAAAATGGCTGACACCCGGTTGTCCAGCGAGCCTTGGCAGGGGACATTTTTCAGCTTGTGCAGCATGATGCGTAGAGATCGTTGGAGTTCATGTGATTGGTTCGTCCTATCATCTGAAGACTCTAGCTCTGTTCGACTACAATTCTTTTGATGGGAGGAATTTCCGTGGACCGTAAAGACCGAAGGTCAGTTAAAAGACGAGGGAATTTCTGGGTCTATGAGTTGGTGTTTTGCGGCGTCATCGTCGCGATGTTTCTACTCATGAAAATCGTCCCCTTTTTTCTCAGCATTGGGTATGCGTTTACCGATTGGAATGGAATTTCGGGCGTCGTAACATTCAATGGCGTTCAAAACTTCATCAGGCTGTTGGGTGACACACAGTTTTGGTATTCCCTCCGATTTACTTTGGCGCAGTGCTTGGTGGCGGTCATTTCCGCAAATCTGTTCGGCTTTTTCCTGGCCTATTTCCTGGTGAAGCCATTAAAAGCGCGCGGCCTATTGCGCGCCGGCTTTTATCTGCCGAATGTTATTGGCGGATTGGTCCTAGGCTTTATTTGGCAGTTTATTTTTCTGAAAGTATTTCCCGCCATTGGCGAGGTGACCGGAATCGGCTTTTTTGAGCTGATGTGGTTGGGAACACCGGCTACCGCATTCTGGGGCCTGTGCATTGTGCAGGCGTGGTCGTTTGTCGGCTATTATATGCTGCTGTATATTGCGGGTTTTACAGCTTTGCCCAGTGACTGTCTAGAATCTGCCAGAGTGGACGGGGCAAATGCCCGGCAGACATTATTCCGCATCATTGTTCCCCTCATGCGAAATACGTTTACCCGGTGCCTCTTTTTGAGCATTGTGAACAGCTTTAAGATCTATACCGTCAATATGGCATTGACGGACGGAGGACCCTGGGGTTCTTCCGAAGGAATCGCTATGAACATTTACAAGACGGCGTTCACAGAGAACAGCATGGGATATGGTTCGGCAAAGTCGCTTGTTTTTACGACATTTGTGATCCTGTTTACTGCCCTGCAGCTGTATTTGACTAGTAAAGGGGAGGCGGATGCGTGATGACAAAGACTCAACGTTCTACCAATGCGCTCTCTTTGGGCTTCTTGATTCTCTTGATTTTCGTGTTGCTCCCCTTCGGCCTGATTGTGCTGAATTCTTTCAAGACCTTACTGGAGATAGCGCAGAACATCTTGGGACTGCCGACGTCATTCAGCTTGGATAATTACATCCGGGCTTGGGAGATCCTGGACTACCCACATGCGTTTTTGAACACGCTGATCGTGACGATCCTGGGAAATGCGGGCCTGATCGTCTTTGGCACGATGACCGGATATTGGCTTGCAAGACACAGGACCAGACTCAATCGCCTTCTCTATATATTGTTTTTGGCGGCAATGGCGATCCCCTTTGAAGCGTGCATGATCCCTATTATGCGGGTGACCAGTGTATGTCATTTTAACGGCAGCTTAGTAGGCCTGGGGATCTGCTATTGGGGACTGGGTGCGTCCACGGTCGTGTTTCTGACTTATGGTGCTGTGCTGAATATCCCGTATGAGCTGGAAGAATCTGCTGCGATTGATGGATGCGGTCGGTTGCGTCTGTTCTGGCAAATCGTATTTCCTCTGCTGAAGCCGATTGTAATCACCTTTACGATTATGGATACGTTTTGGTTTTGGAATGACTATTTGATGCCGCAGCTGATGCTGGGCAGGAGCAGCGAACTCTATACCCTTCAACTGACTATGCGCTCCATGTTTATGGAATATTTCACGATGTGGGATGTGGCTCTAGCTGGATTGGTACTGATTCTGATTCCTACGATCATCTTCTTCCTGATTGCACAGAAGAGAATCGTGGAAGGACTAATGTCCGGCTCTGTTAAGGGTTGAATGTGGGGGATGTAAAAAATGAAAGGTAATAAATACAATGATAATCTTCGGGCGGCACTGGAACGCAAAAACGTGCTGATAATGGCCCACCGGGGCGTTTCCTGTGCGAATATCGTGGACAATACTATAGAGAGTTACGATGCTGCTATTCGTCAAGGTGCGGACATCGTGGAGGTAGATGTGTGCGCCTCTTTGGACGGAGATCTCTTTGTGCTCCACGATGGCATGGAGCCAGCTGTGCTGGGGCAGCAAGAGAGCATTGTCCATATGCATACGGCGGAAATACGGAGTCTTCGCTATCTAAACAAAAACAATACCCGTATCGACCATCCAATCAATACCTTCGATGAAGTCCTGGAACATCTGAAGGGACGCTGCCTCATCAATATTGACCGGGGCTGGAATTGCTGGGACTCAATCTTCAGGGCTGTTCTCCGCCATGAGATGGCGAACCAGATTCTTTTCAAGAGCCCGCCTGAGAAGCGGTATCTCCAGCAAATGGCCGATCAGAGCGAACCGTTTTTGTATATGCCGGTCGTATGGCATCCAGAAGAGGTGGCTCTGGCGGAACAATACGATTTAAACATGGTGGCCGTCGAGATCATCGGATACCGTGAGGATGCTCCGATTATGGATGCCGCCTATCTGAAGAACCTGAAAGAAAAAGGGCTGGTGCGCTTGATCAGTTCGCTGACGCTGGCCAATCCTCTGGCAGACGTGGAGGCAGAATTCCGGAAGTGGGGACAGTCCCGCATGAAAGATGCTGTGCTCGACCGCAATATTTTGCTGGCCGGCGGTCATGATGATGACACGTCGATTCTCGGCGATCCAGAAAAAGGGTGGGGCTGGCTGGTAGAGCATGGGTTCAATGCGATCCAGACAGACTGGACATTAGCTTTGAACCTCTATCTCCGGGAGAAAGGATACAATATTTGACTGAGCTGATTGTGGAAGGAGGTATGAGCACGGTCTATGCTGTTACTGGATTTTATCAATGTAGGATATGGAGACAGCATTCTGGTCAGGGAACTGCATGGAACGGCGGCCATATACACTATGTTGGTAGACTGCGGCGATACGGAAGATACGGCGCACTATGAGCGCGGGAGAATCCGGACGTGCGACTATCTCCGATCTGTGGGGGTCCGGGAGCTGGATACAGTCGTCATAACACATCTACATAAAGATCATGTGGGAGGATTGGCTCAAGTTGCTGCGGATTTTCCAATCCGCCGGGTTGTCAGCAATTATTTCCCGCCAGAGGGCGCTCGTAAGCCGGCTTTTCCGGAAGCGGACGGCCGGAGCGGATCCAAGGCGCTTGTTCAAGCGGCGACCGTCTTTTCTGAGGCGTTGGGACAGATGAAGAGAAGCGGCACCGAATTCGTCCTGCTGTGTGATGGAACAGGCACGATGCACCTGACAGACGCACTGACATTGGACTTTACGCAGGGGTGGAAAGACAGGAGCGGTTTTCAGAAAGAGGTGCTGGATGCACTGTATTTGGACACCAAGGCCTCCGGCCAGGCGCTGGAGACTCTGGATGGGCTGATCAACAACCTGAGCATCGTCTTGCTGCTGCGCTATGGTGCCCATCGGATCCTGCTGCCGGGGGATGTCTACATCAGCTTTTGGAAAGACCGCCCGATTCCGCAGAACTGTAATATTATGAAACTTCCCCATCACGGCCACCGGGACGCATTCAGCAGGGAATTGTTTCAGAAAGTGGACCCGCATTATGTGATTGTCTGCGTCTCCAACGAGAGGACGGATGATTGCCCAAGCCGTGCCCTTTCCGAGGCGACTTCCGGGCGGAAGCTGCTGTTCACGGATGCTGTGCGTTTTGGGAAAGAGGACTATGTCCCCCCCCGGGTTGCGCTGCATTTAGAACTGACCGCCCAGGAAGCACCTTATATCTCCATCATTTAGTGAAAGTCACCCGTATTTCGATAAAAAATTCGAAATACGGGTGATTTTTGCTGGGGAACCTTGGTTTATCAAGGATTTCCGTTTTTTGTGTTTTGGAGGCGATACTGAGTGAACATGAAAGTCGTGAAGCTGTTTTCTTTCATCAATGTCGCTATATGAACACTACTTTTCGATATAACGCCCCTTATGTGCGGCTTCAAATACTTGCGGCATCTTATAATCCAGCGGTTGATGGTGGCGGACCTCATTATAAAATTATAATTGCTCCCAAAATCGGGCCGACAATACCCAGGGACAAAGTCATAATGGTCAGAAAAACCGGAGCGGAAAGGGTTCCATGTTGATACAGAACTGCACCAATAGGAAGAACCGCCAACCAAACACTGGGCCAGATCGTATTACTCATAGACATAAACAACTGCGTGTCCTTCATCCAGTCAACCGCATAACGGGCATCGTCATTGACCGCGTCGGAATACTTCTGATAAGAGTTGGCCGACTGATTGAGTGCCTTGATAACCTCAATACCGCCTACATACTCAATAATCGTGGCGTTCATTTTTGAACCCGTTTCATCAAGCCGGAAAATCGTTCGCTATACCCCCGTGACATTCCCATATGGCACAGAAAACCAATGGGCAGGGTCACAAGAGAGGCCAGTGCCATGCGCCAGTCTAAAATAAACAGATAGACAATAATACACAGCGGGACGAACAGATTCGATGTCATCTCCGGCACCAGATGTGCGAGGATCGGCTCCATGCTCTCTACCCGATCAACGATGACATCTTTGAACCGGCCAGAGGACTGATCCATGATGTAACCCATTGGTACCCGTGAGAGTTTGTCGGCAATTTTAATACGGACTTCTTTCAAAGTCTGGAATGTCGCTGTATGAGATGCGGTTGTTGAAAGGGTAGAAAAGAGCAGTTTCAGTGTGAAGCCGAGCAATATTACGCCGCACCACAACGCATAAGTGTTTAGGGCAGTCACGCCATCGATCAGACAGAGCATGATATAAGCGATATAAGCGATGGCGAAGTATGGGACTATCCCACAAGCCATACCTAAGATAGCCAGGCTGATGGAGAGCGTGTAGGCTCTCCGATGTGCGCCAGCCAGCTCCCATAATTGCTTGACTGGCGATGGTGTTTGTTTCATCATCTTACCCTCCATAAAGCAATACGGGGCAGTCGGCTCATCCCGACCACCCCACATCGCAAAACTATGTTATTCTGCCGGAGTGATCTGTGTCACATCCAGGAAAGCATAATCAGAAGCAAAGTTATAATCTGCAATCTTGTCCGTATTGTAGACCATCATATCCATCTGGTGAGTGAGAAGAACATCTAGCACCTGGTCAAGATCTGTATTGATGAGTAGTTCAAACAACTCCCGCAGCCGGGCATCGTTGCAGGTCTTAAACTCGCTCAATGCGGAAATAAACTCATCAGAATTGTCCAACAGCGGGATGGAAACATCTTCTGGCATTTGAGCCATCATCGCAGAGAACCAGCATTGCGGCATGGCATAATTGAAGAAACCTGCGGTCATAGCGGTAATATCCCATCCCGTGGGTTCCATATAGCTTGCGTACCATTCCATCTTTTCCATGCTCTTGATCTCAACTTCAATTCCAACTTCAGCAAGCTGGCTCTGGATCAAAGTTGCGATGGAACCGATGGTGCTGTCATCCGTGGGGCAGGTAAAGACCACATGGAGCGGTGTCCCATCCTTTTCCCGGATTCCAGTGGATTCGTTCATAGCCCATCCTGCCTCGTCAAGAAGCTGATTGGCACGATCCACATTGTAGGTATAATCTATCGTGCCGCAAATATCCGAGTAGGGAGTGCCATCAGGTACAATGGTATCAGCCACAGGCTCATAGCCATAGGTCAGGCCCTCGGAAATTGCCTCTTTGTCAATGGCATACGCAAGGGCCTGCCGTACACTCAGATCAGATAGATTCCCATTGAAATTCAGAATGATATTGCGGACCGTGGAGCCGGAAAAATTTTCCTTCAATCCTATCAATGGCAATCGCCTGATTGTAGTCCTCATAGCCCAATTCAGCCGAACCATAGATCAAGTCGATTTCGTCGGTTTGGAGCGCCTGCACACGAGAGGCATTGTCTGGGATGTACTTTGCAACGATTTTGTCGTAATAGGGCTGTTCACCCCAGTAGTTCTCATTGCGTACAAAGGTGGTGTACTGACCAGCCACATATTCGTCATAGATGTAAGGTCCGGTTCCGGCATACCTGTTGACCGTCTGGAAATCACTCTGGGTAATCAGGTTGGGAGAAATCATAGTGCATACATCCGGCCAGCAAAAATCATTGATATATGCGAAGTACGGCGTATCGTAGGTTAAACGGATGGTGTATTCGTCCACCGCCTCAACATTGGTATGGTTGACAACACCGGGCAGCGATGCAAAAGACGGATTGATGTGCCAAGACTCAATATTAGCAATCGCCGCCTCTGCATTGAAGAGCTCCCCATCATGGAAGGTTACGCCCTGCCGCAGATAAAAGATAAGCTGTGTGCCATCTTCACTCAGTTCCCAATCTTCCGCCAGCACCGGCTGGATCTCCCCATTCACATATTTCACCAGGCCCTCATAGAGGGGCTTCTGAGTGGGACGGTTATCCGCAATCATATAGAGGGGAGAAAGAGTTGTTGTTTCGCCAATCGTGGCGATGTTCAGGACCTTTTCGCTCGTTTCCATTCCGCTTGTATCATCAGTGGTATCACTGCTACTGGGGTTTCCACCACAGCCAGCAAGCAGGCCTACACACATAACGGCGGTAAGAGCAAGCCCCAAAACTCGTTTGGTTCGTTTCATCTCATTTCATTCCTTTCTTTGATCTTGTATTTATCGAACGGTTTTTTTAGTAATTTTGCCGCGTTCGATCTCATAGATAACCTCGCAGAGCCGCGAGGCAACTTGAATGTCATGGGTAATGACCAAGTAAGCGCAGTCATGTTCCTGCTCATATTTTTCCAAAAGTTGAAGGACCGCTTCTGTTGAAATTAAATCAAGACAAGTGGTAACTTCATCTAAAATCAAAAACTCTGGGGAGATAGATAGGAGCGCAACAAAGCAAGCCGCCGTTGTTCGCCACCGGACAGTTTTCTGACCGGAGTATCCAAAAGACTTTTTTGGAGCCCCGTTTGTCCCATCAATTCAGCAATACGGCTTTTCCGTTGTGTGGAAGAAAGATCCGTCAGGTTCACAAGGGTTTCCTCTACATTTTTGGATGTACTCCATGTCGGATTCAAGGTTCCGCCTGCATCCTGAAACACCGCCTGGACCTTCCCCCTATGTTTTCGCCATTCCCGCAAGCCCCATTTTGTGGTATCTATGCCATTGATAAGGACGCGTCCCTCAGAGGGGCGCTCAAGTCCAATCATCAATCGGGCCAGGGTGCTTTTTCCGCTGCCGCTTTCTCCTATGGTTGCAATACTATGGCCCTGCTCCCCATATCAGGGAGGCGTGGTCCAATGCACAGAATGTTTCCCCCTGCGCGTCATAGTAGGTCCTGGTGAGATTATCTAATTCAATGCGGTCTATTTCCAGTTCACCTCATCCCGGTGGCAAGCCGCCTCGGCAAAGCGTTTGGTCCACGGCTGCTGCGGGTTGATAAACAACTGCTCGGTTGCCTGGGTTTCGATAATTTCCCCATGCTCCATCACATGCGTGATTGAGCATAGAGTCTTCATCGCCTCAGTATCATGTGAAATGAAGAGGATAGCAGCGTTTTTCTGATACTCCCGCAAGAGTTCCAACAACAAGTCCCGATTTGTTTCGTCAAGGGCGTTGGTCGGTTCATCTGCCAATACATATTTTGGTTTTGTTCCCAAAATCAGAGCCATAGCAATTCGTTGAAGCATGCCACCTGATAGTTCACCGGGATATGCGCGCAGCACTCGCTTTGTATCGGTCAAATTGACTTGCCGCAGCACATTTTCCGCAAGTTCACGAGCTTGTTTTTTATCCGTACCTGTGTGCATACGAAGTGTTTCAATAATCTGCCGATCCATCTTTGCGTGTGGGAAAAAAACAGTCATAGGATTTTGTGGAATAAACGCCTTGAAACCATTGCCTCGCAATGGCTTGCAGCCAGAATGGGTTTCGTAATCAGCAGGTCGTGTGTTCGAGTCACATCATTAGCTCCAACGCCTTGGAATTCCTAGAGTTCCAAGGATTTTCCTTTTGCTGATCCCCTCTTCCCGTATAATGTTTCTGGCCAACGAGACAGAGCTCTGAAGTTTTTCCGATGTGACGCGGTCCCGCAAGAAGGGAGAACTCGAAGTGATCTGTGAGATTTGTAAAAAAGAGGCATTCCTGACGCGGAAGGTGGCGTCTGTCGCACCGGAGGATTTCCCATCGCCGCGGATCCGCTGGAGACGCCGGGATACCACAGAGACAGCCGCGTGGGCATGGCGGCCAACATGATCGGGGTAAACAAGCGGATCATTGCCTCTGACAACGAGGGGGCCTATCAGGTTATGTTCAACCCGGAGATTTTGAAGGAATTCGGACCTTATGAGGCGGAAGAAGGCTGCCTGCCCCACCGGAACCCGCGGGGCCGGCGGTGAAAGTCTATCAAGGGCCGCTGGCAGAACGAGGGGCTCCGGGAGCGGATCAAGACCTTCGCCGGATGGACAGCCCAGATTATCCGGCGTAAGGCCGACCACCGTGGGGATGTTTTGATTTAAGAAGGACGCCGATGAAAACTATCATCCGCTGTTGTTCCCGGCGCCACGGGAATATCCGGAGGGTGGT
>ENA-UONX01002935-UONX01002935.1-human-gut-metagenome-genome-assembly--contig:-P74old-NODE-2935-length-11215-cov-11.928763_pt1 | contig 11215 bp, 10 predicted proteins | sample MGYA00242466_ERZ724013 | MGnify/ENA metagenome assembly ERZ724013 | reverse complement strand
CTTCAAGGATTACCGCCGTGCACAGGCCGACCTGCAGAAGCTGTATGCCGACCGCGAGAAGTGGGCACAGATGAGCCTGAAGAACATTGCCAACAGCGGCATCTTCAGCGCGGACCGTGCTGTCCTCGATTACGCTCGTGACATCTGGCACGCATCTGCTGTCAAGTAAGCCCTCTCAGGCCATGCTTCGCATTGCCAGCTCTCCCAAAGGGAGAGCCCTTGGCAGCCGGGTAAAGTTCCCGGTTTTCACAAAAAGCGTCTTCTCGATGCTTTTCCTGTAGTATCATATCTTATCGCCCCGGACTGTGTAACGGCTCCGGGGCGTTTTTTGAGAAAGGATCGATTTTCCCTTGTCTTGTCTGTTCAACAGCTATGACCCCTATTTCAAGCAGCCCTTTGGTGCCGTGCGCGCCGGGCAGACGGTGCACCTGACCCTCTGCATCCCGGAAGAGCTGGGCTATGTGGACCCACACCTCGTCATCCAGAAAGAGGGCAAGTACGATGTGCCCGTCCATTACCGGATGAAATTTGACGGCCAGACGCCCAAACAGAACCACTTTTCGGTGGACGTCACGCTGGGCGACGTGGGCCTGTACTTCTATCACTTTGACCTCTACACCGATTTCCGCCGCATCGTCCGCGGGCCGGACAACTGCGGCGTGGTCAGCTGGCAGGAGGGCGAAAGCTGGCAGCTGACCGTTTACGAGCCCAGCTTCCAGACACCGGACTCCATTAAGGGCAAGGTGTTCTACCAGATCTTCCCGGACCGCTTCTGCGAGGGCGTGGAGAACAAGCCCATGCCCTTCCCGGACCGGCTCTATCAGGCCGATAAGCACGCGGAGCCGTTCTGGCAGCCCAACGAGATCGGCGGCCATCTGAATGAGGACTACTTCGGCGGCGACCTGAAAGGCATCCAGCTCAAACTCCCCTACCTGCACGAGATGGGGGTGGACTTCCTCTACCTCAACCCCATTTTTGAGGCCCACTCCAACCATCGCTACAACACGGCCGATTACCTCAACGTAGACCCATTGCTTGGCACCAACGAGGATTTTGAAGCCCTCTGCATGGAAGCGGCCAAATACGGCATCGGCATCGTGCTGGACGGCGTGTTCAGCCATACGGGCTCGGACAGCCGGTATTTCAACCGGGAGGGCCGCTATGGTGAGGGCGGTGCTTACCGTGACGCAAACTCCCCCTACCGCGGCTGGTACGATTTTGACCCCAAGTACAAGGGCGGCTACCGCAGCTGGTGGGGCTTTGAGACCCTGCCCGAAGTCAACGAGGAGACCCCCTCCTATGTCGATTTTGTCACGGGCGAGGGCGGCGTCATCGACACCTGGCTCCGCCGGGGCGCAGCCGGTTTCCGGCTGGATGTGGCCGACGAGCTGCCCGACAGCTTTATTGAAAAAGTGCGCACCGCCGTCAAGCGGGTGGGCCCCGAAAAGTTCCTGCTGGGCGAGGTGTGGGAGGATGCCACCACCAAGTTCAGCTTTGATAAGCGCCGCACCTACCTGCTGGGCAAAGGGCTGGACAGCGTGATGAACTACCCGTTCAAAAATGCTGTGCTGGATTTCGTCAAAGGCAAGCCCGCCGAGCAGGCCATGAACGAGATCATGACCATCTGTGAGCACTACCCGGCCCCGGCCATGGATACGGCCCTCAACTTCCTCTCCACCCACGATACCGAACGCGCCCTCACCGTCATTGCGGATGAGCCCGCCAATGGCCGGGGCCGGGAGTGGCAGAGCGGCCGCTGCGTGACCGGCGACGCCTACGAGGAGGGCATCCTCCGGCTCAAGATGGCCTACGCCATCATCTACACCCTGCCCGGCGTGCCCTGCCTGTACTACGGCGACGAGATCGGGATGCAGGGCTACCGCGACCCGTTCAACCGCGGCTATTACTGCTGGGACAGCCACGAGAAGCGGCTCCGCCCGGTGCTGGCACAGCTGGCGCAGCTCCGCCACACCTGCGAGGCGTTCCACTCGGGTGCCCTGCGGGTGCTGCGGGCGGACGGCGGCGTGCTCCACTACCAGCGCATTGGGCTGGTGGAAACGGCGGAGATCATCGTCAACCGCACCGAGCACATCATCGTGGAGCCACTGGCCTCCGGCAAGCATACCGAGGTGAACCCCATGGGCTTCACCATCGTGGTGGAAGAGGTAGGTCACAACCCAAACCACAGCTATTACGATTACAAGTGACCGGATTTCGTATCCTACGCAACAATTCATGAAAAAATCATTGACCTTCACCCGGCTTTCTGCTTTATAATAGAACCAGAAACCCCGCAAAGGAGGGATGTGCATGTCTCTGGCTGTTTCCATCGACCCCATCTTCTGGCTGCTGTGTGCCATCGGTTTTGTGGTGCTGGAAGCCATGACCTGGAATCTCGTCTCCATCTGGTTTGCCGTGGGCAGTGCCGCTGCCCTGCTCAGCTGCCTGCTGGTGCAGTCGTTCCGGGTGCAGGCGGCGGTATTTATCGCCGTCAGCGCCCTCTGCCTGCTGGCCTTTAAGCCTCTGGCCAAAAAGCTGCGCAAAGCCCCCACCGCCACCAACGGCGACCGCAATCTGGGCCGGGAAGCCACGGTGCTGACCCCCGTGACGGCGGAGGCCACCGGCCGCGTCCGGCTGGACGGCGTGGACTGGAACGCCCGCTGTGTCACCCCGGGTGACACCCTCGCCCCGGGCGAAAGCTGCCGCGTCATGGAAATTCACAGCACCCTGCTCATCGTGGAGCCCATCCGTACCGAAACCACTCATTAACAAAGGAGCGAACTATGGTCTTGTTTTTTGTCATCCTCGCCCTCATCCTCGTGGTTCTGCTGGTGGTCATCACCAACATCGTCATCGTGCCGCAGTCCATGGTCTATGTCGTGGAGCGGCTGGGCAGCTACTCCGAGACCTGGGCCTCCGGCCTGCATGTCAAGATCCCGTTTATTGAGCGGGTGGCCAAAAAGGTCAGCCTGAAAGAGCAGGTGGCGGACTTCCCGCCCCAGCCGGTCATCACCCGCGATAATGTCACCATGCAGATCGACACGGTGGTCTTCTTCCAGGTAATGGACGCCAAGCTCTACACCTACGGCGTCAACCAGCCCATCGCGGCCATCGAGAGCCTGTCGGCCACCACCCTGCGCAACATCATCGGCGAGATGGAGCTGGACCACACCCTCACCAGCCGCGACACCATCAACAGCAAGATCACGGCCATCCTCGACGAAGCCACCGATAAGTGGGGCATCAAGGTCAACCGTGTGGAGGTCAAGAACATCATCCCGCCGCGCGAGATCCAGGAAGCCATGGAGAAGCAGATGAAGGCAGAGCGCGAAAAGCGCGCCGTCATCCTGAAGGCCGACGGTGAGAAGCAGGCCGCCATCACCGCCGCCGAGGGCGAAAAGGAAGCCGCCATCCTCCGTGCCGATGCCGTCAAACAACAGCGCATTCTCGAAGCTGAGGGCGAGGCGCAGGCCATTCTCGCGGTGCAGAAGGCCAACGCCGATGCCATCCGCCTGCTGAACGAGGCCATGCCCAACGACAAGGTGCTGGCTCTGCGCAGCCTGGAAGCACTGGCCAAGGTCGCCAACGGCAAAGCCACCAAGATCATCATCCCGTCGGAGCTGCAAAATCTGGGCGGCGTTGTGCCCAGCATCAAGGAGCTTCTGACCGACCCGAAAGAGGACTGATCCATGATCTACGATACCCTGAACAATCTCCCCAACTATCTGGGCCTGTGCAGCAGTCTGGACAGCGTCATCGAGTTCATCATGGCGCGGGATATCAACAACCTGCCCGCCGGGCGCACCCGCATCGATGGTGACAAGGCTGTGGTCATGGTGAGCACCGTGACCCCGCAGGCCAGCGACAAGGCCCCCTTTGTCCGGCACGACAACCACCTGACCCTTGAGACCGACCTCGAGGGCAGCGAGCTGTTTGAAGTGTCCCTGGGCGAGTTCAGCCCCACCCGGCCCGCTGACGAAGCCGCTGATACCACCGTGGGCACCGCCGGCACCAGCATTGCCGGAATGCTCTGCGAGGGCCGCTTTGCCCTCTATCTGGCCGGGGAGCCCTATAAATCCGGCCTCAAGGCACAGGGCTGCGGCAAGCTGAAAAAGGCTGTTTTCTCCATTGCACTGGACCCGGATGAGGACGATGAGGAAGGAGACGCATAAATGGGCTTCTTTGCCATCCTGACTGCAAGCCTTTTTGTGGTATTTCTTTTCACGGTCTTCGGCGGATATTCCCTGCTGCTTTATTGCCAGCAGTCCCTGTTGATGATCGTCCCGCCTGCCCTTGTACTTGCCATCCTCGTATGGGCTTTCCTCCGTATGGATGATAAGATCACTGCTTTGCAGAAGCGGGTGGATGAGCTGGAAGCCGCCCAGAAAAACCATTCTCCAAATCCGTAATTTCAGACACTCCACGCAGCGTAGGTTGCGTGGAGTGTTTTGTTCTGGTATGCTTGGGCAGAAGAAAAGGAGGGAACAGACCCATGAACAATTATGTCACCGGCAGCACCATCCGGCAGCTGCGGGAAACCAAACACCTCACCCAGGCAGAATTAGCGGCAAAACTTTCCGTCAGCGCCAAGACCATCTCCAAGTGGGAGACGGCCAAAGGCCTGCCCGACATTTCCCTGCTGGAACCTCTGGCGGCCGCGCTGGGCGTCTCGGTACTGGAACTGATGCAGGGAGAGCCCGTGGTCAACCAGAACCGGGCCGCCAACCTCCTGCGTTCCAAGCTCTATGTCTGCCCCGTCTGCGGCAATGTGCTCCACGCCACCGGGCAGGCCGTGGTGAGCTGCTGCGGCATCACCCTGCCCGCGCAGGACATTGCGGAAGCGGAGGACGCCGACGAGCACCACCAGCTGACCGTGGAGCGGGTGGAGGACGAGCTGTTCGTTACCATCCACCACCCTATGACAAAGGATCATTTCATCTCGTTCATCGCCTACCTTACTGGAGACAAGTTGCAGCTGGTCAGGCTCTACCCGGAGGGGGATGCCACGGCCCGCTTCCCGCTGCAGGGCACCGGCGTGCTGTACTTTTACTGCAACCGTCATGGCCTGATGAAAGCCCCGGATTTCCGCACTGCCACCCGGCACACCGCACCCCGGAAGATTCACCTGCGGGAGCCGGACGAGGGCGACAAAGCACAGGTGATGGCCTACCGGGAGGAGTTTCTGGCCATCGGCTCCCGGATGGACGGCACCTCCGCGCTGGACCAGTACCCTGATTTCGACGCCTGGCTGGCCAACATCCGCGCTTTGAAAGACCCGTCCACCACCCCGGCGGGCTTTGTACCCGCCACCCAGTATCTGGCCCTGGACGAGCAGGAGCACCTGGTGGGCATGACCAACCTGCGCCATTACCTCAACGATTACCTGCTCACCTACGGCGGGCACATCGGCTACAGCGTCCGCCCGGCAGAACGTCAGCACGGCTACGCCATTCAGATGCTCCGCCTGACCCTGGAAAAGGCCCGGGAACACGGCATCGAAAAAGTGCGCATCTGCTGTGACCATTACAACGTGGCCTCCGCTAAGACCATCCGCGCCAACGGCGGCGTGCTGGAAGATGAGTGTTTTGATTCTTCCGACGGGACGCTGACCCAGCGGTACTGGATTCAGAATCAGTAAATAAAAGGGGCTGTTGCACAAGGATCGAAACCAGTGCAACAGCCCCTTTGTCTTTATTTATATTTTAGCCCAGATGGAACATATCAATGAGCACGATCATGGCAAGGCCATAGTAGACCACCACGGCCACCAGATCGTTGATGGTGGTGATGAGCGGGCCGGAGGCCACGGCGGGGTCAATGTGGATCTTGTGGAACAGCATCGGGATCACGGTGCCGACCAGACTGGAAATGACCATAGCCACAATGAGGGAGATGCCCACACAGCCCGAGAGCAGAAACGCCTGCCCCCAGGCGTAGGCTTTAAAGAAGTGGATATACACGCCCAGGAAGCCCAGCGCCATCACGGCCAGCAGCGCGCCGTTGACCAGGCCCACCCGCATTTCCTTGAAGAGCAGGTGCAGCTTTTTGCTGGTGGTCAGGTTCTCGTCCACCAGCACCCGGATGGTGACGGCCAGCGACTGGGTGCCCACGTTGCCTGCCATATCCAGCACCATGGACTGGAAGCAGATGACGATGGGCAGCACTGCCACCACCGATTCAAAGGCACCCACCACGGAGGAGACCAGCATCCCGAGGAAGAGCAGCGCCACCAGCCAGGGCAGGCGCTTTTTCACGCTCTGGAACACGCCCTCGTTCAGGTCTTCCTCGCTGGTCAGGCCGCCCAGCTTTGCGTAATCGTCGCCCATCTGGTCATCCACCAGCTCCACGACGTCCGCCGAGGTAATAATGCCCAGCAGCTTGCCGCTCTCGTTCAGCACGGGGAGGCTGCGCTCGGCGTAGTCCACGATGCGGTCAATGCAGTCGTTGATCTTTTCGTGGTCGGTCACATAGGGGTAAGACCGGGCGATCAGCTTTTCCAGGCTGTCGTCCGCCCGGGCCACGATGAGGTCTTTCAGGTCGATGGCACCGTAAAAGCGCTCGTTCTCATCCACCACATAAAGGGTCGAGATATTGTCGTTCTCGCCCGCCTGCTTCACCAGCTCGCTCATAGCCTGCCGGATGGTCATGTCCTTGCGGATGCAGATGTAGTTGGTGGTCATGCAGCTGCCGATCTCGTCCTCGTCGTAGGAGAGCAGCAGCTTGACGTCATCGGCGGCGTCCTTATCCACTTTGTCCATCTGGTGGACGATCTTCTCTTTGTCCTCTTCTTCCAGGTCGTCCAGAGCATCCACAGCGTCGTCGGAGTCCATGTGGGAGACTACCTGCGCGGCCTCTTCCGGCGGCAGCTCTTTCAGGTAGGGCTCCGCGTCGTCCAAATAGGAGAAGATCTCTGCCACCTGCTCCACGCCCAGGATGGCGTACAGCTTCCGGCGCTCTTCCGCCGTCAGGTCGGCCAGTGCGTCGGCCAGGTCGTTTTCATGGTAATCGGAAAGCTTTTCCGCCAGCTCCGCCTGCGGCAGGCCGCTGTGGATGATGTCCAGAATTTCCTGTACATAGTTTTTCTTCTGCATGGGTTGCCTCCTTGTCTGCCCCCTGAAAATGGGCACAAAAAATACACCGCGTCTTGCCAAAGGCTCCTGCGGTGTATCAAGGACACATGCAATTCAGGACGCGGCAGACACACTTGCCATGTCCACATCGCAGGAGAAGCGTGGTTTCGGGTGATCGCTACTGTCGCTGTTCATACGGGAAGCTTCTCCTCCGTTCTTTGAAAAATTCTGCTTTTTCAGCCACGTTATAATACTACGCCAGGCTGGATTTTGCAACCCATTTTGCAAAAGTTTTACTGTTTTCTTTCCGGCATTTCCACGCCCGTTTTTCTCCTTGGCTTTTGGCGCCAAAAGGAGTATACTGGGCACAGAAAATATTGTACAAAAGGAGTGCATGACCATGCAGGCAACCATCCATAATGAGTTTCTGACCCTGACGGTGGACACCCACGGCGCAGAGGCCGTCAGCCTGAAAAACGCGGCGGGTGAAGAGATGCTCTGGCAGGCTGACCCGGCCATCTGGAAGCGCCACGCGCCCATCCTCTTCCCCTGGACCGGCAAGCTGACAGGCGGCACCTTTACCGCAAACGGCAAGACCTACAAGGGCGGCCAGCACGGCTTTGCCCGGGATGTGGAGCACACCCTGCTCAGGGCCGAGGGCGACACCATCCAGCTGGAGCTGCGGGCGGACGACGCCATGAAAGCAGAGCGCTTCCCCTTTGATTTTGTCCTGACCAGCACGTTCCGGCTGGAGGGCAAAACCGTCCACCATACCCTCACGGTGCAGAACCCCGCCGAGGCCGCTCAGGAGCTGCGGTTCGGCATCGGCTATCACCCGGCGTTCAACGTCCCGTTTGACAGCGCCCACACCACCGAGGATTACGAGTTCCGGTTCGACCAGCCCGAGAGCCCCATGATTCTGGACGCCTCCCCCAACGGCCTGCTGAGCGGCAGGTGCTATTACCAATGGAAGAACGCCAGCGCCATCCAGCTGACGGATGACCTGTTTGCCAACGACAGCTTCTGCATGGCCGGCCTGCGCACCAAGACGCTGGGCATCTATGAGAAAGACACCGGCCGCAGCGTGGTCTGCAATGTCGCCGGTTACCCTTATACTCTCATCTGGAGTGCTCCCGCCAAGCCCGTGCGCTACGTCTGCATTGAGCCCTGGCACGCCCTGCCCGGGGCCGAGACCGACCCGCAGGAGTGGAGCGAGCGTGCCGCCACCGCCTGCCTGGCCCCCGGCCAGCAGTGGGAAACGACCCTTTCCACGACATTTGACCGTTAAACATAAAAAATCCTCCGGCAGCTGCCGGAGGATTTTTTTGCGTGTATGAAAGATGTTACAGGGCCTTGATGGCGTTCTTGATGCGCTCGGCGGCCACTTTGGTCTTCTCGGCATCGCCGAATGCAGTCAGGCGGAAATAGCCCTCGCCGCACTCGCCAAAGCCGACACCCGGAGTACCCACAACGCCGCAGGTGTTGAGCAGCCAGTCGAAGAACTCCCAGCTCTTCATGTTGCCGGGGCAGCGCAGCCAGATGTAGGGGCTGTTTTTGCCGCCGCAGTACCACACGCCGCACTCGTCCAGCGCGTCGGCCAGGACTTTCGCGTTGCGGCGGTAGTAATCGAGGTTGGCCTGAATTTCCGCCATGCCGCTCTCGGTAAAGACAGCGGCAGCCGCGCGCTGCACGAGGTAGGGCACACCGTTGAACTTGGTGGTCTGGCGGCGGAGCCAGAGCTTGTTGATGTTCATGCCCTCGCGCTCCAGCTCCTTGGGCACCACGGTGTAGCCGCAGCGGGTGCCGGTAAAGCCTGCGATCTTGGAGAACGAGCAGATCTCGATGGCGCACTCACGGGCACCCTCGATCTCAAAGATGCTGCGGGCCAGCGCGCCGTCCGAGATGAAGCACTCGTAAGCGGCATCGTACAGGATGATGGCATTGTTCTTCTTGGCGTAAGCCACCCACTCCTTGAGCTGCTCACGGGTGTAAGCAGCGCCGGTGGGGTTGTTAGGGCTGCAGATATAGATGATATCCGCCTTGACGTTCTCGTCCGGCATTCCCAGGAAGCCGTTCTCCTCACTGGTGCGGCTGTAGATGATCTTGCGGCCGTCGGTCACGTTATCGTCCACATAGGTGGGGTAAACGGGGTCCGGCACCAGCACGGTGTTGTCCACATCAAACAGGCCCAGGATATTGGCCAGGTCGCTCTTGGCGCCATCGGAGATGAAGATCTCATCCTCTTCGATCTTGGTCCCGCGGCTGGCGTAGTAGCCCTGGATAGCCTGCTTGAGGAACGGATAGCCCTGCTCCGGGCCATAACCGTGGAAGCCCTCTTTGGTGCCCATCTCATCGGCTGCCTTATGCATGGCCTCCACCACGCACTTGGCCAGCGGCTGGGTCACATCGCCAATGCCCATCCGGATGATCTCTTTTTCGGGGTGAGCTTCCTGGTAGGCAGCCACCTTGTGCGCAATGTCCACAAAGAGGTAGCTGGCTTTCAGCTCCCCATAGTGATGATTCATTTTCATCGTTGTTCCCTCGCTTTTGTTGTTCCTCTCTTTGGCTCCCCTGCCAGGACAGACTCCCTCCGGCCGGAGGGAGATGTCGCGCCAGCGACAGAGGGAGGATAGCTGGACGCGCCAGAGCGCGGCCTGAGAGGTTTCATTTCAAATTGATACTTCTGCAATTCCCTCATATACCGTCACAGCGGCTCCGGTCATGAGCAGTTTCCTGCCCGGGAGCACCCGGATGATGAGCTCGCCGCCCCGCAGTGCCACATGCACATCCTCCCCGGCCGGGCAGAGGCCCAGCTCGGTCAAGGCCGCCACCGTGGCACAGGTACCCGTACCGCAGGCCCAGGTCTCGCCGCTGCCCCGCTCCCACACCCGCATTTTCAGGTGGGTGGCGTCCACCACTTCCACAAACTCGGTGTTGATCCGCTCCGGGAAGTTCGGGTGGTTCTCAAAGGCAGGGCCGATCTCTTCCAGCTTCAGGCTGTCTACCTCCGGCACCACGGTCACGCAGTGGGGGTTGCCCACGCCGATGCAGGTCACCTGCCAGCGTTTGCCCTCCACTTCCAGCGGGCAGTCCACCAGCGGGCCCTCGCCCATGTTCACGGCAGGCAGGGCCGCGGCCATGGTGGTGTACTCGCCCATTTCCACCTGCCACAGCTGCGCTCCCATCCGGGTCACCGCCTTGCAGCCGGCACCGGTATCAATGGCCAGCCGCGGCTTTGCCACTCCGTGGGTGTACAGCCACTCGGCCACACAGCGGACGCCGTTGCCGCACATCTGTGCCTCGCTGCCGTCCGCGTTAAAAATGCGCATCCGGCCATCGGCCCCGGGGGTAACGGGGGCACAGATGCAGATGATGCCATCGGCTCCCACGGAAAAATGCCGCCGGGACAGGTCCCGCGCCAGCGGGACGATGTTCTCCGGCACGCCGCTTTCCCGGCAGTCCAGATAGATGTAATCGTTGGCGCAGCCCTGCATTTTGGTAAAGGATAATTTCATGGAAAGCCCTCGTTTTCATGGTGTTTGCCTCGGCAGCAGGGCACGGTATCCCAAGAGCCGCAGGCGACAAAAAACAACCAAAACCGGCCTGCCAAGGGCTCCCCTGTCAGGAAAGACTCCCCCGGTCGGGGGAGGTGGCACGAAAGTGCCGAAAGGGGAGTGGCTGTCCGCGAAGCAGACTGAGAGGTTGTTTGTCTTATATAATCATAAGAATCAAAGGCCGTTCTGTCAAGCAGAAAAACGGACTTTCCCGCAATTTCTGCTGTTAAACTTTGCGGCAAAAGCTCCCAAACGTCAAAACAGGGCTTGACAATCCACAGTCCATGGGATATAAAAAAAGAGAGCGCTTTGCACAGTGTTCCACAGCCGGGCCCGCCAAGGGACGCAATGGTCAAACCGCCCCAGCCCGGGCGGACGGTGCAGGGCCAACAATTTACTGCACAAAAAGGAGACCGCGACAAATGGATACGTTTGAGAAGATCCGCGCACTGCTGGCGGAGCAGCTGGACCTCGACCCCGCAAAAATCACGATGGAGAGCGACATCATGAACGATTTTGAGGCTGACAGCCTGGATATCGTGGATATGGTGATGACGCTGGAGGATGAGTTTGGCATCGAGGTGCCGGACG
>ENA-UONX01002930-UONX01002930.1-human-gut-metagenome-genome-assembly--contig:-P74old-NODE-2930-length-11230-cov-8.813602_pt1 | contig 11230 bp, 14 predicted proteins | sample MGYA00242466_ERZ724013 | MGnify/ENA metagenome assembly ERZ724013 | reverse complement strand
ATTAACCTAGACTTATCTGTCATCTCGTTTATATTCCGACAAAACACCTTACTTGAATTTAATGTCTGCCTATTTTCAACATATATCACGTCACCTACATACAAAGCAACTCTATACGTAGGCATGTCCAATACACAGAATAAAGGTAGATTAGGTGGTTTTCTATCGTAATACAAATCATCCAGCGATAAAAATTTATTTGATGCTATCGTATCCTCGTAAGGGGTGTTTTTTATAATTTTACCCGATATACTCTCAAATCTTCTATCGTTAAATTCCTTGCTATCAGGTAAATATAACATACACGCTAGTTTTTCTTTATTGAAATAATACCCGTGTTCCTTTATATTTTGAAAGAATAAATTTAATATTCTATCTCCTTTATCCAAAGCATTTGCCAACATAATAATTACAGTATCCTTACTTAATCTACAGATAGTTTCAACCGTGTTTACGAACTGTCTTGCTCTATCTCCTCGCACTACTTCACCGACTTCAGGGATAAATTCATCAAACACTATAGTTTTATTTTCAGTAAAGGTGTTACCTTTTAATTTATGGAATGTTGAAAGAGCCATTAAATATCCTGCGTGTTCGAACGGTATATCCTCTTCACTATCACCAAATAGTTTATAATTAATTGTACCGTCTCCACTTATTTTAATGTCGTATCTTTCGTTAAATGTATTTGCGTTTACAATATCTTCGTAAAATTTATATCCGTCAAATTCCTTTAACGTATCAACAGCACTTTCGGTTGGTCGTATCCAAGTAAATTTTTTCTTTTGTCTAAATAACCGTTTTAAACAATATCTTTTAGCCCAAAAACTTTTACCTCTACCTCTTGCACCCACAATAATGAATATTCTATATCCACCTGAATAATAACTAAACAGGTGATTTGGATTTAAGTATATATTGTTATACTTCATATATGTTATCACCTCGAAATTAGAGGTGTAAAACTGTTATACGCAATCACTCGCCAGCAATTGCTAATACTATAAATGCTCACTCCTCGTGATACGTATGCATCATCTAGTGTATAACTTAAGTAATACACCCACTACCCTAATTATACACTATTTATTCCTTTTTGTCAAATCATTAAACTTATCCTCTATTTCATCTAACTTTTCATCTAATTTTTCTTCGTTTTCTTTACCGAGTTTTAGTTTAGTGTATAGTTTTTTAATTAACGGTATAATTAAGCAATTCATAATTATAACTATAAATGCTAATATAATTTCTTCCCAAAATTCATTAGTAGGAATAAAACTTAAAACAAAGAAATCTAATAATGATTTATATAAATTTTTCATATACACACTCCTATTTAATTTCTGACACCTAACCCAATACATAAACCAGTATTAACGGTAGCATTATTAACCGTTCCATGTTTAAACGGTGCTATTATTAAAGAGTCGCCACCTGTTTCACCTAAATAAATACAAATACCTATTTCAAAATATTTTACTTGTACATTATAAACATATAATGGTACTAAAATTTGATACCATGGTAAATTTTCAAACTGCATAAAATAAAAATTTTTATCGGTGGTGTTGTTTAAATTATTCACATATAATTCCGATACATTATTGTTTGTTATGGTAATATTTTCATATTCACCAGTAGATAAATTTAATTTTTGAAAGATACAACCGTATGTATCTTGCATCTGTAATAAAGTTGTTTGTAAATTAACGATAAAATCAGGTAAAACACTGAAACCATCCGCATTCTTTGGTCTATAATAGAATAATAATTTTAACGGTATATATTCAATTGTTTCAACGTTTGTGTTAATCGTAACCTTACTTAAATTACTACCTGCAGCAGGTGTAACAACAGTAGTTCCATTATCCGTTATATTTACCGTTTTTTCTTCTGTTGGTGTAGATGGTACTGCAACATCAACAACCACTTCATTTAATACTTTACCTTCGTCAGGGTATATATTTAAAATTCGATTTCGTGTAACAGTAAATGATTTCGACTGCTCCACCTTAGGAAGAGGTGCACTCCCTTCAATTCCTAATATTTCAACCCCTGTTTTGATATTTTCACTTTTTAGATTATCATCAACGATTTCAACATAGTCAGCATCACCAACGGGTATTAAACCGGTTTTATCGATTTCTAAAACAGTATACTCATTTTTAGTTGCATTGCTATATTTGATGAATAGCCATTTAAAGGAATTTAACATATCATTCTTTTTCTGTGGCGTCATAAACTGTTGTGATGCTTTATACCATCCGATGCCATTACTAATAATTTCAACAATGTTTTGATTAGTTGTACCTGTTGCAAACTGTGTTTGTGTAGCGGTTTGCTGAAGGTTTTCATTAACAGGATAAATTCCTGTGTTTAACTGTTTACTGAATGATTTGTTTTTATTGGTTTCATCTGTTATAGTTTTAAAATATTCGATATTTGCCTTACACCAACTAAAGAAATCAAAACCAATCTCTTGTATTTGGTTTGTAAAATTATCCTTAAAGGATGCTATCCCTTCTTCCGAGTTTTCAAAGCAAGCATTACTATTTTTAAACCGTCTCCAAATCGGCGTGAAAATGTATACTCCGAACTCAGTCGGTAAAATATAGTCTTCGTCTAACATTTCATTGACAACCAATATCATTTGACTAATAAATGTATTGATATCGGTATAAATATCAATTAAATTAAATGTTAATTTTTTACTCATTGTTTAAACCTCCTTTGCTCGTCATTCCTTCACGTTCTGCATATGTACTATCTTCTATATCGTTGTTCGGTGCCTTATTTTTATACGGTTCAACGTTTATTTCGACGGTAATTTTATTTAATATGTTACTATATTCAGGATAAATTTCCTTTAAATTTTCTAGCCATTCTTTTCTTAATTGTAAGCCTGTCTCAAGGATAAGGTTTGTTTGGTATTCATTACCTGTTAACTCACCCGTTGCAATGCGTTCCATTTTTTCAAACATTCCGTTATTTTTAATACCCATATTATAACAACGGTAGTTATTGATAGAAGAAAATAACTGCATAATTTTTTCAACTTCTAACTCAATTCCTGTGTTAAAGATTGAATTTTTCATATTGCCGTCATTTACGGCAACTATCACTGGCTCATCACTATTAATGGATGAGTAAATGTCTTTTCTTGTTTGCTCTACTTGGTCCTCGCTCTCAACACCGTACATTAGTTTTTTCACGGCGTTGATTAGATTAATTTCGCTTTTAGATAGAATACTTGACATATACTCTATGATATCCTTTTGTAAGACAATACGAGGTACAACCATCCCAGAATTTAGAAGCGGGCTTCTGTCGTGTAAAATTACTGCTTTTGCATTTTTATTTACTTCACCATTCGGGTAAGTTACAAGCGGTTTGATAGGGAACGGTTCTCCGTTTACTGCAACAGGTTGTACTTCTGTTGGATATCCAAATGTATTTAAATCACCACTGTTTGCGAATGGTAAAACATAAAAATTACCTCCGTTGAAAAAACCACATAACGAACCTCTATAATATAACATTCTTTCAATATACATCGGTGGGATATTTTTTGGCAACCCACTCCATTTATAACGTGATACAAATTGTTGCACATCCAAATCAATTAAGGAATTGGTATAATCTCTGTTAATTGGTTGACCCAATATTTTATAACTACCTAATCTCTTTTTTAGCATTTCAATTTGTATTCCTTGATTTTTTATCATTTCTTCATAAGTTAAATATTTCTTTTTACCCATTAAATGTCTCCTCATCTATCATATTCTGGATATTATTTTCATTAAAGTTATTATCATTTAAGGTATAAGAAGTTGTGTTATATCTTACTAATTTACACCCGTCGGTAAATAACCTTGATAAATTATCCAATTGCTTATAATCTAACATACCCGCGTCCTTCGGTTGATTTGGTTGATTATAATATAAATCAAAATCACCTTCGACATACTTCAGATATTTTTTATCATATTTATTAGATGTAATATTTATATACTTGTTTACATTATCACTAGAAATATATTTATTTAAATGTAAACCCTTATATAAAAAATTACGTAATAACAATTCCTTTTGTAAATCAGTTGCTGAATACCAAACCAAATAAATACGAGGTTTTAATACACTATTATACAACATAATATCACTTGATACTTGTATTAATTCATCAGGTGAATTTTCTATATTTTCTAATTGATAATTTAAATTTCTTTTTGCCGTAGCAAAGTCCATTGCACCTGTTAACAAGTTAGTTCTAAATGACGTAGCGCTCGCATTAACATCTTGTGCTGCTTGAAGTAACGTTGGTTCACTGACTGCTTTTTCAGCGGAACCACCTAGAGAACTAAAACCCTTTACGATTATTTTGGATAAATTATTTTTTAGTGTATTCATATTTGATTTGTACCAATTGGTATTACTACCTAAAAAACGATTGAGAGCATCTATTGTATAAGAAAGGCTAAAATTCATAGAACCGACTAAATAATTCATTTGATTGGATGGAACATTTTTATATAGTGAATTACTTGAGTTAGATGCAAAATCTACATAATAAGTGGATGTTTCTAATAACTGTGGCATTACAACTTTGAATAATAACTGTGTGTAACTACCTAGCCATATCAAATTTAAATTTTTTCTATTACCCATAAAATCATTAATCGCGAGCATATTGGTATTACCCGCTATATATGGGTTTTCGGTTGTTGCTAAATCGTTTGGAGTAAATATATACGTACTATCATTCATTTTAGGATAACTTGTAAAATCAGTTGTTATCGGGTTAGATATAAAACTTCCTTTTAAGTATTTTACATAAAAGAAGCCTAACCCTGTACCGTATGTATTTGCAAATGTTGTGTTACTAATAATTAAATTTGTATCATCTGTTGATGCACTACCAGCACGCATAAACATAGAATAAGGATAACATTTGATAGTATATATTTTGCTTTGGTCGATAGCATTAATAAAGGTGAATAAATTTTCAATGCTTATTGTTTCATCATCTAAACCCGTATTCCTATTGATTAATTTATACACGTTATTCGGTATAAATGGACAAGATAGTACCGCATATGGTAACGATATACCTTCATACGTACTTTTGTTTAAAACAATCGATTTTGTATCAACTGTATAGGTATCAGGTTGCAAATAAACAACAACCCAAAATCTAACATTATTGTTTAGCCAAGTTGTTAATGTTTCTAAACCATAGTTTTGCTCTATTGCTTTCAAACCTCTCGTTAAGGGCATCACAATTTCTTCACCGATAGGAGTATATAAATCGGTGTCACCGTTAATAGAAAAATTCGCATTCCCTGACGTGTTTAAAATACTATCGTATGCATACCCGTATCTTATGAATGTTTCATGTGATTTTAACAATGATACATTAATATTTGAGGTTACTTCGAATGATGACTTAATTATATTATATATTGTTTCTACTGCTTCAATACGTACTTTTTTAGATGATACATATGTTAATTTTTCAATTCGATATATCCGATAATTTTCATCTGTGCTATCAGAAAAATACACAGCATTATATTTATTCCATAAAACGTTAAAGAACGAGTTGTCGTCTATATCAATTATAAACGATATAGAGGTCGGTTCTACATTTAAATAATTTCTGTTGTATGTGATATTACTAATAAAATTCACGTTAATTATTTCAACTGAATTATATATACCAGTATCTTTTACCTCTTTACCATTTGTTATCAAATAATTTTTATTTAAAAACGGAATGTTAGCTAAATATATATTAAAAGGAAGTGCCATTATAGCACCTCCTATTCAACATGAAAATTAGTACATTTAATTAAAACGGCTGGTGCACGTTCTATTTGGTCGCAGTAATAAGAAAAATGCAAGAAGTCCTGTTGATTTAAGTTAGATGCGTCAAAGAATGAAGTTGCTACTTGATAAAAGTAACCATATTGAATTTTATCTTTTGATAACACTAATACTTCACCGTCTCCGATTGCTTCATTTTCGATAAAATTCACGTTAATTTTTTGTGTAATTTTATTTGAATTTAACAATGTTGCAAGCGTATCAACATCCATCGAAGCCATTGTTGACGGCTCTACAAGACATATAATATTTTCAGGTCTTTCATATGCTTCAAAAGTATCATTCCCAGTTGTTTTATCGGTTACATTTAATTCGTATCCTAAACCTAACATTTGAATAACCGTTAAAATCGTACGATAAATTAAATTCGTGTTATAAGTTCTAACCGCATTTAATTCAACTGCTGTTGGAGTTTCTGTAGGACGTGCTAAACCTGTAACGGTTTGCTTAGTAGGGTTATTTGTTAAAATTTCAGCGATAACTGATTCTATATCTGATTTTAATTGCAAGCGTTTTGCAACTCTCATATTATTTAATAAATACGAGATAAGAGTTGCCATCGCATATTCATCCTCAAAACCACCGCGCATTAGGTATCTATTCACTGTTAATTGAATATATTTGAATTTTGTAACGGGGATATATTGTTCTTGTATAACAGGTGGAACGCTTGTTAATAACGTGGATGTATTTACAACTAAATCTTTTACAACAGGTAAATCACTAGTTAAAACGAGTTTACCATCTCCGTTTATCGTGTCATCACTTCTAAAAGCATTCAATAAAGCGTCAATATTATCACCCAAATGATAGTTATCCTTGTAAAAAGTATAACATATCAAATTTGATAGTGTGCCAACAAATTTATTGGCGTTTAAAGTAATTGCCATATACTATTTTACTCCTTTCATAATTGTGGGTAGTATGTAATTCTGCACCATTTGTTGAGCAGTTTTGTCATCTTTTTCATCGTTGATTTGCTTTAAAAATGACATTACCTCTTGCTCAGTTGAAGGAGAACCACCAAATATACCATAATATTCCGATGGTTCGCTTTTTTCTTTCATCTCTGTTAACGTTGAATACATCCTACGACATATTTCAACATTAGTTAATATTTTTTTAGTTTTTTTGTCTCTCATCGGTTTAATAATCATTTTCCATACCCCCTAGAAAATCGTAATCATCGATATATTTATCCTTTTTATTTTTTAATTCTTCTTTTATTTTGTCGATGTTTTCTTCTAATTCTTTTTTTTCATTTTTTAGTCGGTTATTCTCATTCATCAACTCGTTATACTTACCTTGTAACTCTTCTAAATCCATACTATCACCATCCTTATTATATCATATTTTTTTATTTTTGTAAAGAGTTTACCTGTCTTTAAAGGTAAAAGTAGTATCTGCTAAAATTAAACCGCCTTTTACACGTACAGGTCGTAATTTACCCGCAAATGTTTCACCTATTTTAAAATTATCTAAGTTAATCTGTTTCTTAACTTCGTTAGGTGCTCCACATGCCTTTATCAATACCCTATCATCATTTAACACTCCATAATATGTTTTTTGTGCAATGACTTTGAAAAGTTTATACTCTTTTTCTAAATCCCACGCACCAAGTTTCTTTTTATCCACTTCTAAACCTACCGCATCTCCAACTGTTATAATCGAGTCAGTATCGCAATATACAAAATTATCATAATTATTTTGTATATTGCGATATAAATCATAACGGGAGTACGCAGTTGTTAATGATGCATTAATAGTGTATATCGGTTCGTCAACTATTTTATTAATCGACTTAAAACACAATATACCTCCGTCGTCGAGATAAGGTTCTATCACATAGTGGACGGGGTTTGTTGCCCATTTGCCATAAAACGAATTTAACCGAAGTTTAGCGAGTAATCGTTTTGCACCCTCACTATTTTGTTTTAAGAGGTAGTTTGTGTCAATAAACTCAGTAAAAAGTTTCGTAGAACCTCTAAACATTAGATAGTCAATAAATTCAATATATAATATATCATATGCATCATATAATATCTTCATATCAACCATCGTAAGATAGAGTTCGATAATTTCATCACCAGTATCCTCTATATATTCGTTCTTTAACTGTAAAAAACGTTTTAACATCAAACACGGGATATGGTTATCCTTTAACTTAATTTGGCATTTGATATGTTGGATATACACCGGATATTTTTTATTTTCTGTGTATTTACCATCTCCTTTAATAGGTACACCGTATGCAAATAATTCTTTTTCCATTTTGGAGGGATACATAGAATTTTTATCATAACATTTACAATTGTGTAATAAAACATTTTTATATTTTTTATTCACAATACATAAACCTCCTAAATATGATTTCCGGATATAATCGTCAATTTCTTTATCCAACACGGGGAATAACTCAGCAAATGTTTTCTTCGATATTGTTTTTTTATATGCTTTGAAACTATCACTTGCTGAGGTTAAAGCTGACATTCCTTCTTTGTGAAACTCCTTCAGAACACGAGCCATAATTTCAGTGTCATGTTTGATGTATTCTATCTCTTCATCTGTTGGAATATAACCGAGTGGACGATGCATTTTATAGTCTATCTTACCTTTTAATATAGGTAACTTCCAAGATATTGCAATTTCATCGACCGATGAGGAAATTTTCTTTTGACTATCTCTAATTTCAATTTTACTATTATTTTTGTTTCTAATTGTAATAGAAAAAAATTGTTTTCTACTATCAATTAGAGAATTAAAACAATAGGGTTTTATTTCTTTAAACGGTTTATCTGACCAAGTATAACCGTGTGTTAATAAATACGAGATTAAAAAAGAACCATCAAACTTTAGATTATGAAAGTAATAAATGACGTCCTCTTTTATTTCATCGAAAACGTAGCGAAATAGATCATCTAAGGTGGTTCCGTAACGATGCTTGAAGGTATCGCAAGAGCAGATATCCCATAACCACACACTTGTCTCTTTATTAGCTAAGTCTATGTTAGAGCTCCGAGTTTCAAAATCAATTGTATAAATGTTTTTAACCTTGTGCATATGATTTTAAAATTTCTTCGAAATCTTCTTTTTTTTCAAACAATAATGAAAAAGTTGTTTGAATATCACCGACTTTGGGCGAGGGGGTGAATAAAGTGTACAATACGCTAAAATCATTGAATAATTCAGCGAACTGTTCGTCCGTTAAATTATTAATGACATCCGAGTAATCGACGTTAAAAATGTTATCCAAATTTTTTACTAAATTATCCTTATATCTATTTATAAATTCTTCTTTTGACGTGTTTACGAATGTTTGCACTCTTGATAGTCTATTTTTGAAAATAGCATAGTTATCGATGGTTTTCGTATTCATTCGATAACCTTTGCTAATATTACTATAGAAACTATCTTTTTCAATTTTTTTATTAGCCTCTCTTATAAAATTACGATAATCTCTTATTTCATATCTAAATTCTTTTGTTTTTATTTTTGACATTGTGCCTTTTAACTTTTCGAAGAGTATTTTTTCTTCTCCTGTTAACCTAATTCTTTTTGGCATAAAAACCCCCTAAAACGGGAGTTTATCAACATTATCAGATAGGAACTTGTTTAACTCCTTATCGTTGGCTTCTTTAATCGCTTTTATTTTCTCTTCATCTATTTCATAATCTTCTACTCTACCAACCCAAATAACATTATGGATGTAGATATTATCTTTTGATTTTTTGCGTTCTTTCGCAAAATTAATCTCGTTGTATTCAGCATATAGAACGTAGTGACCCTTTTCTTGCGGTCTACATAAATTAGTTTTTTTAAATTTTACAATGAAATAATCATTGTTTTTATTTTTAGTATAATAAGTGCAAAACTTATTATTATCCGTGACTACTTCTCTAACTGAAACCGGTAATCTAACCAAGTTGTAGTCTTCTCTTAATTTCTGTGTATCTAAACCTCTTAAATTTTCATTTTCTTTTTTTAGCATTTTTTAAATTTCCTTTCTTTTCTTTAAATTTAATTCTTCTTGATATTCTAAACAAATTGGGTATTCAAAAATACCCACAAAGTATTTTTTACCGTCGTCATCATATCGTGATAATGAACATAAACTCTTACGCTTGCTATAGCTTAAAGTATAAAACGAACCGTTTATATGAAATGAAACTGTGTTATTTCTTCTTAAGCAATCGTAAGACTTCTTATCTAAAAAAATTTGCATATCATTCACATTTTCTTCACCTCCTTTAACATAAATTTTCTTGAAAGAAATCTCTTATTTCTTCCGTTAAGCTAAATATTAACTCGTATTCAAGTTTAGGTAATTCTAAAGTTACTTCAGCTACTAAATTAAAATTAGGATAAGTTCTATATTCAAAATCAAGAAATGTCATCACTCTTGATTTTTTTCTTAGAACACTAATGTAAATAATATCTGTTTCTAAAATATTTGAGTTTTCAAATTCTTCTTTTAGTTTGTTTGTTAACTCAAATAGAAACTTAGATAAGTCGGATGAAGGGATAGGAATATATGTTGTTAAATGATTAATACTAATAGTGATATCGGATAACTCAGTAAGTATTTTATCCGATATTAAACCCGCTATCCCTGCTCCATTTTTTAATATGTGTGAATATAGTCTATACATGCGTTCACCTCTTTTCAACTTAATGAAAAGGAATAAATTTCGTTAATTTTAAGAAATCATCTCTTGTGATTTTTTCACCGAAAACATCCAAAACGGTTAACCCGTTATCGAATGCCTTTCTTATTAATTTTTCAGCTTTAGCAGTGTTTGTTTTATTTGTTTTGTGTGGTGTACAAATATAAACATCACCACTTGAATAAACTGTGATGTCGTTGATAGTGAAATTAATATCATTCAGCATCTCAAACGTTCTTTTATCACATTTTATTGCTAACACGCTATACGCAAAATGCGTAAAAATTGTTATTGTCCCATCGTTAAACAGGTTTAAATTTATTCTCATTTTTATTGAACCTCCGCTCTTCTCTTTTTTAAATCATCGAAATCATCGTAACCAAGTATTTTGGATATTTCGTCCATGTCAAATCTAAACAAATCGTTTAAATCAGTTTCTTCGATACCGTCTGGGTACATTTCCTCGAGCACTAATTCAACAGCTATAAAATCATCTTTAGTTAAATATTTAACATTATCTTTAGCGCCGCACCAAAAATTAAAATCATGTAAGTAATGTTCATAATAAATTTTCATATTTTTTTCTCCTTCTGTTAGCAGTGACTAACCCAATATATATTGGTGTTGCTCAACTACTTACATAAATATTATATCACAATAATATAAATAATGCAATAGTT
>ENA-UONX01002928-UONX01002928.1-human-gut-metagenome-genome-assembly--contig:-P74old-NODE-2928-length-11239-cov-16.774946_pt1 | contig 11239 bp, 10 predicted proteins | sample MGYA00242466_ERZ724013 | MGnify/ENA metagenome assembly ERZ724013 | reverse complement strand
TGTTGAGCTGCCGGGATTCGAACCCAGAACGACAGAACCAAAATCTGCTGTGTTACCATTACACCACAGCTCAAACATTCGCTCGAAAGCGACTGCAAAGATAAACAAAAAATCGCAAAAACCAACCCCCGGATGCAAAATTGGCAGGGACAAAACCGGACCTCTGCCGGATTTTTCGTATCTTTGCTTCAGTTACCCTGTAAATAAACGCAAACGATATGATTCCGACAATGATTCTGCTCTTCGTGGTGGGCTATCTGTTCATCGCGCTGGAGCACAAAACCAGGATCGACAAATCGGCCGTCGCCCTGCTGATGGCCGGAGCGATCTGGACCGTGTTCAGCCTCCTGGGCAACGACCCGCACATTCAGCACGAGCTGGTGGACCAGCTGGGCGACACGTGCGAAATCCTGGTCTTCCTGATCGGGGCCATGACCATCGTGGACCTGATCGACAGCTACGGCGGCTTCAACGTCATCACCGACCACATCACCACGCGCAACAAGCGCAAACTGATGTGGCTGCTGGCGATCATCACCTTCTTCATGTCGGCCGCACTGGACAACATGACCACCACGATCATCATGGTCATGCTGCTGCGGCGGTTGATCGCCAACAAGAAGGAACGGTGGATTTTCGCCAGCGTGATCGTCATCGCCGCGAACAGCGGCGGCGCCTGGTCGCCCATCGGCGACGTGACGACCATCATGCTGTGGATGCGCGGCAACGTCACGGCCGCCAACCTGATCGCCAACCTCTTCCTGCCGTGCCTCGTGTCGGTCGTGATCCCTGCGGCCATCGCCAGCCGCTACGTCGCCGACCGCCCCGCCGCCGCGGTCAGCGCCAAGGCCCTCGCATCGGGATGCCCCGAATGCATCGGTCCGCGCCTGCGTCTATTCATCCTTATTGTGGGCGTCGTAAGTCTGCTGTTCGTGCCGGTGTTCAAAAGCCTCACCGGACTGCCGCCCTACATGGGCATGATGGTGTCGCTGGGATTCATGTGGATTCTGACCGAAATCATCTACGACCGCAAACGCAGCATCCGCAACATGGAGGAGTCGATCCAGCCGCGCGTATCCAAAGTCCTCAAGCACATCGACATGCCGACGATTCTCTTTTTCCTCGGCATCCTGATGGCCGTGGGCGCGTTGCAGACCGGCGGCGTGCTGACCGACATGGCCGACTGGCTGGACAAGAATGTCCACGAAGTGTTCACCATCGCGGGCGCCATCGGCATCCTCTCGTCGGTGGTCGACAACGTGCCGCTGGTGGCGGCCTGCATGGGCATGTACCCGGTGGCCGACGTCGCAACGGCTGCGGCGAGCGCCGACCCGGCTTTCGCACAGAGTTTCGTGGCGGACGGGCTGTTCTGGCACCTGCTGACCTACTGCGCCGGCGTGGGCGGCAGTCTGCTGATCATCGGCTCGGCGGCCGGCGTCGTGGCGATGGGACTCGAAAAGATCAATTTCGGCTGGTACCTCAAACGCATCTCGCTGCTGGCCCTGTCCGGCTATCTGGCGGGCATCGCGGTGATCTGGCTCGAACACGTCCTGATCGGGCTTTGACCGAAAAGTTCCGGATGCGTCGTGCGCCCAGAATATTGCCGATCACGGGTTTGCCTCATAACAGTATAATCAGAGGTTGGATAAAATATTTTTATCCAACCTCTGATTTACAGCCAAATTATCAGCAGTTTGTAAGTCAGGAACTCCAATATCAATTTAGTAAGAGTACCCTTGCGGAATCAATGCCAGATGTACCCCGGAAGATGTGGATAGGCCATTTTTCAACACCCGACATTCGATATCGTGAAGTACGGGTTCATCGGTATCCGACGCAAAATCAGCGGTGGGAGCGGACCCCGAAACCGCTGATACAGCTGCATAGGCATTTACCAGACCATAACCCACAAATTGGTTCCATAATCCGTTCAATCGAAGCGGATCGACACCATAAGTGTTGCCGCCGATCTTTCGGGTAGTTTGTTCGATAATATTGCGTACCCGCCATACCGAAAGATCGGGATCCGTTGCCCATATCAAAGCCACGATGCCGGAAACATGGGGAGCAGCAAAAGATGTGCCCGACACACAAGTATATCCACCGGTCACATCTGTTGTCCAGATTTCACGCCCGGGAGCGACAACATCCAATGAAGAACCATAACCGGAGAAATCCGATTTGTACCCATTCCGATCTATTGCACCTACTACTAACGTTGCAGAAGGTGCTCCCGCTGCCGGCTGTGATACAGCACTGCCTTTATTGCCCGATGAAAAAACAACGATGCATCCTTTACCATGAGCATATGTTATAGCATTATTGATTTCGGATATTGGAGAAGATGTATCAAATGACCATGAATTATTAATTACGCGCGCACCATTATTTGCGGCAAACCGAATTGCATTCGCAAAATTGGTCGTGGTGGAGGCAGCTATGCCAAGCTCGTTATCAGTATAACAAATACTGATGGGCATGATTTTCACTCCGGATGCAACGCCTGCAATGCCTTTGCCATTATTAGCCGTGGCTCCGATAACACCGGCAACCTTTGTGCCGTGATCTCCGTATAGCCCACTTGGAATTCCTCCCGTGTGAGCGTTGTAACTGACATTATACAAATGTAAATCATCATGGTTATTATAAACACCGTTATCGACAACCGCAACGATAATATCGTTGATATATGGAAAAGCAAAGGCATTCCTTGCGTTCACATAATTGATATCGATCCCCGAATAAGAGACGTTTTTCAGATTCCATTGATAGCTGAAATAGGTATCGTTCGGAGCGGCGTCGGGCATCGACTCAACGATAAACTCGGGTGTTGCATACTCAAACGCGCCCGATTCATACATAAAATTCGCCATTTCGAGCGCATTCCCTTTCGACTCCTTTGTACACGAAAGATAATAGATACTCGGGTCGAATTCGTTTTCTCCCAATATCTCCAGATTATACTCTTCCGCGATTTTTTGAAGTTTGGCAAGGTCTTGCTCTCCTGTCAGTTGTACGCTGAATACATTCGTTATGCCGAGATCGGCGCCATCGCTTGTTTTAAAATAGGGAGCCTCATACACTACATCCTGCGGATTAATCGATTTTTGTTGGGCGTTATCCAGCGTAAACGACGTAAGACTTTTTTGCATGCGGAACTCTTTTGACGATCTTATGCCCAGCGCAGCATAGTTATCAATAGTTCTGGTATTTCCCCCACGGATATTTACGGCCGATTTGCGAACACTTTCAATTTTTGCGGTTTCAACCAAAACATACGACTTGTTCTCGTTGACCGTTAGTGGGATTTTCACACCGTCACACCAAATAATAATAATCAGACGAACCCACAGACGCACGGGTCGCGGGAACGTTTTCTTGATATTCCTCTGACAAAATGTCATCCTGGCAACCATAAAATGTTATGACTGCAATGATAAGAGAAAGCAGCTTTTTCATGATATTAAGAATATCTAAATTATGATTTTGTTGACAGTAAGCGTTTTTTCGGGAAGTTTGTCGTATAGTCCCCAGAAATAAAAAATAGTCATAATCGCCGGAGTACCACCCTTCAGTTGCTTATACACCAAATTCAATGTCATCTTATCGGATTCGGTATCGACGGCCTGCTTCTCGAAAGAGCATCCGGGATGCCCCATCCAATGCTGTCCAATAATAAGGGTATATTTGTCAAAGTCGATTACTGGCAGCTCGACCGAAGGAGGTGCAACGGCCTCGAACTCTTCCATGCTGTTGATCACAAAACATTCGATGTCGCGATCATCGATCTCGCTGAAATTGAATTCCGGCTCGGGATGCGAACTGGAACTCGAAGGCAGATAGGTCTTGAAAAAAGCCGATACGTCCGCGGAGGCTGTGACGGGAGGAGTGCCGATATATTCGGATTCTTCCGAGTCGTTGCATGCGACAAACCCACCCAGTAGAAGCAGGGCTGCTGTCAAAGTCAAAATGCGAGTTTTCATAGTTTGAAGTTTAAGGATGAAACATTGAAGGCAGGTTCGCGAGAGTCTTACGGATAATTACAATATGTAGTTGTAATGGATGTAGGGCAAAAATAACGAAAAAAATCAATTATGCAAATTCAACCGCCAATAATTCAGCAAGATTAAGTAGTATAAGCACAGAAATTTACAGGCATCGGGCGACTTGAACAGAATTGTACACAAACGAAAAGGATCGAGCCCTGTCCAAACACGGAGCCCAATCCTTCGATCCGGCATAAATAACTACAAATCAAGCTGTACGTCTTTTCGCAGACGCAGAAGATCCGGAGCTTTTCCGTTACTTCACCTTGGCCATGAATTTTTCCCGGTCGACGATGTAGCGGATGTGGATGCCCTCGCCGATCAGCCCCTCGGCGTCGCGGACCCCGACGTTGAAGGTCAGCTTGCGCCCCTCGACTTCGGCAAGCACGGCCGTGGCGGTGATTTCGGCGCCAAGTCCTGACGGCTTGATGTGCGTGACGTTCATCTCGGAGCCGACGGTGGTCGCGCCTTCGGGAAGTTCGCCGGCAACGGCCGTCATGGCGGCGTTCTCCATCAGCGCCACCATCGCGGGGGTGGCGAAAACCGCAAGGTCGCCCGAACCCATCGCGGCGGCCGTGTTGCCGGCGGCGACGGTTGCGGCGCTGCGGGCGGAAAGTCCTTTTTCAAGCATAATATTCGCTGTTCGTAATTCGTTTATCGCGGTGAATCGTTATCTTTGCCGGAGACACCCCGGCAAACCGGATGCAAAACCGCACGGGTTTTCATCCGGACTCCGCCGCAAAGGTACAAAAAATTCGCCGCCGTTGAAAAAGTGGATACTCCTCATCGCCCTGCTCGCCGCCGCGCTTTCCCAAGCGCAGGCGCAGGGAGGCCGTGGCTTCTGGCATCAGGAGTGGACGGTCGAGAAGGGCGATTCGATCCCGCTGGTCCACGTCCTGCCGGTCTACGTCTTCAGCCGCCCGGTCGACCTGCGCCGCTACCGCCGGCTGGTGGACGCCGTGAAAAAGGTCTACCCCATCGCGCAGATCGCCAAGGCCAAGATGGCGACGATGGAGGAGGAGTTGTGCCGCCTGCCGACCAAAAAGGCCCAGAAGGAGTATATCAAACAAATCTACCACGAGATCAAGGACGAATACACCCCCGTGCTGAAACACATGACCCGCACGCAGGGCCGCGTGCTGCTGAAACTCATCGACCGCGAAACCGAATACACCGCCTACGAGGTGTTGAAGGAGTTCCGCGGCGGTTTCGTGGCGGGATTCTGGCAGGGCGTCTCGAAAATCTTCGGCCAGAACCTCAAGTCGGAATACGACAGGGAGGGCGAGGACCGGATGATCGAGCAAATCGTGATTTATTACGAAGCCGGACTGCTCCGGTAGCGACGGACGGACCGGGTAACGGAGGGACCGGGTAACGGAGGGACCGTTCCGGAATCCCGCTCCTAAAAATTGAACGACAGCCCCACACCCAGCCCCATATAGGAGCGCGAAGGCCGAAACTCCCCGGCCCGGAAATTATCGGTCAGGTAGCAGTGATAGGTGAAGTCGCCGAAGAGGTTGAACCGCCAGATCGGGATGATCAGCCGCGCACCCGCGTCGAACGTACAGGAGAAACGCTGCCGGACGGTATAGGGCCGCCACGAAGGGTCGGTCGTCGAATAGCCTTCGGTCGTGAACGGCCCGCACATCAGCCCCGGGGTAAAGCCCGCATGGACCTCGAACCCCGAGGGCAGGATCGCAAGCAGCACGTTGAGAAACGTACTGCCCACGTCCGCCCCTCCGCCGGAATAAGCGCCGTAAGGATCTGCATAAGAGCCGTTGTAGTAATTATTCTGCACGCTCCGCTCCCGGCTCTCCCGGCGCCAGGACGAGGCGATACGTCCGGTCCGCCAGGTGAATTGCAGCGGCACGGAGAAATAGTTCTCGGCATCCTCGTCGACGAAGACGTTCAGCCCCGTTCGAAAACCGATATTGTAAAAATTATAACGGGCATAGTCGATCGAAAAGGCCTGCAATTCGGGTCCCCGCCCGTCGCCCACGTAAAGCTGCGCTCCGTAGCGCACGCCCAGTTCGTTGTCGAAGGTCTTCGGGACGGGTGGCATTTCGTGCTCGCCGGGATAGACGAGGGTTTGCGCCGGAGCGGTCCCGGCCGTGACGGCAAGCAGCAGGAAAAGAAATTTCTTCATTGCATGACGGTTAGGTTCAGTTGTAAACATAACTATTTTTCACGGCATAACAAAATTTCCACGGCGGATTGTGCTTTGTGAATTATTGATTATCTTTGCGCTCGGATAATTTCAGAAGTCATGTTTGAAAATTTAACAGATAAACTCGAACGGTCGTTCAAAATTCTCAAAGGCGAGGGGCGCATCACCGAGATCAACGTCGCGGAGACGCTCAAGGAGATCCGCCGCGCGCTGATCGACGCCGACGTCAACTACAAGGTTGCCAAGACCTTCACCGACGAAGTGAAGCAGAAAGCCCTGGGCCAGGACGTGCTCAAAGCCGTCAAGCCGGGACAGATGATGACCAAGATCGTCCGCGACGAGCTGGCCGAACTGATGGGCGGCACGGCCACGGACATCCGGCTGGAGGGCACGCCTGCGGTGATTCTGATCGCGGGTCTGCAAGGTTCGGGTAAGACGACCTTCTCGGGCAAGCTGGCTTCGCTGCTCAAGTCGAAGAAGGGCCGCCAGGTGCTGCTGGTGGCAGGCGACGTTTACCGTCCCGCAGCCATCGACCAGCTGAAAGTGCTCGGCGGACAGATCGGCGTGGAGGTCTACACCGAGGAGGGTAACAGGAATCCTGTCGAGATCGCCGAGAACGGTATCAAGTACGCCCGGCAGAAGAATTACAACGTGGTGATCGTCGACACCGCGGGCCGTCTGGCCGTGGACGAGGCGATGATGCAGGAGATCACGGCCATCAAGGCCGCCGTGAAACCTTCGGAGACGCTGTTCGTCGTCGACGCCATGACGGGTCAGGACGCCGTGAACACCGCCCGGGAGTTCAACGAACGGCTGGACTTCGACGGCGTGGTCCTCACCAAACTCGACGGCGACACCCGCGGCGGTGCGGCCATTTCGATCCGTTCGGTGGTCAACAAGCCCCTCAAGTTCATTTCGAGCGGCGAGAAGATGGACGCCTTGCAGGTGTTCCACCCCGAGCGCATGGCCGACCGAATCCTGGGCATGGGCGACGTGGTGTCGCTCGTGGAACGCGCACAGGAGCAGTTCGACGAGGAGGAGGCCCGCAAGCTCAAAAAGAAACTGGTCAAAAACCAGTTCAACTTCAACGACTTCATCTCGCAGATTCAGCAGATCAAGAAGATGGGCAACCTCAAGGACCTCGCTTCGATGCTCCCCGGCATGGGCAAGATGCTCAAGAACGTGGACATTCCGGACGATGTGTTCAAGCAGACCGAGGCGATCATCTCGTCGATGACCCCCGCCGAGCGCGAGCATCCCGAGATCATCAACGCCCGCCGGCGCGAACGCATCGCCAAAGGTTCGGGTACGACGATGGCCGACGTCAACCGCCTGATGAAGCAGTTCGACGACACGCGCAAGATGATGAAGGCCGTGGCCGGCGGCGGCATGAAGATGCCCAAGATGCCGGGCGGGATGATGCGGCGATAGGCTACATTTTACAAGACTTCATTGCAAAAAGGCTCTCGGAAACGAGAGCCTTTTTGCAGTCATGTGAAACCCGGTGAGGAATGCTACTTTTCGGAGAACGTCCTGCCGTTATCGTTGGTTTCATAGGATTTTCCGCTCCGGCCTTCATAATATTTTTCGCCGAACAATCCCGATTTTTCGGTCACCTCATCGCCATTGTCGAGCGAAAACCGCTTCTTTTTCGAACCTCCTCCGTCGAACAAGGCAATGATCGTCATCACGACACTCAACAGGAACAAAGCGATCGAAATGGCAATGGACAGCAAAATAAGAGCTATAAGCAGCGGGAAAATAGACGGTCCCAGAATAGCAAGCATCACACAAGTGAACAGTCCATATCCGATTTTCTGACCGGTCGTCGAGAACAAATACAAATGCCGTTTCAAATAATAGATCCAGTAGGCGACACAACACAGAAAAGGAGTCGTTGAAAGAAAAAACAGACCTATGCCCATGCCGACCGACAAATTAGGAGAGAAATTTCCGTGCTGCATGCTCATAACTACCCCCCCCAGCAGCGAGGTAATTAATGTCGCTCCGATAAATACACCCGTCACGATCAGGACATGCTTACTCAAATCGGATGTGTAATCGGGATGGTTCTTCCGGGTGAATTTTTCTTCCAGCGTGTTTATGCCCCGGTAAACATACACAAGCAAATTAAAACGTTTCATCATTCAAGGAGTTAGAGTTTTACATCGAGCAAATGTCAAAACACAAAAAACGCGGACAAACTCTGTTCATCCACATTCAAGGCCTTGGACTGCCTGCACAGAAAGATGAAAGGAATGCCCGCGCCGTAAAACAGCGCGAGCATCAACTTTAATTCCTCTCTGTGATTCAAAAGTGTCCAAGTTCTGAATGTAAGAAGAAAAGCCGATGCGCTTTTATATGTCGTGTGCCGCCGTAGCGGCATTAAAAATCAAAAGTTCTCATTTTTTCATAGGCAGTGCGATTTTAGCATATTGTAAAACAAATATAGGATAAATTCGAATAAATCCCTACCTTTGTCTGCGAATAAAGCAAAAAAAATGCACCGTTCCGGCTTCGTAAATATCATCGGCAATCCCAACGTGGGCAAATCGACGCTGATGAACGCCCTCGTGGGCGAAAAACTCTCGATCATCACCTCCAAGGCGCAGACCACACGCCACCGCATCATGGGCATCGTCTCGGGCGAGGATTTCCAGATCGTCTACTCCGACACGCCCGGCATCCTGAAGCCCTCGTACAAGTTGCAGGAGTCGATGATGAAGTTCGTGACGGGCGCCCTGACCGACGCCGACGTGATCCTCTACGTCACGGACACCGTGGAGCAGAGCGAACGCTCGGCCGAAATCGTCGACAGCATCCGCCGGAGCGGCATTCCGACCGTCGTGGTCATCAACAAGATCGACCTCTCGACGCCCGAAGCGCTCGAAGCGCTGGTCGACAAATGGCAGGCCGAAATCCCCGGGGCGCAGGTCGTCCCCACGTCGGCCAAGGAGAATTTCAACATCGAAGGGCTGTTCCGGACCATCCTCTCGCTGCTGCCCGAAGGCCCGGCGTTCTACCCCAAGGATACGCTTACGGACAAGACGCTGCGCTTCTTCGCCTCGGAGATCATCCGCGAGAAGATCCTCAAATTCTACGACAAGGAGATCCCCTACTGCTGCGAAATCGAGATCGAAAGTTACAAGGAGGAGCCGACGATCGACCGCATCGCAGCGACGATCTACGTGGCCCGCGACTCGCAGAAGGGCATCCTGATCGGCCACAAGGGCGAGAAGCTGAAGAGAGTCGGACAGACGGCGCGCGAAGACATGGAACAGTTCCTCGGCAAGAAGGTTTTCCTCCAGTTGTTCGTCAAGGTCAGCGACGACTGGCGCAACAACGAACGGCAATTACGCAGGTTCGGATACGAACAGGAATAATAAATCGCTCGGAAAGACCGTTTAAAGAGCAAAATCAGTCAGCATGCGGAAACTCATCGCCGGAATCATATTGGGAACCGCCCTGCTGTGCGGCACGAAAGCCCACGCACAGTACAACCGGGAATATTTTTTCTGGGTCGGACGTTCGTGCATGATGAACAACGACTACCAGGAGGCCATCCGCACGCTGAACACCCTGCTGCGCTTCGACGAGGACGCTTTCGAAGGCTACTTCCTGCGCGGCATCGCCAAATACAACCTCGACGACCTGCTGGGCGCCGAGGACGATTTCTCGACGGCCATCCGGCTCAATCCCGTCTACACGCAGGCCTACACCTACCGCGCCATCACGCGCTCGCGTCTGGGCAACTACGACGACGCTTTGCAGGACTTCCGCGAGGCGATCGAGCTGCGCCCCGACCTGCCGGGCCCCTATTACAGCCGCGGCGTGACGCGCCTGCTGAACCAGCAGTTCAAGGAGGCCATCGATGATTTCGACAAGTTCATCCGCCAGGAGAACAAGGTGGCCGACGCCTTCATCTGCCGGGGATTGAGCTACCTCCACCTGAAAGACACCACGCGCGCCTACGAGAATTTCAACACCGCGATACGCACCAACCGCGAGAATCCCAACGGCTACAACCGCCGCGGCGGACTGCACCTCCAGCAGGAACAGTACAAGGAGGCCGAGGCGGATTTCAACAAGGCCATCGAGTGCGATTCGGCCTACCTGCTCTCCTACTTCAACCGCGCACTGGTCTACAATGCCACCAACCGCCCGATGCAGGCGCTGGCCGATTTCGACAAGGTGATCCAGCTCGATTCGACCAACTCGCTGACCTATTTCAACCGCGCGATGCTGCGCACGCAGATCGGCGACTACAACCGCGCGCTGGAGGATTACGACAAAGTGGCGCTCTACTCGCCCAACAACGTGCTGGTCTACTACAACCGCGCAGGCGTCTACGCCCAGCTGGGCGAGATCGAGCGCGCCGTGGAGGACTACACCTCGGCCATCAAGCTATACCCCGACTTCGCCAACGCCTACATCTACCGCGGCCGGCTGCGCGAACTGCTCCGCGACCCGCAGGGCGCCAAAGAGGACCGCTCGATCGCCCAGCGGAAAATCGCCGAATACCGTTCGCGCCTGAACGACAGCACCTATTCGATCTACGCCGACACCACGCAACGCTTCGACCGCCTGCTGTCGTTCGACAGCAAGTTCGCCGGAGGCAGCTTCGACCGCATCACGGGCCACAACGGCGGACACGAGGAGATGCGCCTGCTGCCGCTGTTCAAGTTCACGCTCATGCGCCCCGACTCGGTTCCCGCAGCCAAACCCTATCACCTGCAACGCGTCGACGATTTCAAGAAGCGCATCGGCAACGAATACCTCACCCTCTCGTGCCGCGAGAGCAACATCGCGCCCGACACGCTGGTGATGCTCGACAAGCAGTATGTGCAGGAGCTCAACGCAAGCAACCCCGCATGGACCGTGCTCTTCGAACGCGCCGTCACGCAGTCGCTCATCAAGCAGTACACCAATTCGGTGAGCACCTATTCGTCGGCCATCGAGTTGAACCCGTCGAACCCGTTCCTCTACCTGAACCGCTCGACGACGCGCGCCGAGATGATCGACTTCA
>ENA-UONX01002918-UONX01002918.1-human-gut-metagenome-genome-assembly--contig:-P74old-NODE-2918-length-11280-cov-6.623786_pt1 | contig 11280 bp, 12 predicted proteins | sample MGYA00242466_ERZ724013 | MGnify/ENA metagenome assembly ERZ724013 | reverse complement strand
GGCGCGCACAAAAAATGGGGAAATGACCGAAGGAAAGAGCGGATAGACAGATAGGTGAAAATATGTTACAATTATCGTATCAAAAAAATGGGCGACAATGCCTGTAAAGGTGAGCAAGGCCATGAGAAATAACGAATTAAGGGGCCCGACGGCCATTGATACGGATATCATTCCATCCGACAGCGAGCACGTTTTTGCCCAAGAGGCGCTCTATCAGGAAGCGATGATGCGCTATCATTGCGCGATTTTGGAGATGCGCACCAAGCTGGAGGTGCTCTCCAAGGACATGACGGTGCGGTATCGGAGAAACCCGATCGAGTTTATCGAAAGCAGGCTGAAAAAGCCGTCCTCCATCGCGCGAAAGCTCAAGAAGATGGGGCTTGAGGTGACGGTGGACAACATGACGCAGCACCTGTCGGACATCGCGGGGATTCGCGTGCTGTGCGCGTACATCGACGACATCTATGAAATCGCGCGGATGCTGGCGCGGCAGAAGGACGTTCGGATCATCACGGTCAAGGACTATATCAAAGTGCCGAAGGACAACGGATACAGGAGCTATCACCTGATCGTCGAAATCCCGGTGTATTTCAGCGACAAGGTGCGGCCTGTTCGCTGCGAAATCCAGATCCGCACGATTGCGATGGACTTCTGGGCGACGCTCGACCACGATATGCAGTATAAAAAGCAGGTGGAGGACAGCGAGGCCATCATGCGGGAACTGCGGGAATGTGCCGACGTGATCCATCAGACGGACGAAAAGATGATGCGGCTGCGCGAGAGAATCCACCGAATTGATCCGGAATGAGAGACGGGTAAATTTTGCAAAAGGCAAAATATAGTTGACAACTCGGCGCGACGTGCATATAATGGTTTTGCCGCCGGAGGTTTATGCTTGAAAAGCGGAAAAGCCCCTGCTATAATGGGCGGTGACGCACAAAAGGAGGCGGCAGGCATGGACGAATTGCAGTTGGGCGATTTGGTGCAGATGCGCAAGACCCACCCCTGCGGCAGCGACAAATGGACGGTGATCCGCGTGGGCGCGGACATCAAAATCCGCTGCTCGGGCTGCGGGCGCATTGTGATGATGGATCGCGCGGATTTCACCAAGCGCATGAAAAAGGTGATTGAGCACGCGAAGGAGCCGATTCGCGGCACCAACGAGACGGATTAAAAATTCAAGGAAACGAGGCGCATTTTTTCATGGAGCAGGAAAAGAAAGACAAGAAGAAAAAGGAGAAGCCCAAAAAGAGCTTGAAGCGCGAGATTTTTGAATGATGGTTTTCGTTGTGGCGGCGGCGCTGGCGTTTGTCGTGCGCACGTTCATCTTTGAGCCGGTTCGCGTGGACGGCAGCTCGATGCTCAACACGCTGGAAGACAGCGAATTCATGATCGCGACGAAGTTTGATTATCTGATGGGCGACCCGGAGCGGTTTGATATCGTGATCTGCGATTACCCGAACACGGACGACGGCATGTATCGCGTCAAGCGCGTGATCGGTCTGCCGGGCGAAACGATTGAGCTGAGGAAAGGCGAATTGTATGTGAACGGCGAGCACATCGAGCAGCAGTTCGATATGACGCCCAACGAAACGGACTTCGGGCCGTTCACCGTGCCGGAGGGGCACTACTTCGTGATGGGCGACAACCGCAACAACAGCAAGGACAGCCGCAGCCCGATGGTCGGCGCGCTGGAGCGCAGGATGATCAAGGGACATGTGCGCTGCGTGGTTTTCCCGCTGAACAAGGCGAGAATTTTGGGCGAATAAATTTTAAGCGAATCATTAAAAAGGGAAGCCGCGCGGAACGGCTTCCCTTTATTTATATGGGAAATTGCGAAAAAATACATGCGTGAGCGAAAGCTTGAAGCTTTACAGACTTGAACAAAGATCAGTGATTGGCCATCTTGTAGATCGCCAGCATGTCGGATTCATCCAGACGCTTGGCGGAACCGAGCAGGCCGCCGACGGCAATCTTGCACTTGTGCGCCAGCTCGCAAAGCTGCGCCTCGGTGGGATGAACGCCCAGCTCACTGAGGCTGGTGGGCATGTGGATGGAGCGGAAGAAATCCTCCATGTTCTCGATGCCGCGAAGGGCGGTTTCCTCATCGGACAGACCGGCCTCCACGCCCATGACGTTGCGCGCGAAGCGGACGAAGCGCGGCAGGCAGTTCTTGTAGACATAGCGCGCCCAGCTTCCCCAGACCGCGGCGAGACCCGCGCCGTGCGCTACATCGAACATGCCGCCCAGCTCGTGCTCCAGACGGTGGGAGGCAAAGTCGCTCTCGCTGTGGCCGCAGCCGGTCAGGCCGTTATGGGAGAGGCTGCCCGCCCACATGACCTCGGCGCGCGCGTCGTAATTCTTGGGATCGTCGCGGAGGATGACGGCCTGCGCCATGACGGTGCGCAGAAGCCCCTCGGCGATGCTGTCCGTGATTTCCAGAGAATCGCCCTGCGTGAAATAGCGCTCCATGGTGTGCATGAGGATATCGGTGCAGCCGCAGGCGGTCTGGTAATCCGGCAGGGTCATGGTCAGCTCCGGGTTCATAATGGCGAACTTCGGGCGGCAGATATCGTCGTTATAGCCGCGCTTGATGCCGCCTTCCTCCTTGGTGATGACGGAGGAATTGCTCATTTCGCTGCCGGAGGCGGCGATGGTCAGCACCACGCCGATGGGCGTGCAGCCCTCCGCCCTGCGCGTGTGATCGTACAGATCCCACACGTCGCCATCCATGCACAGGCCGTAGCCGATGGCCTTGGCGGAGTCGATGACGCTGCCGCCGCCGACGGCGAGAATGAAATCAACGCCCTCTTTTTTGCACAGGTCGATGCCCTGATAGACGAGGGACAGATGCGGATTGGGGACGACGCCGCCGAGCTGGATGTGCGCGACGCCCGCCGCATCGAGGGACGCTTCGATTTGATCGAGCAGGCCGCTGCGGCGCGCGCTCTGGCCGCCGAAATGAACCAGAACCTTTTTGCAGCCCTGCGCGCGGACGAGGTCGCCGACCTGCCGCTGGGTATCGCGGCCAAAATAGACGTGGGTGGGCGTGTAAAATTCAAAATTGCTCATGGAAAGAACCTCCAATTATAAAATCGAATGTAGAATCAGGGGTGCGCCAGTTCCGCTCTGGAAAAGACGAGGGGGCGCGAAAAGGGCAGGCGGCTCTGTCGGACGACGATTTTGGAATCCGCCGCGGCGACCGCGAGCTGAAGGGGAGCCCCGCGCTTTTGGGCGACGAACAGCGAGGTCGGCCCATCGGCGGGCAGAAGACCGGCGGCCTCGGCGCGAACGAGCAGATCGAGCACCTGCTGGCGAGTGAGTTTCATAAACAACCTCCTAAACACCATACCCTGCAAACATTTCGATGGTTTCACGCTTTTTTCCTGCCGAACGGGATTGATTTTTTTGGACGATTCAAGTATGATGGGGAATGTTGGGAACATTTGGGGCTTTATTCTAAATTCATCGGAAATTTGAGTTTTCCGGATGTTCCGCGTTTCGTTGATTGCAAGGCAATCGACGGATGGAAACAGATTGGTTTACAGGCGCGAAGCGAAGAAGGGAGTCTGAGGGACACGTCCCTCAGGCAGGGTTTGGGGCAGCGCCCCAAGAAAGGACGTTCTTTTATGGATATCAAGCAGGAAGCGTTGAAAAAGCACTACGAGTGGCAGGGAAAAATCGAAATCACGCCGCGCGCCCATGTCACCAACAGCGAAGAACTCTCTCTCGCGTATACGCCGGGCGTGGCCGAGCCGTGCCTCGCGATTCGCGATGATTATGAAAAGAGCTATCTGCTCACGCGGCGGGCGAACATGGTCGCCGTCATCACGGACGGCTCGGCGATCCTCGGTCTGGGCGATATCGGCCCGGAGGCGGGCATGCCGGTGATGGAAGGCAAGTGCGTGCTCTTCAAGGAATTCGCTGGCGTGGACGCCTTCCCCCTGTGCGTGCGCACGAAGGACGTGGACGAGCTGGTGCGGACGATCTACCTGATTTCCGGCAGCTTCGGCGGCATCAATCTGGAAGACATCGCCGCGCCGCGCTGCTTTGAGGTCGAGCGCAGGCTGAAGGAAATCTGCGATATTCCCGTCTTCCATGACGATCAGCACGGAACGGCCGTCGTCGTCGCGGCGGCGCTGCTCAACGCGCTGAAGGTCGTCGGCAAGACGATGGAGACGGCGAAGGTGGTCATCAACGGCGCGGGCAGCGCGGGCGTGGCCATCGGCAAGCACCTGATGAACCTCGGCGTGAAGGATCTGATTATGGTGGATCGGTTCGGCATTCTCTGCGAGGGCATGGAGGGGCTGAACCCGGCGCACGAGGAGATGAGCCGCCGGACGAACCCACGCCGCATCACCGGCACGCTGGCCGATGCGATGCGCGGGGCGGACGTGTTCATCGGCGTGAGCGCGCCGGGCGTGGTGACGCGCGAGATGGTCGCGAGCATGAACACGGGCGCGTGCGTGTTCCCGATGGCGAACCCCGTTCCGGAAATCCACCCGGACGAGGCGCTGGCGGCGGGCGCGGCGGTTGTCGGCAGCGGCCGCAGCGACTACAAAAACCAAATCAACAACGTGCTGGCGTTCCCCGGCATTTTCCGCGGCGCGCTCGATTGCCGCGCCAAGGACATCAACGAGGCGATGAAGGTTGCGGCGAGCTACGCGATTGCGGGGCTTGTGGCCGAGGACGAGCTGAGCGCGGATTACATCATCCCCAAGGCGTTTGACAAGCGCGTCGGCCCGACGGTCGCCGAGGCGGTGGCGAAGGCGGCGCGGGAAACCGGCGCGGCGCGAATCTGAACGCGGACAGCGAAAAAGAGAGAACAAGCATAATTTGACCAACTTTGTTTTTTCGGCTGAAATCCTTGTATTTTCCGAAAAAACGGTGTACAATATGCTTTTGGAATCGGGCGGGTGTGCCAAGAACCGCAGGCTCTTGGCAGGGCTTGGGACAGCGTCCCAGGCGTTCCCCCGCAGCTCTAAATGTAAACCCATAAGGAGATGCTTACCATGACGAAAATTGATATTTTTTCCGGCTTTCTTGGCGCGGGCAAGACGACGCTGATCAAGAAACTGCTTAAAGAGGCGCTTTCCGGCGAGAAGGTCGTTCTGATTGAAAACGAATTCGGCGAGATCGGCATTGACGGCGGCTTTATGAAGGAGGCCGGCATCGAGGTGACGGAGATGAACTCCGGCTGCATCTGCTGCTCGCTGGTGGGCGACTTCGGCAAGGCGCTGCGCAAGGTGATCGACCAGTATCACCCGGATCGCATCCTGATCGAGCCGAGCGGCGTGGGCAAGCTCTCCGACGTGATCCGCGCGGTCGAGGGCGTGGAGAAGGACATCCCGGAGGCCGAGATGGGCAGCTTTGTGACCGTCGCGGACGCGGGCAAGTGCCGCATGTACGTCAAGAACTTCGGCGAGTTCTTCCTCAACCAGATTGAATACGCGGGCACGATTCTGCTCAGCCGCACGCAGGGCATGAGCCAGGAGAAGCTGGAGGCCGTCGTCGCGCTGCTGCGCGAGCACAACGCGAAGGCGCGCATCATCACGACCCCGTGGGACGACATCAGCGGCGAGACGATTCTCGCGGCGATGCAGGATGACCACAGCCTCGCCGAGGACATGCTGGCGACGGTGATGGCCGAGCACCACGACGAAGATGATGATGTTGATGATGATGATGACGACGAGTGCTGCCACCATCATCACGACCACGATGAGCATGACGAGTGCTGCCACCATCATCACGATCACGACGAGCACGAGCATCATCACGATCACGACGAGCACGACGACCACGATGAGCACGACGAGCACGAGCATCATCATCATTACGACGAGCACGGCGTGTGCAGCTGCGGCCATCACCACCATCACCACGGCCACGACGCGGACGAGGTGTTCGTCTCCTGGGGCAGGGAGACGGTGCGCAAGTTCGGCGAGGACGAGCTTTCCGCGATGCTCTCCAAGCTCGACGGCGGCGAGTACGGCATTGTGCTGCGCGCGAAGGGCATTGTGCCCTGCACCGACGGCGGCTGGATTCACTTTGACTACACGCCGGGCGAGCAGAACATCCGCAAGGGCCCGGCGGACTACACCGGCCGCCTGTGCGTGATCGGCAGCAAGCTCGTGGACGAGAAGCTGGCGAGCCTGTTCGGCGTCGCCTGATCGGAGGAACGAAATGGCCATTCCGGTTTACATGTTTGCCGGTTTCCTTGAAAGCGGCAAAACGTCCTTCATCGCCAGCGTTTTGCAGGATCCCGGATTCACGCGCGACGAGAGCACACTGATTATCCAGTGCGAAGAGGGCGAGACGGAATACGAACCCGATATGCTCAAAAAGACGCACAGCGTCGTGGAGTGCATCGAGGACGAGGACGAATACAACGGCGACACGCTGCGCGCGTTTGTGCGCAAGCATCACCCAGACCGCGTGATCGTCGAGATGAACGGCATGTGGGATCTCGACGCGGCGATTGAGCGCACGCCGAAGGTGCTGGAAATCTATCAGATCATCACGACGGTGAACGCCGAGACGTTTGACCTGTACGCCAAGAACATGGGGCAGCGGATGCTCCAGCATATCACGGACGCGGACATGGTGGTTTTCAACCGCGCGACGGAGGAAACCCGCCAGCTCATCCGAGACCGCAACGTGCGCAGCATGAACCCGCAGGCGTCCCTCTACTTCGAAAACGATGACGGCACGAGCGAGGATTACGGCGCGGGAATGCCGCCGCCCTACGACATGGACGCGCCGATCGTCGAGATTGAGGATCACCAGTTCGGCATCTTCTATCTGGACGCTTCCGAAAACCCGGAGGAATACGACGGAAAGACCGTGCGGTTTAAGGGTTATATCTACCGCGGCCGCAACATCGGCAAGGACGAGTTTGTTCCCGGCCGGATGGGCATGGTCTGCTGCGCGGAGGACGTGCGCTTCGTCGGCTTTATCGCCAAGGCGAACGGACTGCCGATGCCCGAGCCGAAGACATGGCAGATGGTAACCGCCGAGGTGAAGGCCGAGGAGCGGACGCAGTACAAGGGCGTCGGCCCGGTGCTCTACGTCACCAAGCTCGAGCCGTGCGAACCGCCGGAGGAAGAGGTCGTCACGTTTAATCAATAACAATTTCCTCTTTCCTTTTGAAGGGTTTTATGCTATAATCAATCCGTCTTCGGGGCGGGGTGAGATTCCCGACCGGCGGTATAGTCCGCGACGAGCCAAAGCGGCTTTCGATTCGGCGAAATTCCGAAACCGACAGTATAGTCTGGATGGAAGAAGACGGCAAGGATTTTTGCTATGCTTTCACGGCGCCCAAGGACATGTTCTTTGGGTGCCGTTTTTTGTCTCCTTCCGTCACGCCTTGGGGGGGTGAACTCCTTCCGTCACGCCTTCGGCGTGCCAACCGTCGGCATCTCATCTGTTTGTTTCCGCCACAGGCGGCAACAGATTCGATGTCCCTCGAAGAGGGAGGTATATTCAGCAGAAATTTCATGCTCTGCGAAAATAAGAGCTCCATCTTTGAGGAAGCTGACTGAGGGAGTAATAAGACGCAAAACAGAATGTACCCGTATGGAGGATAAATCGGTGACAAATGTTGAGGAAAACCGCATCATCGCCAGCAGCCTCTGCTACCGTTACCCGGAAGCGGAGAAGAACGCGGTCGATGAGGTGAGCATGCGCGTGAAGAAGGGCGAGTTTCTGGCGATTCTCGGCCACAACGGCAGCGGCAAATCGACGCTGGCCAAGCTCTTCAACGCGCTGTATGTGCCGGGAAGCGGCACGGTTTGGGTCTGCGGGATGGACACGAAGGACGATGACCTCGTTTTCGATATCCGTCAGCACGCGGGCATGGTCTTTCAAAATCCGGATAACCAGATCGTCGCGACGGTTGTGGAGGAGGATGTGGCTTTCGGCCTTGAAAACAACGGTGTGCCGCCCAAGGAAATCCGCGTGCGCATCGACGACGCGCTTCGGGCTGTCGGCATGAGCCAATACGCCAAAAAAGCGCCGCACATGCTCTCCGGCGGACAGAAGCAGCGCGTCGCCATCGCGGGCGTGCTGGCGATGAAGCCGGATGTGATTATTCTGGATGAATCGACGGCGATGCTCGACCCGAGCGGGCGGCGCGAGGTGATGAACACCGTGCACCGGCTGAACCGGGAGGAAGGCATCAGCGTGGTGATTATCACGCACTACATGAGCGAGGCGGCGACGGCCGATTACATGATCGTGATGGACGACGGGCGGATCGCCATGAACGGCACGCCGCGCGAGGTTTTCACGAAGGTGGACAAGGTGCGCGCGCTGGGGCTTGACGTGCCGCCGATGACCGATCTGGCGCACAGCCTGCGGGCGGACGGCGTGGACGTGCGCGCGGATGTGCTGACCGTGGACGAGATGGTGGAGGAAGTATGTCGATTGTCATCGAACATCTGAACTATGTATACATGCAGGGCGGCCCGTATGAGACGAGGGCGCTCGACGACGTGAGCCTGACGATTCACGACGGCGAGTTCATCGGCCTGATCGGCCACACCGGCAGCGGAAAATCCACACTGGTGCAGCACCTCAACGGGCTGATTCTGCCGACGAGCGGTAAAATCACCGTGGACGGCATGGATTTGGCGGAGAAGGGCACCGACAGGCGCGCCATCCGCCGCCGCGTCGGGCTGGTTTTCCAATACCCGGAGAACCAACTGTTTGAGGAGACGGTCGCCAAGGATATCGCCTTCGGCCCGAAGAATCTGGGGCTGGACGAGGAAGAAATCGACCGCCGGGTGCGCACGGCGATGCGCCGCGTCGCGCTGGATTACGACAAGCTCGCCCAGCGCTCGGTCTTCGAGCTTTCCGGCGGGCAGATGCGCCGGGTGGCGATTGCGGGCGTTTTGGCGATGGAGCCGCAGACGCTGGTGCTCGACGAGCCCTGCGCCGGCCTTGACCCGCGGGGACGCGAGGAGATTTTGGGGCTGATCAGCGATCTGCACCGCGAATCCGGCGCGACGATCGTGATGGTCAGCCACTCGATGGACGATGTGGCGGCGCTGGCCGAGCGCGTCATCGTTATGAACCACGGCAAGGTCGCGATGGACGGCACGCCGCGCGAGATTTTCTCCCGCGGGGAGGAGCTGCGCGCCATCGGGCTGGACGTGCCGCAGGCCGTCGAGCTGGCGCAGAAGCTGCGCGAAAAGGGCTTTGACGTGCCGGAGGGCATTTACAAGATTGAAGAAGTCCGCGCGGCGGTTGAGGCGATCGTGGGGAAGGGAGGCCGCCATGCTTAACGACATCACGCTGGGGCAGTATTTTCCCGGCAACTCGGTGATTCATCGGATGGACCCGCGGATGAAGCTGATTCTGACGATTCTCTACATCGTGGGCGTGTTCATCGTGGCGAATCTGCCGGGATACGCGATTGCGCTGGCGTTTCTCTACATCGTCGTGCGCATTTCGGGCATCAAATTTTCGTATCTGGCGAAGGGCGTCAAGCCGCTTCGATTCATCATCATCTTCACGTTCATCCTGAACCTGTTCTTTGTGCAGGGCGAAACGCCGATTTTCACGCTGGGCTTTTTCACGCTGACGAAGGAAGCGCTGAACAACGCGATTTATTTCGCGCTGCGCCTCGTCTTTTTGGTGATGGGCACGTCGGTGCTGACGCTGACGACCAGCCCGGTGCAGCTCACGGACGGCTTGGAGCGCATCATGCACCCACTGGAGAAGATTCACTTCCCGGCGCACGAGCTGGCGATGATGATGACCATTGCGCTGCGGTTCATTCCGACGCTGCTGGAGGAGACGGACAAGATTCAAAAGGCGCAGATGGCGCGCGGCGCGGACTTTGAAAGCGGCAACCTGATCGAGCGCGCGAAGGCGATGATTCCGCTGCTTGTGCCGCTGTTCGTCAGCTCCTTCCGCCGGGCGAACGAGCTGGCCATGGCGATGGAGGCGCGCTGCTACCGCGGCGGCGACCACCGCACCCGCCTGCGCGAGCTGAAATACACCAAGCTCGACCTTTACGGCGCGCTGGCGATGGCGGCGTTCCTCATCATCATCGTGGCGGAGGGCAGGCTGCTTGGATGAGCTGAGGCTGACCAGCCGCCACATCCCCAGCCCGGCGGACCATCCCCCGGAGGGACAGAAGCGCTTCCGGCTGACGATTGAATACGACGGCACGGCGTACAGCGGCTGGCAGCGGCAGATCAACGGCCCGAGCGTGCAGCAGACGCTGGAGGAAGCGCTCGCGCGGCTGACGGGCGAAACGATCGGCGTGGTCGGTTCGAGCCGGACGGACGCGGGCGTTCACGCCTGCGGCCTGTGCGCGCACTTTGACAGCGCGACGCGCATCCCGCCGGAAAAAATCTGTTTCGCGCTCAACACCATGCTGCCGCCGGATATCCGCATCCGCGAAAGCATGCTCGCGCCGGAGGGATTCCACGCGCGGTTTTCCGCCTGCGGGAAGGTGTACCGCTATACATTCTGCAACGCGCGCCACGCCTGCGCCATCGGCAGGCAGTACAAGGCGCACGCGCCCATGCCGATGGACGCGGAACGGATGCACGAGGAAGCACAGAGCCTCTGCGGCCGGCACGATTTCGCCGCGTTTGCCGCCAGCGGGAGCGTCGCCAAGAGCACCGTGCGCACGATTTACCGCGCGCAGGTGGAACGGCAGGGCGAGGACGTGGTTCTGACCGTGCTGGGCGACGGGTTTCTCTACAACATGGTGCGCATCATCGCGGGCACGCTGATGGAGGTCGGCACGGGAAAGCGCGAGCCGGGCTGCATCGCGCGCGCGATTGAAACCGGCGACCGCCTGCTGCTCGGGCAGACCGCGCCCGCCTGCGGGCTGACGCTGATGCGCGTGCTCTACGACGGCGACGAGGAAAAAGCGCTGGGGTATTTTGCGTAAAAAGATCGACGAACCTCCCTGACCGCGGGGAGGTTTTTGAAATCAAGGACATCACTCCTTCCGTCGCCTGCGGCGACACCTCCCTCGAAGAGGGAGGTGGGAAGCAAAACACCCGACCTGAATCTTCGCAAGGCGGTGTGGGAGGTGCAGGAACCTCAGGTTCCTGCCGGAGTTTGAGGCAGAGCCTCAAAACGTTTATGCCAAAACTTGACGATTGCCCCGCGCTGCGTTATTATAATAAAGTTATTGCCTTGCAGATGACGCTTTAATCGCCGCGAAGATAGGCGAACGGTTGCAAGGGAAAAAAGCCGCGTCCCCGCATAGGATAGCCCGGAATAGCGAGACTGTCTGGGGGGATGCGCGTGAAT
>ENA-UONX01002912-UONX01002912.1-human-gut-metagenome-genome-assembly--contig:-P74old-NODE-2912-length-11303-cov-4.351707_pt1 | contig 11303 bp, 8 predicted proteins | sample MGYA00242466_ERZ724013 | MGnify/ENA metagenome assembly ERZ724013 | reverse complement strand
GTATCGGTCGAGTTCCGGTCCATGAAGTCCCAGCGCAGCGCGGGCTGCAGTTTGGGAGTCACGAAGTAGCCTACTTGGGCGTATCCGCCGATATAGCGGTAAGTATGGTTCACGCGCTGGCGCTTGACCAGATCGGAGCTCAGATAGTAGGCTTCGGCGCCCAGATAGAGCCGGTTCTTGAGGTAGGTGAACTCGAAACCGAGCCGCAGGTCGTTGGTCGTCTGCCAGTTGGCCTCGACGTTGTACGAAGCCGACAGCGCGAACATGATCTTGTCGTTGTGCAGGTCGTCGATTCGTCCCTGATGCGCGGGAATCGGGCCCTTGGGCATGAAGGCCACCCGGGCCGCATACAGCAGCGAGGGAATGCCCAGATCGTCGCTGAGCGTCTTCTGCGCCATGTTCACGTCGATTCCCGTGCCGTTGAACACGCCCAAGTTATATTCCCATTTGCCTCCCAGCAGGCCGTGCATCATCACGCCCAGATCGAATCCCGTGGCGATCGTCGGCGGGGTCGAGTTCAGGCTGCGGTCCATGTAGACCGACGAGGTCAGCGAGGTGGGCAGCACGGGGAAAAGCGTTTCGCCCAGCGTGACCAGATAGGCCTGGCTGAACGGCGTCTTGAACTTGCCGACGCGGAAGCGGATCTGATCCTTCAGATTCACGTCGACCCACGCCTGCTGCAGCAGCGCGCCTCCGCTCTTGGCCGCGTTCAGCGTCAGGTTGAACGTCAGCTTGTAGAACGCCCGGCCCGAAATGCCCAGAATGGCGTAGGGAATCTCGAAGCCGCTGTTCGCTACGTTGTCCTGATCGTCCAGCCCGAGCTGCTCGTCGTCGTACCAGTTGAACTTGCCGGCCGTCTGGAGCAGCACGTAGGGCTTGAGCATGAAATCGCCCGCGCGCGTCTCGAAGCTGAATCCTTTCTTGCCTCCCATCGGGATCACGGCGCTTTCGATGTATTTGTCCGCCTCGTTGTACGGGTCCTCGTGGCGGTGTTTCGCGACCTGAGCCGTCGCCGAGGCCGTTGCCGCGAACAGGGTCAGTAATAGTATGATTTTGATCTTCATGTCGTTGTGTTCGGTTGTCTTTTACAATGATTCGAGGAACTTGATCAGCGCGTCGCGGTCCTCGCGCGACATGCGGGCGAACAGCTCGCGCGACACGGCGCCCTCGCCTCCGTGCCACATGATCGCCTCTTTGAGGTTACGCGCCCGGCCGTCATGCAGGAAATAAGTGTGCTGGTTGACTTTCTGCTGGAGGCCGATGCCCCACAGCGGAGTCGTCCGCCACTCGCATCCCTGCGCCAGCCCCGAGACATAGTGGCTGTCGAGGTCGGGTCCCATATCGTGCAGCAGAAAGTCGCTGTACGGGTGGATCGTCTCGCTCGCGAGCCACGGAAGCCGCGTGCCGCCTATCAGCGCCGGAGCGTCGGCACGCGTGTGGAGCGTCGGCACGTGACACAAGTCGCAGCGGGCGCGGTAAAACGCCTGCTCGCCCTGCTGGACGATCGGATCGTCGACGTTCCGGCGCGCGGGAACGCCCAACGTGTGGAGATAGAAGTCGACGTTCTCCATGTCGTGCGTCGAGATCTGAATGCCGTAGTGGCTGTATCCGAGCATTTGGGACTGGCCTTCGGCCACCTCCAGCGGATAGCGGTCGTTCGTGACGCCCAGATCGGACGAGAAACCGAGCTCGATGGTCAGGTCGGCGTGCTGAGCCTTGTTGCCCGAAATGCCGATATATTGCTTGCCTCGCTCGGTGATGTAGTTCAGGCGGCCCGAAATGCCGTATTCGGGATAGTTGCTGCGCCGTGCGAGTTCTTCGAGCTCGGTCGGGTCGAGCGCCATCATCTGCCCCATGCCGACGTGCCGCAGCGGAATCCGCACGTCGACGATCAGGTCCTCGGCGGCGATGCTGTCGGCATACCACTCCGAAATCGTGTAGGTCGGCGTCAGCAGCGAGTATTCCTCCCCGTCGTGGAACGTATAGGTTTTCTCCGAATAGGTTACGCCGAGCTTGCCTTCCGGCTCGACTCCGGTGATCGCCTGATCGTGCAGCACGCGTCCGTAGTTGCGGAAGAATCCGCCGTTCTTTTTCGTGATGTAGATCAGGTGCGACGAGAATCCTCCGCTGCCGGTTCCGCCCTCCGAGTAGAGCGTCGGGTAGGTTCTTCCGGCGTTCGAGTGGCAACTGCCGCACGAGGAGCCGGCATACAGAGGCCCCTTGCCGCCCTGCGCCGGATCGTCTCCGCTGACGCGCGGATTGTCGTACAGCGCGTCGCCTTGGTAGAACCGCGTGCTCAGATTGCCCGTCACCCAATCGGCCGGCGTGTCGTAGGCCGATACGCCCGACTGGAACACGGTCGACTTTCCGGCCGACAATGTCCGCGAGTCGGCCACGTTGCCGTACTCGTCGAGTATCTCGTAATAATCTCCGTCCGTACAAGCGGAAAGTGCGACGACGCATATCAGCGCCGTCACACAGACCGATTGTTTTCTTTTAAGAGATGCAGACATAAACCTTATATGGTAAATAGTTTATTCTCTTGCCGGGCTTATTCATTCGGCGAGCACCTTTCGGTTCTGCCCGTCCTTGAACAGCAGCAGCTCGATGGTATGGAAGCCGCGGACCGATTCGCTGCCGATCGCTCCGATGTAGTCGTCGACGCTCGACAGGTTCTTGTTGGTTATGATCGTGGCGATGTCCTCCTGGTCCAGCGGCCAACTGTCCATCGACGGGTCGAAGCCGAGCCCGTCTCTTCGCCGGCAGGGCCGAACAGCACGGCCTCGCTCTGTTCCCAAGGCACGCGCATCGTTCTCCACGCCGTGCAGGCGGCGTCGACCTTGCTCTGGTTCCGGTTGTCGGCTTGCAGGGCGACCATCGCGTTGTAGAGTGCCCATGCCTTTTCCTTGAGATCCTTGTAGGTCGGCGTAACGACCTGATCGGCGTACTGGGTCAGAATGGCGGTGAAGTCGTAGTCTCCTGCGTTCTCGAACAGGCCGAGCAGCGAACCTTCGGTCAGCTCGGTCAGGTCGGAGCAGGCGGTGATCGCCGCATCGACTTTGCTTCCGGTCAGGTTATTGCGGAAAGGCGCCTGCATGCTCTTGATCGCGTTGTAGGCTCCGTCGATCGCCGCCGTCATCCGGGCGTCCAGATCGGCGTCCTGGCTTTTGACATAGGCCGAGATGCTGTTCGCGTCGGCCGGGTCTCCGATCGCGCCGCGGCGGCCGGCATAGCCGTTCTTGATGCTGATGATGTTATCCGAGTAATCGGTGATCGAGTTCCAACTGTACCACGACTCGACTTGCAGCACGGCCTCGTTCGTCTGTCCGCTCAGCGCGAGCGAGTTCGGGTTTCCGATCTTCGACGAGCCGACCTCGTTCGAGATGTTGGCGAAACCGTCGACCAGAATCGTTCGGATCGCATCGACTCCGCTGGTAAACTTGTCGTTACCCTCGCTGGCCGTCCTCATGTACTGGGCGTAGCCGTCGGCGCCGACGATCGTGTTCTTCGAGAAGAAATCGCGTCCGATCCTGTTCCAGTCCTCGTCGGGAATGCCCGACGGTCCGTTCCACGAGGCCCACAGGCCGACGCAGTCGTCGAGCAGCTCGGACGATACGGCCGTCGCGTAGTTGATCCATTCGGGAGTCATTGCGTATTCTTCGAGCTTCGAGGCGTTGCTGCTGCCGCCGCCACCGCCGCCATCGCCCTCGTTCTTACTGCATCCTGTCGCTCCGAGCAGCGCGGCCAGTGCGACCGTGCCCATCCATCCTTTCGTTTTCATTGCGTGCATGTTTATTTGATTTTTGTACGATAATTAATGTGATCTTGCCATGAGGTCCGTTCCGCTGCCCTATTTCGAGCCGAACCAGCCCGAATAGGCCACCGTCAGGCCGAACGTGTCTTCGCTGTTGTACTTGTTGCCTCCGATCCGGCGGTACGAGTAGTCGAACTTGATGACCAGATCGCGCAACGGCAGGTAATTGAGGCCTACGGTGAACACGTCGCGCTTGTAGCGCGGCAGCTCTTGCGCGCCCCGGTCGATTTTCTGCCCCGTGTTGTAGTATTCCCACCGGACGAACGGGAACAGTCGGTTGCGGGTATTGGCCCACGACAGCACGTCGTACCCGACTTCGGCCCCGTAGGCCATTGCGGCCTTGCCGAACGGCGTGATCGGATAGCCCGTGTTGTTGAAGTACTTGCGGTTGATGTCGTAGATCGCCTTCGCGTCCGATACGGTTCCGTAGACGAAGTTGGCCCGCGCGATCAAATTGCGCCCCAGGTACTGGGCGTCGAACGACCCGATGGCCACCGTTCCCTTCACTCCGCTCATCGCGTAGGGCTTGGACGAATTCTTCGCCGTGTTGCCGCAGTAGCCCGACACAGCCAGTCTCAGGTTGCGTATGCCCGAGTACTCGACCCGCGCGGCTACGGCCGGATTGGTCATCTTGGATACCTCGAATATCTTCTGGCGGCCGCTGCCGATCCAGTTCTCCGACGAGAATCCGTTCGGGTCGAGCCCGCTGACGAGCATGGCCTCGTACCGGAAGTCTCCCAGATAGCCCAGTACGGCGATTCCCGTTTCGTGCCACGTGGACGGCAGGATCGCCGTTTCGCTCTCGGGACGGACCGTTCCGAAGAAGAGCGTCGGTTCGTGGTGGGAGTTCGTCAAACCGACCGGAACGATCATATGTCCGATTCGCAGGTTGAAGGCGTTCGAGAAGTGCTTCGTGATGTGAAGCTGTTCCAGCGCGACCTCGCCTCCTTTTTCGATTTCGGTTTCGATTTCGCCGCCCTCCTTGTTATGCTCGATTTCCATCGTCGCCCCGGTTCCTCCGTTCTCGAACTCGATCTCCGACGGGGTTCGTATAGCGGTTCGTGCCGTATGTCATGTATTGGAACAGGATTTCTCCGTATCCTCCGACGCGGTATTTTTTGAAATTCCATTCGAACGGCACGGGCCTCGCGGCCGAATCGGCATTCTGCCTCTGTGCCGATGCCGGGCAGACGCTTATCATGCTCCAACAGGCGAGCATGGACGACAATAAGTAGACGTTTTTCATTTCCAGCGTTTTAATCGCTGCAAAATTAGACCGGTTCGCATGGGCCGGCAATCCCCATTATTCAGTAAAAAACCGGGATCGGATACCTATAGTTCGGGATTTCATATTGATTTTCAGCCGTTGACCGGTCCGACGAGGAGTTTTTCCGGGCGGAGGCCCAGATTCGGGCAGCCTCGTCGCGGGGATGCGAAGGCTCGCTTTCCGTTCGACAGGAAAGTCCGGACCGTTCCGGGGCGCTTTCGGGCCGCCGGGGAAGCGGTTTCCGAAACGACGGGCTGCTGTCGGGCTCTTGAACTCGCGGCTTATCGTCTTGCCGGAGAAATCGGACGCGCCTTTCGTATTCGGAGAATTCGCCGGCCGGGTCGCAGTCGTCGTTGCCTGCCGCGCGGAGAACCGGCCGGAACGATGAATCTCGACTTGTCTCCGGACCCTTTGACGATAGTCCGTCCCGGGCGGCGATAGCCGCTCTCCGCAGGCGAGCCGAGAGGACAGAACTCATCCGAGATGCCGATTCCGGTTCCGTATCGCGCTGTTTTTAGGTCCGTTCGACTCCGAATGGCTCAATTATTGCTCCCAGACGGATTCCGGCCCGGCCGCTCGCGTTCCGTGCCGGGAAATCGCGGCCGTCTTCGGGGATGGCCCGGCCGGACCGTAAATGACAATAACCGTTTGAAATGTTGAAGTACATCGTATGTTGCGGCATGGCTCTCTGGCTCGTTCACGGGGCGGCGCGCAGTCGGGGCGGGGAGATCGAGCTGAGTCTCGGACAGTCCATGGAAAGGCTCCGCGAGAAGAACCTGAGCCTGCAGATCGCCGACCGGGCGATCGATTGGGCCCGGGGAGAGCACCGGCGCGTGAGCTCTTTCTGGTACCCTTCCGTCAGCGTGACGGGAGCCTATCTGCACATGGCCAACCGGATCGAGGTCGAGCAGCCGTTGAGCCAGTTCACCGATCCGGCCAAGGATTTCATCCACTCGATCCTGCCCGACGACCAAATCATTTCGGGCCTTCTGGACCATGTCGGCACCTATACCCTTCGCTTCCCGTTGGCTCCGCAGGATGTGGCGACGATCGACGCGAACGTGACCTGGCCGGTGTTCGCCGGGGGAAAACGAATCTATGCCGGCCGGATCGGCCGGACGATGGTCGAGGTCGCCGAGGTAAACCGGGCTCAGGTCGGGGCCCAAATGCAGACGCTGCTCGTCGAGAGCTATTTCGGGTTGCGGCTGGGCATGAGCGTGGTTGAGGTCCGGGAGCAGACGTTGCGCGCGCTCGAGCGACATTACCGCGACGCGTTGAAGCTCGAGGCGAGCGGCATGATCAACAAAGCCGACCGGCTGTTCGTCGAGGTGAGCATGGACGAGGCCCGGCGCGCGCTCGAGACGGCCCGCAAGGACCTCGATGTCGCGCAGAGCGCTTTGAAGGCGCTGATTCGGATCGACTCGGCGGTCGACGTGCGGCCCGTCTCCCCGCTTTTCATCAACGATACGCTGCCGTCTCCGGAACGGTTCAAGGCTCTGGCCCGAGACAACAGCTATGCGCTGAACCAACTCGGGCTTCAGAGCGACGCGGCCGAGAACGAACTCCGCATGAGCCGCACGGGCTACGCTCCCGAAATCGCGCTCTTCGGCAAGCATACGCTTTATTCGCACGGCATCCGGAAAAACCTGCTTCCGCGCACGGTCGTCGGTGCCGGATTCACATGGACGCTGTTCGACGGCCTGGCCCGGGAGAAAAAGATAGCTCAGGCGAAGATCGCCCGGCAGACGCTCGGGCTGAGCAGCAGTCAGGCCGAAGACGACATCGACGTGGGAGTGGACAAGCTCTGCGCGCAGATAAGCAACGCGCTGAGCAGCGTGGCGGCCCTCGGCACGACGATCGATCTGAGCAGGGAGCTGGTGCGCATGCGCCGCAAGGCTTTCGCCGAGGGGATGGCTACGTCGACCGAGGTCGTCGATGCCGAGGTGATGCTCTCCAAGGTACGGATCGCCGTGTTGCTGGCCTATTACGAATACGACGTGGCGCTGGCCAATCTGCTGTCGCTTTGCGGCGCGCCCGAGCGCTTCGAGCGTTACAGCCTCTGCGGACGGACCGAGTCGCATCTTTTCGGTCCTGACGGCCTGTACGGCGAGAACGAAAACGATTAAACGAATCGAGCGATTATGGATAAGACGAAAAAATACCTGGCCTTTTCGTTCGTCATGGTGCTGGTAGCCGTGACGATCGTTTCGGTGATCGGGATGATTCTGCTGGACCGCAAACCGGTCGTATTGCAGGGACAGATCGAGGCGACCGAAATACGGATCTCCGGCAAATTGCCCGGACGGATCGACCGTTTTCTGGTTGAGGAAGGAGAGCGCGTGGCTGCGGGCGACACGCTGGTGGTGATCAACAGCCCCGAGGCGCTGGCCAAGTACGAGCAGGTGCAGGCGCTCGAGGACGTGGCCGTTTACCAAAACCAGAAGATCGACGACGGAACGCGTCGGCAGATCGTCGAGTCGATGAAGCAGCTATGGGTCAAGGCCAAGGCCGACCTGAAGCTGGCCCGGACGACCCGCGAACGGATCGAGTCGCTTTACCGCGACAGCGTCGTCACGTCGCAGCGCCGCGACGAGGCGGAAGCGCTTTATCAGAATGCGTTGGCCGGCGAGCGGGCTGCCTACGAGCAGTACCGAATGGCTCTGGACGGGGCCCGGAAACAAGACCGCGAGAGCGCCCGCTCGATGGTTGACGTGGCTCGCGGAGCCGTGGGCGAGGTGACGGCCCTGCTGCAGGACGCGCGGCTTACGGCGCCCGAGTCGGGCGAGATCGCGGCCGTCTATCCCGAGCGGGGCGAGCTGGTCGGGGCAGGCACTCCGATCATGAGTCTCGTCGTGCTCGAAGACGCGCATGCGGTGCTGAACGTGCGCGAGGACCTGATGCCGCGTTTCCGTATGGGCGGGACGTTCCGGGCCGACGTACCCGCGCTCGACCGGCGGGGAGTCGTCTTCCGCGTATACTACATCAGCCCGCTGGGCAGCTATGCCACCTGGCGCTCGACCAAACAGGCGGGCAGCTACGACTTGCGCACCTTCGAGCTGAAGGCGAGGCCCGAGCCGGCGGTCGAGGGCCTTCGGCCGGGCATGTCGGTGCTGGTCAACCTGAGCGAACAGCCGTAGCGTATGAAGAGGATGCGGGAAACGGGCTTTGCGGCCGTACTGAGGCGCGAGCTCCGGCGGATGGTTTCCCGCCGGCTCTATTTCGGCGTGTGCGTCGCGTTGCCGTTGTTCTGCATTCTGTTCATGGCGACGATCTTCGGCTCGGGCCAGATGGAGCGCATTCCGGTCGGCGTGGTCGATCTGGACTGGACGGCTTCGTCGCGCAGCGTCACGCGCACCGTCGAGGCCGTGCCTACTTTCCGCGTGAGCGGACATTACGCCGACGAGCAATCGGCCCGGACGGCGACGCAGCGTAAGGAAATTTACGGCTATTTGGTCATTCCGCCTCGTTTCGAGACCGACCTTCGGGGCGGTCGCGGGGCGATGCTCCGCTACTATTATCACTATGCGCTGCTGAGCGTCGGCAGCGAGGTGCGCGGCGCTTTCGAGACGGTGCTTCAGCCGCTGGCGATGACGCCGGTCGTCACCGAGGCCGTCGCGCTGGGGGTGAGCGAGCGGACGGCCGAGAGCTTTCTGGTTCCGGCCTCCTCGCAGAGCCATCCGCTTTACAATCCCGATCTGGACTACTCGGTTTACCTGAGCCAACCGTTCTTTTTCATCCTGTTCCAGGTGATCGTGCTGCTGGTCACCGTTTACGCCGTCGGCAGCGAGATCAAGTTCCGCACCGGCGACGACTGGCTTCGCACGGCCGGGATGAACGTTTTTTCGGCCGTTGCCGGCAAGCTGCTTCCCTATACCGTGATTTTTGTTCTGATAAGCGTGCTGGCCAATTACGTGCTGTTCGGCGTGATGCGCATCCCGTTCTCGTGCGGGTTCTGGCCGCTGAATCTGACCTCGGCCCTGTTCGTCGTGGCTACGCAATGCTTGGCCGTGTTCCTGTTCTCGCTTTTCCCGGCTATCGGGATCGTCATCAGCGTGGTGTCGATGGTCGGCTCGCTCGGCGCCACGCTCTCGGGCGTAACTTTCCCGGCTCCTTTCATGTACGAGCCGGTCTACTACGCTTCGTTCCTGTTTCCGGTCCGCCATTTCGTCGAGATCAGTCAGAACCTGCTCTACGGCGACTACGGGTTCGCCTATACGTGGCAGAACGTAGCCGCACTGTTGCTGTTCGCGCTGCCGGCGCTGCTGGTGCTGCCTCGCTTGAAAAAAGCCGTTTTAAGCCGTCGCTATGAAAATATCAAGTAAGCTCAGGGATATCGCCGCCGTCGCGGCCGACGAGTTCCGCACCGTCTCGACGAGCTATTCCGTGTTGCTCGTGCTGATGGGCGGCATTTTTCTGTACGGCCTGCTGTATAACTATATGTACGAGCCGAACCTGATCCGCGACGCCCCCGTAGCGGTGGTCGATCGTTCGCACAGCCCGCTGAGCCGCGAGTATGCGCGGCTGCTCGACGCCGCGCCTCAGGTCAGGGTACTGACCGACGAGGCGGGTTTTCCGGAAGCCAAGGAGCTGATGAAGCGGGGCGACGCGGTCGGAATCGTGTACATTCCCGAAGATTTCGAGACGAGAGTGGGCCGGGGCGAGGAGTCGCTTTTCGTGATGTACGGGACGACGGAGGCATTCCTCTATTATCTGGCCATGCAGGAGGCTGCGTCGGGCGCGATGCTCGAACTCGACGGTCGCTATCGCCCGCAGATGCTCGTTTTCCTGCCCCGCGGGGACGTGCAGCCGATCACGCAGACCCCGGCCGTCACGGTCGTCGGCACCGCGCTGTACAATCATACCGAGGGCTACGGCAGTTACCTGATCCCGGCCGTTCTGATGGTCATCATCTTTCAGACGCTGCTGATGGTCATAGGCATGACCAGCGGAGAAGAGCGCGACAGCGGCTCGATCCGCCGCTATGCCGCCGGGGGAGTCTCGCTGGGGCGGATGGCACGCGTGATAGCCGGCAAGACTTTCGTCTACGGCCTGCTGTACGCGCTTTTCTCGGTGTTCCTGCTCGGGCTGATGCCGGCGGCGTTCAATCTGCCGGAACTCGGGAGCGGATATCTGATCGCGATGCTGATGATCCCCTATCTGCTGGCGACCTGCTTTTTCGCTCTGGCCGTCTCGGTGTTCTTCACCGACTCGGAGGCGCCGCTGCTGATGATCGCGTTTTTCTCGGTAGGGCTGATCTTCCTGTCGGGCGTGTCCTACCCGCTCGAACTGATGCCGTGGTACTGGAGAGCCGCCCATTACGTCTTCCCCGCCGCCCCGGGGACGCTGGCCTTCGTCAAGGTCAACTCGATGGGCGCCTCGATGGCCGACATCCGCGCCGAGTACGTGACGCTGTGGGTTCAGTGCGCCGTCTATTTCGCGCTGGCCTGCATGGCTTATCGGTACAATGTCATCCGCGCGCTGCGCCGCGTGCCGGCCGCTGCCGCTCCGCCGCTCGGGAGGATTTCTATCTTTCCGCTATGGCGGAATCCGTCCTTCCGCCCGGGCGGATCGCGCGAAATGCCATATTGATTTTGTGCCGCAGGTGGTGCCATGCCTCGAGAAACAGACGCAGCAACACCCCTCTGAGCTGAAACGAGTGCGTGTCCGCTCCGGTCGCCTCGGCGTACCGCTTCAGAATATAAAGATAGGCGTCCGTTTCGCAGGCCAGCCGGCGCAGGTTCTCGATCCGACGCCGCTGAGACAGCCGGCGATGGAACGTCATCCGGTTCGTGTCGATGAGCTGAAAGCGGCAGTTTCCCCTGGCGTCGCATCGATACAGAATATTGCCGATATGCAGATCCCGATGATATACGCCGGTCCGGTGCAGTTCGACGAGGAACCCGGCCAGCTGGTCCAGCATGTTTTGCGAGTCGGGGTTTTGCGGAAAGGCGGCCGTTATGTCCGAGACCGGCAGGTAGTCCGTATAGGCGGAGACGAAATAGCTGTCGCGGAGCATGCCGAAATGGCGGATCTCGAGCGAGGCGACGGCTTCGGGCGTGTCGATTCCGAGGCATTGCAGCCGTATGGCATGGCGGAATGCCCGCTCGGCCTTGCTTTTGCGCAGGCTTCCGTATATCAGTCTGTTGAACAGAGTCAGGTGCCCGTAGCACTTGACCGTTATCCTCTGGCCGTTTTGCGTGTAAAGCTTGACGATGTTCCTGC
>ENA-UONX01002907-UONX01002907.1-human-gut-metagenome-genome-assembly--contig:-P74old-NODE-2907-length-11319-cov-7.317205_pt1 | contig 11319 bp, 9 predicted proteins | sample MGYA00242466_ERZ724013 | MGnify/ENA metagenome assembly ERZ724013 | reverse complement strand
CCTGTCCCACGCCTTCGGCCTGCGGCGGCCGGTGGACCGGACCATCTACGACCTGCGGCCCGTGGCCAATATTCTCATCGACATCGTCACCACCTTCGGCGACCGGTATGTGGTGTCCGGCCCGGTGTGGGAGTACTACTCCGGCGAGGGCTGGGACACCGGGCTGCGGCGGGAGCTGGAGATGGACCTGCTGAACGGCTTCATCGGCAAGACCGTCATCCACCCCAGCCAGATCCCCGTGGTGAACGAGATGCTGCGGGTCTCCGTCCAGGACTACGCCGACGCCCGGGCCGTTCTGAACTGGGACACCAGCAGCGGCCGTCTGGTGGCCGCCAGCGCCGGTGCGGACCGGATGAACGAGTACAACACTCACTTCAACTGGGCCCGAAAAATCGTCCTGCGGGCGGAGCGGTACGGCACCCGCCCCTGACCCAGCACCACACCCCCGCCGCGGAGATCTCCGCGGCGGGGGTGTTTGCGGCTTCAGGCGGAAAAGAGGGACACGCCGGCGGCGTGTCCCTCTTCGGGAAATCATACGTGGTACGGTCCCGGCGGGTGCCGGTGGCATCAGCCCTTCACCGAGCCTGCGGTCAGGCTGGCGTTGACCTGCTCCTGGAAGATGGCGAACACGATGATGCTGGGCAGCACCGCAATGGTGATGGCCGCAAACATGGCCGTGTAGTTGAAGCTGAACTGACTGGTGAAGTAGCTCAGGGACAGGGGCAGCGTCCGGTTGTTCGTGGAGCTGGTCAGCAGCAGGGCGAAGGTGAATTCGTTCCAGCTCTCCAGGAAGGTCAGCACCGCCGCGCTGGCCAGGCCGCCCTTGGCGCAGGGCATCATCACCTGGATGAAGGTCCGGAAGAAGCCGGCGCCGTCGATGTAGGCGGCCTCCTCCAGCTCCGTGGGGATGGCGGCGAAGGCGGAGCGGAGCACCATCAGGGAGATGGGCATGTTCAGCGCCGTGTACACCAGGATCAGGGCGAACTTGGTGTCATAGAGCCCCAGCTTCGTGATGATGTTGTACACCGGGCTCATCAGCGCCGTGGTGGGGATCACCATGGACAGGGAGAGGATGGCATAGATCGTGTTCTTGAAGCGGAACCGCTTCTTGGCGAACACATACCCCGCCATGGCCAGGAAGAACACGTTCAGGATCGTGGTGATGGTGGCAACGATCAGGCTGTTCCCAAAGAACTTCAGGATCGGGGCGATCTCCAGGGCCTGCACATAGCCGTCCAGGCTGAAGTGGGACGGCAGGGACAGGCCGTTGGAGAAGATCTCGCTGTTGGTCTTGAAGGAGGACAGCACCACCCAGATGATGGGGAACAGCGCCACGCACACGCACACGGCCATGAACACATAGGAAAATCCGCTGGCCACCTTCTGTCCGGGTGTCTTTTTGTAATGAGTCAACATGCGGCGTCCCTCCTCAGTCTTCCTTGTTCATGCCGAAGATCTTGCGGATCAGCGTCATGGTGACGAAGCCCAGCAGGATGATCACGACACCGATGGTGTTGGCGTAACCGTAGTTGTTGGCCTTCACGGTGGTGTACAGATACAGCGGCAGGTTCGTGGTGGCCGTGCCGGGGCCGCCGCCGGTGGTGATGTACAGCATGGAGAACAGCTGCAGCATGTAGGTGGCGGCCATGATCACCGTGGTGCCGATCATCTTCTTGACCACCGGGAACATCACCAGCCGGTCGATCTGGAAGCTGGTGGCGCCGTCAATCTCCGCCGCCTCGATGAGGCTCTCGTCGGTGCTCAGCAGCTGGGCCAGAACCAGGGTGGTGGTGTAGCCGGCGAACAGAAACCAGGTCAGTGTGACAGACGGGAACGCCGTCGCCGTCTCAAACAGCCAGTTGTGCTGCAAACTCTCCAGTCCCACCATCTTCAGGAACGAGTTCACCGCGCCGTACTGGGCGTTATACAGGTTCAGGAAGATCATGGCGATGGCGGACTGGGAGATAATATTCGGAATCATGTAGGTGACACGAACGAATTTCCAGCCTCTGGGCTTCTTATAGAGGATGAACGCCAGCAGCGTGCCCAGGGCCACGTGGAAGATGCAGTGGATAAAAAGCCATTTGACCGTATTGCCGAAAATGGGCCAGAACCGGTTGTCTTCGGTAAACAGCCGGATGAAGTTGCCAAATCCCACAAAGGTGAAGGTCCGGGGCAGCAGCCGGTAATCGAACAGCGACGTGACAAACACCATCACCAGCGGGATTGCGAAGATCAGGATAAAGAGGATGCAGGCCGGCGCCAGAAACAGGGCGATCCACCCGCCATTTTTTTGTTTCATCAGAGTCCATCTCCTGTCCAAGGATAGGGAAGATCGGGCTGCCGCTAGGGCAGCCCGATCCTTGTGCTTGCAGAAACTGCAGTCACGGGCTTCCAGTGTGTTGCCTGCGCCTTTTCAGGCGGAAGGGATCAGGACACGGCGTTTTCCGTGGCGAAGTCTGTCAGGATCTGGCAGAACTGCTCCGGCGTGTAGGTGCCGTTGGCCAGGTTGGGCAGCTCGGCGCTGAACAGATCCTGCAGGCCGGGCACCATGTTGCCGGTGAAGGTGTTGGAGCGCACCGTGCAGTCAGCGGCCATGTTCAGGAACTCGCCCAGCAGCGGGAAGTTGGTGGTGGCGGTGTCGGTGATCTCCACAGTGGAGGCGGCGGGGACCATGCCCTGCATCTCCAGAGCCAGCTGCTGAGACTCAGCGCTGGTGAAGAACTTCACCATGGCGATGGCGGCCTCTTCCAGGGCGGGATCGTCCTGCTTGGTGACGAACATGCCCTCGATGGGGGCGTCATAGACGAAGCCGCCGGGATAGGTGGCCACGCCCACCTTGTCGGCGAAGCCCTCGGGCGTCTTGGAGGTATCGGAGAAGTCGCCGATCATCCAGGGACCATTGCAGATCATGGCCACGTTGCCGGAGAAGAAGTTGTTGGCGGCGTTCTCATAGGCGCCGCCCACGGCGTCCAGAGTGGTGTAGTTCTGATACCACTCCTGCATGTGGCTGACAGCGTCCACCACGGGAGCGATGTTGTAGTCGGTGGGATAGCGGGTGTTCATGAACTCCAGGCCCTCATCACCGCTGGTGGCGACCATGGCGCCCATCAGCAGCATGGAGACCCAGGCGCCGTCGGCGGTGTCCATAGCCAGCGGGGTGATGCCGGCGGCCACCAGCTTGTCGCAGTTGTCAAAGAACTCATCCCAGGTGGTGGCGGGCTGGATGCCGACCTGGTCAAACAGCTCCTTGTTGTAGAAGTAGCCGATCAGCTGGCCCTCGCTGGAGGAGGCGTAGATCTTGCCGTCACGGCAGTTGGCGGCCTGCCAGGCCTCATTGTCGTACATGGCAGCCCACTCGGGATCGGCGTTCACCACGTCGGTCAGGTCCACCACCAGATCGGCCTCCAGGGCCAGGTCCAGCAGGTTGTAGCCGGCGCCGTACACTACGGGAGGCAGCTGGCCGGAAGAGATCTGCACCTGGATCCGCTCAGCGTAATTGGCGTCGCCGGGGACTTCCTCAATCTCGATGCGGTACTGGCCGGCATATTCCTCATTGAAGCGATTCACCAGCTCCGCCACAACGGGGGCGGCGGTGTTGGTGCCCACCTGGAAGGTGGGATAGTTGATCACGATCTCATCGCCGGTGGACTCGCTGCCGCCGTCAGAGGATGTACCCTCATCCGTGCCGCCGCCGCAGCCAACCAGCCCGAGAAGCATGACCAGGGCCAGTGCGCAAGACAGCCATCTTTTCATCTTCATTTATGATTTCCTCCTTTTCCGGGGGATCCCTCCCCCGTATATGTGAATATCATACCATGGAAAAGCGCACAAATATTAAGATTCTTTTGTTCTTGTTCTGGTAGAAATCCGCTCAATTTTTTATGGGGAGCGTCAAATTTGTCCTATATTTTTCTTCCACGGCAGACACCCCGCCCCGGGTGCCCCTCCGTTTGCGGTCCCTTTTCAATCTTGCAAAAAGACGGCTGTTTTACTATAATGAGAAAGCAGGCGCCCCGCAGGCGGGGCGCCGCCGGAGGGGGGACAGGCATGGCAGAGCGGCCCGACGCAAGGAGAAAAAAGTCCATCCTGGCCAGGCTGTTTTTTCTGGTCTGTGTCATGATCCTGGGCCCGTCCCTGCTGACGCTGCTGGTCTTTTACCGCACCATTCCGGACCGGATGGAGGCCCAGGCCCAGGGGAACGCAGATTTCTATATAGGGCAGGTGGCCGCCTCGGTGGAGGGCTCCATGGAGCTGGCCCGGGACATGGCCTACAGCGCCATGGCGGACAGTGAGCTGCGGCAGGCGATGCTGAACTCCGACGCCTATCTGGCGGTGGACGGCCGGGACGCCCTGCTCCGTGTGGTGGGCGGCGTGGCGGCCTACCGGTCCGCCTGGAACAAAAGTGGACTGAACAGCGTCTACCTCTTCCGGCGGGACGGGCAGTTTGCCTTCTATTCCCCCAGGGGCTCCTACGCCCAGGAGCAGGCGCGAATGCGGCAGGTCTACGAGGCCGCCCTGGATCTCTCTTCTGTGGAGACCCTGTTCACCGTGCCGGACACGCCTTCCAATACCCTCTATTTTCTGCTGGATTATAAAAACATCGCCAATCTGGATCTGCTGGGCAAACTGATCATTGAGATCGATGTGGAGACCATGGTCAGCGCCTCGGACCTGACGGATCTGTATCCGGGCACCTGCCTGGCCCTCTCCGACACCGGCGGCCGCCTGCTGTACGGGCAGGGGAAGGACCTGGAACTCCTGCTGGGCCAGGCCGGGGACTCCGGCGGCTATGTCCAGGGCGCCACCGCCGGCCGGCAGGGCCGGTACTACCACGTCAGCCAGGAGGTCGGCTCCTGCAATCTGCGGCTGGACTTCTTCATCCCCCTGCCGTCCATGTACGATCTGGTGTGGGAGGGCAGCGGCATCTTCTCGGTCCTGTGCGTGGTTATCGTGCTGCTCTCCATTCTGGCGGCCATTGTAGTCTACCGGGTGATCCACCGGGCAATGGGCGACATGGAGGCCACCCTCCGCCGCATGGCAGAGTCTGATTACACCGCCCGGATGCCTGACAGCGGCTACCGGGAGCTGGCCAGCCTGGAATCCGCCTTCAACCACATGGCGGACAACCTCCACGCCTCCTTCCAGGACGCCTACCAGAAGGGCCTGAAGCTGCGGGAGAGCGAGTCCCGCCTGCTGGCGGCCCAGATCAACCCCCACTTCATTTTCAATGTGCTGGAGGCCATCAACATGCGCTGCGTGGACGCCGGGCTGAAGGACATCTCCCACATGGTCACCAACCTGGCCAGCCTGCTGCGGGGCAACATCGGCATCGGCAGCGGCAGCCAGAAGATCACCCTGGAGCAGGAGCTGGGCTATGTCCGCTATTACCTGGACCTGCAGCGGCAGCGGTTCGGGGAGAATCTCGTCTACTCCATTGAGCAGGAGGACGACGAGCTGCTGCGGTATCTGGTGCCCCGGCTGACCATCCAGCCGCTGGTGGAAAACGCCATCGTCCACGGCCTGGAGCCCCGGCGGGGCCTGGGCACCGTTTCCGTCCGCCTGTGGGAGGAGGACCAGAGCATCTGCGTGCGGGTGGAGGATGACGGGGTGGGGTTTGACGTCTCCACGCTGGATCTCTCCGGCGAGACGGCGGCGGCAGGCGGCCACAACCACATCGCCCTGCCCAATGTAATCCGCCGGCTGCAGCTTCTGTATGGGGACCAGGCGGACCTGAAGATCACTTCGGAGCCGGGCCGCGGCACCTCGGTGCTGCTGACCCTGCCGATCGACCAGACAAAGGGGTGAGAAACCATGGCATATTCCGTAATGCTGGTGGACAATGAGCCGGTGGTCCAGCGGGGCCTGATGCAGCTGATTGACTGGAAAGCCCTGGACTGCTACGTGCGCTCCATCGCCTACGACGGCGCTGACGCCGTCCGCCAGATTCAGGAGTCCCCGCCGGACATTGTGATCACGGACATCCGCATGCCGGAGATGGACGGGCTGCAGCTGTGCGCCTGGGTGCGGGAGCACTGCCCGGACATCCAGCTGATCCTGTGCACCGGCTTTCCGGATTTTGAATACGCCCAGCAGGCCATCCAGTACGAGGTGGCGGGCTTTGTGCTGAAGCCCACCACGGAGGAAGGGCTCACCGCGGCGGTGAAAAAGGCCTGCCAGCGGCTGCAGAAGGACAGCGGCATCCAGAAGAAAAGCCTGCTGCTGGAACAGCAGGCCCTGCTGGGAGAGCTGATCTTCAAAAGCCGCCACTCCATGCTGTATATCCTCAACCGGCTCAGCGACCTCCACATCTCCCTGTCCAGCTATTACGTGCTGAGCCTGGAGGTGGTGTTTCAGGGTCCGCTGGAAGAGGGCACCGCCCTGCTGCAGCAGGCCCAGGACATCTTCCTCTCCTGCTGTGAGGACCGCACGGTCTATCTGGTGCCCAAAAGCGACCTGTGCAGCTACGCCGTCCTGTCCCTGCCGGAGGACGCGGATCCCCTGCCCCTCTGCACCGCCGCCGTGGAGGCGGTGGATGGAAACACGGACTTCCTGCTGACCATCGGCATCAGCCGGTGCCACAAGAACCCCCTGAACATGCGCAAAGCCGCCCAGGAGGCGAACGACGCCCAGAAGTTCGTGCTCTCCAGCAGCCAGCCCTCGGTGATGCGGTGCCAGGATCTGCCCCGCCTGTCGGATGAGACCACCAACCTGCTGCTGGAAAAGCTGCGGCTGGTGGAGAGCGCCCTGGAAAACCGCAGCGGGGACACGGCCATGAAGCATCTGGAGGGGCTGTTTCAGGTGCTGCGGGCCATTCCCTTCTCCAGCGCCTATCAGATCGCTCTGCTGCTGAAGAATTTCTGCATGAGCCTTCTGCTCAGCCACGACCTGTCCCCGGACCGCCTGGCGGAGCTGCCGGATCTGGACAGCGGCAGCACGGAATCCCTGGAGACCGGGCTGCGGGACTACCTCTCCACCACCCTGGCCCAGATGGGCCGGACGCCGGAGAACATCGACAGCATCATCTACGAGGTGAAGCAGTATATCGACCAGAACTACAGCGCCAGCCTCTCTCTGGATTCGCTGGCGGCCATGGTCCATCTGAGTCCCAGCTATTTCAGCAAGCTGTTCAAGCGGGAGATGGGGGAGAATCTGAGCACCTATATCCTCAACACCCGCATCGAGCACGCCAAGCTCCTGCTGCGGACCACTGACAAAAAGGCATATGAGATCGCGGAGGCCGTCGGCATCTACGATCCTGTGTATTTTTCCAAGATCTTTAAAAAGGCGGTCGGGCTGAAGCCCAAGGAGTACCGGGAGCGTCCGGACGCCGAGGAAACAGAAAGGATGATCAAATCATGAGCTTGCAAGTGACGATCGGAACCGCCCCCTGCTCCTGGGGCGTGTGGTGGCCGGACGGGACCCCCTCCGGCACCCCCTACAACGTGTTTCTGGACCAGGCGGCGGAGGCCGGCTACAAGGCCCTGGAGCTGGGCCCCGTGGGGTATCTCCCCACGGACATCGGACAGCTGCGGGACGAGCTGGCCAGCCGGGGCCTCTCCATCTGCGGCGGCACCGCCTGCTACGACTTCCTGAAGGCGACTTCCTTTGCCGACGTCCGGGCGGATGTGGACGAGCTGTGCAAGCGCCTGCTGGCCTTTGACGTCCACTATCTGATGACCATGGACGGCACGGCCATGAGCCGTGAGACCAAGGCCGGCCTCAAAGAGCAGCAGGAGCGGACCTACCGGATCTTCGGCGAGATGGGCCGCTACTGCCGGGACACCTACGGCATTGAGATCCTGATGCATCCCGAGCGCTGCTCCCTCATCGAGACCCGGGAAGAGCTGGAGCGGCTGATCGACCTGGACCTGTGCATCTGCTTTGACAACGGCCACTACGCCGCCGCCAACGGCGGCTGGCAGAAGGGCGACCGCAGCGCCCTGGACTTCCTGGAAGCCCACATCGACCACATCCCCTATCTCCACTTCAAGAACGTCTCCGGTGAGGTCCGGAAGCAGGAGATGGACGGCGCCCTGGCCTGGGACGATCCCAAGATGGACGACATCATGTGCGACCTGGAGGACGGCATCATCGACTACGAGGCCTACCGGGACCTGCTGGACCGGCTGAACTTCCAGGGCGTGGGCATCATCGAGCAGGACTGCCCCCACGCTACCACCCAGGAGGCCTTTGAGAAGGCCAAGAAGAACCTGGCCTATCTGCAGAAGATTCACCTCATCCCCTGACCGTCTGCCCGCCCCGCCTCACCGGGGCGGGCTCCTTTTTCCGCAAAAACGCTCCGCGCGGGTTTCCGCGCGGAGCGTTTCCTGGTCTCATCTCACCGGGGGCACTTGGAGAGGGCCTCTTCGTCGGCGATGATGGTGACGTCCTGATGGAGCTGGAGGATGGAGGCCGGGACCTGGGGGGTCACGGGGCCGAAGCAGCTGGCGTACAGGGCGTCTGCCTTGTCCACGCCGCTGGCGATCAGCAGGATCTTCCGGGCCTGGGTGATGGCCTGCATCCCCATGGAGATGGCCTGCCGGGGCACGTCCTCCTCCCGCTCGAAGAAGCGGGTGTTGGCGGCGATGGTGCTCTCCGTCAGGTCCACCTGGTGGGTGTACTTGGAGAAGTGGTCATCCGGCTCATTGAAGCCGATGTGGGCGTTGCGGCCGATGCCCAGCAGCTGCAGGTCGATGCCGCCCAGGCTGGCGATCAGCTGGTCATACCGGCGGCACTCGGCCTGGGGGTCCGCCGCCATGCCGTCGGGGATGTGGATCCGGGCGGGGTCGATGTTGATGTGGTCGAAGAAATTCTGGTGCATGAAGTAGTGGTAGCTCTGCTCGTTGTCCGCCGGCAGTCCCCGGTACTCATCCAGGTTCACTGTGGTGGTCTCCGCAAAGTCCAGATCCCCCTTCTCATACCAGAGGATGAGCTGGCGGTAGACGCCCAGGGGGGAAGAGCCCGTGGCCAGGCCCAGCACGCTCTCCGGCTTCAGGATCACCTGGGCCGAGATGATGTTGGCAGCCTTGCGGCTCAAATCGTTGTAATCTTTTGCGTGGATGATCTTCATCCGGATGACCTCCTATATTCTCGTTGGAATGTGCCCGGCGGCCTCAGAGCTGCGCCGCCGCCCGGTCCGCCATGGCGTCGCTCTCCGCCAGGGAGAGATGGCCTCTGGCCGCCAGGATCAGCGCCCCCAGCACCGGGCTGTATTTGGGCTGCACCAGGGTGTAGCCCCCCCGCTCCATACAGGCGCGGAAGGGTGCCATGATGGTCTCCCCCGCCCGGAACAGGCCGCCGGAGTAGGAGACCGGCACCGGCTCCCCGGCGGGGAAGTCCAGCTGCCGGCGGATGGCGTCGGCCATCTCCGTCAGCTCCTCCGCCGCCCGGCGGTAGATGTCCTCCGCCGCCGGATCCCCCCGCTGGGCGGCCCGCAGGGCCACCAGCTGGAGCTTGGCCAGCAGGGCGGAGTCCTGCCGGATCTCCGTCTGGAGGTAGCCGGAGAAGTACAGGTCGTGGCTCAGCCCCATCTCCCGCCGCAGTTCCTCGTAAATGGCGGAGCGGGGGCGGCGGCCGTCGGCCTGCTTGACAAACTCTGTGATCAGCTGCCGGGCCACCCAGCTGCAGGAGCCCTCATCGGCGAAGAACAGCGACCAGCCGCCCACCCGGCAGGCGTTGCCCGCCTGGTCCTCGCCATAGGCCACAGAGCCCGTGCCGGCCACGATGTTGATGCCCGGCCGGCCCGCCAGGCTGCCGCCCCAGCCCGCCACGGAGTCGTTGGCGATCTGGATGGGGCACCCCGGCAGGATCTCCCCCAGGATCCGGGGGAACGATTCCTCCGTTCCGGGGACCTCGCCGTAGACCGTCAGGCTCAGCATGGCGGCGGTCACCTGATCCGCCGTGATCTTCCCGTCGTCCAGCAGGGCCCGGACGGAGGACGCCATCAGGTCCCGGAAGCCGTCCTCCCCCAGAAAGGCGTAGTTGCAGCCGGCAAACGTCCGGTGGGACAGCACCCGGCCGGTCTCATCCGCCAGAAGCCACTCCGTTTTGGTGGAGCCGCCGTCACATCCTAAAAATATCACGAGAGTCCCTTCCTTCTATTCAACATCTTCGCGGAGCAGAGCGCCAGGCCGCTGGCCAGCAGTGCCAGCACACCCACGGTGCGGAACATCCAGCCCATGCCCAGATACTCCGCCAGAATGCCGCTGAGGGCGTTGCCCGCCACGGCGCCGGCCCCCTGGCCGATGGCCAGGAACAGCAGGTGCCCGGTGGCCAGATACTCCCCCGGCACCGTCTCCAGCATGAAGTCCACGCAGGCGGGGGTGAACAGGGCAAAGGACAGCGCCTGGAACAGCGCCGCCGCCATCACCACCCCCAGCGAGGACGCCCCGCCCAGCACCAGCGCCTTCAGGGCATAGCACAGCATGGAGACGCTGATCAGCGCCGCCGCCGGGAGGCGCGTCTTTTCCCGGATCCGGGTGTAGCCGAACATCACCGGCAGCTCGCTGATGGCCTGGAGAAACAGGGCAATGCCCACGTGCCGCTCCGTCCCCCCGGAGGAGAGGATCAGCACGGAGTAAAAGCTCTCCATGGAGCCGGAGGCCAGGGTGCTGAGAAACAGCGCCGCCAGCATCACACAGTACACCCGGTTGTGCCGCAGCGTCCCGATCCCCCGCCTCAGGGTGACCGTCCTGGCCGGGCGGTCCGGAGCCGGCGGGTTGGGCAGCGACAGCGCTACCACGCACATCAGCCCCCACAGCACCCACAGCACGATGTTCCCCGGCCGGAAGCCCCAGCGGGACACCACCATGCCGAAGATGACGGCGCCGAAGGCGTAGGACAGGGAGCCCCCCGCCCGGGTGCCGCCGTAGTTCAGCGGCAGGCCGCTGTTGATGAGCCGCAGGGCCCAGGAGTCAATGAAATTCATCATGCAGACCACGGTGACGTACAGGCCCATCACCGCCAGAGCGGTGAGCCACACCTGTCCGCCGCCCCAGGTCAGCAGAAAATAGCAGGCCGCTCCCGCCGCCGTCCCGCCCAGGGTCACCTGCCGGGCGCAGGAGAACCGGTCGTTGAGATACCCCCACAGGGGCCTGGCCAGGGTGGCCGCCAGGGTCCCCAGAGTCATCACCTGCCCGATCAGCAGGTTGCTGTACCCCAGAGAGACCAGGATGGGCGAGATGTAGGCCACGGTGATGCAGTCCATCAGCATCATGATGGCCTGCAGCAGGAAGAAGCGGCGATTCAGCGTTTTTGCGGACATACAGTTCCTTCCATCTTGCTGCCCATAAGGGAGAAGAAGTCCGGGTACCGCCG
>ENA-UONX01002898-UONX01002898.1-human-gut-metagenome-genome-assembly--contig:-P74old-NODE-2898-length-11349-cov-5.454135_pt1 | contig 11349 bp, 7 predicted proteins | sample MGYA00242466_ERZ724013 | MGnify/ENA metagenome assembly ERZ724013 | reverse complement strand
AAATATAGTTATGAATACAAGAAAAAGTGTGTGGAATTGTACCGCCAAGGAAAATGGCCAGAAACACCAGAGGGAGTAAATGAAAAAAGATTTCATGATACAATTCGGATTTGGGTTCGTACAGAAGATGCTTGTGGTCCAGAAGCATTTCGACATAAAAATCAAAACAAAGTATGGGCAACAGAAGAAAAGTATGAGCTGATTGCTAAAATTTTGGCCGGTGCATCGTGTAAAGAAACGGCAATTTCGGCTGGAATCAGTGACGGTCTCTTGTACCAATGGGTCAGATGTTATAAAATGAAAGGGTATCAGGGATTGGCCGCACAGCAAAAAGGACGGCCACCCAAGGAGCCTGCCATGAAGAAGAAAATCGTACCAGCAAAACTGACCCCTTCAGAGCGAGAAGAAATGATTCGGCTCAGAGCAGAGAATGAGCGTCTGAGAGCGGAGATTACCGTCGTAAAAAAAGAGATTGCCTTGAGAGAAGAGAGATGCGCAGCGCAACTCAAGGCGAAAAGGCTGCGCTCGTCCAAGAACTCCACAAAGAAGGACACAGACTGAATGATCTGCTGGATGCCATTGGGCTGTCCAAGTCGACATATTATTATGAGCTCGGCAGAACCGACAAAGTCAAAGAACGAAACGCCGATCTATCGTCTGAAATTGTTTCCATTTTCAACGAGAACAGGAAGCGATATGGCGTAAGAAGGGTACATCGGGAGCTTCTGAACCGTGGCTTTCTGGTAAATCATAAGCGTGTCCAGCGAATTATGAATCAGTTTGCACTATGCGGCAAACGCCCCAAGGAAAAGTACCATTCCTACAAAGGCGATGTGGGCAAGGTCGCTGATAACATTATCAATCGGGATTTCAGTACCGAGAAGCCGCTTCAAAAGTGAACAACAGATGTATCGCAATTCAATCTGCCTTGGGGTAAATGCTACATTTCTCCGATTCTTGACATGAATACCAATGAGATTATTTCCTACAATCTCTCTACCAGTCCGAACATGGAACAAATCAAGGATATGCTGAATAAAGCGTTTGAACGATTTCCTTCTGTACAAGGTTTGATTATGCACTCGGATCAGGGCTGGCAGTACCAGCACGCATTTTACCGGAGCGAACTTCAAAAGCATGGAATTATACAATCTATGTCCCGAAAGGGCAACTGCTATGACAACTGCATTATGGAGACTTTCTTTGGCAGGCTGAAAAACGAAATGTTCTATGGATTAGAGAAGGATTATCCCTCCTTTGAATCCTTCTCTAAGGCGATTGCCGAGTATATCGACTATTACAATAACACCAGAATCCAAGCTAAAACAAAATGGATGCCTCCCTCTAAGTTCAGGGAAGCATCCATGATGGAAGCTTAATTATTCAATTTTGACCCGGTGTCCAGAAAACTGGGTACATATCACAATGCCCTGCCTGCTCTTTTTATTTGTAAATATTACTTTAACTTTGACTCTCTGTGGATGATCTCTTCTCTTCCCGGTCCGTTTGATACGAGTGTGATCGGAACCTGAATCTCCTGCTCGATGGTGTCGATATAGTTGCGGCAAGCCTCTGGCAGATCCTCGTAATTGCGGATTCCGCGGATATCGCAGTTCCAGCCTGGCAGTACCTTGTATACCGGCTTTGCCTTCTCAAGCTTCTGAGTGGTTGGGAAATCCTTTGTTACAACGCCGTCGATCTCATAGCCTACGCACATCGGAATCTCCTTTAAGTAGCCTAACGGGTCAAGTACTGTAAGTGCAACGCTTGTTGCTCCCTGCACACGGCAGCCATATCTTGTTGCAACTGCATCAAACCATCCCACACGTCTCGGACGGCCTGTGGTAGCACCAAACTCACCCTTATCACCACCGCGCTTACGAAGCTCATCAGCCTCCTCACCGAAGATCTCGCTGACAAATGCACCTGCGCCTACTGCACTAGAATATGCCTTTGCAACTGTTGTGATCTCATTGATCTCATATGGCGGGATACCTGCGCCGATTGCACCGTATGCTGCTAATGGAGAGGAAGAAGTTACCATCGGGTAGATACCATGATCTGGATCCTTTAAGGTACCAAGCTGTCCCTCTAACAGAATCTTCTTTCCTTCCTTGATTGCCTGATGCAGGTAAAGTCCTGTATCTGCTACGTAAGGAGCGATCATCTCCTTGTATTCCATAAGTGTATTGAAAATCTCATCTGCATTTAATGGATCCTTGTGGTACAGATGAACAAGCATAACATTCTTTAAGGTGCAGATGCGCTCGCACTTTTCCTTTAACTCGTCCATATCTCCGAACAGCTCGCTTACCTGGAAGCCAATCTTTGCATACTTATCAGAGTAGAACGGAGCGATACCGGAACGTGTTGAACCAAAGGACTTTCCTGCCAGACGCTCTTCCTCGTAGGTATCCAGTGCTACATGATATGGCATCAGGATCTGTGCACGATCAGAAACCATAATGTTTGGCTTCGGAACGCCCTGCTCAGTTAAGCTGTTTAACTCCTTTATAAAATACGGAATGTTCAGTGCAACACCATTTCCAATGATATTTACAGTGTGCTGTGAGAACACGCCGGATGGAAGAAGGTGCATTGCAAATCTTCCATAATTGTTGATAATTGTATGTCCAGCGTTGCTTCCGCCCTGGAAACGGATTACAATGTCAGACTCCTGTGCTAACATATCCGTAATTTTACCTTTACCCTCGTCGCCCCAATTGGCGCCTACAATTGCTCTTGCCATATCAGTTACCTTACCTTTCTTATACGTTAATCTCTGCTGTCATACCAAGGTCTTCCTTGTTCTTAGCAAGGATTGGATTTATTACTTCTGCGAGGAAATCCTCTACCTGCTCCTTAGAACGTCCTGTGTAACGCTCTGGATTCATGCACTGCTGCAGCTGCTCTTTTGTCAGGTGGAATGTATCATCTGCTGCAATCAAATCAAGCAGGTTGTTGTCAAGACCGTTTACCTTGACATTACGTCCAGCCTCCATGGACAGCTGGCGGATCTTCTCATGCAGCTCCTGACGGTCTCCACCTTCCTTTACTGCATCCATCATGATATTCTCTGTTGCCATAAATGGAAGCTCTGCCATCAGATGCTTGTGAATTACCTTCTCATAAACAACCATTCCGTCTACGATATTCAGATAAAGATCAAGAATACCGTCAACTGCCAAAAAGCCCTCTGGAATACTGATTCTCTTGTTTGCAGAATCGTCAAGTGTACGCTCAAACCACTGAGTTGAAGCGACAAGCATCGGATTCATAGCATCTGAGATCACATAGTCTGCCAAAGAAGCAATACGCTCACTTCTCATTGGATTTCTCTTATATGCCATTGCAGAAGAACCGATCTGATGCTTCTCAAATGGTTCCTCAACCTCCTTTAAGTGCTGCAGAAGACGCACATCGTTTGTAAACTTATGTGCACTCATTGCAATACCAGCCAGCACATTTAATACACGGCTGTCTACCTTACGGGAGTAGGTCTGTCCAGAAACAGGATATACACCAGCAAAGCCCATCTTATCTGCGATCATCTGATCCAGTTTTCTGATTTTTGCATGATCACCGTCAAACAGCTCCATGAAGGATGCCTGTGTACCTGTTGTTCCCTTAGAGCCAAGAAGCTTTAAGGAATCGATTACATAGCAGATATCCTCATAATCCTGCACAAGCTCCATCATCCAAAGCGTTGCACGCTTTCCGACTGTGGTTGGCTGTGCCGGCTGGAAATGAGTGAATGCCAGTGTCGGCAGCGCCTTGTAGCGGTCTGCAAACTTTGCCAGCTCAGCAATGACATTGACTAACTTCTTCTTTACAAGCTGCAGTCCCTCACGCATGATGATCATATCAGTGTTGTCACCTACATAGCAACTGGTTGCACCCAGATGGATGATACCCTTTGCCTTTGGACATTGTACACCATATGCATAAACGTGAGACATAACATCGTGACGAACTTCCTTCTCTCTCGCCTTTGCAACATCATAATTGATATCATTCTGATGCTCTTTAAGCTCAGCGATCTGCTCGTCTGTAATATTTAATCCCAACTCCTTCTCGCTCTCTGCAAGTGCGATCCACAGCTTTCTCCATGTGGTAAACTTCTTATCCTGTGAAAAAATATATTGCATTTCCTTGCTGGCATAGCGCTCGGAAAGTGGGCTTGTATAACGATCTGTTGCCATAGTAAACCAACCTTTCTTCTATATCTTTTTACTTTTGATATTCACCGCGGATGTCCTCTGTTGGCGGATCCAGCGGATATTTGCCATTGAAACATCCAGTACAAATGCCAAGTCCCTTTGACATCTCATACAGACATTCTTCGTCTAAGTATGCGAGGGAATCAGCTCCGATAATCTTACAGATTTCATCTACACTTCTGTTGTGTGCAATCAGCTGATCCTCAGATGGAATATCAGTTCCAAAGTAACACGGATGCAAGAACGGCGGTGAGGAGATTCTTACATGAACTTCCTTTGCACCTGCCTCACGAAGCATACCTACAATACGGTCACTTGTGGTTCCACGCACGATTGAGTCATCAATCATGATGACACGCTTTCCCTTTACAGCCTCTGTAAGTACGTTCAGCTTAATGCGAACACTTGACTCGCGGCTGCTTTGCTTTGGCTTGATAAAGGTTCTGCCGACATAGCTGTTCTTTACAAATGCCATGCCATACGGAATGCCGCTCTCCATCGCATAACCCATAGCTGCGACATTACCAGACTCCGGAACACCGACAACAAGATCAGCATTAACTGGGTGATGCTTTGCAAGAGAACGTCCTGCAATCAGACGGCTCTCATATACACTTACGCCATCAATATAGGCATCTGGTCTGGCAAAATAAATATATTCAAAAATACATCTTGCATGCTGCTCCTTTGGGATACACATGCTTCGGTTTGATTCAATTCCTTTTTGTGTGATGGTGACGATCTCGCCCGGCTCTACGTCACGGACAAATTCAGCACCGATAGTGTCAAGTGCACAGCTTTCTGATGCCAGTATATAGGCATTGCCACGCTTTCCGATACACAGCGGTCTAAAGCCATATGGATCTCTTGCTCCAATGAGCTTTCTCGGACTCATGACAACAAGTGAATACGCTCCCTTGATTTTTTTCATCGCCTCTGCGACAGCTGCCTGTACGGTCGGCTGTTCAACTCTGGCTCTTGCAATCATGTACGCGATAATCTCAGAATCGATTGTCGTCTGAAAGATTGCACCTGTTCTTGCAAGCTCCTGGCGCAGCTGCGGCGTATTGATCAGGTTGCCATTATGTGCCAGGCCTAGTGTTCCTTTGATGTAGTTTAATACAAGCGGCTGTGCATTCTCTCTCGTAGAACTACCTGCCGTCGAGTATCTGGTGTGGCCTACACCGATGTTTCCTTTCATTGACTCTAAGTCTTCCGGGGTAAACACCTCGTTGCACAGACCCATTCCTTTATGACTCAGTACTAGTCCTTTGGGACCGCTAGTGTCGCTTACCGCGATACCGCAACTCTCCTGACCTCTGTGCTGCAGAGCAAAAAGACCATAATAAATAGTCGACGCTACGTCATTGCCATCCATGTCGTAAATGCCGAACACGCCGCACTCTTCATGAAGATGGTCATCTACTTCGTATTGCTGATGTATCATTTGTCTTTTCCTTCCTGTTGTTGTGACATTCTCACACAGACGAAGCCCTTTTACCATTTGCTTCGCCAGCCTAGGTTTCATGGTGCCTTTACGCTTCTTGCATTCTTTTCTGCCAAACGCACACGAACAAATCTGCCGCATGGACACCACCCCTAATTATATATGACCGCCTGTCGAAAATCAAGATGAAATTAGCCAAATTTCATGTTTTGCTTAGTACCCGAATGTGCCCTCTAGTGATTCATCCTTTTCAATCCAGTCTGCTACCTTTACGACTCGGTAATTATCTTTATCATCACGCACATATACAGTCTCAATTCCTGCATTTATGATCATTCGCTTACACATGGAGCAGCTGTTGGAATTTTTTACATATTCACCTGTATCTGCTTCTACTCCTGTCAAATATAAAGAGCTTCCGATCATCTGATCTCTTGATGCACTGATTATGGCATTTGCCTCAGCGTGAACGCTTCTGCACAATTCATAGCGCTCACCCCTTGGAATCTGAAGTTTCTGTCGGATACAAAACCCTAAATCAGTACAGTTTTTGCGTCCTCGCGGGGAACCGACATAGCCAGTAGATACCACCTCATCATTTTTTACGATAACAGCACCGTAGCGGCGTCTAAGGCAGGTTCCTCGTTGGGATACGATCTCTGCCAGATCCAGATAGTAATTGACTTTATCACGTCTCATGCAATATTACCTTCTTTCCCAGTTAACGTTAACTGTTAATGTCTTCGTTTCTTACGGTTATAATACACGAAAATAAGACCGCCTGTCAACTCTGACAGACGGCCTTGAATTTTAACTATTTATACAAGACGACGATATCCGATCGGCTGCTTGTTATAGAATACATTATCTACTACGATACCTCTCTCTGCACTTGCTGCATGAACCATCATGCCGCCGCCGATATAGATTCCTACATGGCCTGAGAAGCAGATAAGATCACCTGGCTGCAGCTGCTCGTATGATACAGCCTGTCCATAGTTGATCTGTTCGCCGGAGTAGTGCGGAAGGCTGATACCGAATGCTGCGTATACGTTCATGGTAAATCCAGAACAGTCAACACCGCCTCCTGGTGTCAGGTTTGTACCGCCCCATACATAATTACACTGTCCTACCCACTGCATTGCATAGTCTACGATAGACTGTCCATTACCGCTTGGAGCTGGTGCTGGTGCCGGTGCTGCCGGCTGAGTCTCCGGTGCCGCTGGCTGAGTCTCCGGGGCTGGTGCTGGAGCTGCTGGCTGTGTCTCTGGTGCTGGTGCTGGAGCTGCCGGCTGAGTCTCTGGTGCTGGCGCTGGAGCTGCCGGCTGAGTCTCTGGTGCCGCTGGCTGTGTCTCTGGTGCTGCCGGCTGGGTTGCCTGAGTCGGTGCCGGGTTTGCATATACTTCAAGGTTGGAGCTAAAATCACCATAATACATGGTTACAACATTGTAGCCCTCCTGCTTTAAGGTCATACCTACCTGTGGTGAATACCATCCGTCGTAAATATCCTTTACAGTTCCATCGCTGTAGCTTACTCTTACAAACAATTCTGCGGTGTAGACAACATCACCCACATACTTTGTACCACCCTGATAGCAAGCCTCAATGCCTGTTACAGATGCTGCAGTCGGAACTTCTACACTTATGGTTTCATCAGATGCTGAGCTGCTTGGTGCTGTTGTCTCAGCTGTATTACTTGTTGTATTTCCCTCAGAAGATGCATCTGTTGATGGCTGTGTCTGAGTTTCCTGTACAGACTCTGCTGCTGCCTCGCTTGATGCTACTGATTCTGCAACCTGAGTAAAGTAGCCGGAATCTGATGCTAACTTATATGCTGCATCTGCAAGTGCAAGTGCGCTTTCCTGCTCCTGCTTTGAGGTTGCTGCCAGATCTTCTAATCCAGAATCTGCTGCAAATTCGCTGTAGTAACCAAGAAGCTCTGCTGCGTAAACGATAGCTGCATATGCACGATAGTAGCCTTCGCCTGTTCCCTCTGCCATTGCCTGCTCGTATACGTTTCTGGAGTAGTTGATATCGATCATGAAGTTCTCCAGCTCCTGAGATACAAATTCATTGTCTACCTTCTGAGCCTGAGCGAACTGAGTCTTAATGGTGATACCGGACTTTGAAACATATCCAACCTCATCATTTGCAATATGTATCTTTACGAAATCACCCTGATCCTCGATGATTGCGTACTCTTCATCCTTGTATACAGTTCCAACAACATTTGCGCTGTCAGATGCACTGTCGCGAACATTTAACTGATCTGCTGTAACAACTGCATAGCGGTTCTGGATATTGTCCTCAGCAGTCTTGGCTGCTGTGCCAACTAATACGTAGGCTGCGCTTACATAACCTTCTACATCGCCGCAAGTGATACGATACCAGCTGCCTTCGCTATTGTTTACGGAACTTTTGATGTTAACCTGGCAGTTACTGAAAAGTCTTCCGACTGTTACACTGCCTGTGGATGGCTGTTCACGCACGTTTAAGTAACCTGCTGCGCTTACCAGTCCTACATTAGAAGCATCTGAAGTGACAGCAACAGTAGCGGCCATAACGGTTTTTGGCTCTTCGGTTTTTGGCTCTTCGGTTTCTGTCTCACTCTCAGCCTCAGATGTTGCCTGAGCCTTAGGAACAAGATAATCTAAGATTGCCTCATCCGGAGTTTCCTCTCCTGCGTAGTAGTTATTCAATGTAACAGCCATGCCTGCGATTGCGCTCTCACCCTCAAGCTCACCTGCGGATGCCGGAACAAAAAATGTACCAGACAGCATAGACGCTGCTAAGATTGACGTAACAAATCTGTTTCCTTTGATCTTCATATATACCAAGCCTTTCTTTATAATAAAACCTCTTTACATTCTTATCTGCGAGCGAGTAAGCTTGCACTCCCTCGCTAGTTTCACAGTAACAATTCACGAGTGAACTATTACTAAATATTACAAAATTATTACACTTCGAGGGGCATTATAACAAAATTATTACGAGATGTCAAGTGAAATCGGGATAACGATTAAGAAAGAGAGCGCGTTTTTCGCCAAAAAAGCCACCTGCAATCGGGAAAATGACACTTTACTGTGCCTTTCCCGATATTAGGTGGCTCTTAATTATTTACTCGCTTCCTCTGAAGAAGCTTCACTTACCGCTTCCTCTGACTCATCAGACTCACTTGATTTTTCTTCTTTTGTTGATTCTTCCTCGCTTGGTGCTACGTAAACCGGAGTTGTAAAGCGGATTGTGTCAATCACATCCTCATCTACCTTAAACTTGGAAGAATCGTCCTGAATCTCGGCATATTTCTCTGAGAACAATGCTGTCTTTCTGCTTTCGATCTCTGAATCGATGGCACTCTGACGTGCTTCCTCATCGTTATCATCAAGACAGCGGATGATGTAGATGCTGCCGTCATCGCTTCTATATACAGTGCATTCGTCTGTTGCCAGTGCCCATGCAGCTGCATTATATACAGCAGTTCCATCCTCACTAATGGAAATCTCAGAATTTGTTGCAGTAAAGTGACTGTCATTTTGATAATCACTGATAAAGTCTGCTGCATCATTTCCTTCCTCAAATTCCTTAAGGATCTTGTCTGCTGCATCGTTCATCGCATCCTGACGTTCCTGCTCTTCTTCTGAAAGTGTTTCTACCTCAGTTGAATCTTCAGTGGATGCCTCAGAGGAAAGTTCCGAAACATTCTCGCTTGATGCTTCCTCAGTTGATACTGCCTCAGTTGATGCTTTTTCACTGCTTGCTTCTTCTGTGGAAGTCGTTACATCCTTGGATGCACTTTCTGATTCTGCTTCTGTATTCTCTATAGAAGATGCCTCTTCGCTGCTGTCTTCATCACTTGACACTTCTGTAGTTGCCTCATCGGCTGCTGTCGTCTCTGTCAGTTCACTTGGCGTCAGCTTTACATATGCAATCTTTTTGCGAAGGAACTCATCATCACCAACTGTTGTATCAACATCAGCAACAAGATCCATATAAACAAGATTGGCAATTGCATTCTCTGTATATGTCTTTTCAATCAGCTCATCTGTTGCGCCGACTGCATCCAGATAATCTTCTGATTCTGTCTGAAGCTTTTCAATTGCCTCATCTACCTTTGCTTTTTGATCATCACTCAACTCAATGCCATTTTTCTTTGCATACTCATTTAATACAAGTGTCTGGCGAAGCTGTGACAGAGACATCTGCTTGATGTAATCACCGACTGTCATGCCTGAACCATCGCCCATATCGTTGCCGCAGATGTTTGATCCAAAATAGGATTCATAGGTATACTCCATGGAACGTATCATATAAGTAACCTCATCCAGCATGATATTTGTATCGCCAAATGAAACAGCAACTGTATCCTCTGGTGCCTTTTTCTCTAACTGTTCGCATCCGCCTAATGTACTAACGGCAGTAGCTGCTACGAGGGCTGCTGCTGCATACTTCATAATTCGGTTCATAAATTTACCTCACTCTATTTCTATATTCTCTATCAACGCTCCGAAGTGCATCTTCTTTATCGGGCGCCTCGTGAACTTTGCTTTTCATTTTAGCATGATTTTATGAAACAATCAACGTTTTTATATCGCTTAACAGTTTTTTCAATGTTTTCAATGTCAGCGTTTTTTCTTTGACTGCGCCATCTCCTGCCCTCAATAAGAAATAAGGATTGTCTTTGTCAAGCAGACGAAGTGCACCTCGGTAAGACTGTATAAGATCCGGCACACGCATCGTGTCAAATTTTGCTCTTGGATGCATGAACAGGCGAATCTCTGTTGACGAGGACTTGATTTCTTTAATATAGAGAGAATGCGCATCCGCACGAAGGATTGACACCTCAAGCAAGTTGGTGACTGGTTTTGGAACACTTCCAAAACGGTCGATAAGCTCGTCGATCATATCCATTGACTCTTCCTCTGTCTCGACTGCTGCAATACGCTTGTAAATTTCCATCCTGTCTTCTTCGTTTCGTATATAGCTGTCTGGAATGTAAGCGCTGATTGGAATGTCCACCGTTGTTTCAAAGGTTTCCTCCATCTCAAGCTCACCCTTTTCTTTTTTGACAGCCATATTTAACATCTTGCAGTACAGATCATAGCCAACTGCTTCCATATGACCGTGCTGCTCACTGCCAAGCAAATTTCCAGCGCCTCGAATTTCCAGATCACGCATGGCTATCTTAATACCTGAACCAAGATCAGTATACTCACGAATTGCCTGGAGACGCTTTTCAGCCTCTTCTTTTAAAATCTTGTTTCGCTGATACATGATAAAAGCATAGGCAGTGCGGTTTGAACGGCCTACACGTCCTCTTAATTGATACAGCTGTGCAAGTCCGTAGCGGTCGGAATCGTGGATGATAATAGTATTTACGTTTGGAATGTTTAAGCCTGTCTCTATAATAGTTGTGGAAACAAGCACGTCTATATCACCGTTAACAAAGTCCATCATGATCTGCTCTAGCTGTCGCTCTGACATTTGACCATGCGCAAAGGCAACATTTGCATCTGGCACAAGCTTTGCTATCTGTGCCGTAATCTGATCAATATCCTTGACACGATTATACACATAATAAACCTGTCCGTCTCTGGCAAGCTCTCTGTTTATTGCTTCGCGAACCATTTCCCAATTCATTTCCATTACATATGTCTGAATCGGTCTTCTCTCATACGGTGCTTC
>ENA-UONX01002896-UONX01002896.1-human-gut-metagenome-genome-assembly--contig:-P74old-NODE-2896-length-11361-cov-5.579604_pt1 | contig 11361 bp, 7 predicted proteins | sample MGYA00242466_ERZ724013 | MGnify/ENA metagenome assembly ERZ724013 | reverse complement strand
GGATACCCGGAGATTCCAAGATCCGCACCGCCTATGATCACCTCCTGGTTCACCAAGGCAAGATCTGCCGCCGCGATCTCCTCTTTTGTGTGGGAAAACAGCGAATCATAATCGTAACTTCCATCCGGCTGCAGGCAGCTTTCCTCCACCGGAGTGTGAAGCAGTATATCTCCTACCATGATGATCTTGTACTCCGGCATAGCTTCCGGTGGCTGGTCGGAAGATGGCTGGATTGCATCCTGCGTTTCTGTTTCTATTGCGTCTGTTTCTATTACTTCTGTTTCTATTGCAATAGTTCCCGTGGTACTGACAATATTTTCATTTGTTACTGTATTGTCCTCAGACACCATCTCAGTCTTCGCACAGCCGATCAATAAAAAAATGTTCCATATACAAATATAAAACATTATTTTTTTTCTTAAAGTCAAAAGCCTTCTATCTGCCATTTTCTGCCATTTCTCTACCTTTTCACTGATTTTTCTGTATTTTATTCACTTCTTATATGTCCCATTATAACATACATATTTATTTTATCAAAAATTGCATTTCAAAATATTATTAACAAATATTATCAGACGCTGTTTGATTATACGGAATTATTCACATCTTTTTTCGGGCATCTTTTATGTATTAAATATTTGACTGATGAGATTTTCCACACTCATTGTGTTTAGACTGTTTTTTTCTGATTCAAATGTATATCTAATGTCTCTACCTTGTATGAACCCATTCTTGGAGTAAATTTGGAATTGCCGGTGCCACTAAAATATATTCCAACCATTTATATCACAAACTTTCCATTTTATATCGTAGTTTTCTTCTATATTTCATACTTTCTAACTATAACATCTACAAAAAACGACTACAACTAACAAAAAACAGCCTCGTCACACTGTAACGAAGCTGTTCTCTTCATCCTTTACTCAACCATCTGCAAATAAATCCACATTGCGGGTTGATTTTCTTTTATCCATTCCATATCATGTTGCTCTAATACTTCTACAGCACCCTTTGCCCATTCATCGAAGTACTCTTGTCCAGTTTCTGCATATAATCGAAGCTTTGCTTCTGGGGCCAAATCATCTAAAAGTATCTTCATCAATTGACCACGCAATCCCTTCTGTTCTCCTTCCATAAATTTATGAAAGATATAGTTTAAACTGTATTGTCCATAATACATAAGTTCTCTGTATTCCAAAGAATGTGCATCAATATAATCTGCCGGATTCGATGCGGTTGCCGGAGATGCTTCCATTTTGTCAAATAATTCTTCTATAACGGCTTCCGTATCTACCTGATAATACTGAACCGCTCTACTATAACACTCTTGTATTTGAGCCACCACATATTTCTGCGTATCCAGAGCATCTTCTTCAATTTCATCCGGAAATTTGTCCCTAATATCCGATACATAATAACTTCCATCTCTGGGAACCCAAAAATCAGTCACCGTATATGTATTATCTGCCACTTCAAAAGTGATGACCACCGGCATATGGCTTCCACCGACTTGATTTAACTTACCTTCCGAATAAGAAAATGACTGTTCCATTGCCATTCCGTATACCATTATTAACTCTTTCGAAATATTCCCATCAGCAATAGGCACTCCGCATAATTTCTCACTATGGAACTCCACAAAGCTGGCACAATGATAGGCACCATCCGGATAATCGGATGCAGTATGTTCAACAATAGCGTTTAATATGGCTGTATCCAAGGAATCCGTCTTGTCCACCATATTATCTATTTCCATTGTTCCCGGTACCTCAATTGCCAGTGCACTTTCGCTAGTCTGAAAATCTATCTTCATTGCGTAAAATCCGGATTTTCCATAGACATAAATGAAATATATTGCCTCATCACGATGATCGCCCCGGACAGCAACCTCCAACTCAAACTTTCCCTGTGCATTACGTTCCAGCTCATAAGTTTCTTTTTCTACAATAACTCCGTCCGATGTGTACTTATGATACTCCTCATTAACGGCCAAAACATTTGTATCTGTACCACCATCCACGGTAAATACCAGCTTTCCGGAATGATTTATCGGATTTGGATATAATTCATCATATTTCACTTCGTCACTATTTAGATAATATGTCGGCTCAATGTACGCATTGCAGTCCTCACTAATGGCATTGCAACTTAGGATGTCTGTACGTTCCAAACGAAACAACCATCGGATATAAGAACCTTCCTCCAACACTTCCGTACTATTATCTGCGTCATACCCATAAGTCAGATATACACTTCCGTCTTTTGTCTGAAGGAAATAGTAAAACACATTATTCTCCACATCTATCCGCCACGCCTTATTTATTGTATTTCTAAATTTTGACCATGAATCATTTGAAATAGTAAAGCCGGACATATCGAAATAGTTATCAAAGTTTTCTGTTGTAATCTTTACTTCCTCAATTTTCCCGCTCTGCTGTACCCACTCCGTTGTGCCCTTATCATCCAATACATCACCTGACATGAGCATAGTATAATCCGATGTAAATTGATATCTGGGTGCCGTTTCAAGTGTATAGGCGAACGCATAATGGGATGCATCATTCATAATTTCTGCCACCCTGTAGCTATGACCAAAAGGTTCCGGTGCATACAAATTTTCTTCCTTTGGATTGGATATGCATATCACAATTCCAACAATGCATATCAAAATTGCCCCTATGGTAACCCAGAAAGTAGGTTTCTTCCACGCTGCCAGGTTTTTGATGCGTCCTTTGGTGTCCACCTCACCAAATGCAAGTGGCATTCCAAACATAATAGCATTATCTGTTGCTAAATTCAGTAAAGAAGCAGAATAATCTGCTCGTACATCTTCCCCAAGTTTTTTGACAACCGCCTCATCACAACTCATTTCCATGTCCTTGCTAAATAATAGAAAGGCTAGCCAAACCAATGGATTAAACCAATGGATGCAAAGGGCTACATAGGCAAGCAATTTAAAAATATGATCCCCTCTGCGAATATGATATTGCTCATGTTTTAGAATATACTCCTGTTCTTGTTCGCTTAATGAAGATAACAAATAGATACGCGGTCTGAATATGCCAAGTACAAAAGGAGTAGTAATGTAGTCCGCAACATAAATATTACCCCTTACCCGCACTGCTCCAACCAGACTCTTTCGTAACTTAACATAAGAAATCATGCTAACGCCTATCATAGCCACGATTCCAGCCAGCCATATATAGGTCGCAATGCTGACAGGCGCCTCCAAAGGATCTGCTACAAGCTGTTCCGCCCCTTGTGGCAACACATTATTTACAGCATTGTCCAATACCGGAACTGGTAATGTCACTTCTGGATTCTCTGTATGAACGATATTGTTCGGAATATATGCAACCTGACTCACACTATCAGTTGTTTCCACAATTGGGGTATCAAATAAACCCAATACCGATAAGGGAGTATTTATAGCGATAGGGCAAAGCAGACGAAACAGTACAACTGTCCATAACATATAGGAATATATCCTGGGTGCCCGTCTCAGCAGCACTCTGAGTATAAGCACCGTAACAATGATAACACTTGCCGTAAGACTCATATTCAAAATCTTAGGTAATAATTCGTACCAATCCATCTACTCACCTCCTCATACTATCTATCACCTTTTTCAGTTCCTCCACTTCCATATCCGATAACTTCTTTCTGGAACCGAATGCTGCCAAAAAAGCCGGTAATGAACCTTCAAAAGTGTCATTCACAAACTTTTCACTTTGGAGAGCATAAAACTCTTCCCTACTGATTAAGGAAGTAATCATTCGGTCCTTGTTTTGAAAAATTCCTCTTTCACATAACCTTTTTAAAATGGTTAAAGTAGTCGTCCGCTTCCAATTCAATTCAGCTTCCGCGAGTTTCTCCAATTCTACTGGTCGCAATGGTTCATTATTCCATATGATATCTGCAAACTTGGACTCTACTGCTCCTAATCTTATTTCACTCATATGATCACCCCCCTTTCGTCTACTGCGTGTAGTCGTTTATGTATAGTCTACTGTCAGTAGTCATTTTTGTCAACCAATTTTTACTTGAAGATACAACCACTTTATATGTAACATTCTATATGCGTGTTTCCTCGATGAATGCGGCATTCGCCGCATTCCCATAAGCATAAAAAAGCCCAGAAGCAAGCAAGCTTGCTCTGGACTATTTTACACTTATTTAATGCTTCTCATTGCTAACGCACAATTACTCGATGATGGTAGCTACACGACCGGAACCAACGGTTCTACCACCTTCACGGTATCTGAATAGCGTTTTTCTATATATTTCCTATGCTTTCTATGGCTGAAATCCGCATATTTTCGTTGGATTTCCCAGTCTTATTTATATTTGCATGATTTTTGGGCACCGTTTTGGCACCGGATACTTGCTCCTGACTAGTTAATATACATTTTGCACTTAATATCAGTTTACAGAATGCTTACCAAAAAGCCACCAGTTCATACAAAACAGCTAATTATTTTTGTTAATTTCAAACTCTGCTGCCAGATAGTGTATATCCGTTCTATCAGCCGCCTCTACATATACTTTTTTTATAATACGATACTTGCCGGGCGGCAATTCCCCAAACAACGTTTTCCAACTGGTCTGCAAAACTGCTGTTTCTCCAGCTGGAAGACGATAGGCAACCTCTTTCCATATTCCGTCTATCAGTTCATCTACCCGATGCCAAGATCCCTCCTCCCACTTCTGAATGCAAAACCATTCACCTGTTTGAAGTTCACTGTCACTTCCATTAATAATTTCAATATCTCCCTCATAATTTTTATATTTGATCATTATCATAGTCACATCCGGCAAAGTATTCACTGGAGCTTCGTTGAAAGACATTGCCATTGATGTTTTCTCCGGATAGAAAATGTGCTCCAAATACTCCATTAGTCTTAACGAAGCATCTGCCCCATTGTCTGCAAGACCGTACTGATAAAAAAAGCTGTCAACCGTCAAACCATCCTTATAGGGCGTTACCGACTGCAATTTATTTCCCTCTGCATCCTGCAGTTTCATGCTATATTGATAACCAACCCTTGCATTTTCTGCACATTCTGCTGTAAAATCCAACTGCGAGTATAGCTTTAGTAAATATTGATAATTATAATATTCTTGACTATTTGTATCTTCTCCCGTAATTGTTATCTTCTCTCCCGTATTGCCGTTTGTTACTACAATACTGGCGATTACTGAAGTATCTACCATAGCAGTTGGGGCTATAGGTTTTTCTTCTGGATTATTACCATTTTCTCCTTGACTTTCAAAAGGTAATGCTGTCTGCTCTTCTTCCAACAACATGGCACGATATTCATTCTCGGGAATTAACTCCATATGCCCGGTATCATATCCACAATCCAAAACGCACTCATGCCACAATGGGACATCATCGTAATCATACACATATGCAAAAATGTATCTTCCCTTCCCGTCTGATTCTAAAATGGGCTGTTCCGAAGGATTTCCTGAATAATACCAGGGAACAAGGGCAAAGTTCCAATTCTGCTCTCCACCTATCCAATCATTCAGCAAAAGCCCGTAGCTTCCATATTTTTCACTCAAAATACCATAAATCTCAAACCGACCCGACCCATCACTTGCCATTTTAATGAGAACATCCGCATTCGGTTTAAACTCTACTGTATTATTCCATGGATAAGCATTCTCCAAACCAATGGTACTAACCACCCTGTTCAATTCTTCATAGACCTCGTCCTCATTCGCATCCGGTTCTTGTGGTCTTTCCAAATTCTGAGGTGTTACTGAATTCTGCTCTTCAGCACTTTCTCCATTGGAATCATTCTCACCCTTTGTTTTAGATTCAATTCTCACCTCTACACCGCGAACCGTAACATAAACATCAATATCCTCTGCTGTGGGATTCTGCATATTTACGCCGATTTTAAACCATGCACCCTTCTCCACATCCAATTTAACAGGCATGCCGTGGGTAATATAGATCGGTTCATAGACATTCTCTTCCTTGACTTCTATCGGTTTTAATACCACTTCTGTATCTCCCATCCCCTCACTTAGAGAAATGGTAATCTTATTACTGGTTGGAGATATTTCTTCACCTGAGTAGAAAAAATCTTCCTGATAAACAATTTCTTCTGTGCTACTTGCCGGGATTGTAATTCTAACAGAGTATTCTTTTTGTGGATTCGTCAGAAAGCAAATCGCAACAATAATACATACTATAATAGCCAGTATGGTAATCCAAAATGCCGGTCTCTTATAATTCAATACGGTTTTCACTCTTTCTTTCACTCCCACTTCTCCAAAAGCCAAGGGACATACCGAAACCAAACGTCTCTGTGTAGCACAGGACAACAATACTCTCGAATACTCCTTCTTATCCCCAAAACTCATATCCTTAATTACTTTTTCATCACAAGCCAGTTCAATATCCTTGCACAACATAATATAGGCAATCCAGCACAAAGGATTGAACCAATAGATGCACAAAAGCAGGTATCCAAAAGGCTTCCATAAATGATCTTTTCTTCGTAAATGCGCCCCTTCATGTGCAAGAATGAAATCCATTTCCTCCTCATTTATAGCAGAAGAAAGATAAATCCTTGGCTTGATAATTCCCAAAATAAAGGGGGACTTTACTGTATCCCAAATATAGATGTTTTCTTTATAGCACACAGCTTCCCTTACACATAGAAGTAATTTTATCATACTCACCAGTGCAAAAATAAGAAGTACTACCATTCCGCACAGCCAGACACTTCCTGCGATTCCTGTCGCTATCTGTAATGGAGCCACATTTTCTGTTTCCTGATATGCAAAGGCTTCTGCCAATAAAGGATTTACAGTATTTTCTACAACACCTATGTTACTGTCTACGGACGGCACATAAGGTATCAGTTCTCCCTCTACCATGGTACTGGTTCTGATAGGCTCTGCACTTGGTTGCAGACTAAATACACTTTCTATGGAGAACGGAAATATCAGTCTGATTGCTACCACACCCCATAATAAACAGGTAATCCACTTAGGTATTCTCCTGAATAAAAGTCGAATACCTAATACTGCTAAAATCAACCAACTGGCTGTGATGCTCATATTCAATAGATTTAAGAAAATTACTCCCATACTCACTTTTCCTCCGCCTGGTCAATCATCTTACGAATTGCCTCAGCTTCTTTCGGTGTCAGTTTTGCATCCTGCGTAAATGCTGCAATAAATGCCGGAAGAGAACCCGCAAAGGTGTCTTCTACATACTGTCTGCTCTGTCTGGCATAAAAATCCTCTCTGGATATTACGGCTGTTACCAGTCCGTTTTCATTCTGAAACAATCCCTTATCAATCAATCTTCTCAAAACATTGTGTGCAGTTGTACGCTTCCAGTTAAACTCCACTGCCGTCATCTTTACCAGTTCCGATGAAGTAACTGGTTCATGCTCCCAAATCATATCTGCATATCTTGCCTCAATAACACCTAATTGAATATCCATATATGTATCCTCCTAAAGCCAGTAGACCACAAGCAGTAGTCTTATTTAGAGACTATCACTTGTGGTCTTGTTTGTCAATATGATTATATATTTTCCTATCTGCCACCTCTATCGCTCCGGTAATGCTGGCTCTGTCTGTTGTTTTCTCGTTCCTTTACTTCTTGCGCCTTTCTTTGAAGCCTTGCTTTTAAGCTGTCCGACTCTGCCTTATTTCCGGCCTGCTGTTCCCACCTTGCAACTGCAGACTGATAATCGCAGTATTCAGTTTTACAGGTATGGTATTCAGCCAAGAACTCCTTTACATTGTTATAGCCATAACTCTGCACGATACTTGACAAATACTGTTTCATATTGGCTATCTGTATCATTAACTGTTCTGCCTGCTCCTGCAACTCCTTACGCTGTTTTCCCTTGAAAATCCCTTTTGTTCCGGCAATCTCCTTCTCAACACTTGCAAGCTGTTGCTCCCTTTGACAAATGGCTTTGTTCTGCTTCTCCAACTTGCTATAAATATCTGCAAGCCTTGGATAGTTGGAAGCAGGTTTGGACTTCTTCGGCATTTCCGGTATCGGTTCACTTTTCGCCATCACAAGCTCATTGACTGCCCAAACTTTCATCTGCTCCGGCTCTGACTTTACACCCCCTTCCGTCACCTTATCAGCCTTTTCCAAAGCTGTTTTAAACACCTTACTAATCAGAAGCTCCAAAGCATATATAGCCGTCATAATCAGGCTTTTAAACAGTGCCGGATTTCTCCCTGACTTCTGAATAGACGCTTTTGCTGTCTGTCCGATTTCACTCTGTTTCACTTCTAAAATCTGTTCCTCCGGCACACCGCTGACCAATGCCCTGTCCACCGTCTGGTTCCACATGGTACGAACCCGATTATTCGCTTCAATCTGCTCTGCTTTGGGATTGTTTTTTCCAATTTTCTTCATTGGCAGATACACACCATTCTTATCGAATACTTTCAGCTTCTCCTTATCATCCCGCACATAAATATTGATAAGGTCTGTATAGGAGCGCTTTACTTCATCAAGGAAACTGTCGCTCTTAAATCGACTGTCCTTAATGGTAAAAATGTTACGCTCATACACTTCACCCTTAGGTATGATTTTGCAACCGCTTCGAAGCTGACCGTCTTCATCCTGTATCTCTTTTTTGGTGCGAACATGCTTTCCGTTTTCATCATAAAACATGTTCCTTGTGGCAATCTTCACCACAGGATCATCAAGCAGCTTTCGTTCCGAAAAGATAAGATGGATATGATAATTGGTCTTGCGTTTGTTGTGGTGCAGGGCAGCGATACACTCCACACCATAATTTTGTTTGAAGTGTTCCGTAAAAAATCTCAGCAGCTTGCCCGGCTCATAATCCACAAAACTTTCCGGCAGTGCAATGATAAGCTCCCTCGCTTCAATGCAGGTTCCGTCCGTTCCGCTTTTCTTAAATTCCTCCTGATTGCACTTAGCAAGCTCCGTCCAAAATTTACGGTCAGTTGTTTCATAAACTGCGTACAAATTTTCCTGCCTTGCGTGACTGGAAATATAGTTAATCCTGCCTTTTAGATTTGTCAGTTTTGACATCTGTATAAATGAATTTCTTACAATAGGCATTGCCCCCTTCCCTTGAAAAATGATGGCAATTATGCCACCGTGAGTGGACACATAGGTGTCCGTTTACGAACTCATTGCCGTATCCGACATGGGCACAAATGCGACAGCATTTGAACGCAGGTAAGCATTGTAAATGCTTATACAGCGATGCTCTTTCGCTGTACTGCGAAGCAGCAGCGTTCATGAGCAAGTAGCGTAGCGGATTGCAAATGTCAGCCCCCTGCAAGGGCGAAATACACAGAGTACAAATCGAAGATTTGTGCGATGGGTGTATTTCGCTCTCAAACGCCGAGGGCTTGTGAGAGAAGTCCGGTTCCTGCCATTTGTTCCCTCACACTGCTTTCTCTTTAATCGTATTTACAGGAGCGTGTCACGCTCCTGTCCTACACACTGAAGGAAAAACTTACCAGCGGAAACTCCGGTGCATTCCCACCTTTTTCAGATATTCCTGCCTTGCTTTTTCTCTTTCTTCCTCGGTTGGAGCGGTCTTGTATTTTGTATATAGCTCCCGCCTTACCATAGCTTCCAGTTTGTCCTCCAATCCCTTCTTAATCTCCGGCAAAACATCATCTATTTCCACCAAGTGATACTTCAAAAGTGCGAAGAACAGTTCCTCGGAAATTTGTATGTTTTTCAATCTATCAATCCGTCCTTTCCATCAAGACCGCAACAACGTAATGTCTATGAATTTTGCAACCTTGCAAGGTTTATCTCCGCAAATTCTATATAGTCTGCATTGTTGCATTCTTCCCTTAAATCTGCTTTATCCTATCCAATTCCCAATACCATGAATTATTGATTTTCTTTGCTCTAACACCAAGCTCCTTCTTTGCATTTTCCAATGTTCTCTTTGAAATTCCCTGCTTATCAGCCATATCAAAAATTTCATTGCTATGTACCGCATTTGATGTTTCCGCCAATTCCCGAAGCAACTGTTTTGCTTGTTCCAATTTATTTGCTCTTGGTGCAATACCGCCAAGCACTTCATCTGCTGTAATTTCATAATCACCAAGCCACTTAAAGCCGTTCTCTGACAATTCAAAAGCTTTCGGATGTCCGAACTGTGCCAGATTATTTTTTATCTGAACAACAGCTCGTATATTCGACTCTCCTTCCACTCTGCCCACCAGCAATACACTTCTTGCCACTGCAAAGAAATCTATAGAACCCATGCCCCTATAAGCCGCCTTATTACCGGATAACCACTCAATTTCCTGTGATTGCACTTCTGACATTTTGATCAGTTTTAATTCTGTTTTCTGTTCTTCCATTACATAATGTCCTCCATTCGTAAAATTTCTCGTTGATACGCTGGAAAACCTCTGTTATACTGGTGTTATAAATACATAGGTAACAGAGATTTTCCTGTTATCTTAAGTCCTAACAGTTGCCGCTGTTGGGGCTTTTTTCTTTTTCGGTATCAAGCAAATCTGCCACTTTTCTTTGTTGGTTCGGATATAAGTGCCCATAAGTATTCAATGTGATGCGAATGTCCTTATGCCCCACTCTTTCCTTTATCAAAATAGGCTCAACACCTTTATTGATTAAGTACGCTACATGAGAATGTCTCAAATCATGAACCCGAATTTTCTTTACTCCGGCTTTCTCCATCTGTCGTTTCATCTTATGCTGCACTGCTTCCTGTACAATGGGGAAAAGTCTTTCATCCTCCGGCATTCCGTAATGCCTATCCACAAAATCTTTAATCTCTTGCTTTAGGAATTCTGGTATCTCTACAACACGGACAGATTGCTTGGTCTTAGGCTCGGTAATAACATCCTGCCTTTCGGTTCGATAATAGGTCTTTGTAATACTAATCTGATTTCTGTCAAAATCAATATCCTTTGGAGTAAGTGCCAGTAGTTCTCCGATTCTGCATCCAGTCCAGAAGAGGATTTCAAAGATGAGATAGTATCTCGTGCCTGGTTCCATTGTCTGTATGAATTTCTGATATTCATCTACCGTCCAAAAATCCAGACTTCGATTATCTGAACTTCCCATTCTCTTTACTTTCTTACAGGGATTTGCGTGCAAGTCGTAAATCTTTGATGCATGAGTATATAAGCTGGTTAATTGATTTTGTATCATTCTCAAATAGGCTTCTGAAAATCCCTTTGTCTGCATTTCGTTCTGCCATTGTATAATCTGCCCTGCGGTTATCTCGCTCATCATCTGATTACCGAAATATGGAACAATATGTTGCTCCATCATATACCGCTTGTTCTTCATGGTGCGTTCCTTCAGCTCATTCTGCTTATCTTCAAAATAAACTT
>ENA-UONX01002891-UONX01002891.1-human-gut-metagenome-genome-assembly--contig:-P74old-NODE-2891-length-11372-cov-4.559247_pt1 | contig 11372 bp, 7 predicted proteins | sample MGYA00242466_ERZ724013 | MGnify/ENA metagenome assembly ERZ724013 | reverse complement strand
CGGTTTTATCGCGAAAAATCCCTATTTTTATCGCCGGTTAACCCTGAACCCATGACCAGACTTCCGCTGCGAGCCATATCCGTTCTTCTTTTGTCGGCCCTCATGCTGCCGGGCTGCTCATCCGTCAAACCGATGCTCTCGGGCAGCGAGCGTAAAAAGCGGAAAGTTACGAAGGAAACGCCCGCGCGTATCGAAAGCCATGCGCCCGAAAGCTGTCCCGATGAGTCGCAACCGATCGGCGACATAGACGAGCTCGGCGAAAAGCATGCCGACGCCGCGCCGGTCCTGCTCCCGGTGTTTCCGGACAAAAACCGTCCCGAAATGACTTTCGGCGACCTCGAAAGCGCCAACGTGCGCATTCCGCTGAAATACAACAATCCGTTCCCCTCGTCGGGCGAGCTGGTCCTGCCGCTCGGCGAGCACGAGAACGAGTTCTGCTACCCGTATCCGGGCAAGCTCATCTCGCCTTTCGGGTATCGGGGAAGCCGCATGCACACCGGCATCGACATCAAGGCGGTGCCGAACGATACGGTCCGGGCCGCGCTTCCGGGCGTCGTCCGGATGTCGAAATACTACAGCGGCTACGGCAATCTGGTCCTGATCCGCCACTACAACGGCATCGAGACCGTGTACGCCCACAACTCGAAAAACCTCGTGCGGGTCAACGACGCGGTCGAGGCGGGCGATCCGATCGCTCTGGCCGGCCGGACCGGCCGGGCGACGACCGAGCATGTCCATTTCGAGGTCCGCATAGCGAGCGAGCCGTTCAACCCGACGCTGTTCGTCGATCCCGACAACCGCAGCCTGCGTCTCGACCGGACGATCTATTGCTACAACCGGGGCGGCAAAATCCGGGTCTCGACGGAGCGGGCGACCGGCTTCCTGCCCGGCGAAGAAAACAGCGACGACACGCCGAAAGTTTCCGCGAACGCTTCGTCCGACGCATCTTCCCGTCAATACTACTACGTGAAAAAGGGCGACACGCTTTCCAAGATCGCCCGCCAGCATTCGACCACCGTATCGAAGCTGTGCGCCCTGAACGGCATCAAGCCGACGAAAATACTGCAAATCAAGGAAAAACTGCGCGTCCGATAAAACAGCGGCTACGATCCTGCCGGCGTTCCGCACGCGATCCGGTCAGGGCGTACTCGCGGACCGGCGGGGAGTATTCCGGCATACTGCGTTGCCCAGGTCGCGTCGTACCGTCCTACGCGTCGGTTTGGCCGCGACGGTCCGCACGGCTTCTCACAATTTTTCAATGGAATAGGGTTCTAAATAATCGGTCCGGCCTCCCGAAGCGAGGTCGAGAACCTCGCAGACGATCGCATCCCCGCTCCCGCCCGGTCCGACAAACGGACCGCCCTCTCCGGAGCGCTCAAACCGGAACATCGCGGAAACCGGACCTATCCGCAGAAAAACGAACGCACGAACGCCATGCCTCACGTTCCGGACAACGGCCTGTATCCGCTACCGGTCCGTACATCCCCGAAACGAGAAGTATTTCTGCATCACATAGCTGTACACGATTGTAACGGCCGTCGTGACTGCTTTCGACGGCGTCGGATAGAAGCCGCAGACCTCGACGAACAGCTTCAGGCAGGCATAATTGAGCAGGATCGAGCCGCACACGCTGAGCAGATAGCGAAACAGTTGCACCCGACCGCGCAGAGGCGAGCTGTGGAACGCGATGTGGCGGTTCATCCAGAATCCGGTCAGGAACGTGATCGGAAAAACGATCAGAAAAGCCGCAATATAGGGCGAAATCGCCACGATACCGTCGATATGGACGACTCTCTTATCGAGCACGAAGTTGTACAGCAAGAAGTACAGCGACAGGTCGAGAGCCATGTTCAGGCCTCCGCAGGCGGCGTAGCGGAACGTTTGCGGGGGAACGATCCGGCGCAGCGGCTTGACATAGAGCAGATCGATCAGTCGGGTCAGCGTTCGGGTCAGCGTCATTTTTTCTGCATGCTTTTTTGTTTTTCCTGCAGCGCGTACATCTGGTCGCGGTAAGCGGCCGCGGCCGTGAAGTCCAGTTCCCGGGCCGCGCTCTCCATCGCCGCGCGGGCGATCTTGATCGCCGACTCGATGTCGCGGTCGGTCATATAGGCAGCCACCGGGTCGGCCGCGCAGCCGGTCTTCGCGCCGGGCAGATCGTAGCGTGCGGAACCGTGCCGCAATTCGTCGCCCGAGAGGATCGCCCGGCCGCTCTTGATCGCCTGACGCGGTACGATGCCGTGCAGGTTGTTGTATCGGATCTGCTTCTCGCGCCGGCGGTTCGCATCCTGAATCGCCAGCCGCATCGAATCGGTGATCCGATCGGCGTACATGATCACGCGGCCGCCGACGTTGCGCGCGGCCCGGCCGGCCGTCTGGGTCAGCGAGCGGGCGCTGCGCAGAAAGCCTTCCTTGTCGGCATCCATGATCGCCACGAGCGATACCTCGGGCAGGTCGAGTCCCTCGCGCAGCAGGTTCACGCCGATCAGCACGTCGAACAGTCCGCCGCGCAGGTCGTCGAGTATCTGTACCCGCTCGAGCGTGTCGACATCCGAGTGGATGTAGCGGCAGCGGATGCCCATCCGGTCGAAGTACTTATACAGCTCCTCGGCCATACGCTTGGTGAGCGTCGTGACGAGCACGCGCTCGTCGGCCTCGGCCCGGACCTCGATCTCCTCGACCAGGTCGTCGATCTGGTTCAGCGTCGGCCGTACCTCGATCGGCGGGTCGACCAGTCCCGTCGGCCGGATGAACTGCTCGACGACGGAACCCTCCGACTTGATCAGCTCGTAGTCGGCCGGCGTCGCGCTGACATAGATCACCTCGTTTTCGAGCGACTCGAATTCGTTGAATTTCAGCGGCCTGTTGTCGATGGCAGCCGGCAGCCGAGAAACGTAGACGACCAGATTGTGCTTGCGCGAGCTGTCGCCGCCGAACATGCCCCGGATTTGCGGAATCGTCACATGGCTCTCGTCGACGATCAGCAGATAGTCCTTCGGGAAATAGTCGATCAGGCAGAACGGCCGGCTGCCGGGCGCGCGGCCGTCGAAATAGCGCGAATAGTTTTCGATGCCGGGGCAGTAGCCCAACTCCTTGATCATTTCCAGATCGTACTCGACGCGCTGCTTCAGCCGCCGCGCCTCGGTCGGCTTGCCGAGCGACTCGAAATACTCGATCTGGGTGCCCAGATCGAGCTGAATCTGCCGGATCGCCTGCTCCGTGCGCTCGCGCGTCGTGACGAACAGGTTGGCCGGATAGACGATCACGCGATCGAGCTCCTCGAGGCGCTGGCCCGTATGCGGGTCGATCGAGCAGATCATTTCGATTTCGTTGTCGAAGAAAATCACCCGGTAGCACTTGTCCCCGTAGGCGACGTAGATGTCTACCGTATCGCCGTTCACGCGGAACGTACCGGGCTTGAAATCGGCCTCGCTGCGCGTGTAGAGCGCGTCCACGAGGCCGTACAACAGCTTGTTGCGGCTGATCACGTCTCCCAGCCGGAGTTCGACGGACGTGGCGTGGAAATCCTCGGGGTTCCCGATACCGTAGATGCACGATACGCTCGACACGACGATGATATCGTTGCGCCCGCTGAGCAGAGCCGAGCTCGTGCTGAGACGCATTTTTTCGATTTCGTCGTTGATCGACAGGTCTTTCTCGATAAACGTGTCGGTCGACGGAATATAGGCCTCGGGCTGGTAATAGTCGTAGTAGGAGACGAAATACTCGACGGCGTTCTCGGGGAAGAAATTCTTGAATTCGCTGTACAGTTGGGCCGCCAGCGTCTTGTTGTGGCTCATGATCAGCGTCGGTTTGTTCAGCGCCGCGATCACGTTGGCCACCGTGAACGTCTTGCCCGAACCGGTGACCCCGAGCAGCGTGTTGTGCTTGCAGCCGCTGCGCAGCGCGTCGACGAGCTGCGCGATCGCCTCGGGCTGGTCGCCGGTCGGCTTGTACTCCGAAACCAGTTTGAAATCCATGTCGCAAAGTTAGAAATTTACGTTATTAATAGGAAGGGACGCCGAAAACGAATAATTCCTCGTATTTTTGTGCAAATTTTTTGCCCCGATGAACCTGCTCGCCATACTGTTGCTCGGGATAGCCCTGAGCCTCGATACGTTCGCCGTTTCGCTGACGCTGGGGCTGCTGGCCGACCGCACGACGCACAGACAGAAGGTGCGCTTTCTGGTCGTGATCGGCCTTTTTCACTTCCTGATGATCGTGATCGGCTGGTTCATGGGCGAGACGGTCAGCCGGCTGATCGCCGACTACGACCACTGGATCGCGTTCGGGTTGCTGCTGTTCATCGGAGGCAAGATGATTCAGGAAGGGTTGTCGGCACGAGGCGACTCCGTGTCGGGCAGCGACCTGCTCTCGCTGCGCAATACGCTGCTGCTGGGCATCGCGCTGAGTATCGACGCGCTGATCACGGGCTTCACGATCGGGCTGGTTCAGGTCCGGCTGTTCGCCGGCTGCCAGCTCGGAAACGTACTGGCCGCGGCGCTGATCATCGGCCTGTCGGCGCTCGTTATCTCGGCGGCGGGAATCGGCATCGGACGCAAGGCTTCGTCCCGGCTCGGCGCAAAGGCCGAGGTGTTCGGCGGCCTGATTCTGATCGCAATAGGAACCCGCATCCTGCTCGAGCATCTCGGCGTGATCGGGTAGCCGCCGCTTTCACAGCCGCCTCCGCAACCTCGGTAATAAGCCCCCGGCGAAAATTCCGCCGAATGCCGGCCGGTCCGGAAAACCGCCGTTTTTTTCACTCTGGTCCTGAACAGGATAAAGGGAAGCCCGGCATCCGGCCGACGGGCGGCGCAGACCGGACGCATTAAGCGGCCGAAAAAAATCGTATCTTTGATACCGCTTATTCCCTGAACAGAAATGATCGACAAAGCGACCGTAGACCGCATCTATTCGGCAGCCGACATCGTCGAGGTGATCGGCGACTTCGTCACGCTGAAGAAAAAGGGGGTCAACTATCAGGCATGCTGCCCGTTCCATAACGAGAAGACCCCCTCGTTCGTCGTGTCGCCGTCGAAGGGACTGTTCAAGTGTTTCGGCTGCGGCAAGGGCGGCAATGCCGTCACGTTCGTGATGGAGCACGAGAACATGACCTACCCCGAGGCGCTGAAGTACGTCGCGAAGAAATACGGCATCGAAGTGGCCGAGCGCGAACAAACGCCCGAAGAGCAGCGCCGGAACGACGACCGCGAGAGCATGATGGTCGTATCGAGCTACGCGGCCGACTACTTCGTCCGCTCGCTGCACGACACGCCGGAGGGCCGCAGCGTCGGGATCGCCTATTTCCGCGAGCGCGGATTCTCGGACGCGACGATCCGCAAGTTCGGACTCGGCTACTGCCCGGCCGCGGGCGACGCGTTCACTCGGCAGGCGCTCGCCGACGGCTACAAGGAGCAGTTCCTCGTCGGCACCGGCCTGACGATCAAGCGCGAGACGGGCGGCTATTACGACCGCTTCTGCGGCCGCGTGATGTTCCCGATCCACAGCATCGGCGGCCGCGTGACCGCCTTCGGCGGCCGGACGATGCGCACCGACAAGAAAGTCGCCAAATACTTCAACTCGCCCGAGTCGGAGATCTACCACAAGAGCGACGTCCTCTACGGACTCTATCACGCCAAGCGGGCCATCGTGCAGCAGGACTGCTGCATTCTGGTCGAGGGATATACCGACGTGATCCAGATGCACCAGTCGGGCGTCGAGAACGTCGTCGCGTCCTCGGGCACGTCGCTGACCGAAGGGCAGATCCGGCTGATCGGCCGCTTCACGCGGAACGTGACGGTGATCTACGACGGCGACAGCGCCGGCATCAAGGCGTCGCTGCGCGGGATCGACATGCTGCTGCGCGAGGGACTGAACGTCCGCGTCGTGCTGCTGCCCGACGGGGACGACCCCGATTCGTTCGCGCGCAAGCGCAATGCGACGGAGCTGCAGGAATTCATTCTGAAGCACGAAGAGGACTTCATCTCGTTCAAAACGAGACTGCTGATGTCCGATGCGGGCAACGACCCGCTGCGCAAGGCAGCGCTCGTGACCGACATCGTGCAGAGCATTTCGGTGATTCCCGACGCGATCACGCGCTCGGTCTACACGCGCGAGTGCTCGCGCCAGATGGAGATCGACGAGCAGGTGCTGCTGCGCGAGATCGCGCTTCGCAGGCTCGAGCGTTCGGCCGGAGGCGAGGCAAAGGAGTTCGTCCGCCGTCAGGAGCTGATCCGTCGCCGCAGCGAAGGGCCCGATTCCCTGCCGACTACGGTCGAGGCCGGCAGCGGCATCGACGAACTGGAGCGCGAGCTGGTAAAATACCTGGTCAAGTACGGCGAACAGAACTTCGAGTATGTCGAAGGCAAGCAGGTCGTCGAACTGAACGTAGCCGAAGTCATCATCGCCGACCTGGACAAGAACGGCATCCGGATGAAAAACCCGGCCTACCGCAAGATATACGACGAGGACAAACGGAGGCGCGCGACGGGCGAGCCGGTCGAAACGCACGCCCTGATCAACCATACCGATCCCGACGTATGCTCCGCAGTGGTCGACTTGCTGACAGGCGACGACAACTATGCGGTCAGCCGGTTGTGGCAAAAATTCGACATCGTCGTCGAGAGCGAGCAGCAGCGACTGCCGGTGGCCGTTCCGCGCGCCGTCATTCTGTACAAGTCGAAGGTGATCGACGAAATCATCGCGGAGCTTCGCGCGAAGCTGGCCGATCCGTCGCTGCCCGAAGACGAACTGGCCGCGCTGACGCATCAGATCGCCGTACTGAATCAGGAACGCACGCTGATCGCCAAACGGCTTTCGAGGCTGATCGTCTGAAATGATCGTCCGAAAGAAGCCTCCGCATGCCCCGGCGCACGGACCTTGTCACGGATGCGTTTCTCCGGCGCACGGCAAAGACTTTATGGTCTCGAAACCGGACGAACGCGATCCGGACGGCCGGACCGATCGCCTCTCTGCCCTTCCGTCCGTAGCGGACAGATACCGGGACCATGCCTCTTTCCCTGTCGCCTCCGGTCGGGACGCCCGCCCGGGAGAGCGCAATTCCGATTTCAAAACCCGAACGACAGAGAAAGAAAGGGCAATCTCACAAGCCCGTTTCCTACGATTCCCCTTCGTCGAAGCAATCTCCGGCAGGGGGGTAAAAATCGTCGGACAGCCTCTCCGACTCTTGTGTGACTGTCGGCGACGGTCGCCCGAAAGGCTTCGCTTCCGCAGCAAACGGGACTACTGCTTGGGCGCTTTCGGAACGATCAACGGCACGAAAGCCTCGGCGAGGATTTCGCCCTGCGGTGCCAGATCGGGCTCGTCGCAGCGGGATACGGTGATCTTTATCCGGTATTTTCCCGGCTTCACGCCGTCGAGCGGCACGCGGACGGTCGCCGTTTCCCGAGGGGGAATGTCGGCCGAACAGATTCCCTCGGCGACGACACGCTTCGCTCCGGCCACGATCTGGTAGCCGACCCGGAAATTTTTCAGGTTGGCGACCCGGAATCCGTTATGGATCGTCACATCCCCCGGCGCCGAACCCGGCGCGATCGACGTGGCGTTTTCCGGCGCCGTGCGGCCCTCGTGGCTCCCGGGACTCGCGAACGTCAGCGAAAAGCGTCGGTCCGACGCATTGCGCCCGTCGGGCCGTCCGACCACGAAGTCGGTGTTCCACTCGGCCCCGGCGCCCTCGTAGATCACCGGACGGTCCTTCTCGGCCGCCTTGAGCTTCAGGTAGGCCTCGTAAGCCGCATAGCCCTGTCCTCCCTGTTTCCCGAGCGAGAACATGACGACCGAAGGGTGATTCTGCGACGTGCGGTACATATTCATCACCCGGTCCGTATAAGCCCTCTCCCACGCAGGATCGTTGGCGGGCGAACCGCCTTTCTCGAGAGAAAAGCCGCTCAGGTGCGAATCGATATTGGCACGGTCGCAGACGTAGATCCCGTAACTGTCGGCCAATTCGTAAAAACGGTCGTTTTGCGGATAGAGCGCGACACGCACGCAATTGATCCCCTGTTGCCGGAAGCGAGCGAAATCGCGCCTGATCGCCTGTTCGTCGGACGGACACTCGTAGTCGACCGCGCGCAATTCGACCGGACGGCCGTTGATCCGAAGGCCGGTGCTGTCGAAAGACACGTCCCGGAATCCGACCCGCACTTTCGTATATTCGGTGAACCTCCCCTCGTGCTGCAACTTCAGCGCGACGGTATACAGCTTCGGACTTTCGTGGCTCCACGATTGGATGCCGGGCAGATTCGCGAAAAAGCGGACCGTGTCCTCGGCCCTCAGCTCGAACCGCGCGTCGCGCTTTCCGTGCGAGACGACCGTGCTGTCGGGAGCGATCAGCTCGTAATAGACGGTGACCCGCTTCGGATTCAGCAGATGCGATTTGACGACCGCCCCGAAGCTGAACAGACCGTTTCCGTCCGGCGCCCAGCGGGTATCGACGACCCAGTCGCGGATGCGAACTTTGGGCTGAGCCATCACAGTGACGCTGCCTGCGATCCGGGTACCCTGCTCGGAATTCTGGTTCTCGAGCGCCGTCGAAACGGGATTCGCATATGCCACGACGCAGAGCGTATTGCGTCCGTCGACGCAATACCGCGTCACGTCGAAATAGGCGGGCGTTTTCGAATCGGCGAAATAGCCGGCCGGCCGGCCGTTCACATAAACGTAGTAGGCGCGGCTCACGGCGTCGAGCCGAACGAACACCTCCCGGTCGATCCATTTGAACGGCAGCTTGAAGTCGGTGCGGTAGACCGCCGCCCAGGCCCCGTTGCTCCGTTGCTCGGGCACGCGTGTGACAGCCCATTGCGACACGTCGACCGAGGGCATCGCAACGGTCGAGTCCAGCTCGACGGGCGACGCGTAAGTCTTGACTTTCCACTCCCCGTCGAGCTGCTGTATGTAAAGCGAGTGCGCATCGTCCTCGCGCAAGGCCAGCTCGCGGCTGTCGTAGCTGCGCAGCCGGCTGCCCGGCATTTCCCGTTGCCGGGCGGTTTGCGATGGATCTTGCAGTTCCGACTGCGCGGGCGCGGTCGTCGGCCTCAGACAGGCAATCCCTATCAGGGCGATCAAAACGTATCTTTTCATAAAGCCGTTTTTGATCGAAGACCCGATCTGCGCGGACGGGAAATCCGCCGTACGTTTCCGGGAAAACGAAAGAAGCATGCGCCGCCGCCGAGCTTGCACGCAGCGGACAGCCAGCGACACCCCAAAAAATCCGGCGCTCGACCGAGGAAACGGCATCCGAGGCTAAAACCCGCGCTCAGGTCTGAGACAAGCCGGCGACTTGCGCATACGGTACCGGGCGAAACTACGGGAATCGGCTCCGCAAGCCGGCCCTACCATTGCAACAAATCGGCCAGCGAGTTCCGCAGCAGCAGGAATCCCCACAGCAAAATGCCGATCACTCCGATTACAACGGTGACCGGCGAGTCGGCCGCCTCCGGCTGGTCGTCGTCCCTCGTGACGGCCGCAACGGCCCCGACCGGCTCAGATTGCGGAAACAGCTCCCGTCCGAGGTTCGGTCGCTCTGTCACGCCGGAAATCGAGGCCGGAACGGATTTCGGGCCGGCCTCGGCAGCGACCGGCTCCTGCATCGGAGCTGCGTGAACGGCATCCGGAACCGTTCCCGGCCGTTTCCGGCCGGCCGGATCGGACGAAGCGTCGCCCGGGGATACCGAAACCTTGCCCGTAAGCACGGCGCCCTCCTCGATACTCAGCGCGCCGGCGACAATGTCGCCCCGGATATCGGCCTCGCGCAACAGAGCCAGCGTCCCGTGCACCGTAATGTTTCCTTCGACCTTGTTGTCGATCTGAGCCCGCTGCGCCGTGAGATTGCCGACCACCGAACTGCGCTCGACCTTCAAGGTCTCCGAGCAGACGACATTCCCTTCGATCCGGCCGCCGACGATGCGGACGTTCCGGCCCTCGATGTCGCCCTGAACGGAACCGCTCAGCTCGATGTCTCCCCGGCATACGATGTTCCCGTGAACTATGCCCCGAATCACGATATCCGTGTCCGACGACACGTCGCCATCGATCCGCAGGCCTTCTCCGAAAACGTTCCGCTCTTTATCCTGGGGGTTTTCGCCGGAGGAAAGCGTCGGCCGGCTCGCGGAAGAAGGCGTGACCGCCGTCTCCTCTCGGACCGGCGCCGCATCGCGGGAAATCTCGTCGCGACGGGCAAACAGATTGAACGAATTCATCAGGTTCCGCAACTTTCCGAAAACCTTTCCGCTTTCCGGAAACGGCAACTCTGCGCATCCTCGCGTTCCGATCCAGCTTATTTCCCTATCCATAATTCTCTCGTGTTTTCTCGCATCCGTCCCGCAGCCGGGCCGAATCCATCCTCCGATCGGTCGGATTCATACGGCAAAAGTAATCATTCGCGCACAAAAAACAAACGTTACGAGAGCAGAATCAGCCTGTTGGATCGGAAATCGGGCAACAGACCGATCCCGGTCCGGCCTGTCATAGCCACGCTTCACCCGCTGCCCGCCCCTCCGCACCGGCAAGCTTCCGGCCTTCGTCTCCGGCCTCCATCCGAAGGCGGTCCGCCTCGGCGCGGTTTCCGTCCGCCGCAACCGTCTTGCCGATTTTCCCGTACAATTCCGCCAGCGAGCGAAGCGATACCGACAGAGAACGGATATGGTTACGCCGCTCATGTCTGTCCGCGCACAGCGCACGCAGCACTTCGACCGATTTCCGGTAGCACGTTTCGGCAGCGGGATAGTCGTGCAAGCAAAACTCGTATAGCCGGCCGAGACTCCTGAGACACTGAGCCGTTCCGGGCCGATACCGGTGTTCGTCCTCGCCGTCGAACTCCGCGCGCGTTTCCAGCGCCGCCGAGTACATGCGTTCCGCCTCGCCGAAACGTTCCATGTCGACATACAGGTTGCCCAGCCTCCACTGGGCGACCGATACGTCCTCGGCATAAATCAGCCAATACCTGCGGGCCAAAGCCCGGTACGTCTCCAGTATGCGAAGCCGCATCCGCTCGCAACGCTCCAGACGACCGGTCCGGCTGTACAGGGCATCAAGCTCTTTCAGCACCCCGATCCGGGCGATACTCGTCCGTTCGGAACCGGCGCAGCGGTCGTACGCCTCGAGCGCTCCGAGCAGCATCCGCTCGGTCCGGCGACCGTCGCCCCAGCGGTCCCGGAACATCCGGGCCAAATCCAGCCGGGACCGAGCCAGCCTCGGCAGGCAGGACGGCCGCTCGGCAGACAGCCGGGCGTACATGGCGACAAGCCGCCCGGCGTTTTTCATCCGTTTTCGGGAAAACATCCTCCGGGGAATTTCCCCGCCCGATTCATTTCGTTCCATAATCGTCGATAAAATATGAAAACAAACGTCAGGGAGCG
>ENA-UONX01002879-UONX01002879.1-human-gut-metagenome-genome-assembly--contig:-P74old-NODE-2879-length-11407-cov-3.851568_pt1 | contig 11407 bp, 10 predicted proteins | sample MGYA00242466_ERZ724013 | MGnify/ENA metagenome assembly ERZ724013 | reverse complement strand
GGATCATGAAACTGAGCTCCGACAGGGCAAGGCCCACCTCGCACATATAGCTCTCGTAATCGCTCTTGCCAAGATCTGAAGCCAGAGCCCGGCATATCTCATTTTCATTGGCTCTTATGGCCTGATGAAGCTTTTTCAGCATCCTTATGCGGAAATCCACAGAAAGGGTCGCACCCGTGTGGAAAAATTCCCGCTGACTTTTTAATATTTCATGTATATCCATGTCCATCCTCCTATCTGAGGGATTAAAAACCTCTGAAAATTCCGGCAGAAGCCATCATATAACTTTTGAATTATATAACAGAGGCGGCGGTATGTCAAACGGCGTAGGGACAGGGACGGACCGGATGCGGTCTGGAGGCAAGGGAGTCTCAAGCCTGGCCATGAGCGGGAGCAAGGGTGTCCCAAGCCGGGCCATGAGTGGGAGCAAGGGTGTTTCAAGCCGGGCCATGAGTGGGAGCAAGGGTGTCTCCCCCTGAAACTTATATTTTACCGGATCCAGGGGGAGCGACTCCACCGGAAATGAGGTTTTTTCGTTGCTCAGGGGGACGCGTTCCCCCTGGTTTTCTTATTTCAAGGCGTTCAGGGGGATTGCAGAAAGGGTGTTTCTGGTATTTTGGAGTGAGTTTTGAGCGCTTTGACAAGTTTATTTGTCAAAACGACACCGCAGGAGCCATGAACACTCCCCCCAAATGGCTTATCCTCCTTAATTCCGGTGTAGTCATTCCCCCTGAAAGACTGTTCTTTCTCCGTTTCGGTGTAGTTGGCCATCTGTCGCCTTGACCAGCCCCTACATTTTTTGATAATCTTTGCAGGGTCTTGCGCTGCCTCCGGCCTTTACAAGACATGGGCCATTGGTTAAAATAAAGAAAAAGTTTCATACCGGCGCAACCGGACGCCATATCTGACGACTCATAGAGTAAGAAAAGCCTTTTGGAGAGAGAAAGCGAGGAAAGGCCATGGAGGACAGCAAGATCATCGACATGTACTGGCAGCGTGACGAGAGGGCCATCGAGGAAACGGACAGGCAGTACGGCGGCTATCTTCTAAAGATAGCTGTGAATATCCTTGCCGACAGGGAGGACGGCAGGGAAAGCGTCAACGACACATATCTCAAGGCGTGGGAATCCATGCCGCCCTACAGGCCGGAGGTGCTGCGGCTTTATCTGGCCAAGATCACCCGGCGGACAGCGATAGATATCTTCCGCAGGAAAACAAGGCAGAAGCGGGGCGCATCCCAATACGAAGAATCCCTTTCCGAACTTTCCGAGTGTATTTCCGGCGGAGACCGTACCCAGGAGGCTGTGGACAGCAGACTGCTGGCGGAGGCCATAGGGGAATGGCTGAGAGGTCTGACGCCACAGCAGAGGGGAGTATTTTTAAGCAGATATTACTTTATGGATCCGATCAGAGATATAGGCGGATATTACGGATTCAGCCAGTCCAAGGTCAAGAGCATGCTCATGCGCCTCAGGGCTGACCTGAAAGACCGCCTGGAGAAAGAGGGGTTTGCGGTATGACACAGGATAGTATGAAACAGGATAACATAAAACAGGATAACTTGATGCAGGATAACTTGAAACAGGATAGCATAACACAGGAACGGCTCATGGACGCCCTTGACGGACTGGACGACGATCTGCTCATGGAGGCGGAGCAGGCCAGAGCCGGAGCGCAGGGGGCAAAAACAAGCGGCCAGAAAAAAGATGGCAGGAGCGGCAGAAGGCGAGTGAAATATCTGGGGCTTGCGGCCTGCCTCTGCATAGCAGTCATCGGCGGGAGCCTGGCCAGCGGCGGGGAGACCATCGAAAAGTACCAGGACGGCAATCCCTGGGACCCGGATATAGAGCTTGAGACTTTGCCGGCGTTCAAGAATAACCCACATTATGGCAGCAGAGCACCGGCAGACGGCATGACAGAGGAAGAGATGGAAGAATGGCTCTATCATGCGGCGGATGTCATGGGCGTGGAGATGGAGCAGGTAGAAAGGTATGTGGACACGACGACATGGGAGGGCCATCCTGATGAAGAAGAATATGCCGGATATGACGGCCTATATGCTCTATATGCCAAAGGCGGCGGACTGGACATATCCGTGGAAAGAAACGGGATACTGAGCATAAGTGAGACATACCTATCAGAAGATCAGGAACAGAAAGGGATAATACGGTTTCCGGAAGAATTTTCCGGGCCGGGAGAAGACCTGACCGACCAACAGGGGCTTACCCTGGGCCGATGGCTTACGGAAAAGTACGCCGGCCTTTTGAACTTTGACGACCCGCAGGAGATCACCTATGTCACCACCAACCTACTCGGCGAGGGAGAACGCCATTATGCGGCCTATGATAAAGGAGATACTTATGAAGAGTCCATATTGAACTTTAATTTTCAGCGGGCTCGGTTTTCTTCCACCACAGACGGGTGGCTCACACATATCAGCATTTATGACCGGCTGCCGCAGCTTGAGAAGATAGGCGATTACCCGGTGATCTCCGTAGACGAGGCCCTGGAAAAACTCATGGACGGAGAATATATCCAGCCCGGAGGTTCGTCCTTTGACTTCGACAGAAATGATGTGGAGATGGTATCTCTGGAATATGTAGATCCCGCCAGCGAATATCTGATCCCGTTCTATATTTTCTATGTTGATCACGAATACGAGGAGATGAAAGAAGGCGTGAAAAACTATGGAATTCTCCTCGTTCCGGCCATCGACGCCGAAGGCCTGTCAAATTATGTGATGGAAAATTGGGTATATTGGGGTTGACATATATGCTCCTTTCGGATATAATCACATCAATATATTTTGAAAGGAATCATCATGGACGACTCAGACAGTAGCCAGCCTGACCGATGTAAGATAAAAACATATATGTATGATCAAAGGCATAACTCGCTGCCAAGGCGGGCTATGTCTTTTTGTGCTTTTTGCGGCCCAAGGCAGCAAAGAGTGATCAGAATAAATAAAAATAAAAAATGAAAGGAGTGATTTTTCCCATATGGATAATCACAAACAGGTGCCTTGGCACGCCAGTCAACTGAGCCATGTATATGAGGTTCTTGAGACCTCCGAAGAAGGACTGAGCGATGCCGAGGCGGACAAAAGACTAAAAGAAAACGGACGCAATGAACTGCGCGCCAAACCGCCAAGAACCATAATGCAGATGATAAAAGAGCAGATCATAGATCCGATGATCCTGATCCTCATAGGTGCGGCGGCCCTGTCGGCAGTCCTCAGAGAGTGGACGGAAGCAGCGGTGATCTTCACCATCGTTATCGTCAACGCAGTGATAGGTATAGCTCAGGAAAAAAAGGCCCAGTCGTCTTTAGAGGCATTAAAGAAGATGAGCGCTCCCACTGCAAGGGTAATGCGCCAGGGAGAAGAAAGCGTGATACCGGCGGCAGAGATCGTACCGGGAGATGTGGTTTTTCTCAGTGACGGAGACATGGTACCGGCAGATATGAGGCTCATAGAGTCAGCCAACCTGAAGATACAGGAAGCATCCCTCACAGGAGAATCTGTTCCGGCAGAGAAGGATGCAGATGAAATACTGCCTCAGGAATGCTCCCTGGGAGACAGGGTAAATATGGCATATTCATCCTCTATAGTAACTTACGGACGCGCTGCAGGAGTAGTGACAGCCACAGGAATGGACACTCAGGTTGGCAGCATCGCCCGGATGATGGATGGGGAGGACGAACTGGATACGCCGCTGAAGAGAAAACTGGCGGCAGTTGGAAAGACCCTGACCATCATAGGAATGGTCGTATGCGTGCTCATATTTGCCCTTGGGGTACTATATGACAGACCTCTGATACCTCAGCTCCTTGTGGCTATTTCCCTGGCAATTTCCATAATACCGGAAGGACTGCCGGCCACAGCTACCATCGTTATGGCGCTGGGCGTACAGCGGATGGCAAAGAAAAATGCCCTCATACGCAAGCTGCCTGCTGTGGAGACACTGGGGAGCGCAACAGTCATATGCTCTGACAAGACAGGAACTCTGACTCTAAACAAGATGACAGTTACGCAGATAGCAGTCAACGGAGACTTTGAAAAGGGCCGGACAGCCCCGGCCAAAGAAGCTGCCGAAGATCACCCGGCAGTATACAGAGAACTGATCTATGCAGCTGCTCTCTGCAACGACGCCAGCTTTGATCCGGACAGAGAAGGAGAGATCATAGGAGATCCGACAGAAGGCGCCCTCATACATATGGCAAGGATGTTCGGCGCTGACCATGAAGAACTGGAAGACTTGTACCCGAGACTGATTGAACAGCCCTTTGATTCGAACAGAAAAAGGATGACAACAGTCCATGATATAGACGGAAAAATAACTGCTTACACCAAAGGAGCAGTGGAAGAAATGCTCCCGTTATGTTCAAGGATATTGACAGAAAAAGGAGTAAGGGAGATAACACAAAATGACAGGCAGAATATAACGGATCTGTGCCTTTCCATGTCAAAGGACGCACTGAGAGTGCTGGGCTTTGCCATGAGAAATCCTGGTCATGTGCCGGAAGATGATGATGAGGACATAGAAAAAGACATGACCTTTATAGGCGTTGCCGGCATGATAGATCCGCCTCGAAAGGAAGTTGCCATGTCAGTCAGAGTCTGCCGCCAGGCGGGCATAAGGACCATAATGATAACAGGAGACCATAAAGATACGGCGGTGGCCATAGCAAAAGAACTGGATATATATCGTTCCGGAGACGGGGTGATAACAGGGGAAGAAATGGATGCTATGGATACTCGGCAGCTTGATGAAGCCGTAAAAACCGTGACCGTATTCGCAAGGGTTTCTCCTGCCGATAAACTGAGGATAATCAAGAGTCTCAAACGGACAGGCGAAGTTGCGGCTATGACAGGAGATGGAGTCAACGACTCTCCGGCTCTCAAAGCGGCCGACATCGGAATAGCCATGGGAGTTACAGGTACCGATGTGGCTAAAGATGCTGCAGATATGATACTCCTGGACGACAGCTTCACGACCATAGCTTTTGCAATAAAAGAAGGGCGAAGAGTATACAGAAATATCCAGAAGGTGATACAATTCCTGCTGGCAGGCAATATCGCCGAAATAACAACTTTGTTTGCCGCATGTCTTTTGAACCTGCAGGCTCCGCTGATGGCAGCCCATATACTGTGGGTCAATCTGGCTACAGCCACATTGCCGGCGCTGGCCCTTGGAGTAGATCCTGCAAGCAAAAATATAATGAAACATCAGCCGGTCAAATCAGGTACATTGTTTGAAAAAGATCTGGTGCAGAGGGTGGTCATCCAGGGAGTATTTGTGGCGGCCATGACTACTGCGGCATACTGGACAGGTGCGTCTATGACAGGGCATGCAGCGGGGCAGACCATGGCTTTCTGTGTACTTGCTTTTTCGCAGATGCTCAGGGCGCTAAACCAGAGGTCGAACACAGAACCTGTCTGGGTCAGGGCTGAAGGGATCAATCCATGGCTTGTATTATCCTTTATAGGATCCGCTTTGCTGATGGGATGCATACTGGCAGTTCCTTCCCTTAGGGCAGCTTTTGACCTTACGGTCCTCAGCGGCGCACAGTGGGCCATAGTGGCCGGACTTGCGCTTATGTCCATAATACAGATGGAGATCTGGAAAGGGATCAGAAAATATACGGAAAATATACGCAAATCCCCCGTTAAAAAATAAGCAATACTTGACCAGTGACAGATCCATAAAGTAAACTATAAGTAAATTATAGGTAAGAAGTAGGTAAAAAAAGGAACAATATCAATCTATGGATCTGTCACTTTCTTATTTTGTGCAGGAGGTAACCTCCAACCCGGTCATGCTGGTGACCGTAGCGCTCACCCTCGGAGTCATTTTTGTAAACGGATGGACTGATGCACCCAATGCCATAGCCACATGCATCGGGACAAGGAGCATGGGCGTCAGATCTGCGATCCTGACCAGCGCTGTGTTTAATTTCCTGGGCGTGCTGATAATGACCCATATCAACAGTTCCGTGGCTTCCACCATAAGCAACATGGTGGATTTTGGGACCAATACTCACGAAGCCCTCATAGCGCTGTGCGCGGCGCTTTTTTCAATAGTGGTGTACAGCGTTGTTGCCGCCAGGTTCGGCATACCGACCAGCGAGAGCCACAGCCTGATAGCCGGGCTTTCGGGAGCGGCAATAGCCATGCATAACGGGGTTGACGGGATAAACATGCAGGAGTGGATCAAAGTCATATATGGGCTGGTGCTAAGTCTCGCCCTTGGCTTTGCCATAGGCTGGATATTCTGTAAACTTATAACGATAATATGCGCCAATACTGACAGGCGCAAAGCAAATAATTTTTTCCAGGGAGCGCAGATATTCGGAGCCGCAGCCATGAGCTTCATGCATGGAGCCCAGGACGGTCAGAAGTTTATCGGCGTACTTTTTTTGGGCGTTGCATTTTGTAACGGGCAGAACAGCGTTTCCGGAATGATAATACCAGTCTGGCTCATGCTCCTTTGCAGCGCTACCATGGGTCTTGGGACCAGCGTAGGCGGAGAAAAGATAATAAAGTCAGTCGGCATGGATATGGTAAAACTGGAAAAATATCAGGTATTTGCGGCAGACCTTTCCGCCGCTTTCTGCCTGCTGATCTCCAGCGTGTTCGGCATACCGGTTTCTACCACCCATACAAAGACCAGCGCAATAATGGGAGTCGGAGCCGTAAAGCGGATTACCGCCATCAACTTCGGGGTAGTCAAGGATATGATGCTGACTTGGGTATTTACTTTCCCTGGGTGCGGGCTCATAAGCTTTGTAATGGCTAAACTTTTTATGATGATACTATAAGACAAGGGATCACGGAGGAAGATACAAATGGGATCAAAACAGAACAGCTTTTATTTTGATAACTTTATTGCCTGCGCCGATTATTCGCGCAAAGCGGCTCAGCTCCTGGACAAGGGGATGAGGCAGTTCGATCCGGCACAGATAGGCGACATGATAGAAGAAATGCATGAAGTGGAACATGCCGGAGATGAAAAGAAGCATGAGCTCCTCAATGTGCTGGCCAAGGCGTTTATCACGCCCATAGAAAGGGAAGATATAATCCTTCTGAGCCAGAACATAGACGAAGTAACTGATAAAATAGAAGATGTGCTGCTGAGGATGTACTGCAACAACATAAAGAGTGTCCGGCCGGACGCCCTCGAACTGGTGGCTGTGGTCATAGAGTGCTGCAATGAACTAAAAGAAATGCTGGAAGAATTCCCGCGTTTCAAGAACTCCAAAAAGCTCCACGAAAAGATAGTCAATATCAACACCCTTGAGGAAAAAGCCGATCAGCTTTTTATTTCCAGCATGAGAAATCTCCATACCACATGTGACGACCCGGTCATGATAATAGTTTGGAGGGAAATATATATTTATCTGGAAAAATGCGTGGACGCCTGTGAGCATGTTGCCGATACGGTGGAAAGCGTCATAATGAAAAACTCATAGCTGAACAGCCAGGGCGCATTACATGATGCGCCTTTTTTGTAAAAATAAATAAGTTAGCTTTCGTTAACTGCTAAAATGTGGTATAAATAATAGAGAGATAAGTCAGAACTGTTTTATCGGAGATAATGTTCTTGGCTGGGAAGATACGACAAAAAATTATTATCTCAAAGGAGACAGGAAATGCCAACCACATTGACAAAAAGAGCGATCAAAGAATCTTTTGTAAATCTGCTCAACGAAAGGCCGCTCAACAAGATAAGCGTCAGAGACATAACTGACAAGTGCGGTATAAACAGAAATTCATTTTACTATCATTATCAGGATATTCCGGCTTTGATGGAGGAGATCCTGACAGAGCAGATAGACGACATAATAGAAAAATATTCAGGAACTGATTCACTGGATGAGTTTTTTGATGTATCATTCGGTTTTGTTTTGGAAAATAAGAGAGCTCTGTACCACATGTACTGCTCTTCCAACAGAGAATATTTTGAACAGATGCTCATGAAAACCTGTGAATACATAGTCACCAATTACATGGGACGATTGTTTAAAGAAGCAGAAATGAGCGAAGCAGACAGAGATATCATGGTAAGGTTCATCACTCACAGCTGTTTTGGGGCTTTCATAGGCTGGATGATGGATGGCATGAAAGATGATGTTATGGATGATGTCCACAGGATAAGGTGCTTGCTCAGGGGATTTCTGGATAATGCCCTATATAATAAGGAGTAGCAGCATATATACAAACTGCCGCATCTGATAAGGCCAAGATGCGGCAGTTTTTTGCATGGAGTAAGATAACTGCAGTCTTATTTTACCATAAGGAGCTTTTGGCCTTCGGACAACAGGTCATCGGAAAGGCCGTTTATGGTCCTTATGCTGGTCATGGTCGTTTTGAATTTTTTTGCGATATTCCACAAAGTATCTCCTGGCCTGCATATGTAGATCACCATGGAAGATACTCCCCTTGGATCGGAGCCCTCCTCAAAAGCAGGGTTTTTAATAAGCCTGAATGGTGTGGGCTTGAGGATCTGGGCGCATACGAGCACAGTACCGTTAAATTCTATCTGTTTGCCGTTGATCTTTTCTGCCCAGATATCCTTGAGGAATATCTTCTGGGTCACGATCTCGTTTCCGCAGAGCTGAGGAGCGGCAGTGACAACCCTGAACGGCAGTGAACCCTTTTGCACGAACAGGCAGCAGTCATCCTGGGTGCCAAGGCATATGATGTCTGCGCAGATGATCCCTTCGGTTATGATCTTATTCTGGTCGAGACGGCTTTCGCCGGAAACAACGGATGCTGAAGTATATAAGATGCGGGCGGCCTCCTGCTGGTGGCCGTCAACGGAGATGATCTCCCGTACTGAAGCTTCACCGGTAGAAAAGCCTACCAGCGTTTTGCAGCTGATTTCTTCAAACTCGCAGACGAAATTTTTTTCTCTGTGATAACCGTCTGCGATCAGTTCACGCTGGCTGTTCCTGTATAATGCGGCATAGGTGAGGAGCTCGCCTTCAAGGCGGAAAACATCTTTTCCGTTGTCGTCCTGGGTGAGTTTGATGCGCAGGCGGCTGTCATCAAAACAGATGTCTACTCCGCTGAAATCCCCGGCCTGGGGCAGAGGTATGAACTGGGTGAATTCCACCCTGTCCTGCATCTGGCATATGTTGTCAAAGCATGCGGAAGCATTCTTTGAAGCGGCGGCAGCTGATGCCATCTGACTGCCGTCAGGCTCTGAGCCTGCTGCCGAAACAAGAAGTTCGCCCTGCTCCGGATGGGCGCTGCTGTCATCTTCTCCGGAGGAGGCCAGATACAGCAGATTTACATATATAAATCCATTTACGACGATCTTGTCTCCGGCTGTCTGCTGATAATTTTCCACGACACATATATCCTGCTTGAGCAGCGATTCCGGACGGCAGCTTTCTTTTGGAAAGATATCTTCTCTGATGGAGAGAGAATCCTTTTTCCGAAGGACCACGCTGGATACCTCTATATTTTCTTTCAGAGTCTGAAGATCTTCATCAATTATACCTTCAAAGATCTCAGCCTTGGTGTCCTTGTATTCCCGTGCCGTTACGCATAGTACGATCTTTACTCTGAACTTCCGCTCGTTTATCACCATGTGCTCAATGCTTTCTGTCCTGCAGCTTAGGGTCAATGATGTGCCGGGCGTAAGGTCCATGTGCCATTGGTCTTTAAAAGGGATCTTTGTCTGGATGGAGACCAGAGGGCAGCCATGTTCCTGTTTTTCCGGCAGATACAGGGCCTGCAGCTCTACTTCACCGGAAACATTGATGTAATCATCGCCTCTTGCTATCTGGTCTGTTTCTCTGACCGCAAGACAAGGCTTGCCGCTTATCAGCAGTATTTCGTGAAGATCCGGCTTGATGTCCGGGACGAGAATATCTTCTTCAAGTGTCAGCAGAGTGGACTGTTTTTCTGTTATGTCTGTAACCTGAACAGGTGAATAGATGGCCCCTTTTGTGATGGGTACGATCACGCTCTCTTCGAGTTCTTTTGCAGGAACCATAGCATAATCAGGAATACCCTTTTCGTATGTCATAGTGAATCCCCTTTCCAAACTTGGTCTTGTTTAAATGTATTCGCGGAAAGGGGATCATATTACTGAAATATTCGATCAGGTAAGGGCCTGGATAACAGGATCAGGAGCAGATGGCGGACAGGCGGTCCAATATGATGTGTGCAGCCTCTTCTTTGGTCATTTTTTCAAGGGCCTCTTCGCCGTTTTGGGTTATCATGGTGATTATATTTGTTTCGGAGCCGAATCCGGCATCGCCGGAAGTAAGGGAGTTGGCACAGATCATATCACAGTTTTTGGCAGCAAGTTTTTTCCGGGAATTTTCCAGCAGGTTTTCGGTTTCCATGGAAAAGCCGCAGATGACCTGGCCCGGCTGTTTCTGCGTTCCGAGGGTCTTGAGGATATCAACGGTACGCCTGAGCGGTATCGACATGTCTCCATCGGCCTTTTTTATCTTATTTTGAGCGGTTGTTGCCGGGGTGTAATCGGAAACGGCTGCCGCTTTGATGATGATGTCCTGCTGGGGAGCTGCCTTGAGGACAGCTTCAGCCATTTGGGCCGCAGAATCCACCGGACAGGCGTTTACGAACATAGGCGCCTGGACATCCATATGACCGTGTATGAGAGTAACTTCGGCACCTCTGAGCATGGCTGCCCTGGCCAGGGCGCAGCCCAACCAGACGCTAGAATGGTTTGTGATGAACCGCACAGGATCGATCGCCTCACGGGTAGCTCCGGCAGTGACAAGGATTTTTTTCCCTTTGAGATCTTTTGCGCAGGCGATCTCCTTTTCGATATAACGGAAAAGAACGGACTCTTCCGGCATCCTGCCGTCGCCGCTGTCGCCGTTGGCCAGCATACCGCTTTCAGGCGGTATTATTATATATCCGTGGCGTGCAAGTTTTTGCAGATTTTCCTGAACGATCGTATTATGGTACATATTATGGTTCATGGCAGGTGCGGCGATCTTGGGACATGGACAGGCCATTACCGTGGTCGTCAGCATATCGTCGGCTATGCCGCAGGCTATCTTGCCTATAACATTGGCTGATGCAGGGGCTATCATGACGATATCAGCCTGCTTGGCAAGGGCAACATGCTCGACGCTGTATTGAAAATTCCTGTCGAATGTGTCGATCAGGCATTTGTTGGATGTAAGTGACTCAAAGGTTATGGGATTTATAAATCGTGTCGCATTTTGGGTCATCAGCACCTGCACATTGGCGCCTTCTTTTTTTAGCATCCTTGCAAGATTAGGGATCTTATAGGCTGCGATGCTGCCTGTGACTGCAAGAACGACGGTTTTTCCTTTTAACATAAATGTACCTCGCTGATTTTTTTATGTGATGGTGTATCGTTGGAGCTCCAATGGCTCCATGGGATTCCATAGGATC
>ENA-UONX01002875-UONX01002875.1-human-gut-metagenome-genome-assembly--contig:-P74old-NODE-2875-length-11420-cov-4.923713_pt1 | contig 11420 bp, 8 predicted proteins | sample MGYA00242466_ERZ724013 | MGnify/ENA metagenome assembly ERZ724013 | reverse complement strand
TCCCGCCCCGCAAACCGTTGTCACCATCAGTAAGGATTCCATTATGAAGCGGCATGAAAAAAAGGAGGATTGATCCATGCCAAGAAAAAAAGTTCCAGAAGTTGTCCCTCCAGAGGAGCAGGCCGCAGGCCTTGGCACCGACGCTCTCCCCGAAAGCGAGCCCATGGATGAACCGGGCAGCAACCCGCCGGACAGCGCAGCGGAAAACGCGGGTGTGATGGTTCCCGCCGTTGATGGTCCTGACCTCCCGCCGGGAACCGGCACCGGATGAGAAGATGGATGTGAAACACCCGGGGACTCTCCCGATCTTCCGCAAGAGGTTCCCGGTGCCTCCGCCCCCGCCGACAGCTCTTCCAGTGAAGCACCGCCAGACGAAGGCCCCCTTCCCCCGCCTGTTTCGGCAGGCGACGCCTCGCCTTCTGTTTTTCCAGCTGAGAGCTTGGATGAACTCCTGGCCGAAACAGAAGCCGGGTCAGAGGCAGCCAGCGGCGATACCTTCATCGCCCCGGCAGAAGAGGCCCCTTCAGATGCCTCTTCGGAGCCTGCTCCTTCCGAGTCCCCCACCGCCGCCAAGCCCAAGCGGGCGAGCCGCCGCAAAAAAGCAGCAGAACCGGAGCCGCCGTTGCCTGACCGCGGCAGCAGTTCCGCGGAAGTCCCTCCCGCCGTCCGGGGAAACGCCCCGGCAATCCTTTCCATTGATGCAAAAGCTGAAATTGAGACGGAAGAATACCGGGAGGATACAATCTGGCACGAGATCCGCAACGCCTATCGGACACGGCGCATCCTGACCGGAACTCTCGGCGGAGTTGAGCAGACGGATGACGGGAAATCGCTGGTCATCGTTGAGTACAAAGGGTTCCGCGTCGTCATTCCCGCCAAGGAAATGATGCTGCGGACTGCCCGGCGGCCTTCCGGGGATGCCTATGCCGATCTCATGCGCAGGCAAAATCAAATCCTCAGTGCCATGATGGGAGCTGAGATCGATTTCATCGTTCGCGGAATTGACAATAAGACACGGAGTATTGTGGCAAGCCGAAGGGAGGCCATGCTCAAAAAGCGCCAGACCTTCTATCTGGATACGGACCAGAATGGCATGTACCGGATTTACGATGGACGACTGGTACAGGCCCGCGTCACCGCCGTAGCGGAGAAGGTAATCCGGATCGAAGCCTTCGGCGTGGAGTGTCCGATCATGGCCCGTGATCTCGCCTGGGATTGGATGGGCGACGCTCACGAGCGGTTCAGCGTGGGTGATCGGATCGTTGTGCGCATTCTCTCTGTCCAGCGCAACAGCCTGGAAGACATCTCCATCCGTGCTGACGTGAAGAGTGTCTCCACCAGTACAGACCTGGACAACCTCAGCAAATGCCGCGTGCAGGGCAAATACGCCGGCAGAGTGACAGATGTCCATCGCGGCGTCATCTTCATCCGGCTGACCAACGGAGTAAATGCCATTGCCCATACCTGCCTTGACCGACGGCTGCCCGGGAAAAAGGATGACGTCAGTTTTGTCGTGACAAACATTGACACGGAGCGCAGCGTCGCCTTGGGCATCATTACTAAAATCATCAAACAAAACTTGTAAAGGAGCAGTCCTATGAAGCATTTGAGCCGTCTTGTGCTTGGCCCCTTGCTGGTCTTGTCTCTTGTCACCAGCGCATTCGCTACGGAGGTTCCTGACAACCTTGTCGTAGAAAACCTCAATGGTCAGCAGCGAATGGTCAAGACATACGTCCTCGCCCCGGATGTTGACCCGGCGACTTTGCAGGAGCCCTCGTTTGACTATGAAGGCTACCACTATTCCTGGGCCTATACGACCAAGGAGGAACAGCCGTATCTGGAGACCAAGGCCGTCACGCAGACCGTCACAGTGGAGACCGCTTCGAAAGATCTCTCCGCCATCCTGGAGCAGCTGAAGCCCAGCATCGCCTATGATGACGGTGAGTACACGGGCGACCTTGCACTGGATCACACAACGCTTGTCACCGAGCCGGCCGGGTATACGACGAAATACGCCACTACGACCGAAACGAAGGTCATCGGGAATCTGGACCGCAATGATATGTCCTACGTTCCCGCCACAACGGTCAAAAACGGAAAGACGCTGTCTCTTGTAAATGTGGATTGGCAGGTCACCGGGACGGATCTTGTGGGAGACGCGCTGATCCCGTCCCGGTATCAAGCGGTCGCTACCTATTCCGCATCCAGCAGCTATCAGGCGGCAACCGGCTATGTCACGACCGCAGAATACGCCGGCGAGGTGACCGCGGCAGGGATTGATTCGGTTACTTATACGGTGGTCTACACAGGGGAGGAGATCGCGCCCGAGCATTCAATTTTCGGCAGTTTTCTCAGCGGAGGCAGTTCTTCCGTTTTGTTCCCGCTCCTGCTCCTGCTGCTCATTGCAGGTCTGGCAGTTCTGGGTGCCGTGCTGTTTCTCCGTCGAAAGAACGTCCTCGTCTATGTCCCCGGTGGCCGGCCGCAGGACTACAAGCTGGTGAAGAAGTTTCGAGTCAAGCCCGAGAACCCGGAGATCGATATCTCCGATCTTGATGCGGCGCCCGCATCGCTCGTCGCTGTTGAGATCAAACGCTCCCTTGCCGAAAAGCTTCCCGGGCGTGATTTCACTGTGATCCACGCCTACGGCACCCACCGCTATCAACTCACACAACACTCCCGGGCCGATTGGCATGAATTTGAACTCAAGGAGGAGGTACCCTCATGCGAAACCGATACAGAAGCATCCTCTCCGGCCTGCTGATTACAGCAGCGCTGTTTTCGCTGTCCACGGCCGCCCAGGCCGCCGACTACGATTTTTTCACAGGCGATGCACCGGAATACTATGGCTCCACATCCTACGAGGATATCTATGGTTCTCAGTATAACTATGGCGGATCGAACCTTGTGGACTATCAAGTGCCCGCGTTGGAGTATGGCGTTCTCTCCACCACGCAAACCGGCGTTATGGAAAAAGTCATGCTTCCCGGGCTGCAGGCATCCGCTTCCACGGGTACTGGAGCCGGTGGCTACGGGGTGAGCGGCAATGGAAGCACCGTCATCCTGCCCGACCTTGGAAACAGCGGCATTCAACTTCCCGCAAGTCCGCAATACACAGAATTGACGGATGATTTCCTTCTCTCCAACGGGGCCATTGGAAAGATCTCCATCCCCTCCATTGGAGTCAAGAACTACTATTTATGGCAGGGCGAAACCGCTGCCAGTATGAGAAAGGGCCTGGGGCATTTTGCCAGCACCAGCGTATGGGACGGGAATGTTGCCGCGTGCGGACACAACCGGGGTGCAAAATATGTGATTGGGGACATCAAGGAACTGGAAAAAGGCGACCTCATCACCTACACCACTTCAGCCGGCACCCGGACTTACGAAGTTGAGACTGTGCGCAAGATCCCCAGCAATGACTGGAGCTACCTGGAGCCGACGTCCGACAATCGGATCACACTGATCACGTGTGTGGCCGGCGACTACAGCGTGCGCTGGTGTGTCCAGGCAGTGGAGCGATAGGTTTTTTCGAGAGTCTGTTGAAAACGGGAGACGCTTTTCGTATAGGAAGGGTATCTTGTACGAAGGGGGTTATTTGATGAACTTCAAAATTCCTTCACTCCTCACGGGTATCCTGATCGGCGCTGTGCTGACCAGCGGTGGGTATGCCGTTGCTGTCAGCGGCGTGACAGCTATCCCAACCTGGCAGCCCATCTATGTGGACGGCCAGCAAGTAGAGATGGAGGCCTACAACATCGGAGGGCATAACTACGTCAAACTGCGTGACGCCGGGAAACAAGTGGGCTTCAATGTCTACTGGCGGGACGGCGTCCAGGTGGACACCGCCTCCCCCTACACCGGCGTGGCGCCGGCGGAAGTCTCTGTCAGCAGCTACAAAGGCAATACGCTGACGGTTGGGGGGCGGAGCGGACTGACCCTCAGCAATACGGGAGGCGATTATACAGTGACTTCCAGCGCCCCGTCTGTCCTCACTGTGGAACAGGTCTCCGGCAGCTGGGTGGCCGTGGCGCACTCCCCGGGCACCGCAACCGTGACGGTCACCGGGGCCGACGGCAGCCAGGGGCGGCTTACACTCACTGTGACGGGCTCCGGCCAGGAAACAACGGGCGGCGCCGCATCCACTTCCCTCTCCGCAAACATGGATATCCGGGAGGAAATGATCTCCCGCATCAATCAGGTCCGCCGGGAGAATGGCGCAGCAGAGCTGGAAGTCAACCAGTCCCTGATGGATGCCGCGCAGATCTGCTCTGCCCAGATGTTCCGCAAGCACGACAGCCGGTTTGAGTGCGAGACCGCCATGGCCTGCGGGTACCCCCACGGCTTTGGTTCCAACCTGACCGTGTTTACCATTCCCCGGGACCAGACCGTTGCTGAGAAAGCAGTCACAAACTGGGTCAATTCGTCCGGCCACTTCCAGGCAATGATCGATCCCAGCTGTGACACCCTCGGAGTCGGCGTTACGATCCAAAATGGGATCGCTTACTGCTATATGTTTGCAGGCAATCCCAACTCTCATCACCCCTACGAATAGCCGCATCCACAGGAGGCATCATCATGGACGGACACTGCTATTTCCCCCCGCTCAATGGTCCCGTGGACTGTTCACAGTGCGAGGCAGAGAACTGCCGGTGCCGCGGAATGTACCAGCGAGACCGGCGCGACTTTTCCTATATATCGGGCAGGTGTCCACGCCTGCCTGATCTGCGAGGGTTTGTGGAGCCAGAGGTGCGCAGGGCCTATGCGGAGACGTTTATGCTCATCCACGCAGAGTTCAGTGAAGGCAACCTGGAACTGACTGTGACGATCCCAGGATCCAAACGATATCGAAAGGTCTACCAGGCCAAAAGCGGATCCTGGTACTTCCGTGCGAAAAGCCGGGAGGGGGATCCCATCAGACAGGCATTGTACATTGACGGATTCTGCACCGCGGAGGGCATTACTCAATACATGGAAACGCTGCACACCGACCACTGCATCCTCCGGTGTGATTTGGCCGGTTTTACAGTCTAAGGGTCGCACGCAGATGCGTCTGAGCAAAATGAAGCATCAGCAAATGGTTTTTCTGGGCTATATCCTATAAAAAAGAAAGCCTCCCACCGCAGGGAGGCTTTCCTATTACATCCACATGGCACTTCCAAGCGGCTTCGCCTGCCTGGAAGTCTTTTTTACCCAAAATCAAAAAAGGAGGCAAGTTATGAGCCGAAGATTACAGACCACAGCTCTCCGGGCGATGGCAGTCCTGATCGCGCTGATCTGCGTATTGGGGCTGATCCCCGCCCGGGCGCAGGCGGCCGGGACCGATACCATCACGCTGGAGCGGTTTGGCTATTCCGGCGTGTCTTACGAGTCGGCGAGCCTGGGCCACTGCCAGCTCCATCAGATGTACTATGACTATGGCGGAAAGACTACCATCGGTTTCTGTGGGACCAAGGGCGGCGGTATGGGGTCCGGCCTGGAGGGCCAGACCTGGGGCAATCCCACCCCCATCACAGATCCCACGGTGGAAATGATGATGGCCTACTACTACGCCCACTCCACAGGCACCTTCACGGACGCGGCAGTGGCCGCCGGCGTGGACACCCTTTGGGACGCCGGATACACCTGGTACATGAATGCCTGGGTCCAGGCCATCCTCTGGCGCTATCAGCAGGGGTCTCTGCAGGATCCCGTGGAAGATTGCGCGGAAGAGCTCATGTACGTCTACAACTCCCTGGAGGGGACCCACTACACCAGCATCGACCAGGAACAGGGAGGCAGCTCTTTCAGAAGCCGCACCCAGTATATCTTTGACCTCGGTCCCGAAGTCTGGGGTGATTGCAGCGTCTATCTCTACACCTTCACCGGCGCCGGGACCAGCGACCATCCGGCATCCACGGTGCAGGATGTGGTCATCGGTGATCTGCAGGTGGATACCACCGAAGAGCAGTACACGCTCACCGTAAAAAAGGTCGATGCAACGAACCCCACCAAAGGCCTGGAGGGGGCGCGATTCCATGTAGAGTCTGTAAATGGCTCTTTTCAGCAGGATATTGTAACCGGCCCCGATGGAACATACACGCTCTACAACCTCGATGCAAACACCTATGCCGTGACCGAAACCGACCCGCCCCCGGGCGGATACCGGATCGACAACGCCGGCCCGGAGTATGTGGTGCTGCCCAACGGCGGCAGCAATACCGTCACCGTCACCTTCAGCGATACCCCGGAAATCACCGGCGGCGGAACGATCCGCAAAGTCGATGCGGATGACCCCACCCGGGGCCTGGCGGGCTCTGTCATCCAGATCACAGGCGTGGACAACAACTTCCGCTGGCAGAATACCACCACGGAGGGCGGGTACCTGCCCGATATCCCCTGGGAGACGATGCCCATCGGCTCCTTTGTGGCCGAGGAGCTCACCCCGCCCTCTGGGTACACCCTCAGCCCCGATCCGGACAAAGTCAAGCAGGAATTCTATTGGGATGGGCAGAACGAAGTCTCGCTGATTTTTGAAAACGACTCCAAGGTCAAAATCCAGCTGCTGAAGCTGGACGACTCCGGGAATCCCCTCCCCAACGCTGTCTTCAATATCTTTAAAGACGGCCAGTTGATCGCCTCTGACAAGACCACTGCCGCTGGCACCATCACGGTCCCCAACGTAACGGAAGGCCTTTTTGCGTTCGTAGAGGTCTCCGCGCCGTCCGGCAAAGCCAAGCTCCAGGAGCCGGTGCTGGTCTATGTGGACCAAGCCATGGTGGACGGCGGCGGCACGATCCCGGTGACGGCTACTGACGAGGACCTCCCCCAGTTGACCCTCCTGAAGCGGGACGAGCAGTCTAAGGAGCCCATCCCTGACACCACCTTTGAAATCCGCGGCATCCACTTTGGCTATCACAACGACGTGACCACCGGGAAGGACGGGACGGTCACTCTCACGCTGCCTGTTGACAGCTATGAGGTGACGGAATCCTCTGTGCCGGAGCCGTATGTCATCAGCGATGAACCCACGCAGACCATCTGGCTGGGTCCAGGTGCCGAGCAGGAGCTGATTTTTGAAAATCTCAAAAAGCCGTACCTCACTCTGTCGAAAACGGAGGTTGGCACAGACACTCCGATCCCGGACACCGTGTTCTCTGTGACTGGGATCGACAGTGATTTCAAAGACGAGTGGGTGACCGGGGAGGACGGCACCGTCTCCGGTTATATTGAGCCGGGCAGCTATGAGATCGAGGAGATCTCCGTTCCGGACCCCTATTACATCTCCGAATTCGAAGAAGATCGGGTAAAAACAGTCAGCTTGCAGCCCGGCGATGAGACTACGCTCTATTTTGAAAACCAGCGTCGGCCCGTCATCGAGATCCTCAAGCTGAATGAGATCACGCTTGATCCCATCAGCAATGTCCCGATGCAGGTCTGGTACGCCTCCAATCACACCTCCACTGGCGAATATAACGATCTTGGCGTTTTCTACACCGGCGAGGACGGCCGCATCGTCCTGGATGACCCGGACCTCTATCTGCGGGATGGCTGGTTCCGGATCGAGGAGCTGGAGGCCCCGAGCGGCTTCTCTCTGACAGAGTCCAGTACCCAGGAGGCATTTGTTCCCGCAGGCGGCAGCCACACATTCCGCGTCTACAACCGACCGAACAGCGCCATCTGTGTATGGAAGTATGATTCCGAAACGGGGGCCGCCATTGAGGGGGCGGTCTTCCAGGTTCGTTACCTCTCCGGCAATACCAGCGGCACCGGCGGCACGGTCATCGGCACCTACCGGACTTCGGCCAACGGGTCCTTCACGGTCACCGGGTGCGAGGCTGGCACCTATATCATAGAAGAACTCTCCTCGGACGGCTCCCACGTCATCGACACCCCGCCCCAGACGGTCTACCTGTCCGGCGAGGAGCAGGAGGTCGTCCGCGTTGAGTTTGGGAACAGTCCCATGGGGTCTCTTCTTATCAAGAAGGTGTCCAGCGCAGATAACTCTCCCATTTCTGATGTCCAGTTCTTCGTGACCGAGAGTGACGGCACTGTGGTGGGCGATGGCAACGGCTACTTCACCACCGACTCCGCGGGTACCATCCTGATTGAGGGCATCGAGCCTGGTACGACATTGGTGGTCAAGGAGACCAGAGCAAAGGAAGGGTTCCTTCTGGACAACACGCCTCAGACGGCCCAGATCAAGGCCGGCCAGACGGTCACTTTGGAGTTCCGTAATCAGCCAGAGGGCAATTTGATCGTACACAAATTGTCGAGTACCGACAAGCAGCCGCTTGAGGGGGTTCAGTTCAAAATCACTTATGCAGACGGCTCCTACCTGGCGGATGAAAACGGGCATCTGTCCTCCAATGGCCTGTACTGGACCAACGCTGAGGGCCAGATCGTCCTCTCCAATGTAACCGGCACAATCGTAGTGACTGAAGTACAGAGCATCGAGGGGTACACCATCGATCCCAATACCCAGAGTCAGACCGTGGTAGTCAATCCGGATGATACACAGGAGTTGTGGTTCTATAACGACCCGGTGGGTGGTATTGAAATCATCAAGGTCAATCAAAGCAAGACCTCTGAGCGCATCCCAGACACCGCCTTTGAGATCCGCCGGATGGACGACGCACTGGTAGATACTATCACAACGGACCGCAATGGCCGTGCCTTCCTCTCTCTGGAGGACGGCTCTTACTATGCTGTTGAAGTCGAGGCCAATCCGGACTTCATTTTGGATGATACCCCACACTATTTCGAGGTCAAGAATGGCGAGGTGACCACCCTGCGCCTGACCAACGCCGCCAAGTCCGGTATTTTGATCCACAAGGTGGACACCTCCGGCGAGGGCATCTACGGCGTCAAGTTCCTGCTCTATGATGAGAACCGCAATCCTATCGGGGAATTTACCTCGGATGACGAGGGCTGGGTCTACATCACCGCCGATGACCTGCCGGACGGAGCCAACACCAGCGGCCGGTTTTATCTGCGTGAACTGGAAGCGGCCGAGGGCTATATTTTAGACGAAGAGTACAAGACCGTCTATGTGCGGCCCGGCCATACGGCGGAGATCGAGTGGGTCAACGAGGCAATCACCGGGCAGATCCAAATCTATAAGTACGCCGCGGAGTACAACGAGGTCACCGGCACGGCCCCCGGGACGCCGCTGGCAGGCGCCGTCTATGAGATCAGCAATGCCCGGACGGGCAAGGTCGTGGACTATATCACCACGGATTCCAGGGGCGTCGCGGCCAGCAAGCCCCTCCCCCTGACGCGCTACAAGGTCGTGGAAGTCACGGCGCCGGCCTATTGGCAGGTGGACCCGACGGTTCATGATATCACATTGGAATATGCGGGTCAAATCGTCAAGCTATCCGCTTACGACAAGCCCTCCAGCCTGGGTGTCACCATCACCAAACGGGGCAATGCCGAGGTCCTGGCCGGCCAGACCATGCGCTATGATCTCACTGTTGCCAACACCTCCAATGTGGATCTGGAGGACTTCTTCTGGCACGATAAAATTCCGTATGATGCAGCCCGTGCCACCACACTGACCACCGGCACCTACAGCGCCCGCCTCAATTACCGCATTCTCTATAAGACCAACTATCAGACCACCTATCAGGTGCTGGCCTCCAACCTGCTCACCAGCAACAACTACAGCTTTGGCCTCAACGCCATCCCCATGCAGGCTGGCGAGGTCGTCACGGACATCTACTTCGACTTCGGCAAAGTCCCGGTCGGATTCCAGTCCACGGTTGGTCCCACCCTGAGCGTCATCGTCAACGGAAACACGGTCAATGGGTATCAGCTGGTCAACCGGGCGGATGCCGGCGGCAAATACCAGGGCACCTGGCAGACGGCGCAGGCTAGCTGGGTCACCATTGTCCGCAAGTACACGACCACACCCACACTCCCCAAAACCGGCTATTGATCTTCAGGTCATTGGGGAGCGGAGCGCCTGTGGAAAAATCAACAGATGGGGGCAGCTGCATCGCTGCCCCCATCTGGCTTTTCTGCCGCAAGGCACGCGGCTTCGTTAAGCTTCGATAAGCAGAACGGCAGCCCGATCCATTTTCGCCCCACAGTGAGGGCAATACTCTGTGAGGACCTCGTATACATCGTTTTCCTCTTTGTATGAAAACGCCTGCTTTCTGCATTCATCGCAATAGTGGAAGCCCCGGGCTGTTCCGCTGTTTTCAATCCATCTTCCTTGCCGGCGCCCCTGAACCAGCGCACAGATCTGTTCAGGACTGCACGCATCTCCCAGCGCCTCTTCGATGGCTCCAAACCAGTCAATGTCCTCGCCGCGGAATTTTTCTGATGCCCCGTCCTGTTCGCACCAGATTCCGTCGCCATCCAGATAAAATCCCTGTGTATCCCGCTTTACAAGGCGCATTGTCATTCCTCCCACATGCTTTATGTCCCCCATTTTACCAGACCTGCTCTCAGGTCTGCAACCACAGATTTCTCGGCCCCCCACAGAACCGAACACGCTGGTGTTCAAACCCTGAACGCTCACATTTGGAGGTTTGCATGAAACAAGATTTCCCCGTCTATTTCAAACGCTATCTGGAACAATTTCCCCGCAGCCACACGGAGCATTTTTTCGACCTGACCTATGGCCTGCTGCAGATCTGCCGGGACAGGAACCTGCTCGATGTGCCAGAGGCGGACATCCCCATCATCGCAATGGCAGCCTGCCTGCACGATCTTGGGAAAACCGCGCTCTCCTCCCCGATTGCCTACCACACCGGAGCACTGACTCCCGCCGAGCTTGCGATCTATGAGACCCACACCCTTATGGGGGCAACGATCCTCTCCTCCCTGGAGCTTCCCGGGTTTCAGGATTCCCGCTTTTATGAGTACGGCTGGCAAATTTGTCTGAACCACCACGAGCGCTGGGATGGGGACGGCTACCCGCGCGGGCTCAAAGGAGAGCAAATCCCAAGCTATGTCCAGATCGTGCATCTTGCGATCCAGTATGATCTGCTGCGGACGCCCCGTCCCAACCGCTCTGCTTATCCTCCCAAGAAAGCCATGGAGCGGCTCCTGGCTGACCATGGCGCATTTGATCCTCAGCTTCTGGCGTCTGTGATCTTTGCGGTGGATGAAAATCTGGATACGCTCATCTCTCCGAAGGATGATGCAGGCAACGGCCAAAACCAGCCGGTTCCCTCAGCGGAGTCCTGCCCATGGTCCAGCTGATCCTCCCGCGCCGGGAGCTGGTCCCGCTCCGCTGCAGAGCCCCTCCCCGCCCGCTGTGTCCTCTGTATGGCGCAGGCAGCACGTATCCGGCGGGCAGCTCCGCCAGCCGATAGGCGGCCCATCCCGCCGGATTTGCTTTCCAAATCTGGTTTGTTTTTCATCCCCATCTCCTTATCGTAGGCCGGCGCCCGTTCCCGCATATCCCTCTGCGGGGACGGGCGCCCTCTGTT
>ENA-UONX01002872-UONX01002872.1-human-gut-metagenome-genome-assembly--contig:-P74old-NODE-2872-length-11433-cov-5.447442_pt1 | contig 11433 bp, 8 predicted proteins | sample MGYA00242466_ERZ724013 | MGnify/ENA metagenome assembly ERZ724013 | reverse complement strand
TACTGTGATTCTGTGACATTCTCGTCTCCAAACTTATCAATGATCAGCTGCATAATATCTGTTTGCAGATTACTGATATTGACCAAGTTCACAAAATCAGTTTTCATGGGTTCCAGCATTTCCCAAGTATTATCTTCTTTTTTCTGCAAATCATAGACCACTTCGTTGTCATATGTCAGAGTGATACGGTCAATGGGAGAGGACTGATTGGTCTGTACATAAATGTTTTTCAGAGAATTGCGGTTTGGACGGAGATAATCTCCATAATCTGATTTTACCAGAAAGACATCATCAGATACATCTGTCATAACATAATAGTATTCGCTTGTTGCTGTTAGCTTGCCGGTATATAAAGTACGAGAGTCGCTGTCGGTTGAAAGGGTAACAACATATGGATGATCGAGTTCATATTGCTTTTTGATATCTTCCGTAGCCAAACCAATGTTTTCTGAAGCGGTCAGGTTGCAGAGAGAACTAGCAACTGAATTTAGAAAATAAATATTGATATTGAAATCGGTCTCCTGTTCCAGTTCCCATACACCATTTTCATTCAATACAGCTGAAAATGTGCCATCTGGCGTTTGCAGTTCAATTTTGTTAATATCGTTGGAGTTGAACTGTACCAATTGCAATGCGGCGGCTTCTTCTGCTGCCTCCTGTTGTTTTTTCTCATTGCTGTTCCGGACAAAGAAATAGGCACCCAATGTTATACCGACTAGCAGTACCAGTGAGAGAATGATAATAACCTGTCTTTTCATCGACGTTCCCTCCGTTTACTTAACTATTTCGCCGTTTTACCCAAACACCGACACCAATAATGATAATTATAATTGGCAATGCGGCAAACAGTACCATAATACTGCTAACGGTGCTGGAATTTGTCAGTGCAATTTCATCATAGACAGTGGACTTCCCTTCAATTCCCATATCAATATCCGTATCATACATCCAGCTGACGCTGCTCAAATATAGGTAAACGGCAACCAGATAGCGGCTGTCTTGCAGATAGGTATCATCTAAGAAGTCGGCATTGCCGAATACAGCCAGTTTTGCTGCATTGCGGGAATTGTCCTGTGAATATCCAGCCAACATTAACTCGCTGTCTGTAATTTTCTTGGTGTCATATTCGCCGCCATAAGGTTCACCAACTGCGGTTGTATTGGTATTGAGCAGAGAAGCTGTGGTCATTTTGCTGTAGTTACTATTATTGCTAAAATAGAAGCTTCTGGATTCTGACATATATGGAATCAGCCCTTCATTCATCAACGAAGACGTTAAATCGGCAGCTTCGCTGTCATCGTCCAACGCTACTAGATTACATTGAATGGTGCTGTCATCGCCGGAGACATGCATAGAAGCATCTGTTTCCACAACACGGTCATAGTCCATGATAATGCAGAAGTCTTCCATAATCAAGTCAAGATTAGTATAGTTGAATTTTCCTGCATTTGGTGACATCAGCAGAGAAAGATTGCCGCCGTTATCCAGATAGGCATCCAGTTTTTCCTTGTCTGCGTCCGAAATATCAGAAGTTGGTGCAGCAACAATAATCATTGCCGCATCTTCCGGAACAGCATCCACGGTAGAAAGCAGCAGTGAGTCTGCCAGATAGTTATAGTTTTCAAGGTTCTTTTTGAACTGTGTGTAGTTGTCATCCAAAGATTTTTCGCCGTGTCCGGTCAGAAAGTATACAGTTGGTGTAAATTTGTCCACAACTGATTTGATTGCACCAGTAAGAATGTTTTCACCATTAAATGTTTGTGCAACCACTGTACCGTCCTCATTTTTGGTGGTATTGTACATTGTATTGCCCGGGATTCTCTTTTTGACATCACCGCAAATCAATACCATATCTCCTGTGCTTAATGTCAACGCATTATCCGGATTGATTTTTTGCATGGTTTCTTCATCTGTGTTTGGGTCGATATCAATGAGATTGATGCAATCGTGTGAATCATATTCTTTTAAGGCACGATACAGTGAAAGCGAATCTGTACTGGCTTTGATATCATCCATTTTGGCAAGCAGATAGAAATCAACTTTTGTGCCGTTCTGGTCGAGTTCCTCCAGATAAGAAGTCGTCGTTTCGCCAAGGCTGTATTGTTTATTCGGAGAAATATCCCAGCCAAGATCCAATTGGGACACAATCATATTGAGGATGACTGCAACAGCAATGACCAGAATTGCCATAATCCAAGCCAGGCTGGAAAACTTTTTATTTTTAAAATTATGAAACTTTTTTTCTTCCATGGTTGATTACCTCCGGCTCCAGCGTCTTTTTTCTACAGAAATGACAGTGAGAATTAAGAATACTGCAATTTCTGTCAGATAGGCAAACAGATCAGAAATCTGCATATATCCGTTGGAAAATGTGATAAACTTCTGCTGATTGGAGAGCCAGTGCAGCAAGTCAGACAAGATAGGAATATTGGTAAAGAAGGTGTAGCTTGCAATATTATCGACCAGCAGCAACAGAATCATGGCTGCTTCACTCATGACAATTGAGAGAATGATGGATTCTGTAAAAGAAGAAATCAGAATGCCCAATGCAATGCAAACCAGACCAAACAGATAGAAACCAATATAAGTACAAATCAAATTGGCAAGAATGACATGTCCGTTTAAAGCGGTGATAATGGGGTAATATAATGATATTACCAGCATGATCAAAAAGACAGTAGCAGTTGCCAGAAACTTTGCGATCACAATTTTGGTGACGCTGATCGGGCTGGACAGCAGCAGAATTTCTGTCCCGTTTTTCCGTTCCTCTGCAAAGCTTCGCATCGTGAGAACCGGAAAAAGAATGGCAAGATAAAACAGGTTAACATAAAACAGAGAGGGAAAGGAAAATTCATACAATTGTGTGGCGGTGGAAATGTCCATGATCATGGTCAAGGAAAAGGTCAGTGTAAAAAAAGCTAGCACGGCATACGCTGCCGGAGAAAGGAAGTAGCTTTGCAGTTCCTTCTTATATAGTGAAAACATATGGGGTGATCCTCCTTATCAATCCGTATTCGTTGCATCGTCTTCCGCATCTGCATTTGTCTGCGGTTCCGATGTCTCTTCCGCTGCCAGCTCGTCCATAAGCTCCTGTAGAGAAGCACGCTGCGATTCGCCGGATTGGTTGACCAGCTTGACGAATACCTGTTCCAGATTTTTCTTCTGTTCCTGTACTTCCAGTACATCAAACTTCTTTACCAACAGAGCGGCAAGCAGCGGATTGCGGATGTCACTGCCAGTGAGTTCCACATCATAAGTATAGATACCGGTTTTGAAACGGGAAATATTAGAGACGTTGACCACGCCGTCCACCTGCCGCATGGCAGCAGCCACTTCCTGCGAACTGCCCTTTACCTTTAAATGTAGGATTGGATTGGTGTCCGCACGCTCTTCCAGATGATCAATGGTATCCACAGCACGGATTTCTCCCTTGCTGATGATGACCACACGGTCACAGACTGCACTGATTTCGCTCAGAATATGAGAACTGAGAATTACAGTATGATCCTGCTTCAGCTCCAGAATCAAATTACGCACTTCAATTAACTGCTCCGGGTCGAGACCAACAGTTGGCTCGTCCAGAATCAGAATGTCTGGATCGCCTAGCAGAGCCTGTGCAAAGCCAACACGCTGCCGGTACCCCTTTGAAAGGTTTCGGATCAGGCGGTTTGCCACATCGGTAATCCGCAGCCGATCCATTGCCTTGGCTGCCTGTGCTTTGCGTTTTACTGCCGGAACGCCCTTTAAGCCAGCTACAAACGTCAGATATTCCTTTACCTTCATTTCGGGATAAACCGGCGGAATTTCTGGCAGCAAGCCGATAGAGCGTTTTGCTCGAATCTGGTCTTTGGCAATGTCAAAGCCATTGATGGTGACTGTGCCAGAGCTGGACGGAATCACACCGCAGATGATATTTAGTGTGGTGGATTTGCCGGCACCGTTCGGACCGAGGAAACCAAGGATTTCGTGGTCTTCTATGGTGAAGCTGATATTTTTTACAGCAGCTTTTTGTCCATAGTATTTGGTCAGGTTTTTAATTTCAACCATAAAAATCTCCTTTCTGCTTTTTCATAGATACACCGAAAAGCATGCCTTTTTATTATCGCAAAATTTTTTTAACATGTCATGGATACATCGTAACCATTATATTAAATACAGGAAAAACAGATAAATTCCATGAAAAAGTTGCTGTGAAAATCGTGCGGATTTTGGAAAATTCTCATCCCTGTTAGCTTACCATACGGATATGGGCATTTTGTGAAAGATAGACGGAAACGGTGAAAAAATGGCGAAATCTAAAAAACCTGCAAAAACAGGTGTGAAATGTAGGCAGGTTGCACAAATCGAAGAAATTGATTCTGTATAAAATGCCGAAAAAAATGATTCTTTTGGAAGAAGGGTTGACATTTGCAGGGGCTTGGGGTATAATTTGAATATAAAAGTGGACGCATTGTGTGTGGATTTTGTGAAAAGATATGAATGCACAGCAGTACTGTCAGCGTGCAGTTCTTTCTGCTTGGCAGAGCGGACACACTGGTAACCGTACCTACGAAAGGATGGTGTTCCGGAAACACGCACTGGCGGCTACATAGACCATTTTTACTCTATTATTCTATTTCTTGAAAGGGGAAATTTTTCCATGCAGTTTAAGAAGAACAAAACTGTTCTGGCAGCAATCCTCGCTGCTGCAATGACATGCAGTGCCATTGTTCCGACCGCTGCTTCAGCAGCTGGCACCAGAACAAAGGAAGAAGCATATGGCGATAAGACCTATGCAGCACGGTTCATGTCTTTGTACGACGATGTGATTACAAATGGTGTACAGAACGGCTATATGTCCAGCACTTCTACCGTGAGCGGCGGTCTGGGCGTTCCGTATCACTCTGTTGAAACACTCTGTATTGAAGCTCCAGACTACGGGCATGAAACCACATCAGAAGCAATGTCCTATTTGGTATGGGTAGCTGCAATGCGTGATAACATTGTAAATAAGGCAAACAGTGGAGAAATCACTGTAAAGGGCACAAAGGATGCTGCTACAGAATCCGTTGGTGATACCGCTAAGGCATGGCTCACAATGGAAGCTACCATGATTCCGGATACCCAGAACAACTTTATGGCCAAGGGCAGTAACTTGAGTGCAACCTATTCTGATGAGTGGGAACAGATTGAACTGTATCCGACTGATATGGCACAGGGCAATACTGCTACCAACCCGATTCACCAGAATTTCTGCAGTGCATACGGCACGGATAAGGGTCTGTATCTGATGCACTGGTTGGCAGACGTAGATGACTGGTATGGTTACGGTGCTGCAAACGGCAGCCAGGGCAAGCAAACCAATGTCAGCGGTTCCTTTGTTCTGATCAACACCTTCCAGCGTGGTGAACAGGAATCTTGTTGGGAGACCATCCCGCATGCCTGCGTAGACCTGCACAATAAGGGCTATGGTCTGAACGGCAGCGGCGGTATGAAGGGCTTCTTTAATACTGAGACTAATCCGTCAGAGCAGTACTCCTACACAAATGCACCGGACGCAGAAGACCGTGCAATTCAGGCTGTCTATGCTGCAAACAGATGGGGTGTCGGCGATCAGAGCGTGAACTCCAAGTGGGGCGGCAGCCAGAAGCTGAGTGTACTCGCTGGTAAGATGGGTGACGAACTGAGAAACAACATGTTCGATAAGTACTACAAGCAGATTGGTGCTACAGACAAGTGGGCAAATGGCGGCACTGATAATGGTCAGCACTATTTGATGAACTGGTATACTTCTTGGGGCGGCGGCATCGGACAGGATTGGGCATGGCAGATTGGTGCCTCTCATGTGCACGAATTCTATCAGAACCCGCTGGCTGCATACGCTTTGCTGTATGATAATGATTTGAATGCAGCGATGAAGTCTACGAATGCAACACAGGAGTATACGACTTCCCTCCAGAGACAGATTGAACTCTATTTGTGGCTGCTGTCTGATGATGGTGTCATTGCTGGTGGTTGTACAAACTCCTGGAACGGTCGTTATGAAAGTGAAAAGGCAAAGGCTGCTGGTGTATCTACATTCCATGATATGTATTATCTGGAACACCCGGTTTATGCTGACCCAGGTTCTAACCACTGGATTGGTAACCAGGTATGGGCTGTTCAGCGTCTGGCAGAACTGTACTATGTTGTTAAAACAGAAGGCGACAAGAGCAATGTCAATATTGGTGGCAAGAATTTGGAACAGTGTCTGGAAACCATTCTGGACAAGTGGACTGGTTGGTTCCTGGATAACACTATTTTGGGTAAGGCAAAGGAAACGACAACCCTTACTGCAAAGTATGAGCCATATGATACACAGGAATCTACTTTCACTTTGCCGGTATTGAGCAGCGTGGAAGATGACGGTACAAGCTTCTCTATTCCGTCCAGCTTGATCTGGGAAGGTCAGCCGAACAATTGGAATGGTTCTTATCAGGAAAATACTGGTTTGAAGGCTACCATCGTTGGCTACGGTGATGGCGACCTCGGATGCGTATCTTCTCTGGCAAATACGCTGATTTATTATGCAGCTGCAAGAGGTGTAACTGCAAATGATCTGTCTGCTGGTGAAGCTTCCTATAAGTCTGCAAGAGGTACCAGCAGTACAGATATGACTGCTCGTGCACAGCAGTCCTTGTATCTGGCAAAGGAACTCCTCGACAGAGAGTGGAATGCGTTCCGTGATGATATCGGTCTGGGCGTTTCTGACCACAACACCAATCTGGTTAGATTGTGGGAGACTAAGTTGGTTCTGCCGGATGGTACTATCAAGAATGGTGAGGATAAGGCTCTGCCTGCAAGCAGATATACCGGTAAGATGCCGAACGGTGATGATGTCAAGGCTGGCGTCGCATTTGTTGACATTCGTTCCAACTACAAGAGTGACCCGATGTATCAGGAAGCCCTGTCTTATTATGAGAAGGACGGCAACACAGATAACTACTACTTCACACTCCACAGATTCTGGCATGCTGGCGATATCCTGATGGCTCTGGGTACCATGTCTGAAGTTTATCCAGATCTGACACCGGATGATAGCGAAGAACTGGTTGTTACACCGTCTGATGTAACTGTTAAGGTTGGCGAAACCGAAACCCTGAAGCCGAACGTAGATGGCTGCACATTCGAGTCCAAGGATTCTAGTATTGCAACCGTTTCTCCGGATGGCACTGTAACGGGTGTGGCTGAAGGTTCTACTACCATTACTGTTACTTCTCCGGATGGCAAGACTGCTACCGTTACAGTAACTGTAACAGCAAGTGACACAACTACTACTGTTGTTACCACTACAAGCAGCACGGGTACAACTACTACAAGTGGTACTGGTACTACAACAAGTGGCACAGGCACAACAGTTTCTACAAACCCGAATGATCTGCTTGGTGATACCAACTTGGATGGTAAGGTTGACCTGTTGGATGCAATTTGCCTGAATAAGCACTTGGCTGGTCAGATCGTACTGGAAGGTCAGGCATATCGGAATGCAAACTGCAATCAGGCTGACGGTACAACGACCGTAGATGAAAAGGATGGCGGTGCATTGATTGACTATGTAATCCTGCTGATTTCAGAGCTGCCGTCTATGGAATAATAGCATAAACATTACTTGCTTTTGTTTCAAAAATAAAAATGCAAAAAGGGACGTACAGGATGCCTGTACGTCCTTTTTTTTGGAAAACAGTCGCAAATATGTCTAAAAATTGCTTGACAAAAGGCGGGGAAAGTTGTATAATTGATATATACTTTATGGCATTCCACATAGGTAAATACACTGTATGTGGGAAAATTTGAAATTATGAAAGACAGGGGTCGATGGCAATGGCAAATATTTTTGAACGGGCAAGCCGCAGTGTATCCGGTATGTCGAAGAATGCTTCTGAAGTCAGCAATCTGCGAAAGAAGATTGTATATGAGCGGGAGCGAATTCAAGAAGTTATGCAGGAAATTGGCGAATTGTATTATCAGAGCCAGGAAAAGGAACTTGCAAAGCTGAAAGAACTCTGTGCAGATATTGATGACAGAAAGCGTAGAATCGAAAGCATGAAGAGTGAACTGCATCAAATGAAGGGCAAGCGGGTTTGTCCAGGATGCGGCATGCAGTTTGATGAAAAGTATCAGTTTGCGTTCTGTGGCAAGTGCGGAACAAAGTTGGAAGATCCAGTAACGGATATTGACTAAAACCATGTTAGGAAAAGGCTGTTGCAAGATTGCAGCAGCCTTTTGCTTTATATATGCTTTTCTTCCCACTTATGATATAGAAACATCAACACTGCCATGCTAATAATGATAACATAACCGAGAATACTGTAACCGTCTGGTATTTGCTGAAACAGAAAAAATCCGAGCAATGCTGCAAAAATAATTTGCGTATAGTCGTAAACCGAAATATCTTTTGGTGCAGCATAGAAATAGGCATTTGTAACGCCGAATTGTCCGCCAGCTGCGGCAAGACCAGCCCCAATCAATGCAAAAAATTGTCCCCAGGTCATTGGTTTATAGTGGAATAGCAGCCATGGCAATGCCACCAAGCAGGAGAATGCAGAAAAGAGAAAAATAATCCATGATTTTGGAATATGCCGTGTGCCAAGATAGCGAACCATAGTATAGGCGAATCCTGCACCAAATCCACCGAGCAATCCAATACAGGAGGCGAACAGGGAGACATTGGAGAAGGTTGGTTTGATAATGAGTAGACTTCCAAGAAATGCTCCTAATATGATGCCAGCTTGTTTCCAGCTGATTCGTTCTTTTAGCAGCAGCCATGCGAATAAAACAGAGAAAAATGGAGACATTTTATTGAGCATAGAAGCGTCTGAGATGGGAAGCCGATCAATGGCATAGAAGTTGCAGAAGATACCAACTGTGCCCATTATGGCACGTAGCAGCAGTGCACCACCACTTTTTTTGTCACATCGGAGGGGCTGACGTTCTTTTAGAAGCATCACCAGTGCAACCAGTAGTGCAATGAAATTGCGGAAAAAACTTTTTTGAATAAATGGTAAATCCCCTGCAAGCCGCACAAATGCATTCATCCATGCAAAACTAAAGGCAGAGAAAATCAGAAAACAAATTCCTTTTGTACGGGAAGCATACTGCATAAAACATTCGACCTTTCTGAGAACAAGTATGGCATTATCATAGCACAAGTTGACGGATTTTGCAAGCCTACGAAAATGACAAATGTTACATTTGCTGCTTTTTGCAGAAAAGACTTGACAAACGCTGTGGAATCTGCTACACTGAAGAAAGATGAAAGGAAGGTGTCGTCATGCTGAGAGCCATCGGTTCCAGAAAGGATCTGAAGCAGCAGACATATTATGAGCTGGTTGCCGACCTGTTGGAAAACGAGTCTGTACAGTCTCTAAAGCAATACCGCCATCATATCAAAACAACACGATTTCAGCATAGTGTGAATGTTTCTTATTACAATTATTTGATTTGCAAGTTTTTCCGCTGGGATGCAGTTTCTGCTGCCCGTGCCGGTTTGCTGCATGATTTGTATTTCTATGAAACAGAAGACTATGACCGTGCCGAAACCAACGAATCCCACAGTGCACATCATCCACAGGTTGCCTTGCAGAATGCAATGGAACAATTTGCTGTAAATGATGTGGAACAGGATATTATTGAAAAACACATGTGGCCTGCAACCAGGCATATGCCGCACTATAAAGAAAGCTATGTAATTGTCATAGTGGATAAATACTGTGCAGCGTTGGAATACGTTGCCCCCTCTCTTCGGAGTGTCTTTCGGAAGGTATTTCGGAGAAAACAGGCTGCGGCTTCCGCATAAAAACGATATTTTTCGCATAACGGGAGCGGCTGTACGCCGCTGAGAGGGTGTGCAGACATGCCGACCGGTGACCTGATTTGGATTATGCCAACGTAGGGAATGCAGAAAATGCCATGGAAATGGAAGATACAGCATACCTGCTTTTTGCGGTATGCTGTTTTTTTATACAAAAGATGATTGGGGAAAAATAGAAGAAACAATGGAAAGGAGTGCAGAAAACCATGCAGATCACGCCATCTCAAATGCGGCTTTACGCTATTACGGATTCCCGCTGGCTGCACGGCAGAACGCTATATGATTGCGTGGAAGCAGCTCTGCAAGGCGGTGTGACAATGCTGCAAATTCGAGAAAAGCATTGCAGCACGGCAGAATTGACAAAACTGGCAATCCCAATTGTGTCGCTCTGTCATACCTATGATGTACCGTGTATTATAAATGATGATATACAGGCAGCAAAAGACAGTGGTGCAGATGGTGTACATGTTGGACAGATGGATGCTAGCATTGCACAGGCAAGAGCCATATTGGGAAAGGAAAAATGGATCGGTACGAGTGCACATAATGTACAGGAAGCGGTACAAGCACAGCTGGATGGTGCAGATTATATTGGCACGGGTGCCGTATTCGGATCTGTGACAAAGCAGGATGCAACAGCACTATCATTGGAAACTCTGCAAGCGATTTGCCGTGCGGTTACGATTCCTGTTGTTGCGATTGGTGGAATTACCGCAGAAAATGCTTTGCAGTTAGCCGGTTTCGGCGGGCAGGGAATTGCTGTCATTTCTGCTATTTTTGCACAAGCAGATATAACAGCGGCGGCAAAACAGATACGAATGCTTGCAGATATTGTCTGTGGAGGTACGGTAGCATGATAGAACGAGTTCCTGTTTTAACGATTGCTGGCAGCGACAGCAGCGGTGGTGCTGGAATTCAGGCAGATTTGAAGACGATGACGGTATTGCAAGTGTATGGGATGAGTGCCATTACAGCCCTAACTGCACAAAATACCACAGGGGTGCAGGGTATTTTTCCAGTGCCAGCAGATTTCCTGCATCAACAGTTGTGTTCTGTTTGCGAGGATATTGTACCAAAGGCAGTGAAAACCGGTATGATTGCCTGTGCAGAACAGGTACGGATTATCTGCAGCATCCTTTCGCAGTATGCTCTTTCTAATATAGTAGTCGATCCAGTTATGGTTGCAACAACCGGAGCAACACTCACACAGCAGGAAACAATAGCAGCGATGCAGGAACAGTTGTTCCCGCTGGCAACGCTGATCACGCCAAATCTTGCAGAGGCAGCATTTCTTTTAGAGAGACCGGTGCAGAATGTTTCGGAGATGGAACAGGCTGCAAAGCAACTGGCAAAGCAATATCATACAGCAGTTCTCATAAAAGGTGGTCATCTGACCACAGATGCAATGGATGTGCTGTATGACGGGGAACAGATCCATCTATTCCGTGGAGAACGACTTCAGACGAAAAATACCCATGGAACAGGGTGTACCTTATCTTCCGCCATTGCTGCAAAGTTAGCTGTTGGCTGTACCTTAGAGGAAAGTGTCCGGCAGGGCGTGCATGTCCCAAGTGCGGGTCACCGTACACGGTCGGTCCGCAGAC
>ENA-UONX01002869-UONX01002869.1-human-gut-metagenome-genome-assembly--contig:-P74old-NODE-2869-length-11442-cov-9.708615_pt1 | contig 11442 bp, 9 predicted proteins | sample MGYA00242466_ERZ724013 | MGnify/ENA metagenome assembly ERZ724013 | reverse complement strand
CATAATAGAAGCTGATTTTTCAGAGACTCGAAAGGACAACCTTTCGGGTCTCTTTCGTTATGAGAAATAGTTTTCAGAAGGAGAGGAAACCCATGAGACTGGATAAATATTTAAAGGTGTCCCGCCTGATCAAACGCCGTACTGTGGCCAACGAAGCCTGCGACAGCGGCAGAGTATTGATCAACGACAAACCGGCAAAGGCATCTGCCAATGTAAAAGAGGGAGACATCATCACGATCTCTTTCGGTAACAAGGAAGTAAAGGTAGAAGTGCTGGATGTTCAGGAGACAGTGAAAAAAGAAGAAGCAAAAGAACTCTTTCGTTATGTATAAATATGTATAAATTTCCAATGACTCCCATAAGATGAATTGTAGCTTTGAATAGTTATGATAAATTGCAATGTGACACAGATGGGAGGAAGTATGGAAGATTTAAACACAACAGGGCGTATGCATAAAATAATTATGACCAACAGACGAACCTGCACGGTGAACGGTGTCAATGATGTGCTTTCTTTTGATCTGCGGGAGATTCTGCTGGAGACGGAACAGGGGATGCTGATGATCCGCGGAAATGAACTGCATGTGAATCGGCTGACCCTGGATAAAGGGGAAGTGGACATTGACGGCCGGATCGACAGCTTCGTATATTCGGATACCGCAGCATCCGGGGAGAAGCAGGAGTCATTTTTCGCCAGGCTGTTCCGTTAATGAATGAAAATGTTTTTCTGCTGCATGCGTTTCTCCTGGGAATAGAGATTACTTTTCTGTATGATATACTGCGGATTCTGCGGAGGGTTTTTGTACATGGCAACGGCATGGTGTCACTGGAGGATATTGCCTTCTGGATCTATTGTGCGGGAAAAGTGTTTTTACTGATGTTCCGGGAGAGCAATGGGAACCTGAGATGGTTCGCCGTGCTGGGGGCGGTATTGGGAATGTATCTGTATCACAGGACGCTAAGTCCCCTCCTGGTAAAATATGTCTCCGGATTTCTCAACATGCTCTTAAACCCGATTCATAAGGCGTTGCGGATATCCGTAAGATGGGTAAAAAAGAAGTTGACGGGACTTCGGAAAATGCTTAAAATATTCATAGAAAGGAGATGCGCGTATGGCAAGGGGAAAAAGAAGAGTAGCCTACCGCAGGAGACATCAGAACCGGTTCAGCCTGTTCCTGGTGAGCCTGGTCGTATTGATGATCATGGTAGTCGTTGCGGTGCGAAGCGTGGAATTACAACGGAAGATCGCAGGATATGATACCCAGATCGCAAGCCTGAGCGCGCAGATCGATGCGGAGACCGCCAGAGCGGAAGAGATCGAGGAGTATCGCAAGTATACGCAGACCAAGGCTTATGTGGAGGAAGTGGCGAAGGATAAGCTGGGACTGGTGTATGAAGGTGAGATTCTTTTTAAAGAGGACAATTAAGCAGGGAGACTGATTCTCAACAGTGGACCTGCTTTTTTTGTCGCAAAAAATGAAGGTAACATTCCCCCGAATTTGACAAAAAGAAAGAAACAGTGGCTCTATAATCGTGAAGACAGAAAGGGGAATAGTCATGGTGATAGGGAAACGGGAACAGAAAAATCCAGAACAGAAGTTATGTGCACAGGTATCCATGCTGTGTCGGCAGAAGCTGTTGGGGTATGCGGAGAGTTTTGAGGAATTGGGGAGAAGTTTTCACGACGAAGCGAGGATTGTGGGAGATGACAGACAGAGTATTCTGGAGAAATGTCTGCTGCAGCAGAGCAGGCAGGTCATGGGGGATCATCTGCAGACGGTCGCACGGATCATGGAACAAGTGGCCGGAGAAGAGATGTGTTACCGGCCGGTAGAGGAAAAGCGAAGAAAAAACCTCGTCCAGGCATTGCATAGTGAGGGGATCGCGGCAGCAGAGTTATGTTATATTCGAAAAAAAGGTGCTGCCGCAAACGGTATCAGCATGATACTTTCCACGGAGAGATCCGGCTGTAAGGCCTCGCAGGCAGCAGATATGCTTACCGTACTTTTGGGGAAGCATCTGCAGCCGTCGCCGGGAAGTCCCTATCTCATAGAGAGGGAACCACACTGTTTTCAGTTTACAGAAGAACCGAAATATGTGGCCCTTACCGGAGTGAGCCGGGCAGTAAAAGAGGGAGAGAAAATATCCGGGGATCAGTATGCCATGCTGGAATCGGAAAAAGGAAGACTGTTATTGCTGTTATCCGACGGAACCGGTGCGGGAGAAGATGCCAGCCGGGGCAGCGGCAGAGTATTGGATCTCATGGAAAAAATGCTGGAGGCGGGATTTGATACCGAAGAATCCGTAAATATGCTGAACTCTGCATTGTATGCGCAGAATGAGGAGGAAGATCATCCGACGGTGGATATCTGCAGCCTGGATCTGTACAGCGGAGAGTGCGAGATCTGCAAAGTCGGAGGTGCGGCCACTTTTCTGAAAGAAAGCGGCGGGACAGAGTGTATCGGTGGAGAAAGTCTGCCGCTGGGGATTTTCCAGAAAGCGCAGACGGAAGTCCGGGTGCGGCAGCTGGCAGCGGGCGATCTGCTGATCATGATGACGGACGGTGTGCTGGATGCACTGGAGGATGATTGCGAGGAGCGGATGCGGGATATGATAGAGGCATTGGAAGAACAGAATCCGCAGGAGATCGCAGAGAAGATACTTTCTTATGCCATATGCAGCTGTGGGGGCAGGATCCGGGATGATATGACGGTGTTTGTGCTGTGCTTGTGGGAGAATGCGTGATTGCTGCCTTGATTTTTTCGTATAATTAGGATAGAGTAAAATCATGAATACATGGATGGATACACGAGAAAAAGTATTTGCATATATAAAAGAGCATCAAATGCTGCAACCCGGTGACCGTGTGGTGGCCGGGGTTTCAGGAGGGGCAGACTCGGTTTGCCTCTTATTTTTGTTACTGGAATGGAGGAGAGAATTCCCGCTGGACATTGCGGTGGTCCATGTCAATCATGGGATCCGGCCGGAAGCCGGTGAGGATGCACGGTATGTGGAAAAATTGTGTGGAGAACATAGAATCCCGTTTTTCCTGACGGAAGCCGATGTACGGCAGCGGTCAATTCTGGAAAAATGTTCCGAAGAGGAAGCCGGCCGCAGAACAAGATATGAAGCTTTTGACAAAGCTGCGGAGGAATGGGGAGCCACGAAGATCGCGGTAGCGCATAACAGCAATGACCGCAGCGAGACGCAGCTGTTTCATCTGTTCCGGGGCAGTGGGATCCGGGGACTGGCAAGCATCCTCCCGGTGAGAGGTCGGATCATACGGCCGATCCTGTGCCTGGAGAGATGGGAGATCGAGGACTTTTTAACACAACAGGGAATTTTCTACTGTAAGGATGCTACCAACGATGAGGACGATTACACCAGGAATCGGATACGGCATCATATTTTACCCTATGCGGAGCAAAACATTGCGCGGGGCTGTGTGGCGCACATGAACCAGACAGCGGAGCTGCTGGCGGAGACGGAGGAATATCTGGAGCTGCAGACGGCGGAGGCAGTGAACAGATGCATACGGAGCATAAAGGCTCCGGGCAGTGCGCTGCAGCCGGATGTGAGCAGTCAGGCACAAGAGGTGCATATAGCGGTGGAACCTTTTCTGACGCTGCATCCAGTGATCCGTAAAAGACTTTTGTATGAAGAGGTAAAAAGACTTTCTCCCGGGCAGAAAGATATCACCTATCAGCATATTACGGAGCTTCTGACATTGTTTACGCAGGAAGGAAACCGGACGATCTGCCTTCCCTTCGGAATCCGCGGCAGACGGCAATATGAACAGGTCATCCTGACAATACAGACGATGCAGACAACGAAAGCTGCGGACAGCGACGAGCAGACTGCTGTTGCGACACCGCTCTGGCAGCAGCGGGATCCGGATATGGCTCCGGGACAGAAGAAAACAGTGGAGTGCGCGCTGGGAACTCTGGAATATTCCGTATGGGAAGCGTCCCATGGACTTGAAAAAAACCAAGAAGTTCCCACAAATCAGTATACGAAATGGTTTGATTATGATAAAATAAAAAAATGTCCGATGATACGAACACGGCAGACAGGGGACTATCTGACCATTGCAGACGGCAGAGGCGGAATGATCCGTAAATCATTAAAAAGCTATTTTGTCGATCAGAAAATTCCTCGCAAGGAGCGCGACAGACTGCCGATCCTGGCAGAAGATGATCACGTGCTGTGGGTCATGGGATACCGCATCAGCGAATATTATAAAGTAACGGAGAATACAAAACGTATTTTAAAGGTACAATTAATAAGAAAGGAGTTCGCCTAAGAGCGAAGAGACAAAAGAAAATGGCAGAACATATCAGAGTACTGTTGACAGAAGAGGAAGTAGATAAGAGAATTCAGGAGATCGGAGAACAGATCAGTAAGGACTATGCAGGTAAGCAGGTACACCTTGTATGTGTACTGAAGGGCGGCAGCTTCTTCATGTGTGAGCTGGCAAAGCGTATCACCGTTCCCGTATCCCTGGATTTCATGTCTGTATCCAGCTATGGCAGCGATACCAAGTCCAGCGGTGTGGTAAAGATCGTAAAAGACCTGGATGAATCCCTGAAGGATAAGGATGTTATCGTAGTAGAGGATATCGTAGACAGTGGAAGAACCTTAAGCTATCTGTTAGAGATGCTTCGTGACAGAGGACCGGCTTCTTTACGTCTGTGCACCCTGTTGGACAAGCCGGAGAGAAGAGTCATCGATGTTCATGTAGATTATACCGGATTTAATATTCCCGATGAATTTGTAGTGGGCTACGGTCTGGATTATGATCAGAGATATCGTAATCTGCCTTACATCGGTGTGGTAGAATTCGATTAAGCAATACGAAGATGTAGGAGGCCCGTGAAGTTGAAACAAAACGGCAGAACAATTAACTCATATTTTATATTTATCATACTTCTGGTCATGGTGATCGTAGGACTCAATCTGTTGAGCAACCGGGAAGAGGACTATACCAGAGCAGAATTCATCGCGGATCTGGATGCCGGAAATGTATCTGAGATCGTAATACAGCCGAATGGAGAAGCCCCTACCGGCTATCTGGAGATCCAGATGAAGAACGGACTGAATCATAAGCTGTATGCTACGGATATCACCGAGCTGGAGACACTGGTTCGCGAGTACGGATTTGACCCCGTAGTGAATGACATTGAGAGAGAGAACTGGTTCCTTACTTATATGCTGCCGATGCTGACAGTACTGGCTGTAGGTGTATTCCTTTTTATGATGATGAATGCCCAGCAGGCCGGTGGCGGTAACGGTAAAATGATGAACTTTGGTAAGAGCCGGGCCAAAATGTCCATGGGTGACAAGAGCGTCACCTTTGCACAGGTAGCCGGTCTGAAGGAGGAAAAAGAGGAACTGGAGGAAATCGTCGATTTTCTGAAAGAACCCGGGAAATACACCGGCGTCGGTGCGAGGATTCCCAAGGGTGTTCTGTTGGAGGGACCTCCCGGAACCGGTAAGACTCTGCTGGCGAAAGCCGTGGCAGGCGAAGCCGGAGTACCTTTTTTCAGCATTTCCGGATCTGATTTCGTGGAAATGTTCGTCGGTGTCGGCGCATCCCGTGTGCGCGATCTGTTTGAAGAGGCGAAGCACAATGCGCCCTGTATCGTGTTCATTGATGAGATCGATGCCGTGGCAAGACGCCGTGGTACCGGTATGGGCGGCGGACACGATGAGAGAGAGCAGACCCTGAACCAGTTACTGGTAGAGATGGACGGTTTCGGTGTCAACGAAGGCATTATCGTCATGGCAGCTACGAACCGTGTGGATATTCTCGATCCCGCGATCCTGCGTCCCGGACGATTTGACCGTAAGGTAGCGGTAGGGACTCCGGATGTGGGTGGCAGAGAAGAAATACTGAAGGTACATGCGAAGAATAAGCCCCTGGGAGATGATGTAAATCTACAGCAGCTCGCACAGACTACCGCAGGATTCACCGGAGCGGATCTGGAGAATCTGTTGAACGAGGCAGCAATCATCGCAGCGAAGGAGAATCGCTCCTTTATCGCGAATAAAGATGTTAAGAGGGCGTTTGTCAAAGTAGGAATCGGTGCAGAGAAGAAGAGCCGCATTATTTCCGACAAGGAGAAGAAGATTACGGCATATCACGAGGCAGGTCATGCGATACTGTTCCATGTGCTGCCGGATGTGGGACCTGTCTACACCGTATCCATTATTCCTACCGGTGTGGGAGCCGCCGGTTACACCATGCCTCTGCCGGAAAAGGATGAGATGTTCGCCACCAAGAGCCGTATGCTCCAGGATATCATGGTATCTTTGGGCGGACGTATCGCAGAGGAGATCATCTTCGGAGATATTACCACCGGAGCATCCAGTGATATTAAGAAAGCCACCAAGACAGCCCGCCGTATGGTGACCCGTTACGGAATGTCTGATCATATTGGTGTCATCTGCTATGACGATGACGATGATGAAGTCTTCATCGGTAAGGATCTGGCACATGCCAAGGCTCACAGTGAGGAGATTTCCGGTGAGATCGATAAGGAAGTCAAGCGCATCATAGATGACTGCTATACCAAGGCAAAAGACATTATTATGCAGCATGAGAATGTACTTCACAGTTGTGCTAAGCTTCTGTTAGAAAAGGAAAAGATCAACAGAGAAGAGTTTGAAGCACTTTTCGTATAGGAAAAGGTTTTCGAGGGCGTTTCGTAGATTTGGTAGTATTGTACAAACTGCTTTTGTGAAAAATAGACAAAAACAAATATTCATTTTTGTAATATTTGTGAATTTTGAGAATAGTAAAAACTAGTAGTGCATGCTATTATAATACTCGTAACCCCCCCAATACATTATATAGTTTTTTGCTATACCCCATAAGAAAGAAATACCTTCTCTAAAAAGGACAGTCCTCCCAAGACTGTCCTTTTTACCGTTCAAAAACAAGTCAGGCTGTTGTCAGATGTAAGGAAAAAAGGGTATAATTACATATGTATGTGCTGCACAGGTAAGAATAGCAGGAGCATAATATAGATAGTAAGACATTAGTCTCAGAAAGGATAGATACTATGGATCTGGAGCGATTACGTCGAACAGAATATAATCAGCAGTATATTGCTGCCATGAGACCCGTATTTAACAGAAGAGCTCTTTTTACGGATACAAGTGCGGAGTATGTGATCCCGGAAGAGCCGGAACCATATTCCGAGGTGACGATCCGTTTCCGTACCGCAAGGAACAACGTGGACAGGATATTCCTCGTAAGCGGTGGACAGAAGCATCTCATGGTACGAGTGGAGAGCAATAATGATTTTGATTACTATGCTTATGTGATGCGTCTGGATGATCAGAAGGTATCCTATTACTTTGAGGTACAGACCGGCAGGATCACAGGTATCTTCGATATGAGAGGATTGGTGCAGGAGGTCAACGAGTATTATGATTTTATCATCATTCCCGGCTTCCATACTCCCGATTGGGCAAAAGGTGCGGTAATGTACCAGATTTATACGGATCGTTTCTGCAATGGCGATCCTTCCAATGATGTGCTGACCAATGAATATTGCTATATCGGGGAGCCGGTGCACCGTGTAGAGGACTGGGGACGGTATCCTGCACAGATGGATGTCCGTGAGTTCTACGGAGGAGACCTGCAGGGCGTATTGGACAAGATGGACTACCTGCAGGAGCTGGGCGTTGAGGTAATTTATTTTAACCCTCTGTTCGTATCCCCGTCCAACCATAAATACGATATTCAGGACTATGATTATATTGATCCCCATCTGGGTAAGATCGTCAGTGATGAGGGAGAGCTGCTTCCGGATGGACAGCGGGAGAACCGGTTTGCCTCCCGATATATCGATCGCGTGACCAATAAGGCGAACTTAGAGGCGAGCAACGAGATGTTTGCCCAGGTAGTGGCAGAGGCGCATCGCAGAGGCATGAGAGTCATATTGGACGGTGTGTTCAACCACTGCGGATCCTTTAATAAATGGATGGACAGAGAACGTATTTACGAGAATGCGGAAGGCTATGACAAGGGTGCTTATGTCAGCGCAGACAGCCCTTACCGGAATTATTTTGATTTTCATAATCAGGCAGCATGGCCTTATAACAATTCTTATGACGGATGGTGGGGACATGATACCCTGCCGAAGCTGAATTACGAAGGTTCTCAGGAACTGATGGATTATGTCCTTCATGTTGCAAAAAAATGGGTATCTCCGCCTTATAATGTGGACGGCTGGAGACTGGATGTGGCGGCAGACTTAGGTCACAGCCAGGAGTTCAATCATCATTTCTGGCAGGAATTCCGGAAAGCGGTAAAAGAGGCCAATCCGGAGGCAATCATTCTGGCAGAGCATTACGGTAATACCAGAGACTGGCTGCAGGGCAACGAATGGGATACTGTCATGAACTACGATGCGTTCATGGAGCCCGTGACCTGGTTCCTCACCGGTATGGAGAAGCACAGCGATGACTACAGAGAGGATCTGCTCGGTAATGCAGAGAGCTTCTGGGGAGCCATGCGGCATCATACCTCCAGTTTTTCTATGCCCAGCTGGCAGGTGGCTATGAATGAACTGTCCAACCATGATCATTCCCGTTTCCTGACGAGAACGAACCATAAGGTGGGACGTACCAATACTTTAGGCCCCCAGGCTGCGGAGCAGGGCATCAATAAGGCAGTGTTCAGGGAGGGCGTTGTGATCCAGATGACCTGGACGGGCGCACCGACGATCTACTACGGAGATGAAGCCGGTGTCTGCGGATTCACGGATCCCGATAACCGGAGAACCTATCCCTGGGGACATGAGGATCAGGTGCTGTTGTCGTTTCACAAGGATATTATCCGCCTGCGCCGTGAAAACGAGGAACTGCGTACCGGTTCCCTGAAAATGCTGGAGAATGATTATAACTTCATCTCCTACGGGCGTTTTAACCGCAAGGGACAGTGTGCGATCCTGATCAACAATAACAATCATCCCATCACCAAGGAGATCCATGTATGGGAGATCGGGGTTCCTAAGACAGGTAAGATGAAAGTGATCCTGCAATCCAGAGATGACGGATATTGCATGGAAGGCGCGGAGTATGAGATCAAGGCAGGGAAGATCCTGATCGAGATGCCCCAGACTTCCGCAACGATCCTGAAGTATGTGCAGGAATAACGTGTAGAAAAAGATATAATTTACCAAAGACAGAGAGGATTTCAGATGTTTACCATCATCATAACCCTGCTGTTGCCGCTGGTATCCTTAGGGATCTGGCGGCAATATGTTTTGAAAAATAATGGAAGCACCGGGAAGACGGTGACCGGAAGTAAGGGAGCATATGTTCTTCGTTATGCAACCTGTCTGATGATCATGCTTTTTGTGCCGTGGGTATTGCTTTCCCTGACCGGCAATGACGACAATACAATTTTGCGAAAACTCGTAGAATCCCGGGAATATGCAGTCAAAGTGCTGATCCTGGAAATCTGCATCATGCTGGCATATACCATTTGTGAACTGTTCGTAGAAGAGGCGAAAGCCGGTAAACATGAGAAGATTCACAGTGTTATGACTAAAATCGCCGGCAGCAAAGGATGGAACATTGTATACAGATACATAGGACCGGTCGTGGTACTGGCATTCAGTGTGCTGGTGATCTGTCTCAATTTCAGCATGATGTCCGACCGGGTGCTGTGGGGAGATGAAGCTTTTTCTGCAAATACTGCACATAAGAGCGTCGGTGGTATCTTGCAGGTGCTGTATTATTGGGATAATCATCCGCCGCTGTATTATTACTGGCTGAAACTGTTTGGAACCCTGTTCGGATTCAGCGTTCCGGTATTCCATCTGGCTTCATTGGTACCGTTTGCCATTGGTATCGTGCTGGCACTGACAGTGATACGGAAACATTTCGGTATGCTCCCGACCACATTTTTTGTGATGATATCGGGTCTGGGACAGGCGTGCCTGGAATATAATCTGGAAGTTCGTATGTATGCACTTGCCTTTTTGTGTGTAATGGGTTGCTTTTACTGTTCTTACCGTGTAATAGCGGATGGCACCAGGAAGACCTGGACCGGAATGGTATTGTGGGCACTTGGCGCGGCATATTCTCACTATTATGCCCTGGTAGCCGTGGGCATTATGATGTTTTTCACCGGAGTGGCAGTGTGGATTAAATACCGCGGTAAGACCTGGAGAAAAGGTGTATTGGCAATCGTGGCATTTTTGATCGGCTATGCTCCCTGGCTGTATTTTTTCTATGCGGGATTGAAAAATGTCAGCAGAGGCTGGTGGATGACGGAGATCCTCGGGCTGGATAAGAGCCTGGAGATCGTCATGGGCGGCAGACGGATGAATGTAATTGTATTTCCGTTGCTGTTAGTACTGCTGATAGTGACGCTGGTGGCGGATTCGTCCCTGTTTTCCATGGGAGAAGAGGGTATTCGTCTGCAGAAGCCGTCAGTGAAAAGATGGTCTGACAAAACTTACGACATGGTAGTAGGTGCCTGCACGATCCTGGGAACGCTGGCATTTGCGTATCTGCTGAGTGTTGTAATGGCACCGATGCTGGCGCAGAGATATCTGTATCCGTTAAGTGCAGTGGCGATCATGATGCTGGTCATCGGCAGCAGCCGGGTGCTGGAACTGGTGGCGGAGCTGGAGAACCGGTCCTGGAAAGGCTTGGGGCTGTCAGCCCAATTGCTGTTTGTGCTATTACTGCTTGTAATGTTTGGCATGGGAATACAGAATTACCGGGAATCTTATGGCAGTTATGAACAGCAGAAGGTAGAGACTGACAAGACCCTGGATCTGATCGGCACGCCCGAAGAGGATGTGCAGATGGTCACCAACGGGGTGAAACACCTCGGATGGACAGTACTGTATTATTATTACCCCGATAATGAGATCGTAAACGGCGATTACAACCAGGCAGAATCCGACAGATTCTGGTACTTTACACCAGATGCCATGAGCGATGAGGCTGTTGCCGGATTACAGCAGGATGGATATCGGGTGACTGATTACGGGCAGATGCAGCTGGCGCAGTATCCTTTTTATCTGTACTATATTGAAGCAGTTCAGCCTGCGTCATTCGCAAAGTCGCGTTAACACGCTTTGAGCGCGAGCACCCAATCGTTGCTTTTGTCATCCTATGGCTGAACTTTTACACTAAAATAGAAAAAACATATTGCAATTTGTGTGAACATATGCTACAATTTCACATTGTTAGGGCACTTTGCCTGACATGGATGGATTCCCGAGTGGCCAAAGGGGACAGACTGTAAATCTGCTGCAAATTGCTTCGGTGGTTCGAATCCACCTCCATCCATTTGCGTTGATGAGCTCAATGGAACAGTGCTTAGCGCGTAAGTCCATGCAGTCGAGTATAACGCAATGCGTCCGCTGGTGTGGCGGAATAGGCAGACGCAAGGGACTTAAAATCCCACAC
>ENA-UONX01002868-UONX01002868.1-human-gut-metagenome-genome-assembly--contig:-P74old-NODE-2868-length-11443-cov-8.644538_pt1 | contig 11443 bp, 19 predicted proteins | sample MGYA00242466_ERZ724013 | MGnify/ENA metagenome assembly ERZ724013 | reverse complement strand
TACAGCGTATGGAAGCGATAGGTTGTGCTGCTGACAAATTGGACTACCTCCAACTGTATTTCACTTTGTCTTTTATGCTAACGCTTTGCGGTGAGCGTATCGCCGCATCTATGAAGCGAACAGCATCGCCGGTGCAACTCCGGCACGCTTCACCTGCTATAAAACAAAAAAGGAGATGATGAACGTGCAAATCAGTATCCGCAAATATGTAGACCTTACTTTTCCTCGAATAGATTCTGACCTGCACACAACCTGTGACTTTCACATCTGTGCACAGCGTATCACAAATGTGCTACTGGAAGAAGGGATGCGGTATAGCGAAGCTTGCATCTTATTGGAGCAACTTGCCACGCTGCTGCATCGAACCAGCAAGCAGTATCAGATTGATATGCCCATTGAGGATGTAAAACAAATTTTAGAGGAGGAGATGCCATGAAAATCATGCTGCTGCTGATTCTGGGCGTTGCCACAATCAGCATAGAAATTGCATTTCGCATTCATAATTACAGAGTGGAAAGATGGATGGAACAGGAGGATTTTCGGTATGATTGATATAAAAACGAACAAAGGCGTTCTGGAACGATTTGCAGGACAAGGAAGCCCCGAGGAGCTGCTTGCGGATATTACTACTACTCTTCAGCTAATTGCAATAATCTGCAATGGCGGGCAGACAGATCCGGCGGCATATGCTGCCATTCGGGGAATAATTGATTGCGTGTGCAATGTTGCAAAGGAAACGCTGAATGAAGGCGTAGAAAGTTTGAGAAAGGGGGCAGAATAACATGAATCGTGAAACAGATATTGGTACATTCATCCGTGAACGGCGTGGAGCACTGGGAATTGATCAGCGGGAACTGGGAGAACGTTGTACGCTTTCTCAGGCACAGATCAGTCGGATTGAAAATGGAATTTCTTTTCCATCCTTCCCATCCATCCTAAAACTTGCCAGAGGACTACAGGTGCCGGTTTCAGAGTTGATGAAAGCAGCAGAAACCAAAACACAAGAGAAAGCAGGTTGAATATGAAACGAATCAAAGTAAAAATTGGTGCTGTCATCGGCAGCCATATCGTGTACGGCATCCATGCGAATGAGCACTGCATTGCAAAGCCGATTGCACCGGGCGGGGATTACGTAATATGGAACATCGACTGTGATGGCTGCGGTGTCTGGGGCGGCGAATACTTTCTTGACCAAAAAGAAGCGGAAATGGAATATGCAGAACGATGCTTTTCATGGATGGACAGCTCCGTGTTTGAGGAAGACGACTGGGATGAAGAAGAGGATGACGAGGATGAACTGGACAGAGATTTATTTGAACAGGCGTTTAGATCGAATCCCTATTCTGTATAAAAGCCGAAACGGCGGACAAGATCCGCCGTCTGTCGGAGATGGTCTCCCGGCACTGATGAGGCAGACCCGGAAAGAAGGTGATTGGATGCAGTGGAACGAACGAATGGGACTGGCTCTGTACACGATTACAAAAGCCGTCGCTGCAATTGAACATGCCGTATTTTGCGAGGAGTTGCAAGACAACATGGAAGTGCAGATGGAGCTGATGCGGAATGTACTGGAAGCACAAACGGAAACCGCAGAATGGATTGACCAATACGGCTTACAAGAGCTGCATCTGCCAGCCGTCAAGACTTGCAAGCAGCGATTTCTGGAACTGGATCAGGAGCTGTTATTGCATATACAAAAAATCCAGTCATACGGCTACCATCTTGAAGAGATTTACGAAGCCGTACAACTGGAAATACTCACCCTTAGCAAAGAAATTGCATTGCTAAAGTGATGGGTAAAGTATAGCAGAAAAAGTGATATTTGTCAAGCATTTTTTGACAGGGATTTTTCCCTGTCGGAAAGGAGGCAAAGATGTGGAGTACTTGACAGTTGGAGAAGTAGCAGAACTAAAAAAGTGCAAACCACAATATATAAGAAAGCTTGCAAAGGACGGAAAACTTGCAGCAGAACAGCGGAAACACCCACAAAACCATAAAATGTGCTATATGATTCCCCTTTCCGCCTTGCCTGAAGAGTTACAGCTGAAGTACTATAATCGCCTGAAACAAGAAGCTGGAACCGCTCCGGAATTAAAGGAAACAGCTGCTTTAAAAGCCCCTAAAAAGACGGTTAAAAAGGCTTTTGAAGAATACACCGCCGAAGAACGAGAAGAGATTGCTCTGTGGTGCGGTATCCTTCGGGAGTGGCAGGATGTGAGGGCGAAATACAAGAAAAAGACCTCCGTGGATGCCGACTTTGTCGGAAAGTGCAGGCTGGAATATGGAGAAAAAATTCAAATCAGTACGGACATTCTTTATCGAAAATATGCTGCATACAGAGAGAATGACTATGACGGCTTAATTGACAAACGAGGAGGATGGAATAAAGGTATGACATACATGGATGAAAAGGTGTGGAAGATGTTTACCAGAATCTATCTTGTTTCCAGCCGACCGACTGTGAGCCGATGCTACACTGACCTGAAGGCGTGGTGTGCAACCAATTATCCGGAACTCTACAGCTCCATTCCATCGGAGCGAACATTTCGACGCAGAATTAAAAGTGAAATTCCAGACTGTGTGATAGAATACACACGCTACGGAAAGAAATCCTGCTTTGATAAGTATCTTGCATATATAGAACGTGACTACACCGATCTGAATGCAAATGATATTTGGATTGCAGATAACCATACACTGGATGTCATTTCTCTTTCGCCAGAGGGAAAGCCGCACAGATTGTCGCTTACAGCATATATGGATGCCAAAAGCGGCGTTATTGTGGGGTGGAATTTATGCGATCATCCCTGTTCCCAGTCCACGCTTCTTGCATTCCGTGCGGCTGTCTTGAATGGCTACGGTGTACCGCTCGGAATGTACTTTGACAACGGTTCTGAATTCCTGACACATGATATAGCAGGCAGAGGGCACCGTAAAAAAGCCAGCTGGAACAAAGCAGATGACCCACCGACCATTCTGTCGCTGCTTGGCATAACCATGACGAATGCCCTTGTAAAAAATGCAAAGGCAAAAAACATTGAACGATATTTTCTCACCTTCAAGGAATTTATTTCAAAGGCGTTCAGCGGTTATTCCGGCGGTACGATTCTGGAGCGACCGGAAGACCTGGCACAAAAGGTGAAAAAAGGAGAAATTCCAACAGATAAGGAAGTAGCAGAGCTGCTGTCTACATTGATTAACGGCGGATATAATTGCAGGGCATACGGCGGTAAGGAAAAATGCTATCAGGGAATGACCAGAATGGATGTCTGGAATGAAAGTATCAATTCCAGTGAAGTTGTTTTCCGTGATGCAGCAGACGAAGACCTTGCCCTGCTCCTTGCCAGAACCTCACGCTATCAGAAGATTCAACGAAATGGTGTATTCATTGAACTCTATGGCAAAAAGATTTGGTACAAGGATGAAAATACATCCTTTCATGTTGGAAAAGAAGTATATGTCCGATATGACCCTGCTGAATTGGATGAAGTCCGAGTATACGATAAGGAAACAGATAAGTTTCTATGGGTGTATCAGAGAGCAGACTATCTTAATGTTCCATACCAAGCAAAAGACGAGGAAGGCAGAAATAAAATTGCAGTTGCAATGGCACATATTGCCCGCAATAAGAAAGCAATTACACAAACAGTTGCAGCTTATACAGATTCGGATGCCATTGATGTACTGGCAGCAAGAATTCATGAAGCCGCCTCCAACATGGATAAAATGCAGATACGCCGTCCGAATACCATTCAGCCGATTACAGCTGCCGAACTGAATGACGCCCATCCTGAACGGGAGAACATTGTCTCCGTTTCCATTTCGGAGGAATTTGCAGCATTAAAAGCAATGAATGATAAGCTGGAAAGAGAAAAAGGAGCATAATTTATGAATTTAACAGAAAAGGCAGCAGCACTTGCTGAAGAACTTGCAGTGGATTTCAATCAGATTTACCTTGTGATTGGTCTTACCGAAAAGCAATTCAAAGCCGCCTGCAACAACGAACAGGAAGAGCTGGTAACAAGAGCAATGACATTTTTTGAGGAGCGAGAATCCGCCTTTCAGAAATACAATGCAGAACAGATCTGTGCCGTTCGGGAATTTGAAAAGCTGATTGTAAAAGAAGGCGGACAGCGAAAGGCAGCCGAAAAAGTTGGTATCGGAGAGGCAATCCTATCTGGATTAAGAAGAGGAAAATATAAGGGCAATGCTGAGAAAAATTTCGCAGCGTTAACTGCATACTTTCAAATCAAGGCGGCAAAGAACGAATTACCGGACATTTTTGTTCCGGTGGAATATGCACCGACAAGTATTTCTCGGATGATATACGAACGACTGAGAAATGTACATATTCTTGGGGGATGTGCTGTCATCACTGGAGATTCCGGCATTGGAAAAACAAAAACAATCCAGAAGTATGCAAGAGACAATCCTACAAAAACAATTGTCATCACTGCAAGTGTATTCCATCATACCACAAATGACATTCTCTATCTACTTGCAGCGGAACTTGGCATTCACGACAGCAATAAGCGACGCATTAAGAATGCACTTTTCTCCAAGCTACGGGACGGCATGATCATCATTGTGGATGAAGCACAGGAGCTTACTTACCAAGCAGTCAATGCACTGCGTTCCATTTCTGATTACTTCGAGGCAAAATGTGAAACCGTCGGACTTGCATTTGTCGGAAATCCCTGCTTTTATAATAAATTTAATGGCAGATATACCAGTGAACGTGTGCAGGTAAGCAGTCGATTTGTAACAGAACCGACCTATACCGCAGAGCAAATACAGTTTGAAGATACGAAAATGCTGTATCCTCAACTTACACAGCAGAATATGCTGCCGGAACTGATGTTTCTGCACAGCATTGCAACCACGCCAAACCTTGGACAACGGAAAGCGTTATTCATTTTTAAAAATGCGTATAACTATGGCAGATACGATCTGGATGCACTGGTGAAAGGTGCAAAAGATGCGAAAATCCACTTTGACAACCTAAATGAAATTTTGAACAAAATCAAGGGGATGTGATCAATGAAAAACGGCAAGAAATCCGCCATGGAACTGGTATTGGTACATCGGCACACGGAGCAGGTTCGTCGGGTTCCAAAGCTTGTGCTGGAATATTGATAAGAGAGGGCAAAGCCCTCTCCCCTAATGCAGCCAAAGGCGGTGACAAGCCCGCACAAATGCAGAGTCGGGAATTTATAAAACGGAGGTACATAAAAATGGCAAGATTAACATTACGGCAGCAAAACGCCATGCTGGAAGCCGTGCAGCAGATTCGGGAACTGGAAACTGCAAAGCCGGAAATTCTTCACGCAATCGAAGAACAGCAGCGAATCATCAAGGAAATGATGGAACGCAAGCAGGTAGAAGTGCTGGAACTGGGCGAATATGTGGTACGCTATGCGACTGTCACCACCAGCCGATTTGACAGTGCTGCATTCAAGAAAACCCATGCAGAGTTGTACGCACAGTATACCGTTCCATCCACCAGCAAACGCTTTTCCATTTCGTGAGGTGTCAGACATGACAGATGAACAGTGGAAACAGATGGAAAGTCGTCTTTCCCGTCCATTCGGCAGCGTGAAGATGCAGATTGATGGCTACGAGATTACCGTTGTGGTAGAGCCGCTGAAAGGTATGAAATTGGTATTGATGGTATACGTGGACGGATACTTCCGAGGCAAATGGCTTACAGAAGATTGTGACATCCGCAGAAGATTCTACTATTGCAGCAAACGCTCCCTGCTGACCGCAAAAGAAAAGAAACGGCTGCAGCGTGAGAAGAAAGCTATTCGGGAGAAAATTCAGAAGGAAATGGAATACATGACATTTTCCCCTTATTTCGGCTCTTTTCGCACGCTGAAAAGCCATCTCATGAAAAACAATCAATCTATTGAACTTTGTGAGGGGGCGGGCGAATGAGAAAGGCAGAAGCAACGGACAATGTACTGTTTGACCGTTTCTGGGCGGCTTATCCAAAGAAGGTTGGAAAGGAAAAAGCCCTTCGTGCATTTCAGAAAATCCATCCAACTGAAGACCTGCTCTATCAAATGATAGAAGCAATTGCACAGCAATGCAAAGTATACAAATGGGGGAAGGAAACCTGGAAGTACATTCCCCATCCGGCTACCTGGCTGAATCAGAAACGATGGGAGGATGAGATTGTTGATGGAGAAACTGTTGTTTCCGAAGATGCATTCTACGGGACTCATGTATTCTGACCTATTGCAAGCAAGGGCAAATGTGTACAATGCCCAAAAGGGCACGTTGACCGGCTATCATTGTGACAAATGCAATGACAAGGGTATCATTGCATTTGTGGAAGAGGAGCAGGAAATCATGCGTCCCTGCTCCTGTATGAAAATACGAGATACGCTCCGCCGCATTCGAGAAAGCGGATTGGAAGACCTGCTCCGCATCTGTACCTTCTCCAACTTCGAGGCAGAAACCCCATTTCAAAAGCGAATGAAACAAAGTGCCGTTGACTTTTTACAGCAGCGGCACAAGTGGTTTTTCGTTGGCGGGCAGACCGGCTGCGGAAAAACACATATCTGTACGGCAATGGTGGGCGGATTTATCAAACAGGGTTTATCCGTCCGCTATCTTGTCTGGCAGGAAGATGTGAACCGCCTTAAGTTTGCTCTGACAGACGGCAGCTACTGCAAACAGATTGCACCATACAAAGAAGCGGATGTATTGTACATAGATGACCTATTCAAGGCAAAAGATGACTGTATAAAGGACATCACCAATGCAGATGTGAAGCTTGCTTTTGAACTGCTGGACTATCGGGGACGAAATCAGATGACCACGATCCTGTCGACAGAATGGACAACACCGCAGCTGATGGAAATCGACGGGGCAATCGCCGGGCGAATCATCCAGATGGCACAGGAGTACTCCATCGACATCAAAAAAGACCGGGCAAAAAATTACCGATTGAAAGGGGTGCAGCCATGAAAGACAATCCCATACAAAAGATATATGGAATGGCTTCTGCGTTGGACATGGTGGAACGGAACAGCAAAGAGGATGCCCTCCATCAGCTGATCTATGGCATTGCTGGGAAATCCTCTGTACGGGAATTGACGCAGAAAGAACAAAATGCAGTGATTGCGGAATTGAGGAAACGACTTCGTGCAGAGCATCCAAACAGCCAAAAGGAACCACAGAAAAGCTACCCCAATAAAATGACGCCCAATCAGAAAAGCAAGGCATGGGCACTGCTGCATGAACTGGCAGAGCTGACACCGTCCGATGCAGAAATAGAAGAACGTATGGCAGGTATCGTCAGAAAGGAGCTGCATATCACGTCCTCTGCCGCCGATCCGTTGCGGTGGGCTTCGTTTTCGGATGGTTCTAAGTTGATTGAACAACTGAAACGATATGTGCGGCACGCAAAAGAAAAGGCAGTGAAACAAGATGAATCTGGATAACCTCACGATGAGCCAACTGCATGGCGGGCAGCTGGAGCTAGCAGAAACTGTAGGCTTGGAGGCTTACAAAAAGCTGGTACTTCGGTATAGCGGCAGCAGCATCTACATCGGAAAAGCGGATGAAGCGGCACGAGCAAACAGAGATGAAGAAATTTACAGTAAATTCAACGGGGAAAATCAACTGGAGCTGGCACATGAGTATGGGCTGGCGAAGAAAACAATCAATGACATTATTCGACGGGAAAAAGAAAAGGAAGATTCCTATCAAATGACATTATTTTCAGAAGATTGATGTTCCCGAGTTTGCAAGCACATAACGGTATGGAAACGCCTCTTATGTACAGCAGTAAAAGAAAAATGCTATCATTGTAGTAGAACCAATACGGCAATGATAGCATTTTTATTTTAGGGGGCGAACCAGAACTTGACGCAAGAAATCATCCTATTTATCATCACCACAATCATTACAGCCGTGCTAGGTGTCATTGGATATTTTTTGAAACGAACCATGGACAGAAATGACAAGAACGAAATGGCAGTGCAAGAACTGCGGGATAATCTGCTGACGCTGTCCGACAAATATGCAACCAAGGCAGAAATCCGAGAAATCAAAGCATCCATGGAAAAGTTATCCGAAAATATTGATTACATCAAAGAACATACCACCAAAAATGAGGATTTTATCCGGACGATGGCACGTCTGGAAAGCAAAATTGACAGCTATTGCAGCAGATAGGAGGCGGGAGAATGGAACAATCTGAGATGCTGACACGAATTCGACAGAAAACTTTTTTCAAGAATAACGGCATGGTGCTGAAGGCAGTCAACCTGCTTCGTGATAAATATGTATCGTTGTCCGACATCGGTTATGCTCTGCGTCCCAGCATGGATGAGTCAGAATTTCGAGATGCCATCAATTATCTGACAGAATCCGGATACATCCGCCTGCGGCATACGGCAACCAAGCAGCCAATCACACTGGCAGATGCAGAAATGCAGGAACTGGAAGCCAAAGTGACAGCGGAAGGCATTCAGATCATTGCCTGTGTGCGAACAGACGCCTGCGTGGATGTGTAAGGCGGTGCAGCATGGGAAAGAGACGAAAACATTCTAAAATCGACCAGCTGGAACCAGCGGTGAAAGAAACCGTGGATGAAATGATTAAGACGGGTGCGTACTATCGGGAGATTGTGGATTACATTCAATCCCACGGCGTCAGTATCTCCCTTGCGGCAGTCGGCAAGTATGCCAAAAATCTGATGAGCACGCTGGATGCCCTGCGGCTGAGCCAGGAGAATTTTCGGGCAATCATGGAGGAAACAGAACGCTATCCAGATTTGGATATGACAGATGGCATTCTCCGGCTGATTTGCAATCAGATGCTGGACGCCATCAGCAAAATGCCGGAGGAGCGGCTGGAGGAAGTGGATTTTGACACCCTCTCCAAAAATGCTGTGGCACTGACCAGAGCGATTGCCTACAAAAAGAATGTGGATGTAAAGACACGGAATGCATTGGAGAATGGTGCGGAGCAGTTCAAGGATTTGATTTTTGAAGCCATGGCGACAGAACGACCGGATTTATACAAGGAAGTCAAGAAATTCATCAAGGAAAAGCAGAAACAGGAGGCAGAAACATGAGCATGTATGTATTTCAGGTCAAACCTGGTATGGATTTACAGGTGGCTTCCAATCTGCGAAAACGAGGCTATTTTATCCGCTGCCCGCAGAGAACGCTCTCTATCCGCAAGGACGGTGCATGGCAGGAACGAACAGAGCCGATTTTTGCTGGATACTTATTTCTTGAATATCCAGAGGGAAAATTACGCACCAAGGATTACTATGAAATCTGCAACGCAGATGGTGTTATGCAATTTTTGAAATACAGAGGACAGGCGGCACCGCTGACCAAACAGGAAGAAGCATACATCCTGTGGCTCTGGAACCGTGGCTACCCGATTACGGCATCCCACATTTACACCACATCCAATGGAGATAGAATGATTCTATCCGGTATGCTGCGGCAGTATGAAGACCACATCATCAGTATGGATGTGCGGCAAAGAAGGGCAAAGATTCGGATTCCCATCCTGGGCAGAGAGTATACGATTACCCTTCCGGTCATCGGCGTATGAGTTTCTTCTATTACAAATTCACTTCCGCTTGCACTGCGGTTGATTCGTCCCGCAGGAACGGTGGCTGTGACATAGAAACAGAACGGACTTTACAGCGAATTCCGAATGGCGAAGCTTACCCAAACGGAAACAGCGTTTAAATACTGTTTAAACGCCTACAGAATCGTTTAAAGAAAATCATCCGAAAAAGATTACACCAAAACAGAAAACGGCAAACAGGGGCAATTCTGCCCCTGTTTTTCTTGTGCCAGAAAGGAGGGGCACTTTGGGCAGAAAAAAGAAAAGCATTGCTGCCCTTGCGGATGGCATCACAAAATTTGAAAATGGAAGGAATGCGGCGAAACATGCTGACTACTCTGATTTACAGACATTCCTTTCCACCTATCTCAATACACCAGAGCCAAAGCAGCGGAAACGGCTGGCGGAGGAATTCCGAAAGCGGCATCTGGAATTATATCAATTTCTGAAAGAAAATCCGCAGCTGCTCTCTGCGGAAACGGATATGGCAGCCATGATACAGGCGGCTGCATCCGGTAGCAAGGAAGAAACGGAGGATAAGCAACTGACCAATCTATTTGAGAAACTGGAGGCAGGATTGAAATGATATTTCAAGATTTTTCTCCGAAGCAGCTGCAAGCCATGCTCTGGTGGACGCTGCCGGAAAGCAAGGATTGTGATGCCATTGTATGCGATGGCTCCGTTCGTTCGGGCAAAACAATGGCGATGAGCATCGGCTTTCTGCTGTGGAGCATGAAAAACTTCCACAGAGAGCATTTTGCATTCTGCGGAAAGACCATCGACAGCTTAAAACGAAATGTGATTACCCCTTTGCAAAAGTGGACAGAAGGCATTCTCCAACCGAAAATCAACCTTTCCAAGAATTTCATGGATATTCAGTGGATGGGACATCAGAACCGATATTACTTCTTTGGCGGCAAGGATGAAAGCAGTGCGGCATTGATTCAAGGGATTACCCTTGCAGGCGTACTGCTGGATGAAGTCGCCCTCATGCCAGAATCTTTTGTCAATCAGGCAATCGCCCGTTGTTCCGTCACTGGCTCTCGGCTGTGGTTTAACTGCAACCCCGATGGCAGCGAGGAGCACTGGTTCTATAAGGCTTGGATTGATGAGGTGGACGGCACAGCAAAGGACAAGAACCGGCTGCATCTCCATTTTACCATGGAGGATAACTATGCATTGTCGGATGATATCCGACAGCGGTATGAACGGATGTACAGCGGTGTATTCTATGACCGCTACATTTTGGGGTTATGGCGGCTGGCAGAGGGGTTGATTTATCCCATGTTTGATAAAAGCAGACATGTTGTACCAGACATCATGCCAGCGGTCGGCACTGGAGAGTTTTACATCTCCATCGACTATGGTACGCTGAATCCGACTTCTATGGGACTGTGGCATCTGTCCCCGGCTGGATATGCCACTCGCATCAAAGAATATTACTACGACGGGCGAAAAGAAGGAATGCCACACACGGATGAAGAGCATTATGCTGCATTGGAGCAGTTTGTCGGCGATTTATTCCCGTATATCCGTGCTGTCATCGTGGATCCATCCGCAGCCAGCTTGATTGAATGCATCCGGCGGCATGGAAAGTTTCGTGTCTGGCATGCTGATAACAGCGTGTTAGATGGCATTCGGGATACGGCAACGCTGCTGCAGCTTGGGCGGATTCAAATTTGTGCAGGCTGTACCGATATCATTCGGGAATTTGGATTGTATCGCTGGGACGAAAAATCCACGGGAAAAGATAAGCCGCTAAAAGAAAATGACCATGCTATGGATGATATGCGGTATTTTGTCCGGACAGCGATGTACCAGACATTGAAAAGGATACGGC
>ENA-UONX01002867-UONX01002867.1-human-gut-metagenome-genome-assembly--contig:-P74old-NODE-2867-length-11444-cov-3.008341_pt1 | contig 11444 bp, 8 predicted proteins | sample MGYA00242466_ERZ724013 | MGnify/ENA metagenome assembly ERZ724013 | reverse complement strand
TGTTCCACACACCTGATCCTGAGCGCGCCATCGCTACGGCGGCGCGTTTGTGCTATGCGCCCGTGGGAGCCTCCGAGCTGATGGAGACCATGTCCGAGCAACGGGTGAGAAGCGTGCTCTCGACCATCATGGGCAGCGGGCATTTCTCGACGCTCGAGCATGCTAGCTACACCTTCGCGGTCGACGGGGTGTCGCGTGCGCTGACGCACCAGCTCGTGCGCCATCGCATCGCCAGCTTCAACCAGCAAAGCCAGCGCTACGTGAAATTCGCGGATGGCCTGGCTACGGTAAAGCCTGCAAGCATTGCAGCAAACGAGGATGCCGGCGCGGTGTTCGATGAGGCTATCGCAGTCGCTATCGAGGCGTATGAGAAGCTGCTGGCCGCCGGGGTTCCCGCCGAGGATGCGCGTTATCTGTTGCCGAACGCGGCAGAGACGAAGATCGTCATCACGATGAACGTACGCGAGCTTCTGCACTTCTTCTCCCTGCGCTGCTGCAACCGCGCGCAATGGGAGATTCGCGATATGGCTCATCGCATGCTTGAATTGGCGAAGCCTACGGCGCCGTACATCTTCATGGATGCGGGCGCGCCATGTGTCGGCAGCACGTGCCCCGAGGGCTCGATGACATGCGGAAACCCGTATCCGCGCGTGATAAGGGAGCAGGCATGAGCGGCTGGGGATCGGCTTCTACCGCTGCTGCAACTCGCGAGACGACGGAGGCGGTACAAGCGGAGGTGTCCTGCGACAAGGGAACGCCGTCTGTCGCAGCTGCGACGGCCCAAGCCTCCGGTTGCTCTCAGGTTGACGCGGCGTCTTCATCGGGCGAGCAGCAGAAAAGCGATCTCGCCCGCGCGTTTTCCGAAGACGGCGCGCTCAAGACCCACGTAGGCGGTCAAGCGCTCATCGAGGGCATCATGATGCGCGGCACCTACAATTGGTCGGTGGCGGTGCGCGAACCGTCAGGATCTGTGTATGTGGAAGAGCATGATCTGGCTTCGGGACGTAAGAAGAATACGTGGATGTACTGGCCGGGAGTGCGAGGCTGCCGGGCTCTCGTAGAGTCGCTCGTGCTGGGCTTCAAAGCGCTGGAGATTGCGGCCGAGCATGCGTTTGCGGAAGAGTCGGACGACGCCGACGCGTCTGCGATCGGCGAGTCCGCTGAGGGGGCAGGTATCGACCAGCCATTCGAACAGCCTCGCTCGCACGAAGAGGTTCGCGCCGAGGGGCGTGTGAGCGGCTCTCTTGCCGAAGAGGGGAAGGGCTTTTCGTGGAAGGATGACTTCGGGCGACCGGATACCATGATCGATGCACTCGGGGCACAGCGGACGCTTGAGGTGGTGGCTTGTGCTGGGCGTCGTGTTGTTCATCGTGGCGCCGGCGTTCCTCACGAACCTCGTCGTGGGCGAATACGATTCGAATACGGTGCTCTGGAATATCGTCGACGGTTTGTTGCGCGTAGCCGTGTTCGTGCTCTATCTTTGGCTCATCGGGCGCATGGCGGATATCAAGCGAATGTTCGGCTACCACGGAGCGGAGCATAAGGCCATCCATTGCTACGAGCACGGTCTCCCGCTTACGCCCGAGAACGCGCGCAGCTTCCCGCGGCTGCACGTGCGCTGTGGAACGGCGTTTCTCATCATGGTCATGATCATCGCGATCTTCGTATACACGGTGACGCCGTTGAACGCCCTTATCGAAGCGTGGGGCGTGCCGGACGGCGCACCGAAGCTCGCGCTCGTTATCGTCGTGCGCATTCTGCTCATGCCGGTTATCGCAGGCGTCTCCTACGAGATAACCGTGAAGTGGGCTGGCAGCCATCCGGACAATCCGCTTGTGAAGGTGGTGCTATGGCCGGGCATGCAGATGCAGTACCTGACGACCAACGAGCCGGACGACGGCATGATCGAATGCGCCATCGCGGCTATGCAGCGCGTGCTCGCCCGTGAGGAGGCCGAGGCGACGGTATCCTCCGGCGCATCCGACGAATCCGAAGAGGCTGCGCCGGCGACGGCCTAACCGGGCGAGGAGCGCGCGCTCCTCGGCGGTATTCGTGCTTACGGCCCATGGGGTCAATCGAGAGAGGCGGGCATATGGAGCCAGCTATTTCCGTGAGAGAGCTGCGCAAGACGTTCAAGCTCTCGGCGAAACAGCGAAAGATTGAGCGAGCTAATGTACGGGTGAAGACCGCAGTCGACGGGCTTTCGTTCGACGTGGCGCCCGGAGAGATATTCGGCTTGCTTGGACCGAATGGCGCCGGGAAAACGACGACCTTGCGCATGCTGGCAGCCCTCATTAAGCCCGATGAAGGCGACGCGTTCGTGGGGGGTGCGTCCATCGTGTCCGATCCTGCGTCCGTGCGCGCACGCATTGGCTTTCTGACAAGCGAGCTCAAGCTGGAGGATGTGTTCTCACCCGACTATCTCTTCGATTTCTTCTCCGAGCTGCATCATATCGAGCCCACTGTTCGCGACGAGCGCAAGCGTGTGCTGTTCGAGCGTTTCGGCATCGACCGCTTCGCCCAGACGAAGGTGGCCGATCTGTCCACCGGCATGAAGCAGAAAACGTCGTTGGCCGTGTCGGTGGCGCATGATCCGCGCGTCATCATATTCGATGAGCCTACGAATGGCCTCGACGTGCTCACGGCGAGGACCGTGACCGATTTTCTGCTCGAGCTTGCGGCGGAGGGCAGAACGGTGCTGCTGTCCACCCATATCTTCAGCCTGGTTGAGAAAGTGTGCGATCGAGTGGGCGTTGTCATTGACGGACGTATGGTTGCTTGCGGCACGCTTTCCGAAGTGGCAGGGGAGTGTTCGCTCGAGGATGCATTCTTCGACTTGTATGCGCAGACGGTGGGTGAGGCCTCATGAAGGGCAATGTTATAACGATTACGCGCAAGGAGCTTGCGCGATTCTTCAGCAACAAGACGTCGGCGTTTGTGTCCATCGCGCTGCCGGGCCTGCTGATCTTCTTCATGTGGACGTTCATGGGCGACGCGATGGGCAGTATGTTCGCACCCGATATGGGCAAGACGCCCGTGGTGGCTACAGTGAACGCGCCCGAGAGCGTGAAAGCGATTGCATCGGATTCGGTCGTCAAGGTGGAAGATGAGGCGTCGCTGCCGAGCGAAGGCGAGATGCGCGAGCGTATTGATCGGGGGGACGTGCAGGCGTACGCCGTGTTCCCTCAGGACTTCGACGAGGCGGTGGCGGCCTACGATCCGGCCTCGGGCGCGGCGGCTCCTCAGGTGGAGATTTACTTCAACTCCGCCAATCCCGATTCGAGCCAAGCGTTCGCGATGCTCTCCTCGTTGCTGGACTCATACGAGTCGTCGCTGTCGAATCGCTTCGACGTGAACGCAGGCGCAGGCGAATACGATATTGCTGAGGAACGCGATATCGCCGGCACGTTCGTCGTCTCCATCGTGCCTCTTCTGCTGCTTATTCTCGTGTTCACAAGCGTTATGTCCATCGCGGCTGAATCGGTCGCGGGCGAGAAGGAGCGCGGAACCATGGCGACGCTTCTGGCCACCCCTATCAAGCGCCGAGATATCGCATTGGGCAAAGTGCTGGCCATCACCGTTATCGGCTTGCTGATCGCGCTCTCGAGCATGCTTGGCATCTTCGCGGGACTGCCGAGCATCATGCAGGGCGCGGTCGATATGAACGTGTACGGCCCGACCGATTATCTGCTGATCGCGCTCGTCATTTTTTCGACGACGCTGCTCATGGTCATGTTGATTACGGTCGTGTCCACGCTGGCGAAATCGGTGAAAGAAGCCACCATGTTCTTGACGCCGCTCATGATTGTGGTCATGATCGTGGGCATTCTGGGCATGTTCGGCGAAGCGCAAGAAGGGATCGCCTTCTACGCCATACCTTTGTACAACTCGGTGCAGAGCATGATCGGCATCTTCTCATTCGATTTCCAGCCGGCTAACGTGGCTGTCTGCGTGGCGAGCAACATCGCATACACTGCCGTGGGCGTTGCCTTGTTGCAGCGCATGTTCGATAGCGAGCGTCTGATGTTCTCGCGGTAGGATCTCCTCGGCCGCTTTCGCTTCCTACATGGCCGCTTTCGCTATCGTCAAGCTTCCGTAACCCCCCTGCCATCTGGTTCTACGAGGCGCGTGCTAGACTGGCCGATGCACTTCGTCATCGAAGAACGGGAGGGTTGCGGCGTGACAGACGCGATCACGGTTACTGACATCTACAAGAACTTCGGCGCCGTTGAGGCGCTCATGGGCGTGTCGCTCAAGGTGGAAGAGGGCGAGAAGGTGGTCGTCATCGGCCCTTCGGGCTCGGGCAAAAGCGTACTCATCCGCTGCGTTAACGGACTCGAGACGCCGGATCGGGGAACCGTCGTGGTTGACGGCATGGACTTGTCCGATCGCAAGGTGAACGCCCGCGCACTCGCGCGCGACGTGGCTATGGTATTCCAAAGCTACAACCTCTACCCGCACAAGACCGTGCTGGAGAACGTGACGCTTGCGCCCATAAAAGTGCTCAAGGTACCTCATGAACAGGCAGAGCGCGATGGACGCGCCTATCTCGAGCGCGTGGGGCTTTCCGACAAGGTGGACAAGTACCCCGATCAGCTCTCCGGCGGCCAGCAGCAGCGCGTGGCCATCGCCCGCGCCCTCAACATGCATCCCAAGATCATGCTGCTCGACGAGCCGACGAGCGCGCTCGATCCCGAAATGGTGCAGGAAGTGCTCGATGTCATCAAGTCGCTGGCCGAAACGAACATGACCATCGTCATGGTCACCCATGAGATGGGCCTGGCTCGCGAGGCGGCAGACAAGGTCGTATTCATGGAGAACGGCTTGGTGGTCGATCAGGGCACTCCGCACTACCTGTTCGACGAAACCGACAACGCTCGCGTCAAGAGCTTCCTGTCGAAGATACTGTGAGGCGACGCATGATCACGAGAAGGACGTTTATCCGCACGTCGGCGCTGGCCGCGGTGACGCTTGCGATCGGCGGGGCGACGGGCGCCCTCGCCGGTTGCGCCGCCGACACAGACGTGCTGCGCGTCGGGACGAAGATCGACGTGCCCGGTTTCGGCTTCCAGAATCCCGAAACGGGCAACATCGAGGGCATGGAAGTCGACATTGCGCGCGAGCTGGCGAAGCGCATCAAGGGCAGCCCCGACGCGCTGCAGGTGACCGGCGTGAACGTCACCACGCGCGGCGCGATGCTCGACAACGGCACGCTCGATGCGACGCTGGCCACGTTCACCATCACCGAGGCGCGCAAGAAGAGCTACAACTTCTCGCGCCCGTACTATACCGACCACATCGGCGTGCTCGTGAAGAAGTCCTCCGGTATCACCGATTTGCGCGACCTCGACGGCAAGACGGTGGGCGTGGCGCTCTCGGCAACAACGCGCGAGAAGCTGGCCGCTGCAGGCGATGAGCTCGGCATCCATATGAATTTCGCCGAATACTCAACGTATCCCGAGATCAAGATCGCGCTCGTCACCGGTCGTGTAAATGCATTCTCGGTGGATCGCTCGATCCTGAACGGGTACGTGGACGGCTCGACCATGCTGTTGGACACGCAGTTCGCACCGCAGGAATACGGCGTGGCCACGAAAAAGTCGAACACCGCGTTGGCCGATCGGATAGACGCCGCCATCGCTGCCATGCAGGACGATGGCACGCTGCGCGGATTCGAGGAGCGCTGGGGCCTTGTGGACGACGCTCCCGCAGGCGATTCCGCCTCGACCGAGCATGCGGTTTCAGGTGGCGCGGCATCGCAGGAAGGCGGGTCGCAGCATGCTTGACATCTTCGCTCCCTACAAGTGGGAGGCGCTCTTTCAGCGTTGGCCCGACATCTTGGCGGCGTTCGGCACGACGGTAGGTATCTCGGTGCTCGCGCTGGTCATTGCCCTTGCGCTCGGCGTCGTGTTCGGCGTGCTGAGCGTGTCGCGAATCCCCGTGTTGCGCGGCATCACCCGGGTGTATGTGGAAGTGGTGCAGAATGTGCCGTTGCTTCTGCAGGTGTTCGTGTTCTACGCCATCTTCCCGCTGCTCGGCTTGTCCATCGCGGCGTTTTGGATCGGCGTGTTCGCCATCGGGATCTATCACGGCGGCTATATCTCCGAGGTCGTGCGAAGTGGCATAGGCTCCATCCATCGGGGGCAGTTCGAGGCTGCCAAGAGCCAGGGCTTCAGCTACTGGCAGTCGATGTTCCTGATCATTCTGCCTCAGGCTGTTCGCATTATCATGCCCCCTCTGGCCGTGCAGGCCGCGAACCTGGTGAAGAACACCTCGGTGCTCGCGCTCATCGCGGGCGGCGAGCTTATGTACTTCTCGAACTCCTTCGCAGGATCGACCAGCTATTACGGACCGGTGTACGTGGTGGCTGCGCTGCTGTACTTCATCATGTGCTTTCCACTGTCGCGCCTTGCGCTCTACCTGGAGCAGCGCACGCGCTCGCATCGCCATCTAGCCACGGGCGATGCCACCGAAGAGCTGGGCGAGGATGCTCTGGAAGTGACGCCGGGCACGCATGATATCACCGGACGAGCCGCGGCCGATACCCTGGCAGGCGGTGTGAACACCATGCTGGAGACGGTGGATATAGCCCCGGCTCGCGTGGCGCCTTCGCCACGACATCCGCTGCACGTACTGGGCGAGGACGCCGAAGCCGCAGGCGGGCGCGGGCCGATGGAACAGGCGTTCACCGGTCGTCAGGCGGCTGAGATAGCTGACGAGATAGGCCGCGAGATAGCCCAGGAGATCGCCGATGATTGCGGCGATGATCCTGCGTGCGCTACGCGGATTATGCACACGAAGTCGGGACGCGTGAAGGCACATCGCCGGCTTGAGCGCCGCGCTGCGGCACGGCGAGGATTGGAAGGCGACGCGCGGGATGCGGCAGAAGACGGCGCTGCGCAACCGGCGACGCGCCATGCCGCAGCTGAAGGCGTGCGCGATTTGGACGCGAAGCGCACGCCGGAAGCGGACGAGGCCCTGGCTTCGCGCGCTGAGACCGCGACGAGCGATCGTATTACCGCGAAGACGCGCCGTCGCGCCGACGAGGCGGCCCGAGATGATGCGGCCCGGAAGGCCGTGGATGCCGGTCGCAACCATGGGCGCTCGCCGGAAGCGGATGATCGCCGAACCGAGGCCCGGGCGGAGGCGTTGTTGGACGAAGAAGCGTTCCTTGATAACGACTACGTTCCCGGAGAATTGGACGCGCCGGCCGAGCGTATCGCGCATGAGCGCGCCGCGCATGACGAGGGCGATTTCGACGCCGAGTCCGAGAGCGAGGTACGCCGCGCCGATCTCCGCGAGAAGCTGCAGGCCGACCGCCTTGAGGATGTCGGTGGACCTCGACCTGAGCCGAGCGAGGAAGAGGTTCTGGAAGACGAGGCCGATACGGCGAAGCGAATTGCCGATGAAACCGCGCATGGGCATCTCGATGGAAAGGAGGAGGGCCGATGAACGGGATACTCGAGCTTTTCACCTGGGTGAACATCCGCTTTCTTCTGCAGGGCCTAGGAATGACCCTGTTCATTTCTGCCCTTGCCATCGTGTGCTCGATCGTATTGGGTACCGTCATCTCCATCATGCGCACGTCGAACAGCCGCGTGCTGCGTGGTGTGGCCACGGTCTACATCGAGATATTCAAGAACACCCCGCTGCTCCTGTGGATCATGTTCACGTTCTTCGTGGCGCAGCTGCCGCCGATCGGTGCGGCCGTGTTGGCGTTCACGCTGTTCACCAGCGCGAGCGTGGCCGAGATCGTGCGCGGCGGTCTGGCGAGCGTGCCGTTCGGCCAGTACGAGGCTGCGAAGTCGCAGGGATTCTCCACCGTGCAGACGTACCTGCTGATCATCTTGCCCCAGGCGCTGCGCAACATGGTACCCGCGCTGCTTTCCCAGTTCGTCACCACCATCAAGGACACGAGCTATCTCTGGGGCGCCATGGCGCTGCAGGAGCTCATGGGACGCGGCATGATACTCATGAACAGCTACAACTCGACTGCGCAGATCTTCGCCATCTTCGGAATCATGGCGCTGATCTATTTCGTCGTGTGCTTCGCTCTCTCGCAGGTTGTGCGTGCCTACCAGCGTCGGCTCAAGGAGGCTCACGGCGCGTAGGCGTGTTCGAACGGTTTTAAAACCACGGGGACGCGAGCGGCGAACGGGGTTTACTGCGAGGCGAGAAGCGAAAGATACTCCTGGGCGCTTGCCGGCACTTCGAGCGTGACGTTCTGCCCGTAGGCTTCGACGGTCACGTAACCAGGGTCTTCGTAGGTCGTGATGGCTCCATCGACGCCGGCGGCGGAGCCATCGAAGGTTCCGGTCGCAATGGCACCGGCGGGCAGTGCGATAGCCGTCCAGTCGTCGATGGCGAGGTTGTCGATCGCCGACTCTACCTGAGACGAGGAGAGCCCGGTGGCGGCTGCGATGTCGTCGACACGCGAGGAAAGCGCGTCTTTCACCTTGCCTTTCAGTCCGGCCGCATCGATTGCTGCGTTTGCGGCAGCGGCTTTCGCTTCGGATGCCGCGCCGTTCAAGGGGCTCGACTCGTCGCTTGCCGTCGCGAACACGATGATGGCGCCGATCGCTGCAACGGCTACAAGTCCGACAAGTGTGAAAAGGACCTTCTTCATAGGCGTCTATCCTTTTGAATCAATTCCTTCGCAGGGCGCCGCCGGTGGTGCGTTGATGAAACGGTTTGAAGACGACTGTTCGACGGTTCGGCGGCCGGCCCGTGCAAAACAGCCTACCCGAGAATCCTGCGATTCACGAAACGCCCGCGCCATCTTCAAAGAGCGAGGACGAAATCCCCATCCGATCTTCTGAACTCCTGCGCCCTCCGCTTTGTGCCGCCGCTGGGCGCTCGCCGCCGCCTTGGCGTGGCATTCCGCATGCGACGTGGGCCTTTCTCGTGCGATTAGCAGCTTGCCGCGGCGCTTGCTCGATGCGTATCACCGCCGCTAGCGGTTGCGTGCCTCTCGGGTTCGGCGATGCGGCCCTATTCGCATCAACATGTACCAACAGCCATAAACTTTGCCGCTTCCATGCAAAATCGTGTATGCTAGCGTCTGCTGTGCCCGTAGGCGGGTGCGCGGCCGTTCGCGGTCCGCATTCGCGAAAGGCGATAATCCCCGCACACGTTAATAAACGAATGGGGCATCGTGTGAACGCGATCAGGCCGCGGGAGGCGGCCGGAAGAAGAGGAGGAACCGCGTGAAGCTGGTGGTAACCGAGAAGAACGACGCGGCTCAGAAGATCGCCGACTTGCTCGGCGTCAAGAAACCCAAGGCGGACAAGGTGTATTCCACGCCGGTGTACCGCTTCGACGTGGATGGCGAGGAGTGGGTGACCATCGGCCTGCGCGGCCACATCCTGGAGCCCGACTTCACCCCGACCATGGTGTACAAGAAGCGCGGCGGCTGGCAGGGCGTCACGGAGGAAGGCGAGACCTTCCCGGCGCAGCTGCCCGCGACGCTGCCCAAGCCCCCCTTTAAAAAGAAGAAGCCCTTCACCGAGGACGGCGTGGAGCTCAAGACCTGGAAGATGGACGCGCTGCCGTACCTGGTGTATGCGCCCATCAAGAAGCTCCCCAAGGAGAAGGAGATCATCCGCTCGCTGAAGAACCTGGCGAAGAAGGCGGACTCCATCATCATCGCCACCGACTTCGACCGCGAGGGCGAGCTCATCGGAAGCGACGCGCTCAGCTGCATCCAGGAAGTGAACCCCGACGCGCCCGTGCAGCGCGCGCGGTACTCGGCGTTCACGAAAGAGGAGATCACGCACGCGTTCGACAACCTGGTGGAGCTGGACGTGAACCTGGCGTCCGCCGGCGCGTCGCGCCAGGACATCGACCTCATCTGGGGTGCGGTGCTCACGCGCTACCTGACGCTAGTGAAGTTCGCCGGCTACGGCAACGTGCGCTCGTCGGGCCGCGTGCAGACGCCCACGCTCGCCCTCATCGTGGCGAAGGAGCGCGAGCGCCTGGCGTTCGTGCCCGAGGACTACTGGGTGATCCGCGGCGCGTTCGGCGCCGATCCGGACGCGTTCGAGGCCCCGCACGCCACGGCTCGCTTCAAGGTGGAGGCCGAGGCGCGCGCCGTCATGGCGCACGTGGAGGGCGCCACCACCGCCCGCGTGTCGGGCGTCGAGAAGAAGAAGCGCACGGTGCAGCCGCCTGCGCCGTTCAACACGACCTCGCTCATGGCCGCCGCGTCCGCCGAAGGCCTCTCGCCCGCGCGCACCATGCGCATCGCCGAGAGCCTCTACATGGACGGCTACATCTCCTACCCCCGCGTGGACAACACCGTGTACCCGAGCTCGCTCGACCTCGCCGACACGGTGAAGGCCATCTCCGGCAACCCCGCCTACGCGCCGTACTGCAAGGAGCTGCTGGCGAAGGGCGAGCTCAAGGCCACGCGCGGCAAGAAGGAGACGACGGACCACCCGCCCATCTACCCCACGGCCAAGGCCACGCCCGACGACCTCGCGCCGGCCGACTACAAGCTGTACAACCTCATCGCGCGGCGCTTCCTGGCCACGCTCTCCGAGGCGGCCGTCGTCGAGGGCACGAAGGTGTCGCTCGACGTGAACGGCGAGCCGTTCGTGGCCAAGGGCGACGTGCTGGTGCGTCCGGGCTTCCGCGCCATCTACCCCTACGGCCTGAAGAAAGACGAGCAGCTGCCCGCGCTCGCGGAGGGCGAGACGATCGCGTTCAACGGCGCCACCTGCACGAAGAAGCAGACCGAGCCGCCCGCGCGCTACAGCCAGGGCAAGCTCATCCAGGAGATGGAGAAGCTGGGCCTGGGCACGAAGTCCACGCGCCACTCCATCATCGAGCGCCTCTACGCGGTGAAGTACATCGTGAACGACCCCATCGAGCCCTCGCAGCTGGGCATGGCCGTGTGCGACGCGCTCGACAAGTTCGCGCCGCACATCACGCAGCCCGAGCTGACGGCCGAGCTGGAAGAGGAGAGGGACAACATCGCCGAGGGCCGCACCACGCGCGTGAAGGTGGTGGACACGAGCCGCGACCTTCTGGCCGACCAGCTGGCCAGCCTCCTGCCGCACTCCGAGGAGGTGAAGGACGCGCTCGCCGACGCCGTGGCCGCCGACGCCTACGTGGGCCCGTGTCCCAAGTGCGGGAAGGACCTGCAGCTACGCGCGAGCCAGAAGACGCGCGGCATGTTCATCGGCTGCGCCGGCTGGCCTGACTGCGACGTCACCTACCCGCTGCCCAAGGGCAAGGTGGAGGCCGTGCCCGAGCCGTGCCCCACCTGCGGCATGCCGCAGGTGAAGGTGACGGCGTTCAGGAGCAAGCCGCGCACCATCTGCATCGACCCGAACTGCGCCACCAACCAGGAGCCCGACGTGGAGGTGGGCGAGTGCGCCGCCTGCAAGGCCAACGGCAAGACGGCCAAGCTCATCGCGCAGAAGAACCCGCGTACCCTGAAG
>ENA-UONX01002853-UONX01002853.1-human-gut-metagenome-genome-assembly--contig:-P74old-NODE-2853-length-11482-cov-3.468452_pt1 | contig 11482 bp, 16 predicted proteins | sample MGYA00242466_ERZ724013 | MGnify/ENA metagenome assembly ERZ724013 | reverse complement strand
GGTTGGATTTGTCCAACTATCACTGCAACAGAAACCGGCATTTGTCGGATAGAAAGAGGTGATTCATATGAGCATTGCGTTGAGAAACCGCCGTGAAGCATATGACCAGATCGAACCGAAGCGTCCTAATCGTAAGGCTATGATTTTGGATATTCTGACGAGCGGTGATCCTGGCGGTATGACTGCTGATGAGATTGGCGAGAAGCTGGTCTCTGAGGGCAAAATCCCCACCAACAGTCCGAACTTCACACGGCCTCGCCTGACAGAGATGAAAGCCGAGGGCAAGGTTGTGATCGTTGGTAGGCGTCCTGGCAAGTCTGGATGCAATACGGCAGTCTGGAAGGTGAAGCGCTGATGTATGGTGAATACACCTGTCTGGACTGCGGCAAAACCTTTGACGATCCGAAGCGATGGGAAGAACGCCATGGGTTAGATTCTCCGCCCTATGAGGATTTCAGCGGTTGTCCTTACTGTGGCGGAGCTTATACCCGTACTATCCTTTGCGATGCCTGCGGAGAACCGATAGTCGGCGATTATGTCAAAATCCAAACAACTGGCGACTGCTATTGTGATGAATGCTTCATGATGAAGTCGCTGGGCGAAGATGATCCATGAGAAGAGGTCGTGAAATGAAAACTTCAGTCAAACGGCGTGCAAAAAACTGCATACGGGGAGCGGTTTTATTGGCCTGTTTCATTGCCGTCTGGTATGTGGCCTCGTGCTTCACCCAACCGCTGTTTATCCCCGCCCCTGCTACCGTCTGGGAAGCAATCGTCGGGTTGGCAGAGACAGGCCAGTTGCAAAAAGGACTTGCCTACTCTTTCCTGCGGATTACCGGTGCGTCTGCTCTTTCTATGTTGGTAGCAATTCCCCTCTCCCTTCTGATTTATGGCGTGAAGCCTATCAAGGAAACTATCATGCCGGTTGTTTCCTTCCTGCGGTATGTTCCCGTAACCGCATGTTCCTATTTATTGCAACGTTTGTCTACTTGCTGCCGTCGATCCTGCTTTGCTTTAACGACGTACCGCAAGATCTGATGGATACGGGCAAGACAATCGGAATGACCAGTTGGGAGACAATCAAAGAAATCCTGCTCCCCGCATCGCTCCCTTCAATATTCAGTACGTTCCTTATGATGTATGGCATTGGCTGGACATACTGCGCCGTGGTAGAGGCAACCAACGCTAAGTACGGCTTGGGCTTCATCATCAATGTAAGCTCCGCCAGAGGCCGTACCGCCGTGGTGTTCGGGGCAATCATCGTAATCATGTTGTTCAGCTTCGTTTTTGACAAGCTGGGGAACTTGCTGATCCGAAAGATATTCCAGTGGAGGTACTGCGATGATCAAGTTGAATGATCTGGCTATTGGGTACAACGGCGAAGCAATTCTGGAGCACATCGACCAGGAATTTGACGACGGTTTGATTTACGGTATTTTGGCGAAGTCTGGTGCCGGTAAGACGACCCTCCTCAAAACCATCTCTGGTCTTCTTCACCCTGTTCATGGTGAGGTTGTCATTGATGGCACTACCTATCGGAACGCCGACAAGAACCCTGTGTACATGATGCACCAGCGCTATTCCAATTTCGGATGGCTTTCCTGCACGGAGAATGTGCTGATTGCCCAACGGGACAAAAAACTCCGTAGCCGCGATGACGCTATCAAGGTACTTGCAGCGGTTGGGTTAGAGCAGTATGCAGATAAATGGCCGTCAAAGCAATAAGGTTGTATGAAAAAACCCCATTCCTTTGCGCGAACACTGTATGTCAAGCCGAAATACCTACTTATGGATGAACCATTATCCGCTTTGGACGACAAAACCCGTAGCAAAATGCAGCGTTTGATTTTGGATGTCCATGCTGAGACAGGCAACACAATCATTATGGTAACGCACAGCCAGGACGAGGCGTTCAAAATGTGCGATAAAATAATCAAATTTGAAACGAGAGGAGCTGTAACAAACCATGGCAGGTTTATTTGAACGCATGGGACTGGTTCGTACCGAATACGAAGGTATGCCTGAAACCCCTATGCAACCCGTATCCGAGCCTATGTACGCGCCTGAGACGCCGGTAATTGACGCTACTCAGGTGTCCTATGATGATGTGATCGCATCCATCTATCAGCAGGGCGATATCGACGACGAGAACTCGATCTTCAAGATCAAAGCGTATATCGACATTCTGCCCCAGGATATGACTAAGGCCAAGAAACAGGTGTCCATCGCCGGCATTCTCAGCGTCAACGGAATCAATGTGGATGATCTCATTGAGGACGGTCTGAAACGTGGTCGCGCCTTGGATGCTGCCGAGGATAGTATCAGGGCGGAAAACGATGCGCTGATCGCTGAGACCGAGGCGGATATCGAACATCTGAAGTCCCTGATCGAGCAGGCGGAAGCCAGAATTGAGGACTCCAAGCAAAAGACCTCTGATTCCAGCGCCGCCATCCAGAAGGAAAAAGAAGCTATCAGTCAACTCTTGGAGTTTGCGAACGGCGTTGCCGGTAAGGAAGGAGCACAGTAATGGGCATTGTGATTGGAGCGGTAGCGGTTGTATTTGTGCTCGCCCTGATCATCTTCCCCGGTGTCCGGGGTAAGCTGAAAGTCCTCGTTGGAGGGTTCCTCAACATCTTCGTGGAGGATATCGCCAAGACACCCGAGGGTGCAAAGGCTGTTTTCCAGCAAGCCATTGAGGAAGTGCAGGAGCGTTACAACAAGGCTGGTGACACCCTGAATCGGTTTGTGGGCGAGCAATCCTCCGTCCAGAAGAACCTCAACAAGCTATATGGAGAACTGAAGGACGTTGAATCAAAGTGTGAGTCTCTGGTCAGATCTGGCAATATGGCCGATGCTGCCATTTTTTCAACCAGGCGTGAGGAAATCCTGTTTGAAATCTCCCAGAAAGAGGGATACCTGCGAGAGATTGAACCTATGGTAAAAGAGGCTCAGACCGTTTATGAAGCGTACGACAAGAAGCTCCGCGAGCTGAAAAAGCAGAGCCGTATGACTGTCGAGGAAATGAAACTCCGTGGCAACATGAAGGATCTCTTGGGCGATCTGGACGAGCTGCGCCGGGACTCTGCCACTGATAAGCTCTTGGGCAGTGTCCGGGACGGAGCGGAGGATCTTCGCAAAGAGGTTGATGGTGCGATTGTCGTTCACGCGAGCCGTACCACCACCAAAATGTCAATGGCTGAGAAAAATGCGGCGAAAGCTCAGTCGGATGCTTACCTGCAGTCTCTCGCCACAAAGTATAACGGGAAGCCGGCTATTCAGGCTCCACGGTCTGGCGTCACCTTCGACGCTCCTAAATCCAAAGTGAAAGAGGAAAGGAAGTAATTTACCATGAAGAGAATGAAACTCACTACCGCTGGCCGTGTGGTGATCTTCGTCATCGTGCTGGCGCTCCTCGCTGGTATCGGCGGCTTCGGCTACAACTACTACAAGAACAACATCGCAGACGACAAACCCATCAGTTCGGGCACCCAGTCTGGCAGCACGTCCCAGAAGCCCACGACAAAGCCCTCCGCCGGCAAGACGGACACCTCTGATCCCGTGATTAACCTGTCTCTGGATGAGTGGGTGGGCTGGAAGCCTATTATCGACGCTAACCAAGGCTTGACCACGCAGCCTGGTTCAATTTTCGACCAGCTGGGTATTAAGGTCAACATCAATATCATCAATGACGCAACTGCCAGCAGCAACGCTTTGATTACCGGAGAGTTGAATGCTGCGGGTTATACCACCAACCGTACCGCGTTCCTGTCTGGTAAGTTCCAGGAGGCCGGATTGGATGTGGTTATGCCGGTATTCACCAACTACTCCGCTGGTGGCGACGGCATTATTGCTAAGTCCGGTATCAACACCGTAAATGATCTGCTGGGCAAGAAGATCGGCGTTCCCAGATTCAGCGAAGCCCAGACACTTGTGGCATGGTTTGTTAATAAGAGTGACCTGTCCGATGCTGACAAGCAGTCTATCATTGATAATATGATCCTCTTTGACGATGCGTCTGAGACGGGCGAGGCGTTCTTCGCCGGCCAGCTGGATGTGGCAGCGACTTGGCAGCCTTACCTGTCCTATGCAACCGAAAACGGTGATGCGCACATCATGTTCTCTACCACAGCCTCTAAGAGCCTGATTATGGACGGTATCGTATTCCGTTCCGACTTTGCCCAGGCACACCCCGACGTTGTGACCGCCTTTATTGATGGTATCTTCCAGGCCAACGCAATGTATACCACTGAGTTTGACTACATCCGTTCTGTTATGCCTATGTTCGCCGGCGTTTCCGACGAGGAGATTAAGGCTCAGTGCGGCGATGCCGAAATGATGGGCTACGCCGAGAATAAGGAAGTGCTGGACTCCACTGCTCCTTCTGTCTACTTCGATATGTGTGATATCTGGGAGTCTTTGGGTGAGACGGTCAATCGCAAGGTGGCTATGACACTCTTTGATAACCAGTATCTGCTCCCTCTGGCAAACAAGTATTCTTCTACCTCTACCTCTACCAGCAAGCCCGTTGAGCTGACCGAGGAGCAGAAGCAGGAAATCGTCAATTATGAGGCGCTGCTGACCAAATCCATGACCGTTGAGTTTGTGGCTGATACCGCTCAGTTCAAGAACCCCGAAGAGGCATACGCCATCATGGATGAGTTCGTTTCTATCGCCAATACTCTGGATGGCGCGATTATCCAGGTGGAGGGCAATATCAATGCCCGCAACTACTCCGACTCTGGACAGGCGCTGTCTGCTGAACGTGCAAAGGCTGTCGCCAAGTATTTCATCGCTTGCGGTATTGATCCGAACCGTCTGATTACGGTCGGCAATGGCAACACGAAGATGGTTGCAGATCCCGGTTCTGCCGATGCCTACCTGAACCGTAGAACCGACGTGTTCTTCAAAATCATCGAAGAGTAATCCTGCGCCTTACGAGGAGGGGCGTTATCCCCTCCTCGGGGCACCAACATAATAAAGGAGTGGTCAATATGGATGTAGTGAATGTAGAAATCGCAAATTTGGACGATCTGAAAAAACGGTTCGTTGAAATTTGCGCTACTATCAATCGTCCGGGTATGGAAGACCTGATGGCGTGGTTGGAACGTTCTGACTTCTATACTGCGCCGGCAAGCACGCGCTTCCACGGCAACTATACTGGCGGGCTGCTGGAGCATAGCCTCAATGTGTATGACAAGCTCTCTGGGTTTGTGGCTCGCTATCCTGAACTGGAGATCTCACCGGAGACGGTGGCGGTCACTGCGTTGTTCCACGATCTGACGAAGGTGAACTACTACACCGTCAGCTCTCGGAACGTCAAGGATGATGTTACGGGCGCATGGCATAAGGAGCCGTTCTACAAAACGGAAGATCGTCTCCCGCTTGGTCATGGCGAGAAATCTGTCATCATCCTGCAGAGCTTCATCAAGCTCACACGTGACGAAATTGTTGCAATCCGCTGGCATATGGGCAGCTTTGATTGTGCAGTCAAAGGCGGGGATTACGGTATGGGCAATGCTTTTGAAACTTACCCGCTGGCAGTCATGACGCATTTGGCTGATATGGAGGCTACCTATCTTGTCGAGGGTTTAGCAACAAAGTAAATCAACGGAGGCTAACATGGAAAAAAGCGTTTTTCAAATTCTGAACGAGTACGACATCACGGAGCACCTCAAGAAGAAGGATAGGATCATCTACCTGCCTTGGTCTAAGGCATGGATGATCGTGAAATCCCTCTTCCCCAGTGCCAAGTTTACCATCAACAAGGCCGCTGACGGCTGCATTTACCATACGGACGGAAAAACCGCCTGGGTAGAGGTATCTATCACCATCAACGACCAGACTGAAACGGAGTCTCTGGCTGTTATGGATTTCCGTAACAAGTCTATTCCCATCGACACGATCACCTCTGCCGATGCAGAGAAGTCTATCAAGCGCTGCTTGGTCAAGTGTGCTGCTCTGCACGGCCTGGGTCTGTCTCTTTGGACGGGTGAGGAGCTGTCCAGCGCCGCCCGCAAGAAGAAGGAAGACGATCTGGACGACGTGAAACAGGAGATCCTGAGCGTTGTTGCCGGGAAGCTGGAAGCCGGTGTGTCCAAAGACATCATCTACAAGGCTATCGAAAGTGTTGCCGGTGTGAAGAACCCCAACGCTATCAAGGATATCGCAACGGCTCAGAAAGTCGTTGAGCAGATCAAGAAACTGGAGGTAAAGCACAATGCTTAATAAGGTAATCATCATGGGTCGTCTTACCCGCGATCCTGAGATCAAGAAGGTAAACAATGACATCTCCGTGTGCAGCTTTTCTATCGCCTGCGACCGCGACATCGTGAACAAGCAGAACAATGAGCGCGAGACGGACTTCTTCGATGTGACTGCGTGGCGCTCTACGGCGGATTTCGTTGGCAAGTATTTTGGCAAGGGGCGCATGATCGTTGTTGTCGGTCGGCTGCAGAAGCGCAACTACACCGATAAGGACGGCAACAAGCGTTCTGCCGTAGACATCATTGCCGAGAACGTCTATTTCGGCGATTCCAAGAAGGACGGCGAGACTTCTGACAACGCCTCTACCCCCACCACCGGATATGCTACCGCTCCTTCTCAGAACAGCGACTTCGCAAATGTCGGTGAGGAAGATGGAGAGCTGCCCTTCTGATGGATAATTCTTTTCTCCTGGACGCTATGGACTGGTCATACTCCCGCGTTAGCAGTTTTGATCAGTGCCCGCGTATGTTCGACCTTACTTACCTCCGGTGCATGGATCGCGTGGACAACGCTTTTGCTCAATGGGGTTCACTGGCGCACTCGCTTTTAGAGCGATATTTCCGTCAACAGGTCGAGCTGTGGGATTTATCCGGCCTCTATGAGAAGGAATACGCAAGAGCAGTTACAGAACGGTTCCCATTTCCCCGGCTGGAAGACAGCTACTATGAGCGCGGTATGGAATACTTCGATAATTTCGGTGGACAACTGGGAGACGAAGGAGAAGTGCTTGCGGTCGAAGACCGGTATACCTCCATACTGGGCGGCAGACCGGTGGTGGGTGTCATAGACCTGGTGCCTCGTAATAGGTCTGGGCTGATCGTTTGCGATCACAAAAGCCGGGGCAAATGGAAATCCAGAGAGGAACGCCGCAAATATCTCCGCCAACTGAACTTGTATGCAGTACGGGTCAAAGAGGTCTACGGTGAGTGGCCGCGTGAACTTTGGTTCAACAAGTTCCGCGAAGGTATCTTGGACAGAGAGCCATTCAACATCGTAACTGCTCAGGAGGACATAGACTGGTTCCTGCGTTCCATTGACGACATCTATAAGGCAAGGAATTTTCCTGCCAAACCTGACCGTTTCTTTTGTGACTACCTATGTTCTGTGCGTGAGCATTGCGAGCATTCCAGCCAATATGTTACGGAGGAATATAAGTGATGGAAAAGATCAAGGTAATTTTCCTCGACGTTGATGGTGTGCTCAACAGTGATCGTACAGTCCGCAAAACCCAAAGCGGCTATACGTTTGTTGACAACAGGCAAATGAAGAACCTGAAGCACATCATTAACATGACAGGAGCTAAGGTCGTTCTTTCCAGTGATTGGAGATACGACCGAGATGACCCGAGATACAACGGAGACTATCTGGAGCTGGAAGCAGAGCTGTTGAAATACGGGGTTCGTCTTTATGGCTTTACGCCGGAGCTGCCATCCTGTCACAGAGGTATGGAAATTGACTGCTGGTTAAAAGAACATAGCGAGGTCGGAGACTTCGTAATTCTGGACGACCGGACAGATATCGAGCCGAACAAAGATCACTGGGTTCAGACGGTAATGCGTCGGGGACTCGGTGTTGAGGAGGCCGAGAGTGCTATCCGTATCTTGAACGGCAAATGAAAGACGGATTTCATTCGGATAAGACCCGTCCACATGAAGTGGGCGGGCTTACCGAAGAACTGAGGTGATTTTACCCGTGCAGATTGATAGAGAAGCAATTTTGCAGGCCAAAGAAAAGCTCGGAGATCGTAACGCTCAGATTATCGTCGAAGAGCTGGGGATTACCGATTTCGATGAGAAAAACATGAAGTGTTGCTGCCCCTTCCATCAGGAGGATCACGCTTCCTTCATTTACAACAAGAAAGCATTCAACTTTCGTTGTTTCGGTAGTTGTGGCCGTAGCTACGACATTCTGGACGTTTTCATGTATAAAGGCGCGACTTATGCCGAAGCCTGTAAGAAACTTTTCGAGCTTGCCGAAATGCCCTACTCTTTCGGAGAGCTGGGCGTAAAAACCAAACGGCATTATAGATATCCCCACGAGGTTCCCTGCACTGATAAATCCAAAGTGTACGCATATTTTGAGCAGCGCAAGATCAGTCGTGAGACGCTGGATGCTCTTGATGTGCGGCAGGACTCCGAGGGAAACGCGGTATTCAATTACTACGACACGAACGATGTGTTGACGATGGTGAAATACAAACCGTCGCATAAAGTCCAGCATGGTCAAGCAAAGTGCTGGTGCCAGCAAAACTCTGATACGGCTCCGTTGTTGTTCAACATGAACCGCATCAACGTTAATTCTCCCCTTCTGATCTGTGAGGGCGAGCCGGATTGCCTTAGTGCGATTGAGGCAGGATTCAAAAATGCTGTTTCCGTTCCTCTGGGCAGTTCAAATCTCCACTGGATCGACGAAAATCTGGAATGGCTCGATCAGTTTGAGAGCATTATCATTTGCGCCGACAACGATGACGCCGGCGTGAAAATGCAGAAAGAGTGCGTTCCCCGGCTGGGTAGCTGGCGAACAAAGGTCGTAGACATCCCAGCAATCCCCATTGGAAATACCGAACGGGTAACAAAAGACCTGAATGAGATCCTTTACGTTTGTGGCAAAGACAAAGTGTTGGAGCTGATCTTGGACGCTAAGGACTCCCCTGTTCCTTCCGTAGCCGACCTTTCTGATGTCGAGCCGACCGAGTATGAGGATGTTGACGGTGTGACTACCGGGCTGAAGGCCATTGATGATGAGCTGATGCGGCTCTTTTTCGGAACGCTTACTATTGTGAGTGGTCAGCCCGGATCTGGTAAGAGTAGTCTTCTTACTCAGCTTGCGTGCAATTCTCTCGATAATGACATCGGTACGTGGCTTTTCAGCGGCGAACTTCCCAACGGTGTAGAAAAGTCCTGGTTCAACTACATTTTCGCCGGCCCCCGCAATATCACAGATGCTATCTCTCGTCGGGGCAATCCTTACAAGAAGATTTCCACGACGACGCTTGCCGAGATCAACAAGACCTATAAAGGGCGTTGGCATATCTATCGTGATGACTACGACAACACACTGGATAAGCTCATCGCCTCTATGACTGATACCGTTCGGAAGTATGGTGCCCGTTGCCTGATCCTCGACAATTTCATGTGTATTGACACTGAAACCAGCGAAGAGGAACTGCGCTCTCAGACAGATACGATTAAAAAGCTCATTGAGTTTGCTAAGAAGTATCAAGTGGCTGTAATCCTTGTTTGCCACCCTCGAAAGATGGACGCCGGAACCAATGTAGGCATCTATGATATCGCTGGTACCAGCAACATCGTGAACCTGGCACATCGGACTATTGGCCTGCGGCGAGTAACGGACGCAGAACGTGAGAATGCTGCGAAGTATTCTGAGAAGCGTCGCCAGTTGCTCAAGTACGATGTGATCGTAACTATCGTCAAAGACCGTATGTTTGGCCGGCAGAATATCGACGTTGGCCTCTATTACGATCCCGCTTCCCGCCGTTTCTTCAGCGATATGGACGAGTATGACCGTCGTTTTTCTTGGGATAAGAAGGAGTACAAAGAGCCTCTGCCTCTTCCTCCTCAGCTGCTTGCTGAAGAGCGTGCCTCCGAAGACGAAGCATTTGGAGCGGTGAACGACAGAGAGGGCTAACTATGGTGGATTTTGGAGTATGTGACTGTGGCGGTAGCCTTATCCCTGTTTGGTTCACAGAAGAAGAGACGAAGGTTGCCAACGGCATTATGTATAAGACAGGCCGAGTTCGTAGGGCGTGTTCTCACCTTGTATGTGAAGCCTGTCTGAAAAACTTTTGCGTTGACGATACCTTTGACGGGCCGTGGCACAATCGGAGGTGATTTTATTGAGCGGTAACTATACGGCATACCATGTCCATACTGAATTGTCGCTGTTAGACAGCGCGACGAAGTTTGAGGACTATATCGCTAAGGCTGTCGAGTTGGGGCAGACTGCCATTGCTTTTACGGAGCATGGTAACATCTATCAGTGGGTCGCCAAAAAGATGGCCTGTGATAAGGCCGGATTGAAATATCTGCATGGCTGTGAAGTCTATTTGACTGAAAAGCTATTGCTTACCGATCCACGCACCGGAGAGCAGAATAAGGTACGCGATAACTACCACACCATCCTGATTGCCAAGAACTACGCTGGTCTTCAGGAGATGAACGAGCTAATCAGCCGATCAAGCCAGGACGACCACTTTTACTACAAACCCCGTATCACGTTTGATGAGTTTCTTGGTATTTCCAGTAACGTCATTAAGATCAGTGCCTGCCTTGCTTCCCCGCTGAATCGCATGAGCATTACTCATCCTATGTATGAGCGGCTACTGAAGCACTTCGACTATCTGGAAATCCAAGCGCATGACCACCCGGAGCAGGTTGCCTACAATCGCCACTTGGCGGAAATGTCTCAGAAATACGGCATCCCGCTCATTGCAGGCACCGATACCCATAGCCTCAACAAATACAAGGCTGAGTGCCGAACGATCTTGCAGTTGAGTAAACACATCGAGTTCGCCAACGAAGATACGTTTGACCTTACCTATAAATCCTATGACGAGCTGGTAGCAATGTTCGCAACACAGGACGCCTTGCCGGAAGCGATGTATTCGGAGGCCATTGAGAACACCAACCGTATGGCCGACTCTGTAGAGCCGTTTGAGTTGGATATCTCTTTCAAGTACCCCATTCTCTATGGCGAACGTGATCGAGAGGTGCTTCATCAAGTTCTTGACGATAACCTGCAAGCAAAGATCAAAGAGGGCGCTATTATCCCAGAGCAGGTCGAGCCGTTCAAAGCGGCCATTGCTGAGGAATGCCGGGTTTTTGACAAAATTGAGATGTCCGGCTTCATGCTTTTCATGAGCGAATTGGTGACATGGTGTAAATCTCATGGTATCCCCATTGGTTTCAATCGTGCCGCTTCTGTAACGAAGATCGTAAGGAGATTGGCGATATTGATATCGACGTGTCACCCTCCCAGCGCGATCTGGTTTATGACTACATCATCAACCGTTTTGGTCAGGAAAAGACCGCATTTATTCTGGCAATCGGCACTATCAAATCCAAAGGCTGTATTGATGAGATCTGCCGTGCTTTGGCACTGCGTTGGAATCGTGAACACCAACGGGACGAGAAAGAGTTCCGTAGAGTGATGGCACAGCTCAAAGATGAGAACGTGAAGATCGTTTTTGGAGATGCGCG
>ENA-UONX01002847-UONX01002847.1-human-gut-metagenome-genome-assembly--contig:-P74old-NODE-2847-length-11494-cov-4.109800_pt1 | contig 11494 bp, 9 predicted proteins | sample MGYA00242466_ERZ724013 | MGnify/ENA metagenome assembly ERZ724013 | reverse complement strand
AATCTATCACGGCTTCATGCCGTTGCGGCGGTGGCGGTCTATACTTAGACGAACTGCAACGTCCCGCTTCGCGAAAGGTCGCACCCATGCAGACGATCTACCAGAAGATGGAAACCACCGAACTCGATGCCGCCATCGAGGCGCTCAAAGCCGAGGTCGCCGAGGTCAAGGCCAAGGGCCTGGCGCTCGACATGGCCCGCGGCAAGCCGTCGCCCTCCCAGGTGGACATCTCTCGACCCATGCTCGATATCCTCAATGCCGATGCCGATCTGCACGACGGCAACGTCGACTGCTCAAACTACGGTTGCTTTGAGGGCATTCCCTCTGCGCGCAAGCTGGCGGGGGAGTTCCTGGGTTGCTCTGCCGAGCAGACGCTCGTACTGGGTTCGTCGAGCCTTCTGATCGAGCACGATATCGCCGGCATGTTTTGGCGCTGCGGTTCGTGCGGCAGCGAGCCCTGGGAGGCTTACGAGGCCGCGCACGACGGCAAGAAAGTCAAGTTCCTGTGCCCTGTTCCCGGCTACGACCGTCACTTTGGCATCACCGCCGACCTGGGTATCGAGAATGTCCCCGTCGCGATGACCGACAACGGCCCCGACATGGACGAGGTCGAGCGTCTGGTTGCCGCCGACGACTCCATCAAGGGCATCTGGTGCGTGCCCAAGTATTCCAACCCCACGGGCATCACCTTTAGCGAGGACACCGTGCGTCGCCTGGTCGAGATGCCCACGGCCGCGCCCGATTTCCGCATCTTCTGGGACAACGCCTACTGCGTGCACGACCTGTACGACGAGACCGACGAGCTCGCAAACATCTTTGACCTCGCTCGCGCGGCGGGCACCGAGGACCGCGTGGTGGCCTTTGCCTCGACGTCCAAGATCACCTTCCCGGGCGCCGGCATCGGCTTTATCGGTGCGAGCCCCGCGGTTATCGCGGAGTTCTCCAAGCGCCTGAAGGCCGGCCTCATCAGCGCCGACAAGCTCAACCAGCTGCGTCACGTGCGTTTCCTTCCCACCATCGAGGCGGTCAAGGAGCACATGAAAAAGCATGCCGAGTTCCTGCGTCCGCGCTTTGAGGCCGTTGAGCGCAAGCTCACCGAGGGCCTGGGCGATACGGGCTGTGCCACCTGGACGCACCCCCGCGGCGGCTACTTTGTAAGCTTCGATGGTCCCGAGGGCTCGGCCCAGAAGGTCGCCGCGCTTTGCGCCGACCTGGGCGTCAAGCTCACGCCGGCTGGTGCCACCTGGCCTTATGGCAAGGACCCGCGCGACACCAACATCCGCATCGCGCCGAGCTATCCCACGGTCGAGGACCTGGAGGCCGCGCTCGATGTGCTGGTGCTGGCCGTTAAGCTTGTCGCTGCCGAGCTTGCGCGTGCCGAGCGCGCCTAACGCGTAGGGCCCCGCAAGTCCGCGCCTAGTACTATCCGCACTTTCGATACGTAAAGGAGCGTATACATGGATTTGGGTATTTCCACCAACCCCACGCCGGAGACCTACACCATTAAGGTAACCGGCGAGATCGATATCTCTAACGCCGATAGCCTGCGCAATGCCATCGACCTGGCGCTCGAGCAGCCCACTGAGGCCGTTGAGCTCGATTTTGCCCAGGTGAGCTACATCGACTCGACGGGCATTGGCGTGCTCGTGGGCGCCGCGCACCACGCGGTCGACCACGGCAAGCGCTTTAGCTGCACCAATGTGCAGCCCCCGGTGATGCGCGTGGTTCAGCTGTTGGGTGTCGACCAGGAGATTTCGATCACCGCTGCATAATCTTTGCCCCCAAAAGGGCATGCCGTTTGGCATATGTTTGTGATGCGCTCGGACGTTTTGGCGTCCGGGCGCTATACTTGACCGAATGAATAGACGAGTTCCGGCCGAATGGCGCGGTGCGGGCTCGACTCACATCGAGCCTTGGAGGTATGTGTGTTTGGTATTGGAGAGGGTGAGCTCGCGATCATCGTGGTCTTCGGCTTTTTGCTGTTTGGCCCGGATAAGCTCCCGCAGATGGGCCGTACGATCGGCCGTGCCATCCGTCAGTTCCGCGAGACGCAGGAAAAGATGACGGCCGTTGTTCAGTCCGAGATCATCGACCCGGTAAGCGAGGCCGCGTCGGCCCCGGTCAAGCCCAAGAAGGCTGCCGTCGATGATGATTCCGATGCGGACGAGGATGCCGCCGAGACGGCTGCGCCCGCAAAGAAGGAGACCTTTGCCGAGCGCCGTGCCCGCCTTGCCGCCGAGAAGGCCGCAAGCGAGGGTGCCACCGAGGGCGAAGGCGCTGCTGATGAGGCCGAGCCCGCCAAGGCCGAGCCTGCCGCTGCCACCGTCGATCCCGAACCTGCTGCAGAGCCGGAGCCCGAGCCCGAGCCGGCAGAGCCCACGACGGCCGATCTCTACGCCCGTCGTCCCCGCAAGCGCAAGGCCGTCGTCGACCAGCTCGCTCGCGAGCTCGAGGCCGAGGACGACGCTGCCGCCGCCGACGCCTCGAAGGGAGGCGATGAGTAATGCCTATCGGACCTGCGCGTATGCCGCTCTTCGATCACCTGGGAGAACTCCGTCGCCGCCTGACCATCGTGGTCGTGTCGGTGTTTGCCGCCGCTATCGTGCTGTATTTCGCCACGCCTGTTGTGCTCGACATCCTGGAAGATCCCATCCGCTCCTTTGTGCCGGACGGTAAGTTCTACATCACTACCACGCTCGGCGGCTTTGGCTTGCGCTTCTCGCTGGCCATCAAGATGGCCGTGGTCATGTGCACGCCCATGATCATCTGGCAGATTCTGGCGTTTTTCCTGCCGGCGCTTCGACCCAACGAGCGCAAGTGGGTCGTGCCCACGGTGCTCGCCTCGACGGTGCTGTTCTTCCTGGGTGCCATCTTCTGCTACTTCATCATCATTCCTGCGGGCTTTGAGTGGCTCATCGGCGAGACCTCGGCCGTCGCTACGGCACTGCCCGATCTGGAGAACTACGTCAACATGGAGCTGCTCTTTATGATCGGCTTTGGCGTGGCGTTTGAGCTGCCGCTCATCATCTTCTATCTGTCCGTCTTCCACATCGTGTCCTACGCTGCTTTCCGCGGTGCCTGGCGTTATGTATACGTTGGCCTGCTCGTGGGTTCGGCTGTGATCACGCCCGACGGCTCGCCCGTTACGCTGGGTCTCATGTATGGCGCCCTGCTCTCGCTCTACGAGATTTCGCTCGCCATCGCCCGTGTGGTCATTACCGCGCGCGAGGGCAAGGAGGGCCTGTTTGTGAGTCGTCTGGACCTGTTCTCGGACGATGAGGACGACGAGGAGTAAATCGGTATGCACGAGGTTGGCATTGTCAACGGCATACTCGATACAGTGATTCGCGCGGCGCGTGGGGCGGGGGCCTCGCGCGCCGTTTTGGTAACGCTGCGTATCGGGGATATGACCGAGGTCGTGCGCGAGGCGCTCGACTTTGCCTGGGAGACGTTTCGCGACGAGGACCCGCTCACGCGCGGCTGCGAGCTTGCCGTGGAGGAGGTCCATCCACAAAGCGAGTGTCTGGACTGCGGCGAGGTCTTCGAGCACGACCGCTTCCATTGCCGCTGTCCCCAGTGTGGCGGCGCCAACGTGCGTCTGCTGCACGGCCGCGAACTCGACATCGCAAGTATCGAGATCGAGACCCCCGACGATTAGCCCGCCAGCAACCTGGGGACGGGGTATAAATGGTAGAAGTAAGGAGCGCCGAGTATGGCCGAGAAAACGATTGATATCGCGTCGCCGATCCTGTCGCGCAACGAGCGCCTGGCAGATCAGCTGCGTCAGCGATTTAATGAGACAAACACCTACGTGATCAACGTCTTGTCGAGCCCCGGCTCGGGTAAGACAACAACGATTCTGGGCACCAACGAGCGCCTGCGCGACAAGGCCGGCTTGCGCTGCGCCGTCATCGAAGGCGATATCGCCTCGGACGTCGACGCCATCACCATGAAGGAAGCCGGCATGCCTGCCATCCAGATCAACACGGGCGGCCTGTGCCACCTCGAGGGCAACATGATCATGGAAGCCGTTGACGCGTTCGACCAGGCCGTTGGGCTCGATAACATCGACGTCATCTTTATCGAAAATGTGGGCAACCTGGTCTGCCCAGTCGACTTTGACCTGGGCGAGAACCTGTCCATCATGATCCTCTCGGTGCCCGAGGGCGACGACAAGCCCATCAAGTACCCGGGCATCTTCCAACACGCCGGCGCGCAGCTGCTCAACAAGGTTGACGTGGCCCCGGCTTTCGATTTTGACATGGATAGGTATACTAAGACACTCGATGACCTCAATCCGCAGGCGCCGCGGTTTGCCGTGAGCGCGCGCAAGGGCGAGGGCATGGATGCCTGGTGCGATTGGCTCATCGGGCAGATTGAGCAAGCAAGGGCGTAAGTCGGCCGCCATACGGGCGGGCGTAGCCGCAGAGATACGAGATAGGAGCCTCTTTTGAAGCTCATCATCGCCGAGAAAAACGACGCCGCGCGTCAGATCGCCGAGCGTCTGTCCACGGGCAAGCCCAAAAAGGACAAGGTGTACAACACCGCCATCTACCGTTTTGAGTGGAAGGGCGAGGAGTGCGTGACGATCGGCCTTGCCGGTCACATCCTTGCGCCCGATTTTTGCGACAGTGTGCTGTTCGATAAAAAGCTGGGCTGGTATTCGGTCACCGAGGACGGCGAGATGCTGCCGGCCGACATACCCGATGGCCTGGCGCGTCCGCCCTACGATACCAAGCGCAAGCCGTTTCTTGCCGATGGCATCTCCATCAAGGGCTGGAAGCTCGAGAGCCTGCCCTATCTCACCTGGGCGCCCGTCATTAAGTTGCCGGCCGAGAAAGAGCTCATTCGCTCGCTCAAGAACCTTGCCAAGAAGTCCGACAGCGTCATCATCGCCACGGACTTCGATCGCGAGGGCGAGCTGATCGGTTCGGACGCCCTCAACAAGGTGCGCGAGGTTGCGCCCGACCTGCCGGTCGCCCGCGCCCAGTATTCTTCGTTTACCAAGGCCGAGATCACGCAGGCCTTCGATAATCTCGTCTCGCTCGACCAGAACCTGGCCGACGCGGGCGAGAGCCGTCAGCACATCGACCTCATTTGGGGTGCGGTGCTCACGCGCTACCTGACGCTCGCCAAGTTTGGCGGCTTTGGCAACGTGCGCTCTGCCGGCCGCGTGCAGACGCCGACGCTTGCCCTGGTGGTCGAGCGCGAGCGCGAGCGCATGGCGTTTGTGCCCGAGGACTATTGGCAGATCCGCGGCATGGGCGCCGCACAGGGTGCTGCCGAGGACGACCGCTTTAAGATTGCGCACAAGACGGCACGCTTTACCGACAAGGATGCTGCCGAGACAGCGTACGGCCACGTTGACGGCGCTACGACGGCGACCGTTGCCGCGGTGACCAAGCGCTCGCGTAAGCAGCAGCCGCCCACGCCGTTTGCGACCACCTCGCTGCAGGCTGCCGCCGCGGCCGAGGGCATCTCGCCTGCGCGTACGATGCGCATCGCCGAGTCCCTCTACATGGCCGGTCTCATCAGCTATCCGCGTGTCGACAACACCGTGTACCCTGCGACGCTCGATCTGGGCGCCGTGGTGAGCGACCTGGCAAAGATCAATCCGGCGCTGGCGCCCGTATGCAAAAAGGTGCTCGCCGGTCCCATGAAGCCCACGCGCGGCAAGGTCGAGACCACCGACCACCCGCCTATCTATCCCACGGGCGAGGGCGATCCGTCCACGCTCGACGGCGGCCAGCGCAAGCTCTACGACCTCATCGCCCGCCGCTTCCTGGCGACGCTCATGGGTCCCGCGACCATCGAGAACACCAAGCTCGAGCTCGATGTGAACGGTGAGCCGTCCGTGGCTTCGGGCGATGTGCTCGTGACCCCGGGTTTCCGCGAGGCATACCCGTACGGCCTTAAGCGCGACGAGCAGATGCCGCCGCTGGAGCAGGGCGATATGGTCGACGTATTCGACATTAAGCTCGAGGCCAAACAGACCGAGCCGCCCGCGCGCTACAGCCAGGGCAAGCTCGTGCAGGAGATGGAAAAGCGCGGCCTGGGCACCAAGTCCACGCGTGCGAGCATCATCGAGCGCCTGTACGCCGTGCGCTACCTCAAAAACGATCCCGTGGAGCCGAGTCAGCTGGGTATCGCCATCATCGATGCACTGTCGCAGTTTGCCCCGCGCATCACGAGCCCCGATATGACCAGCGAGCTCGACGGCGACATGACTCGCGTGGAGCGCGGCGAGGACACCGAAGAGCATGTCGTGACGCACTCGCGCGCGCTGCTGGCCGGTGTGCTCGACGAGCTGCTCAAGCATAGGCAGGAGCTGGGAGACGCCATCAGCGACGCCGTCACGGCTGATGCGCGCGTGGGCGCCTGCCCCAAGTGCGGCAAGGACTTGGTTATGAAGACGAGCGCCAAGACCCGCGGCAGCTTTATCGGCTGCATGGGCTGGCCCGACTGCGATGTGACCTATCCGGTGCCGAGCGGCGTCAAGGTAAGCCCGCTCGAGGGCGAGGCCGCCGTGTGCCCCGAGTGCGGTGCGCCGCGCATTAAGTGCCAGCCGTTCCGCCAGAAGGCCTTCGAGATTTGCGTGAACCCCACATGCCCCACTAACTACGAGCCCGACCTTAAGGTGGGCGAGTGCAAGGTGTGCGCCGAGGCCGGACGTCATGGCGATCTGATTGCACACAAGAGCGAGAAGAGCGGCAAGCGCTTTATCCGCTGCACCAACTATGACGATTGCGGCGTGAGCTATCCGCTGCCGGCGCGCGGCAAACTCGAAGCGACGGGCGAGACCTGTCCCGAGTGCGGCGCTCCCATCGTGGTGGTCAACACGGCGCGCGGTCCGTGGCGTATCTGCGTCAACATGGACTGCCCGACCAAGGAGAAGAAGCCCGCCCGCGGCCGCAAGACTGCGACCAAGGCGAGCGCGGCAAAGAAGACCACGGCGGCAAAGAAGACTGCTGCCAAGAAGACGACCGCCAAAAAGACGACGGCCAAGAAGTCGACTGCCAAGAAAGCAGCCGCCGACAAGTAACGGCGCAGTCAAAACATTGCCCAAAAAAACGAGCGAGGACCCCACGATCCTCGCTCGTTTTTTATCCGGCATTTAGGGACGTTCCTTTTCTGCCGGCAGTTTAGGGACGTTCCTAACTGCCGGCTCGGGAACGACAAAGCGCTAGTTCACTTCGACGGGTTTGGCGCCGGGGTAGCGCTCCTCAAAGTCTAGGCGGTACTTATTGTCATTGGTGCCCGCCACGTTGTCGCGCGACAGCGGCGCCACGATCTCATTCTTGTGGTCCGCAGGCTTGGCGTATTTCAGGCTGATCTCCCAGGCATCACAGATTGCGTCAATGCGGTGATCCAGGTCGTCGTACAGGGCGATGATGTCCTTCCAGGAGCTGTAGTTCTTGGAGCTCGTCGGGACGTCTAGGTCCTCGACGATGTCGTAATACTGCTCGATGGTGTCCTCTGTGCGCTCGGCGACGTCGGCGAGATTTTGACGGGTGGTCCGATCCTCTTCCAGATAGCTGCCGTTGAAGTTCTGCGCGCAGCCACGGACGTAGTTGTCGAGGTCTTCGAGCAAGTCGTAGTATTCGCTCAGGCGACGGTAGAGGTTCTGCTCGGAGAGCGTTGCTTCGCCGCCATCCTCGTCGTCATCGTCATCATCGTCGTACAGGCTGTTGGGATCGCTGAGAGGCTTTAGGTCATCGTCGTCGACGTCATGGTGCAGCTTAGCTACCTCGGCAGTCGTCTGCGTGGCGGCGCTGTCGAAAGGCTTGATCACAAAGAAAACGACCAGGGCGATGATGATCGCCACCAGCACAACGATAACGGCGATAAGCGGCCCGGCGCCGCTCTTTTTGGGAGCGGGGGTCTGTGGCGAAGCGGGCGCGTATGCGGGAGCCGGCTGCTGTTGGGGCGAGCCGCTCGCGACGGGTATGCGCTGCGTGGTCTCGACGGCCGCGGGGCTTGCGGCGGGGTCGGGGCGATAGGCGAGGGGGTCGTCCGCCTTGGCTTGCGGCGTATCAAGGGGGCCGGTCTGCTCAAAAGCGGGCTGGCTATCGCTCGCGGTCGTTTGCTCAACGGGTGCACCGCACGAGGTGCAGAACTTGGCATTATCTGCAAGAAGCTTGCCGCACGAGGCGCAATACCGAGACATTGCCACTCCTTTCGCCACATTTCAATGCAATACGACGATTATACCCAGCGTCCAAAAGTCCCCATCATAAGTTGCGGTGAAATAGGGACTGTTTGGCGGTCCCAGCGCTACAATCCGCCCCTATTTCACCGCAACTTTGGAAAGACACCTTTAGCCATTGGGGGCGCGCCTGCCCCTGGGGTATCATGGCTTGGTTGATATATCTGCATTTACGCGCCTTATAGGAAGGGGCTGCGCTCATGGCTTTTGAGCCCGCTCAACATAGCTTTATCACGCTCGAGGGCGTCGACGGCGCCGGCAAGTCCACGCAGGCGCGCCTACTTGCCCGTGCGCTCGAGCTCGCTGGTTACCAGGTTGTGAGCCTGCGCGAGCCGGGCGGCACCGCCATCAGCGAAAAGATTCGCGCCCTGCTGCTCGACCCCGCCAATACAGCGATGGGCGACACCTGCGAGCTGCTGCTCTACGAGGCCGCGCGTGCCCAGCTGGTGCACGAAGTCATCGCGCCTGCCCTCGCTGCCGGCAAGGTGGTCCTGTGCGACCGTTTCTACGATTCCACGACCTGCTATCAGGCGTTTGCCGATGGCCTCGACCGTCAGATGGTGCGCGATGCCAACAACCTGGCTGTCGCCGGTACGCATCCGGCGCTCACGCTCGTCTATCACATCACGCCCGAGCAGGCGGCGCTGCGCATGGCCGCCCGTGGTGCGGCGGATCGCATGGAGGCCAAGGGCATGGCCTTCCAGGAGCGTGTCTACCAGGGATTTTGCGCAATTGCTGCCGAGGAGCCAGACCGCGTAAAGCTCATCGACGCCACTGCGTCGATCGCAGACGTCTTCGCGCAGACGGTCGAGCTGGTTCGCGCGTACGGTCTCGACATTCCCCAAGACGCCGTCGCCGCCGCGCTTGCCAAGGAGGCCGAGTAACATGGCCCCCGCTCAGGCAAGCCTGCTGGCCAAGCTCGACACCCAACAGCGCGTGCGCGACTTTTTGACCAACGCCATCGCAAGCGGCCGTGCATCGCACGCCTACCTGTTCTTGGGTGCGCCCGGTGCCGGTAAGCTCGACGCCGCATGGGCGCTCGCCCAGGCATTCCTGTGCGAGCAGGACGGCTGTGGTTCGTGCGACAGCTGCGTGCGCGTCGCCCGTCATACGCATCCCGACGTGCACTATTACACGCCCGAGAGCGCTACGGGCTACCTCATCGCGCAGACCCGCGAGCTGCTCGACGACGTGCCCCTGGCACCCATCCGCGCCAAGGCAAAGGTCTACATCATCGACCGTGCCGAGCAGCTGCGCGCCAACACCGCCAACGCGCTACTCAAAACGCTCGAGGAACCGCCCGAGGGTGTCATGTTCATCCTGTTGGGCACCTCGGCCGACGTGATGCTGCCCACCATCGTGAGCCGCTGCCAGTGCGTACCGTTTCGGCTGGTTTCGCCCACTGTGGCCGCGCAGGCCGTGAGCCGCGCCACCGGTCAGGATCCCGCGCGCTGCCGCATGGCCGTCGCTGTGGCGGGAAGCCCCACGCGTGGTATCGAGTTCCTCAAGAGCGCCGAGCGCCAGGACGCCCGTCGCCAGATGGTCCGCGCTATCGACTCGCTCATCGCCGCCGACGAGGCCGATGTGCTCAGCCGTGCCAAGTCGCTCATCGTCGCCGTCAAGGCGCCGCTCGCCGAGGTCAAGTCCACGCAGGAAAAGGTGCTCGAGCAAAATGCCGACTACCTGTCGCGTGGAGCATTGAAGCAGCTTGAGGACCGCAACAAGCGCGAACTCAACGCGCGCGAGCGTTCGGGTATCATGGAAGCGCTGGCGAGCGCGCGGACGCTCATGCGCGACGTGCTGCTGACGCTTCAGGATGAGGCGGCAGACGTTGTGAACGAGGACGTGCGCGACACGATCGGGCGGCTTGCCGCGGCGACGAATGTTGCGGGTGCCACCCAGGCGCTCGAGGCGGTTGCCACCGCTGAGCGCAACATCGCCAGAAACGTTACTCCCCAGCTGGCCATCGAGGTCATGCTGTTCGATATCAGGAAGGCACTGAAATGCCGTTAGTCGTACCCGTTAAGTTTACCTACGCCTCGCGCGACCTGTGGTTCGACCCACAGGATCTGGATATCCTCGAGGCCGATTATGCCATCTGCTCCACCGAGCGCGGAACCGAGATCGGCCTGGTCACGGCAGACCCCTTCGAGGTGCCGCAGGACGAGATCGGCCAGCCGCTCAAGCCCGTGCTGCGCGTGGCGAGCGACATCGACCTGCAGCTTGCCGACGACCTGGCCATTCAGGGCGACGAGGCCATGGTCGATTTCCGTCGTCTGGTCAAAGAGCTCGACCTCGAGATGAAGCCGGTCGGCGTCGAGTACCTGTTTGGCGGCGAGAAGGCCGTGTTCTACTTTGCCGCCGAGGAGCGTGTCGATTTTCGCCAGCTCGTCAAGGACTTGTCCTCGACGCTGCATATTCGCGTCGACATGCGCCAGATCGGTGTGCGCGACGAGACCCGTCTGGTGGGCGGCTATGCCCAATGCGGACAGGAGCTCTGCTGCACGCGCTTTGGCGGACAGTTTGAGCCCGTCTCGATTCGCATGGCAAAAGAGCAGGACCTGCCGCTCAACTCGTCCAAGATCAGTGGCGTTTGCGGCCGCCTGATGTGCTGCCTGCGCTATGAGTTCGAGGCGTACAAGGACTTTAAGAGCCGTGCGCCCAAAAAGAAGACGCTCATCGATACGCCGCTTGGCAAGGCGCGTATCCAGGAATATGAAACGCCGCGTGAGCAGCTGGTGCTGCGCCTGGAGAACGGCAAGGTCTTTAAGGTCAACCTGGCCGATATGACGTGCTCGGAGGGCTGCAAAAAGAAGGCCGCCGAACAGGGCTGCAACTGCCGCCCCGACTGTGTGACGCGCGATGTGCTCGAGCGCATCGAGTCGCCCGAGATGCGCCTGGCGCTCATGGAACTCGATCGCGAGAACGGCGTTGACGTGGGCGATGGCCTGTCGAGTGCCGATCGTCTGGCCGGCACATCGATGCCCAAGCGCCGTCGTCGCGATGCCGAATCCGATGCTCGCACCGCTCAGGGCCAGGGCGAGGGCCGTGGCCGTGGAAAGGGCCGCGGCAAGGCCGAGGCACCCGAGGCCGAGGAGGCAGCTGGTGGCCGTCGCCGCCGCAAGCGCGCGGCGTCCGTCGACAATGGCGAGGCCGCGGGTAAGAACGCTTCCCGCGAGCGCGAGGCTCAGCAGCCCCAGCAGCAAAACCGCGGCGGTGGCATGAACCCCACGCGTCGTCGCCGCCGTCACCTGTCGAGCGAGGAGCGCGAGGACGCCTTCCGCGCCG
>ENA-UONX01002842-UONX01002842.1-human-gut-metagenome-genome-assembly--contig:-P74old-NODE-2842-length-11508-cov-5.463721_pt1 | contig 11508 bp, 8 predicted proteins | sample MGYA00242466_ERZ724013 | MGnify/ENA metagenome assembly ERZ724013 | reverse complement strand
GAACCACCGACAGAGCGTAATGATCCACCACCAATCTACGAACCACGGTCAGAGCGTAATGATACACCACCAATCTACGAACCGCAGCCGGAGCGTAATGATACACCGCCAGTCTACGAACCGCAGCCAGAAAACAATGAAATGCCAATATCAGAACTGGCTGCATCGGAAGCAGCAGAGAGCCGCACAAAACCATCCACTGCAAAATCGAAAAAGCAGAAGAAGGAAAAGCGGAAAAAAGAAAAGCTGCCGAAGCCAAAGAAAACCAAAAAGAGTGCAGCTGCTCCGGCTGTACAACTGCAGCCAGAGATACCGCCGGAAGAACCGGCACAGGATATTTGGGAGGAAGAGCCGGTTCCAGTTGCAGCTGTTGTTTCGGAAGAATCGGATACAGCATCTTTTTCTACAGAAACGGAGAATCTTTCTTATACGGCAAGATTTCGGAAGGTTGTGGCACAGAAAAGTACTTATACTGATCCAGAGCGGAAAACTACTGCGAAAAAGCCAAAACGGGAAAAAATGCCAAAGGTTAAAGTACAAAAGCCAGTTCCGCCGGCACCAAAGCCCATCCCCAATCAGGAAGCGGAAATCCGAATCAATATCAATCTATTGCGGAATGCGGTTTTCTTCCGTACTGTTTCCCTGATTATTTTAACCGTAATTGAAATGTTTCTGGCAATTGGTGAGTCCGGACATACATTGCTTTATCCCGCTTTGACACGTCTGATGACTGTCCAGGGATATTGCGTGATTCATCTGGTGCTGGGACTGCTGATCTTATTTATCACTTTCCCGACGGTTGTAAATGGCTTGAAAAATCTACTGCATCGGGAGGCAGACAGCGACAGTGTTGCGGCTTTGCCGTTGATTCCCTGCCTGCTGACGGTGATTTCTGTTATTTTCGTGCCGGAACCGATGGAACGCAATCTGGTACATATCTTTTTGCCGGTTTCCAGTTTGATTTTATTGGTCAATTCTATCAGTAAGCTGTTTATTATCCGGCGTGCCACCCGTAATTTTTCGCTTTTGACAAAGGACTTTGAAAAATATGTTTTAACTTGTGTGCAGAATGAGACTGCAGCGGAAACACTGACCCGTGGAGCAGTAAGAGACTATCCGATTCTGGCAACGGTGCGAAAGACCAGCCAGATGTCTGACTTTTTGCGGCATACCTATGCATCCGATCTGGCAGATCGTTTCAGTCAAAAGCTTGTCCCCATTGTTGGTGGAATTTCACTTTTGTTGGCAGCTGCTATCACAGGCATTCGGATTGGTGTGCTGGAATCTCCGGAACAGAATATTCCATTTTTCTTCTCTGTACTGACGATGCTGCTGACAGCCGGATGTACAGCCGGCATTCCGTTGACGGTCAATATGCCATTGGACAGTGCTTCTAAACGGCTTTGCCCACATTCCTGTACTTTACTTGGCTATCAGAGTGTGGACGACTTTTTTGATGTCAATGCTGTGATGCTTTCTGCTTCGGCACTGTTTCCGAAGGGATCTGTCAAGATCAGTGGGATTAAAAACTTTGGCGGTTTTCAGGTAGAGGAAGCACTGCTGGATGCTGCCAGCCTGGTATATGCGGCAGACAGCATTCTGCAAAACGCTTTTGCAGAACTGGTCGAGGAGAAGAATGGCATGCTGTATCAGGTGGAGGACTGTAACTATGAGGATTCCTTTGGGCTATGCGGCTGGATTCGTCATCGCCGTGTTCTACTTGGAAACCGGGAGATGATGACCACCCATAACATTGAAGGTCTGCCGACAAAAATACGGGAATTGGAATTGACAGACGGCAATCAGGATGTGCTGTATCTTTCCGTAAGCGGTGTACTGGCTGCCATGTTTGTGGTGGACATTACTGCTGACCCAATGGTAAAACGGCAGATGTGTCGCTTGAAGGAAGAGCAAATCAATGTGATTCTCAAGAGTGTGGACAGCAGTGTTACCCTTCGTCGTCTGGCAACGCTGTTTGCTGTGCCGGATAGTATGCTGAAGATTCTACCAGCTGCGGATGATGATTTATTTGCACAGGAAACAGCACCATTGCAGGATGTCAGTGCAGCTACGATTCACAATGGATCTTTCTTTGGTACGGCTCGGCTGTTGCTGGAAGCAAAGAGAATAAAACGGGCGGCAACAGCAGGATTGCTGCTGCAAGTCATTTCTGTCATCCTTGGTCTGTCCATTTGCAGTGGTTATATCTTGGTGAACGGCTATGACAATATTACTTCACAGACATTGTTATTTTATCAGTTGATTATGACGGGCTTGACGGTATTTGCAACACGTTTGAAATAAGGAGGCGATAGGTTATGGATTTGCGAAAGCAACGAAATACCGATGCAGAGGAAACCGCATTTGTCCCTGTGTCAGAGATTGCATCCAAACGGTCTACGGATCAGTTTGATACGCAGAAATTAGATGGAGATGCCGTTCGATCACAGGCGGCAACTTATCATGACCGAAATCCTTACCGCCGCAGTAAACCGCAGCTGCATGGGACGCCAATGCCGCCGGAGCAGGAAACGGTATCTTATCCTGGGGACGTTTCCGAATATCATAATGGCTATGGGAATGCTCCGCAGCCACCATACAACAACGGCTATGGAAATCCTCCACAGTCGCCGTACAATAATGGGTATGGGAATGCTTCGCAGTCGCCGTACAATAATGGGTATGGGAATCCTCCGCAGTCACCGTACAACAACGGCTATGGAAATCCTCCGCAGTCATCGTACAACAATGGTTATGGGAATGCTCCGCAGTCACCGTATAACAATGGATATGGAAACCCTCCACAGCCAACTGCATATGGTCGATCCGCAACAGCAGCACCGCCAAGACCGCAATCATCCCCCCAAACGCATCCACCAAGGCAATCGTCAACGCCGAAAGAACCAATAAAATCTTCTGTACCAAGCAGCCGTCCTGTACGGCAGCCTGCTTCGGCAGAGCCAAAAAGACGGCGGACTGTTTCCAATGGCAAAAAGCGTGCCGGTGGCGGTACATTGGGAAAAATTGTACGATTTGTACTGTGGGCAGTTATTATTGTATTTGTGTTGTATTCTGTATTGGCATTGGTGGGTATTCTGCGAATGCAGAAGGAAACAGCAGAAAACCGTGCCAATATTTCCGATGTGATGGAAGCCTCCTATGTCAGTAATGTCTTATTGATTGGGACAGATTCCCGTGACTTGTCATCCGACCGTGGTCGTTCGGATTCCATGATTCTGCTGTCCATTAACAGCAAAACCAATGAAATTGTAATGACTTCGTTTTTACGAGATGCTTATGTTTATATTGGTGACACATATGGTTCCGGTAAATTGAATGCCGCTTATTCTTATGGCGGTGCTGCATTGCTGATGGATACAATTGAAGCAAATTATCATGTACGAATTGATGATTATGTGTTGATTTCTTTTGCAGCCTGTGCCAATGTGATTGACGCAGTCGGCGGTGTGGAACTGGAACTTTCCGACAGCGAAGCGGATGCTGTCAACGAAATCCTGATCAGTGAAGTCAATGAATTGATGGGAGACGGTCGGGAAGATGACCTGTTAGACGGCGGCGGTACGCTGAAGTTAGACGGAAAGCAGGCACTTTCCTACAGCCGCATTCGGTATGTCGGCAATGCCGATTTTGAGCGGACAAGCCGCCAGCGAACGGTGATGACACAGGTGCTGAAAAAGGCGGCAAAAAATCCAGCAGCACTGGCAAACATTTTTATCACAGCACTGCCGGAGCTGTCTACCAATCTTTCTGTTGGAAAAGCGTATAGCTATGCCTTGCGGGCACCGTTTTTGTTGATGCACTATGATTTTGTGCAGCAGCAGATTCCCGCAGATGGGACATTTTATGGGGATACGATCAATGGAGAGGCTGTTTTGGTTACAACAGATTCTGAAGAAAATCAAAACAAGTTGGAAGAAACAATTTTTCGGAAGTCATAAAAACAATACATGGTAACAGTGTGATACCATGTATCCTATTTCTGATATGCTTTTTATAGAATGTTTCAGCAGCGGTCACGACAGCCGCTGTTTTTTTCTGCCCTGTTGTATAAATTCCTATGATTTTACCCATCCTGTTGGATGAGGTGATCAAGATGAAAAAATGGGAAGCAGCACTTTTGATTGGCGTATTTTGCACATTACTTTTCACAAGCTTTTTTCAAACAGCGGAAACGGTAACGGGATTGCAGCAGCATGTTCTGCGGATGCATATTCTGGCGAACTCTGATAGGGAAGCAGATCAGCAGTTGAAATATCAGGTGCGGGATGCCTTGCTGGCAGAATCGGAATCCCTATTTGGTACCGATGTGCCGGAGAGCCGGGAACAGCTGGAGACTGTTGCAGCAGCCCATCTTCCAGAAATGGAGGCAATTGCACAGCGTGTGGTACGGGAAAACGGCTACACCTATCCGGTGCAGGCGGAACTGGTTACCATGGACTTCACAGAACGTACCTACGAGGACTTGACGATGCCGGCTGGTACATACGAAGCCATTCGCATTACCATTGGAGCGGCAGCGGGCAGGAATTGGTGGTGTGTGATGTATCCGCCGCTCTGTATTCCGGTGGCAGAGGAGGTTGCTGTAGAAGAAGCACAGGCAGAAGCCTATTTTACAAAGGAAGAACAGGATGTATTATATCATCCGGAACGTTATCGGGTAAAACTGAAACTAGTGGAGTGGGTAAAACATTGGATGAAGGAATGACAGAAACATGTGTCTGATGGACAGGTCTTGTCTGTTGCACAGCGAGGGGTGTTTGCCAGCGATAGAATGTATTTTCATCAGGCTTACTCAAAATGTGAATTTTCTGTAAAAAACAAATTGCTTCCTTGACAAGCGGCAGAGAATGTGGTATAATGCTCAAAGAAAACAAAGCAGAGCATCATCGTTCTCACCGTTTGGCTGTTGTCGAAACGGTTAATATCAGTTTCCTTGTGAATGTGTGCCGAAAGCATGCAGCAAAGAAATGGTGGAGCGGGATCAGATGATGCGTACTTTTTGAAAAGTACGCATTTATTTTTTTGTTTGAAAATAATATGTTTGGAGGTGCTGGCTATCAGCAAACAAGAGCTGCAGATCAATGAGGAAATCCGGGATAGAGAAATCCTGGTCATTGATCAGAATGGGACAAAGCTTGGAACAATGTCTGCAAGAGACGCACAGAAGCTTGCGTATGAACAGGATCTCGATTTAGTGAAGATCGCACCGCAGGCAACCCCGCCGGTCTGCCGCATTATGGATTACGGAAAGTACTGTTTTGAACAGCAGAAGCGGGAAAAGGAAGCAAGAAAAAATCAAAAGGTGGTTTCTATTAAGGAAATCCGGATGTTTTCTGCAATTGATACCCATGACTTTGAAACAAAAGTGAATCAGGCCAAGAAGTTTCTGGAAGGCGGCGATAAGCTGAAGGTTTCCGTTCGGTTCCGTAAGCGTGCAATTGCCCATCCGCAGCTCGGAGAAGAACTGCTCAACCGCTTCAAAGAGGCATGTGCAGCAGTTGGTACCGTTGAAAAGCCTGCAAAAATGGAAGGCCGCAGTATGGTCATGTTCATTTCACCGAAGGCATCCAAGTAAGAGGAGGAACTCGCAATGGCAAAGATTAAGACAAAAACACATTCCGGTGCAAAGAAGCGGTTTAAGATTACTGCAAACGGAAAGGTAAAGTATCAGAAGACCAACAAGAGACACAGACTGACCCAGAAGGACACCAAGCGGAAGAGAATCGCCCGTACGGTCGGCATCGCTGATGCAACCAATGCACCGGCAGTGAAAAAGCTTCTGCCGTATCTCTAAGATACAATCCGCAGAATGGGACGGAACAAACTGGAAGCTTAGAAAACACATAGATATCGGAGGTAGAAGCAAATGGCACGTGTAAAAGGTGCGATGATGACACGCAAGAGAAGAAATAAGACCCTGAAGCTCGCAAAGGGTTACTTTGGTGCAAAGAGCAAGCACTTCAAGATGGCAAAACAGGCTGTTATGAAGTCTGGCAACTATGCATATGTCGGCAGAAAGCAGAAGAAGAGAGAGTTCCGGCAGCTCTGGATCACCAGAATTTCTGCTGCATGCAAGCTGAACGGCATGAACTATTCTACATTTATGAACGGCTGCAAGAAGGCTGGCATTACCCTGAATCGGAAGATGCTGTCTGAGATTGCGATCACCGATGCAGCTGGTTTCGCTGCTATTGTAGAAAAGGCAAAGGCTGCACTTTAATTGCAAGCTGCGAACACGCTCCGGTTTTTGGAAAAACGGGGCGTGTTTTGTTATATATAGTGAAATTTCTGCCGAACCATAGGGCTTCGGGCAGATTTTAAGCCATTGGACAGGAGGTACACAGGATGGCGTTCCGTATGACTGCAATTACCGCAAAAGATAACCCTGCCATTCGGCTTTACCGAAAGCTGACACATTCCCGAAAGGCCAGAGCACAAACCCGGCAGTTTGTGTTAGAGGGCTACCGATTGGTTTCAGATGCGGTACATTTCTCCAGAAAACTGACCCATCTCTTTGTCACAGAAGAAGCGTGGGAGCGGTATCAGGAAGGCTTTGGCTGCCTGGCAGCTGATTTGAGAGAAACAAAGCTGCTGCTTATTTCAAATGAGCTTGCTATGGAGCTGGCAGAAACAGAACATCCGCAAGGGGTCTTTGCAATCTGTGAAATGCCTGTTGGTGCGTTTCCAGTGATTCCGAATGCCACCTACCTGGTTCTGTACCAGATACAGGATCCTGGCAATATGGGGATGCTTTTACGAACGGCAGCCGCAATGGGAATTTATGGTGTGATCTGCTGTCAATCGTGTGACTTATACAGTCCAAAGGTGGTGCGTGCAACGATGGGGGCTCTGTTTCACGTCAATGTGATGCAGATACACCATGCAGAAGCGGTTTTGGAAGCGTTGCATGCCGCAAAAATTTTATCTTGTGCTTCTGTCGTGCAGCAGGATGCAGAGCCAGTTGGTGTTTGTGAACTGGGAGATGGCTGTGCCGTTTGGATTGGCAACGAGGGAAATGGTCTGCCGAAAGCAATTGTACAGCAGTGTGACCGGAGAATTACCATTCCCATGAAGGGATATATGGAATCGCTCAATGCTGCCATGGCGGCAGGCATTATGATGTGGGAAATGACCAAGCCAAGATGAGGTGACAAGTGTGGAAACCATGTATTATTGGATTTGGCTGCTGTTTGTGTTTGGTGCTGGGAACCGAAAAATTTGGAAGGTTTTAGAGCAATATGAAACACCGCAAACTGCTTATACAGCATTGCAAACAGAAAATCTGCCCTTTTTGAAGGAACGGGAAATCCGCAGTATCAAAGCAGTCACAATGGATCAGGTGGAGAAAATCATACAAAATTGTAAAGAAAAGCAGATTGCGGTGGTTTGCTTTGATGATGAAAACTATCCAGAACCGCTCCGGCAGATTTATAATCCGCCGACTGTTCTGTTTTATCAGGGGCAGCTTTCCTTGCTGGCAGATTATCCGGCTTTAACAGTGGTTGGTACACGAAAACCCAGTCAATACAGCATACAGACGGCAGATTTGTTATGTCGCTGTCTCGCAAAAAGCGGAATGCTGCTGGTCAGTGGGTTTGCAGTGGGCGTGGATTCTGTAGCACATCGGGCAGCCTTACTTTCTGGTGGAAAAACCGTTGCTGTGAATGTTTGCGTACTTGATGGGGTCGCCAGCACTGACCATCATGCCGTTGCTGTCATGGGTTGCGGTCTGGACGTGCCCTACCCAAAGGTGAATGCTTCTGCAAAGAAATACATTATTCGGAATGGTCTACTGTTGACAGAATTTTTACCGGGAACAGAACCAGCAAGACAGAATTTTCCGATGCGAAATCGTGTGCTGGCAGGTGTCAGCAGCGGTACACTGGTTATCCAAGCTCCAGTTGGCAGTGGTGCATTGATTACCGCAGAACAGGCAATGGAGCAGGGGAAACCTGTTTTTTGTCTACCGCCTGCGGACATATTTGACAACCAGTATGCAGGTGTGGTAAAATACCTGCGTGAGGGTGCGATTCCGGTTTTTGCACCGGAGGACATTCTCAGAGAATACCATGACAGCTTTGAACAACGGTTGACAGAAGTTTCTATAGATGCGATTTTAGAACAGCAGCCAGCCTTCCCATCCGCACAGACTGCAAAACAATCTGCTGTATCGTCGCAAAAACCGCCAAGCCAAGCCACTGAGAAGGCAAAATCAAAGGTGCGTTCCACAGAAGAAGTCACAGTAGAACCAGTTAGACAGACTGTAGATGCTTCTGTGCTGGAAACATTAGAGGGCGTAACAAGAAAGATTATGGCGTTGCTGTTGGAGCAGTCGCCAATCCAGATTGACCAGATTGTACAGACGGTGCAGGCGGATGCCGAAGAGGTGGCAGCCTGCCTGACAGAACTGGCGATCGAACAGTTGGTTCAAAGACTGCCAGGACAATACTATAGTGTATTGTAATATTATGGTGAGGTTTGAAATACTGGTTCAATTATCAGAGAACATTCAGATGAATTAGGAGATTGATGAAACGCTGCATCATTTGCAGTATCCGAACGCATACAATTCGGAAGTGTCGGTAAGTGCTGGCAGGAAAAACAGGAGAAAAAGAATATGTCAAATTTGGTGATTGTAGAATCGCCGGCAAAGGCGAAAACCATTCAAAAATATTTGGGAAAAGACTTTGATGTCATTGCTTCTATGGGGCATGTACGGGATTTGCCGAAGTCAAAGTTTGGTGTGGACATTGAACACAACTTTACACCGCAGTATGTGGATATGAAGGGGAAGGAAGATGTTATCAAGCAGCTAAAATCTCACGCTGCAAAGTGTGATAAAATTTACCTTGCCACCGACCCGGATCGGGAAGGGGAGGCAATTTCCTGGCATATTGCACAGATGCTGCATCTGGATATGCAAGAAAATAACCGTGTGGCATTCAATGAAATTACGAAAAGCGGGGTACAGGCTGGTATGGCAAATCCACACCAGATTGACATCAATCTGGTGAATGCCCAGCAGGCAAGAAGAGTACTGGATCGAATCGTTGGCTATCAGCTCAGCCCGTTTTTGTGGCGGAAGGTACGGCGTGGTTTGTCCGCCGGAAGAGTGCAATCCGTTGCGGTTCGGCTGGTTGTGGATCGGGAAAATGAGATTCGTGCATTTGAGCCACAAGAATACTGGACGATTGATGCCAAGCTTTCTGCACCGTCTTCCCGTAAAATCTTTTCCGCAAAGTTAACCGCAGTAGACGGAAAAAAAGTCGATAAGACGGAGATTTCCAGTAAGGAGCAGGCAGATGCCCTTGTGGCACGGTTGCAGGAAGCCCCGTTTGTTGTGAAAACAGTGAAAAAGCGGGTAACTAAAAAACATCCTTCTGCTCCGTTTATCACATCAACCTTGCAGCAGGAAGCGTCCTATCGTCTGAGCTTTCAGTCCAAGCGTACCATGAAAGTTGCACAGGAGTTATATGAGGGCGTAGAAATTCAGGGGATGGGAGCCGTCGGTTTGATCACCTATATGCGTACCGACAGCCTGCGAATTTCCAATGAGGCAAAGAAAGCCGCGGCAGATTACATTCTCTCTGCTTATGGCAGTGATTATTTGCCGCCGTCTCCCCGTGTCTATAAAACAAAGAAAAACGCACAGGATGCCCATGAGGCAATTCGTCCGTCTATGCCGTCTCTTACACCAGAGCAGGTGAAGAACAGCTTGACCAGTGACCAATATAAATTATATCGTTTGATTTGGGAACGCTTTATTGCCAGTCAGATGGCGGATGCCCTGTTAGATACCGTTTCCGTGGATATTGATGCAGATAACTGCCTGTTTAAGGCAAGCGGTTCCACGATAAAGTTTGACGGTTTTACCGTTCTGTATGAGGAGACCAGGGACAGCAAGGGCGATAAGGACAAGTCCGAAAATAAGAACCTGCCGGAATTACAGGAAGGTGACCCACTGAAGCTGCGTGCATTGGAGGGCAATCAGCATTTCACGCAGCCGCCCACCCGATATTCCGAAGCGTCTTTGATTAAGGCGATGGAAGAGTATGGAATCGGAAGACCGAGTACCTATGCACCGACCATTACCACGATTACCGCCCGAAATTATGTAGAACGGGAAGGCAAACAACTGAAACCTACGGTATTGGGAGAAGTGGTCACTGAACTGATGAAAGAGCACTTTCAGAATATTGTAGACGTCAAGTTTACAGCAAAGATGGAAAATGATCTGGATGATGTCGAACGAGGTGAACAGGACTGGGTGCAGGCATTGGATCATTTCTATGGGGATTTCTCTCAAACCCTGAAAACCGCTGAGGAAAAAATGGAAGGCAAGCGAGTGAAGGTGCCGGACGAAGAGACCGATGAGATCTGTGAGGTCTGTGGGAAGAAGATGGTGATCAAGATCGGACGGTTCGGACGGTTTCTGGCTTGTTCCGGTTTCCCGGATTGTAAAAATACCAAAAAAATTGTACAGGAAATGCCTGGCAGCTGTCCACTCTGTGGGGGAAAAATGGTGCTGAAAAAATCCAAGCGGGGCAGAAGCTTTTATGGATGTGGCAACTTTCCGGACTGCAATTTTATGACATGGAACATACCGGTTGCGGAAACCTGTCCGCAATGCGGCTCTACACTCTTTCAAAAGGGTGGAAAATCTGGTAAGTTGATTTGTGAGAAACCGGATTGCGGCTTTGAAAAAAATTTAACGGGTGGAGGACAGGCATGACAGAACAATGCAAACAAGTGACCATTATCGGCGGCGGTCTGGCAGGCTGTGAGGCAGCCTGGCAGCTGGCACAAAACGGTATTCCGGTGACACTTTACGAGCAGAAGCCCGTGCATTACAGTCCCGCACATCATCGGAACGGACTGGCAGAATTGGTCTGCTCCAATTCTTTGAAAGCGGATCGTCTGGCATCGGCTGCTGGTCTGCTGAAAGCAGAGATGGAACGGTTGGGTTCTCTGCTGATCCCCTGTGCAAGGGCAACTGCGGTTGCAGCTGGGGGGGCACTGGCAGTGGATCGGGATGCCTTTTCCGATCTGGTGACAGAACGCATTCGTTCCCATCCACTGATTCAGCTGAAAACGGAAACAATTCTGCATATACCAGACGGCAAAGTGATTGTTGCCACTGGACCATTGACAGATGGCACACTTGCAGAGGAGATTGAACAGCTCTGTGGTACACGTTTGCGGTTTTTCGATGCAGCTGCACCGATTGTCAAATATGAAAGCCTGAATACCGAAAAGGTCTTTTTTGCCGCACGGTACGGCAGAGGTACGGCGGATTATATCAATTGCCCGATGAATCAAGCGGAATATGAGGCATTCTATGAAGCCTTGATTTCGGCAGAACGGGCAGAGCTGCATGACTGTGACAAGCAGTTTTTCCGGGTCTACGAGGGTTGCATGCCCATTGAAATTTTAGCTTCCCGTGGAAAAGATACGATGCGGTTCGGTCCCCTGAAACCAGTGGGATTG
>ENA-UONX01002823-UONX01002823.1-human-gut-metagenome-genome-assembly--contig:-P74old-NODE-2823-length-11559-cov-3.968620_pt1 | contig 11559 bp, 9 predicted proteins | sample MGYA00242466_ERZ724013 | MGnify/ENA metagenome assembly ERZ724013 | reverse complement strand
TCACGTTGCCGTCCGGCTGAACCATGATGTTCTGCGGTTTGATGTCGCGGTGGATGATATCCAGCCCGTGCGCGACGGAAAGCGCCTGGCACACCTGCGAGCCGATCTCGGCCACCTTGCGCTGGTTGATGGCGCCGCGCTCGAGGATGGCTGTCTTCAGGTCGGAGCCGCGTACGAATTCCATCACGATGTAGTACGTGCCGTCGTCTTGGCCCCAGTCGTACACGTTTACGATGTAGGGGCTCTGCAAGTTCGCCGCCGCTGCCGCCTCTTGCTTGAAGCGCTGCGTGAAGCTGGGATCGGCAGCGTACTGCGGAAGCATCACCTTTACGGCAACCAGGCGTCCCAGAACGTTGTCTTGCGCCCGATACACCTCGGCCATGCCGCCGATGCCGATGCGCTCCGTTATCTCGTAGCGGTTGTTGAACACCCTGCCTATCATGCTTCCGGTCACGTTTTAGCTCCTTTTGGGTACATGCTGGGCTCTCTGTGCGTTGCGGTGTGATACACGAGTCTTCAGCATACCGTATTTACAAAAGCCCCTGCACTTCTAAGGCTGTTTTCAACACATTCTGCGCTTTTTGCGCCGCTGCGCCCGAGCCGCCGTTCTCGATGATGAGCGCCACCACGACGCGGCTGTTTTCGGAGGGCGCCATGCCCACAAACCAGCTGTTGTCTTTGCCGTTTGCGTTCTCCGCCGTACCCGTTTTGCCAGCTACGGTCACACCGGAGACAGCGGCTGCAGTGCCCGTGCCATTCTCCACGACGCCTTCGAGCACGGTGCGCACGCGCTCGGCCGTGGTCTTGCTCACGGCCTGCATCAGCTTGGAAGGCTGAGCGGTGAAGCTGCGCTCGCCGTTTGCGTTGTATACGCCGTCCACCAGGTAAGGCTGCATGATGGCGCCGTCGTTGGCGATTGCCGACCCAACGAGCGCCATCTCCAGTACGGTCGCGTTCGGTCCCTTCTGGCCGACGGGTTCGCCGGCGGCAGCCCACGCCGTGGTCCACGTCGACATGGCGTCGGGGTCGGGCATGAGAGAGGTGTAGAGCGGAAGCGGGAAGTCGACGTCTTTATCGAAGCCGAACGTCTCGGCGCCCTTCACGAGCGCTTCTGGCCCCATTTCTACGCCAAGCTGGCCGAACACCGTGTTCGACGACACTTCCGTGGCCCGTGCGAGTGTGATATCGCCGTAGTCCACGTCGCCGTAATTCGACACGGAGGCTCCGCCTATGTCCATGGAACCAGGGGAGGAGAACACGGTGTCCTCGCTGGCCGTGCCGTTCTCAAGCGCGGTGGCGAGCGAGACGATCTTGAACGTGGAACCGGGCGCGTACAGCGCGGAAGTTGCGCGGTTCACGAGCGCCCCATCAGCGCCGCTGGAGTCGGTGCCTGCCTGCTCAAGCAGGCTCTCGATGTCTGCCGCGTCGTAGGTGGGCGCAGACGCCATGCCCAAGATGGCGCCCGTCTCAGGATCCATGACTACGCACGCCCCCTTCTGGCCTGCGATGGCGTCCTGCGCCGCTCGTTGGATCGTGGAGTTGAGCGTAAGGGCGACGTCGTTTCCGGTCGTGCCCGTGCCGGCGAGCGAGTCCAGCACGTCGGTCCACGACGCGAAGTTCTCCTGGCCCTTGAGGGTGTCGTTGTACGCCTGCTCGATGCCCGAAGTGCCGAAGCGCGAGGATGCGTAGCCCACCACGTGGCTGGCAAGGTCGCCTGCGGGATACACGCGCTTGTAAGTTCCGTCCTCCTCCTGAACGCTTTGGGCGAGGACGGTGCCGTCGTAGGTGGAGATGGTGCCGCGCTCTGAGCGCGATTCCTTGGCGATGGTGTGGTTATTGCCCGCCATGTTCTGGTAGTAGTCGGCCTGCACTACCATGATGAGCGTGAGGTTGGCCACGAGCGCTGCGAACAGCACAGAGCAGAACAGCATGCTGTGCGTCAGGCGCTTGCCGAGCGACACGCGCCCGAGCACGCTGTTTGCATGGAGCGACCCGGTAGCGCTCGACATTTCCGTATCGACGCCTGTGCCCTCGTCGCCGCAGCGCAGCAAAAGGCCCACGGCGATGAAGCTCGCCAGCAGCGATGAGCCGCCTTGGCTGATGAAGGGCAGCGTGAGGCCCGTCAGCGGGATGAGTCGCGTCACGCCGCCCACGATGATGAACGCCTGCAGCACGATCAGCGCGGTCAGGCCTACGGCGACGAACGAGCTGACATCGCTTTTCGCGCGCGCCGCCGTCACGAAGCCGCGCACGGCGAGGCACAGGAACAGCAACAGCACGCCTGCCGCGCCCAACAGCCCGATTTCCTCGGCGATGGCCGCGAAAATGAAGTCGCTTTCCACGACCGGGATCTGTTCTGCCAGCCCGCGTCCGAGCCCGGTGCCAAACAGGTCTCCGTCGGCCATGGAGTAGATGGCCTGGACCAGCTGGTAGCCCTTGTTCTGGGCATCGGCGAACGGATCGAGCCACGTGGCCACGCGAATCTGGACGTGATCGAAGGCAAAGTAGGCGCCCACGCCGCCGATTGCAATGAGGCCCAGGCCGATGACAAGGTAGAACTTCTTGCCCGTCGCCACGTACAGCATGAGGAGGAACACGAAAAAGAACACGAGGGCGCTGCCAAGATCCTTCTCGAACACGACGATGAGCATCGCGACGCCCCACATGAGCAGCAGCGGCAACAGCGTGCGGATGTCGGGGAGGCGGAACGGACCGATGCGCCAGGTGAACACCGAGAGCATCTCTCGGTTCTGCGCAAGGTAGCCTGCGAGGAACAACACGATGACGATCTTGGCGATCTCGCCCGGCTGGAACGAGAACGTGCCGACGCGCAACCAGATTTGGCTGCCGTTGATCTCGGTGCCGATGCCCGGCACCAGCGGCGAGAGCAGCAGCAGGAAGCCGACGATCATGAGCGTGTACTTGTAGTTCGCCACCTTGTCGAGGTTGCGGATGGCCACGAGCGCGACCACCATGCACGCCACGCCCAAGAATAGCCACATGACCTGGTTAACCGCCAGATCGGGAGCCAAGCGCGTCACGAATGCGATACCGGTTCCCGACAACGCGAACACCAAAGGCAGGATGGCCGGATCGGCTCCCGGCGCGAACTTGCGGACGGCAATGTGGGCGATGATGAACGCGGCGAAGACGCCTACCGGCACGCCGAGCGTGTTCATGTTGAGTGATTGCCCCTGGTTCAGGGCGATCATCGCGAACAGCAGCACCACGAGCGGCGCAGCCACGCACAGAAGAACGAGCTCTATGTTGCGTCGCGTCATGACACGACTCCTGTGCTGGGGCGTTTGGGGTGTGATCTGTGCCTGAACGCTGATCGGCCTGGTCGGAGCCGTTGGGCTTTGCACCCTGCGCGTCGTCGGCCCCGCCTTCCGGCTGCTGTCGTGCGGCCGCCTCCGCTTCGTATTCGGCGACGAGGGCCTCGGCGGCAGCCAGGTCGTCCACGCGGATACCGGATTCGAGGCGGTTCGCCACGCCGGGCTGGAGATCGTCGACGGACACATCGGTCGTTCGTTCCAGACTTGAGAACGACATGCCGAGCACCGCGCCGGGAACGCCACGGTAGATGGCCACCTTGCCGTTGTCTGCAGCGAGGTAGGCCGCCGTGTTCAGGTAGGCCGTCGTGCCCCATGCCGCTCCGGCTACAAGCGCAGCGAGCAGCACGAGTATCAAGGCGATAGAGATTTTCGTTTTGCGCGCCATCTTCTTGCGACGCACGTCGGCAAAGCCGGTCACGTCCGCTACGATCACGGTCACATTGTCGTGGCCGCCGGCCGAGATGGCTTCGTTCACGAGCTGTGTCGCGCACCGCTGCGGATCCTGGATGCGGCAGAGTGTGTGCTCTATGTCCGCATCGCGCAGCATGGTCGAAAGACCGTCGGAGCAGACGAGCAGTCGATCGCCCGTTTCAACATTGATCTCGTAGATGTCGGGGTGCAGGTGCTCGTCGCTGCCCAGCGCACGCGTGATGACCGACCGGTTCGGATGTGTCCGCGCCTCTTCAGGGGTGAGCTGGCCCGCTTCGATCATGTCGGCCATGAGGCTGTGATCGCGCGTGAGCTGTTGCAAGGTGCCCTGGTGCAGCAGGTAGGCACGCGAATCCCCTACTTGGGCGATAACCAGGCGCTCGCCTTCGAGCATGGCAGCCGTCATCGTCGTGCCCATGCCCTCGCGGCCGCGTCCTTCGCGCGCCGCATGGCTGACGGCGCGATTCGCATCCGCGACTGCGCGGGCGAGCGGCTCGCCGTCAGGAGGCTTCGGCGCGCGTTCGGCCACCACGTCGACGGCGATTTCGGATGCCACCTCGCCGGCCGCATGGCCGCCCATGCCGTCGGCGACGACGAACAGCGGCGGTGCGACGATAAGGCTGTCCTCATTGTGATCGCGCAAGCAGCCGATGTCGGTTCGGCTGCCGAATGTGGTGACGGCTCCGCGGCGCGTGCGCGCCGTGGACTTGTATGAACGATCGCCGGCCATCAGGAGAACCTCACGCGGATAGCCACGTCACCCACATTAACAACATCGTTGTTTTTCAAGGCGACGGGTTCGGAGACGAGCTGCCCGTTCACGGCGGTGCCGTTGCGAGAGCCCAGATCTTCGACGAACAGGTTCTGCCCCATGAGCGAGAAGCGCGCGTGGCGGCCGGAAACGTAGCCCGCGCCGATGACGATGTCGGCGCCGGGATTGCGGCCCACGATCACAGGTCCGCGCACCACGATGGATACGCCGCGCAGCTCTTTCGGGCCGCGCTCGACGGACAGGTTCCAGGTGCGCTCCTTCTTGCGCTGACCTTTCACCAGGCCGATGCCTGTTTTCATGATGGCGAACAGGAACAGGTAGAGCAGTGCCACGAACAGTAAGCGCACGATGAGCAGCACGACGTCGATCACGGGGCTTCCTTCCGTTTCCGCTTAGGCCTGCGTGAACACGAAGTTCGTTACGCCGATGGTGATACGGTCCCCTTCGGACAAAGGCTGCGCTGTGATTTCCCGATCGTTGACGAACGTTCCGTTCGTCGATCCAAGGTCGGTGATAACCCAGACGCCTTGAGGCTCTAAGCGCAGCTCAGCATGCTGGCGACTGGCATTGAGGTCGGGGATGACGATGTCGTTCTTCGACTCGCGGCCCATGAGCAAGCGTGCGGTGGCCAGATCGTAGGTGCGGTTATTCGTGGTGTCCACCAGACGTGCACGCACCGCGCTTTGCGCGGGCACCGGATTGGCTCCCTGCGCCCCTCCGGCAAAGACGACGGTATCGGCTGCGCGTGCGACGGGTTGCGCAGCCATATTTGCGCCGGCGCCTGCACCGACAGCTCCGGCCGCTGCCGCGGCACCGGCCACGCCGCCAAAAGCGCCTCCAGGCGCCGGCGCTGCGTAGTAGGGGTCGGCAGCTTGTGCGGATCGGGGTGCGGGGCCGTCCCGCCCTTCATCGAAGTCGCGGCTGTCGAAGGTGTACTCGCCGTAATCGACCGAGTAATCGAGCTCGTCCTCGGGCACGTAAGGCAACGGCGGCTTACCACCCGGGGCTGCCGTTTCTGACGGCGCATAGGGATCGTAGCTGCCGGCGCCGTCGGCCGGCCCTGCCTGAAAAGCCGGATCGGCGGAGAAGTCGTCGTATCCGTCGTACCCGCCTACAGCCTGCGCGCCGTACGATGCAGGAGCCGGGGCTCCGTAGGGCTGCTGTACGGGCGCTTGGTATGGGGCCCCTTGTCCGCGTGCGGGCATGCCGGCGAACTGCTGCGGCCGCATGCCGGCACGAGCCCGGCTTCCCGGGGCAGCCAGCCCGTAGCGCTCCATTTCCTCCGCGCGCAGCTGCGCGATGATGGGCGCGGCAACGGCTTCGGCGATGATGTCGAACTTGCCGTGCTTGAGCCCATCGTCGACGATGAACCGGACGAGGGGCTGCCCGTCCATGACGAGGCCCTGCTCGGAAGCTTTTGCGGCCAGATAGGTCTCAGTCTCTCCGGCGAGGGTGGGGTAGTAGCCGAACAGGCGCTGGTCGTCATCGGGATTGACGAGCACCGTGTAGAGCGTGGGCGCGAACTGCTTGCCGGCCCCGACCATCTTTTCGCGCTTCATCTGCTTCTCGGCCTTTTTCGCTATCTGGACAGGCGAGATGGGCGCGTTGGCCATACGGTCGGCCGCGCCTTCGAACGTATCCTCCATCTTGCCTTCGAACCTCGAAAGAAAGCCCATGGTATCTCCTTCATCGCATGCGGGCAGAACGCTTGCGGCTCCGTGTGGGCCACATCGTAACTTGCCCAGTCGAGCGCGCAGCCCCGGTCCTCGATGCCCATGCAGCTCGCGGTGCGAACCGGTGTGCCTTCCCATGCGAACGTGATCGTCGTGTGATCCCTGCATATGCCTATGCAATGTTCCATCTTGCCATAAACCCTGCATGACCGTGGCATCCTTTACGCAATCGTCATGATTGTGAACAGGCGGGAGGCAAAAAAGAAACGAGCACGATGCGAACGCAAGGGCTCGGAGATAAGGGAGGGACTGAAACCGGGCGGAGGCGATAAGAACGGGGGCGCGGTTCCGCCCGGCGCGAGGGAAGGGGAAGCGCCGGGCGGATTGATTCGCACCGCATGCAGCTGCGGAGCCTGGGAGAGCAAAGGGAAGGAGCAGGCGCCTTCGGAGGGAGGACTCCCTAGGGCAGGAGCTCCTCGATAAGGAGGGCGATGCCACGGTAGAACCCCGTTTCGGCGGCTGCGGCCATCTGGGCTGCGTACGCCGAGGCCCAACGGCCGAGATGCTGACTGAGGAAGCTGTTGTAAAGCGTCTCGTATTCGGCCGCCTGCGCGTCGTCGCCTCGTTCCACCGCTTCGAGTTCGGATTCCAGAACGAGCTTTGCGAAAGCCAGCTCGACGCCCAGCTGATCGGGAGCGTCTTTCACGCCTTCGTCCACGCTGTATCCAAAATCCGCGTAGAACCTGTTCAAACTTCCTATCGAAGCATTTGCCTGCTGCTTCACGTACAGAGATTCGTACGGAGGCTCGATGCCCTCCTGGTTCACGCCGCGCATGAGCCGAACGCGATCGCGGGCTATGTCGATCAGGATGTCCTGGAGGTCACGGTTGGCTTGCGCGCGTCCGAAACGTGCGATCTCGGCGATGCCCGCGCTTCCCGAGCCTTCTTCGAAGGTGCCCGCCACGATGCTTTCCACCAGGGCTTCGTCGGGAAGGGTAAGGAACAACGAGGCCAGCAGATCATACGTCTCGATGGTTGCTTGAAGTTGTTCGTTGCGTTGCGCCTTCATGATTCGATCACCGCTTTCCAATGGGCCCGCACGCATGCGGCGCGGGCCCATAGCTGTAGTTGCCGTTCGCTAGTCGTTTGCCGGATTGTCGGTAGGCACGAGCTTGCTGTTCAGCGCCGCCATGCTCAGCTGCACTGCCAGCCCGATGACGGCACCCGCGACCATGAACTCGGAAGCGCTTGGCACGTACGCGGTTACCATCTGCGGCCCGCTCGTATGCTGGAGAAACGGGATGAACAGGCCTTCGCTGATCTCGCCGTATGTGGGGTAGATGCTGCCGCGCACCACGTACACGAACTTGGACAGCGCCACGCCTGCAAGTGCGAGTCCCGCCGCGACCTGTACGCCTCTGCCTCGCAGGAGCAACGCTGCGGGTACGACGATGCCGGCGACCACCTGCGTCCAGAAGATCCAAGCGTACGTGCCGAACATGACGGCTTCGAATGCGCGTAGGGCGAAGTCGCCGCGGTAGGCCAGCAGCATGCCCTCGCCCAGCATGATGGCTGCATTGGCAACCAGCAGGGCGCCCGCCAGCTTACTGCTTACATTGCGCGCAGTTCCGGTGACCGCGTCCAGCAGCAGGGCGACAGCGCATCCGGCTATCACCATCTGCACGAGGGAGATGCCGATCTCTGCCGTGGACTCCCAGCCGATCTTGCCGGGGATCGAGCAGAACATGATGGTGGTGCCCAGCACCAGCAGGACGGCGAACACGCCCGTGCCGATGGAGGCGGCCTTCGCAAGCGCGGGCTTGGCTAGGCGTAGGCCCACGATCAGCAGCACGCCGAACACGAGCGTGGCAGACAGCAGCCACACGTCCAGCAGCAACGGCGAGGCGATGTTCGGAGCGAAGAACAAGCGCCACATACCCAGCGGACGCCCCAGATCGGGCAGGATGGCCAACCCGGCGCACGCCGAGAAGATCACGCCCACCACAGCCAGCTTCAACCGCGAGACCATCGCCGGTTTGCCGACGGCCGCCAGGAGCAAGGCGCCTGCGCCGGCCGCTTCGAAGAACAGGAACAGCGAGATGTACAGGCCCCACGGCACGTACGAGGTGATGCTCGTAACGCCTTCGGCGAACGAATACTGCTGTACCAGGGCGAACAGGCCCATGGCGAGGAGTACGAGGCACACCGCCCCCACGCCGAGGACCACGTTCTTGTTCATTTTGATATCCATGACCATGCCTCCTTACACCAGACCGGCGTAATACACGCTTGGCTCGGTGCCAAGGTCTTCCATGAGCGGCTTGGCGCCCAGCTTCTTGATCATCTCGTTGATCTCGGAAGTCGGGTCGTCCAAATCGCCGAACCAGCGGCTCTTCGTGATGCACGTCTTCACGCACGAGGGCTCTTCGCCCTGGGCGGTGCGCTCCTTGCACATGACGCACTTCTCCACCACGCCGATAGGATGCTCCGCGGCGCGCATCTCCTCGTAGGGCGTCATCTCGTAGCCTTCGTAGTAGGGCGTGGTCTTCTGATCCACGTCGTGATAGGAGCGCGCGTTGTACGGGCACGCGTTGATGCACATGCGGCAGCCGATGCACTTCTCGTAGTCCACCTGCACGCACCGGTTCTCATCGTAGAAGCTGGCACCTGTGGGGCACGCGCTCACGCACGGTGCGTCCTGGCAATGCTGGCAGGCCATAGGCAGCACGGTTTGCCCGGAGTTGGGATACTCGCCGTATTCGCCTTTCAGGACCTTGCACCAGTACATGCCCGAGGGCGTGGCGTTTTGGTACTTGCATGCCATGGTGCAGGCATCGCAGCCCGCGCAGGTGCTCACGTCGATGAGCATTCCGTATCGAGTCATGTCCTTCCCCCTTCCTAAGCCTTGTAGATCTTGACGCGCACGGTGTCGATGACGCCGCCATGAATGGGATCGATATAACCGAAGTCGCCGCTCATCAGGTCGTTCATGCTGGTGTCTTCAAGCAGGTCCTTGCCCATCCACGAGGTTTTACGTCCGCGTGCGCCGCCGATGCCCACGCTGTCGGGGCGCACGGTCTCGGTCAGGTGCGCACGGCCCTTCGTCGTGCCGAACAGCGACTCGACAGTGATGACGTCGCCCTCGACGATGCCCTTGTCGGCCGCTGTCCTCGCGTTGACGAGGATGGCGTTGTCGTCGGGCATGTACTTGCTCGAGTAATCGCGGCGAATGGGATCTTGGTCCATGTTCGCCATGCGGAACATGTAGAACGGTTGGCGGTAGTTGAATCCGTAGAGGTCGAATTCAGCGGGTGCGGAATCGATCTGGCGGTTCTCCGGCCAGTAGGGCAGCGCGGTATAGCGGCGGCGCAACTCGTCGATGGGGAATTTGATAGTGCCTTCCAAATCGAAGCCGCTTTCCTGTACTTCGCGCAGCTTAGGGATGAGGAAGTCGCCTGAACGCTTTTGCGCTTCCAAGTACACGGTGAAGCGGATATCCTGGTTGCGGTGCGAGGGGTACACGTCGGCTCCGTAGAAGCCGTTGTACGGCATCATCTTCACCTTGTCCAGGTGGTCGAGCCCCTTGTCGGCCCCGAATGCGCTCTTCAAGCAGCGATCGAACATCTCTTCGGCGGTGTACTTCACCCCGGGCTCCAGCTTGTACGCCGGATCCTCGAACTGCACGGCCGCGGGCGGCACCTGGCCGAAGCCGGTGAGGGCGGCGTAGCCGATGCAGCCGTTTTCGTTGGCTGTCTCGTTCCACAGGTCGATAAGCCCCATGCGATCGAATATCTCGATGAGCTGGTCGTTGCCATCAAGGGTGTTGAACATCGGCTTCATACCCTTGCGCACCACCACGCCACGGTTCGACGCCGCGAATTCGGGGTCGATGTTGGTGGCCGAGCCCTCGTTGCCGGGGAAGAGGTGGCAGGTGTGGGTTTCGAGCGAGGCGTGCTCGGGCAGCAGCAAATCGGACAGCATGGCCATCTCGTCCATGTGGTAGCAGCCCTGGTAGATGACGTAATCGACGCTCTTCATGGCCTGTTCAGCAACCTCGGGGTCGGCTGTGACCGTGATGGGATTCGATCCGCACGACACCACCACCGACGGCTTGTAGTCGAAGCCGTACTTTTCGGGATCGCACATAGTGCGCATCATGAGGGTGTTTGTGGAGTGGCGGTGTGGGAACACGTCGGCGTAGTCCAGGCCCTGCGGCGGCCAGTTGAACTTCGTGCACGTTTTGGCCTCGAAATACGGCTCGGTGGTGCCATCGAGCTCGTTGGGCAGGTAGTCGCAGTACATGTTCGAGATGATGCCGCCGGGGTTGCCCACGTTGCCCAGCAGCATGTTGAGTACGCGGCTGTAGATGTCGCAGAGCGTGCCGTCCTCCTGGTTGGTGATGCCGCGGCCGATGATGACGGCGGCGGGGCGCAGCGGCAGCGTTTGGCCGTCGATTTCCACCGTGGAGCCGAACGAGGCGTACTTCACCAGGTTGTTGGCGATTTCGCGGATCTTGTCGGCGGGCACGGTGCTGTAGGCCTCGGCCCATTCCGGCGTGAACCCTTCGAGAGATTCCTTGAAGGCTTGGAAGGCGGGCTGACACGGCGTGCCTTCCACGTCATACTGGCCGAAGAGGGCAGGATCAGCGAGCGACGGATCGTCATGAGACTTGGCGGAATCGGACGATGCATCCCAGATCAGGGGCTTGCCGTCGGCGCCGCGGACGTAATCTCCGTTGGCGTCGATCAGGTAAGGCGAGTTGGTCCTGTTCTTCACGAACGGTTCGTCGAAACCGTTCTCTATCTCGTACAGCATGCAGTGCATCCACGCGTACACGAGCGAGAGGTCGCTGCCCAGCTTGGCGGATACCCACTCACCGCGCGTGGCCTCCATCGAAGCGCGCGGACCTACGGTGACGTACTTCATGCCGCGACGCAGGCAGTTGGCGAAGGTGCGCGCGTCGCCGCCCGCCAGCCCGGAATCGTAGCCGACTGATTTCCCTAGAATGACCAGGTAATTGCAGTACACGCCGTCGTAGTTCACCGTGGGGAACGCGGAGAGCGTGTAACAGCCGCCGTAGTGGATAGCGCACATCTGGCCCTTGGTGGAACTGGAATTCGGGGTTCCGAGCGCCATGGCCCACAGGCCGATGCCCAGGGTCGCATGGCCGCTTTCGTAAGGGGCGAAGCTGTACATCTGCACGAGCTTGCGAATGTCTGTGTCATAGCATTCCCGAATCTTCTCAGCCGCCGTATCGAGCGCTTCGTCCCAGGTGATCTCCACCCAGCCAGGATCCGCTCCACTCCCTGCTTTCCGTCATGGCTTGAGCAGTCCGGCTGAACATTTCCGC
>ENA-UONX01002807-UONX01002807.1-human-gut-metagenome-genome-assembly--contig:-P74old-NODE-2807-length-11612-cov-4.053215_pt1 | contig 11612 bp, 6 predicted proteins | sample MGYA00242466_ERZ724013 | MGnify/ENA metagenome assembly ERZ724013 | reverse complement strand
AATGGCCGCCCGGATGCGCTTGTCGCTGGTGATTTTCCCTTCCTTGACCGGGACATTGAGGTCTTCACGAAAAACAACGGTCTTCCCTTGCAGATCAAGGTCGGACATGAGACGTACGTTCATTGTTCTCCTCCTAAAAAAGAGGTTGCGCTACAGGGTATCGAATACGGAGGCAATGCCACAAAACGCGGCTTCTTGCAAACGGACGGCGCTTATCCGAAAACCATATGCCGCATGTACAGGGCCGTAAAATCGGGACGGGCAGCCAGATCCACAAGCGTACACCCGGAACTCCAGCGGACCAGCCTCTCCCGCAGTTCCGGGCGCGTCAGCAGAAGCGCCGCCCCGCGCAGGGAGGTGTTGCCCTCCGCCACAGTGCGCGCCTGCAGGCCCTGCGGCAGAAAGCCCAGCCGCTCCAGTGCGGTTTCCGGCATGTGTTCCCCGAGCGCACCGCCGAGGCAAACCCGCGCGAGCGCCCTGCTCTCCAGCCCGGACGCCGCCAGCAGGCGTTCCAAAGCCAGCGAAAACGCGGCCTTGACCTTGAGGATTTCCTCCACGTCGGCCCCGGCAAGCTCCATGCCGCCGGGCAACGGCAGGCTCCAGCCAGCGGCCCCGCGTTCGACGGTCCCGAGCAGGCGGGCGGCCAGAGGTGAAACAGAAGCCGACGCAAGGCGACCCGTGGCGTCGAGGAAACCTGTCCGCAACAGCGCAGCCAGCAGCGACAAATAGCCCGTGCCGCAAATCCGTTTCGGTTCCGTGTTGCCGATGACCACGGGAGACAGGCCGAACGGACCGAGCCGGAATCCCGAGACGCTGCCCGTATCCGCCACCCCGCCGTAGCGGAGCCCGATGCCTTCCAGCGACGGGCCGAGCGGAACGCTGGCAATGAAGGAGCGTTCCTTATCCAGAGCGAGCACGAATTCGCCGTTCGTCCCCATGTCCGCAAGCAGAAAAGGAAATTCCGGCGATTCCCCGTACAGGAGGGCCGCCATGCCCGCGCTGATGTCCCCGCCCACGAACGGGGCGGGCTGCGGGGGGATCCACGCCGGAGGCAGACCGGGCAGCTCCGCCGTGCGGCCTCCCGGCTCCGTCAGCCGGTACGGGGCGGCACACAATCCGGCCACATCTTCATTCAACAGGATGGAGGTCATGGCGGTATTCCCCGCGATGCACAGTTCCGCCACCGGGACGCCCACGTCCGAGACAACGCGTTGCAGGAAGCGGAGCACGAGATGCCCCAGCCGTTCCCGGCCCTCCTGATTCCGGGCGGCGGCAAGGCGCGACACCACATCGCTCCCCGCGCCCATCTGCGGATTGAGGGCCTGCCCGGACGCAGCCTCATGCCCCGTGCCGTCGAGGAGCCGCCAATGGATGGATGTCGTCCCCAGATCCACGGCCAGCCGGAACGGGCCCGCATCCGGCCTTATGTCCATCCGTTTCCGTTTTCCGGACGGCGGAGGAGGCAACTCCACGGCCATGCCAACAACGGCTGTATGGCGGCAGGCCAGCCGCCAGCCGCCGCGCACGGCATCCGCCCCGAGGATGGCGCTATCCGCGTCGCACGGCTCGGGCGTCCCTTCAAGAAACCGTACCCGGCACGCCCCGCAGCGCCCGAGCCCCGAACACAGCGCGGGCGGGGACAGTTCGCCGGACAGCCAGATCGTCTGGGCAAGCGTCTGCCCCGCTTCCACAGGAAGGATGTGGTTGAGGCCGGATGAATCCACGACACGCACGCCTTGAGCCGCGTGGACGGCATCCACGACTACGGCGGCATCCGAATCCACGGCATGTATGCCGCCAGCCGCCCCGGGCTTCCGTCCGCTCACATCCAAAGGCGCACCCGCCATGCCCGCGCCATCAGCCATCGGCATTCTCCCGTTTGCGCTTCGCCATATGCATGGCGAGGGCCTGACAACGCATCGCCCGGAGCCGCCTTCCGGACTCCTTGCCCCTGTCCCGCCATTCCGGAGGCAGTGAAATCCTGAGCAGCACAGCAAGATCGTCATTGACGACAGGACGCAGCGAACGCCCGCTGTCGGCTTCGGCCAGTTTCCAGAACGGCCCGTCCAGCTCGGCATTGTGGACCTGCATCAGCAGATCGCAACGGGTTCCTGCCCGCAGCATTTCATAGATACCGGCTTTCATGTGCAGCTGCGACGACAGCACGCCCGCCGCGCCGTAACGCGCGGGCAAGGCGAGGCGCTTGGCGACATGCTCGGCGGGTTCTGCCCCGCGCAGCTCGTGCCCGTAGTGGTGCGGCAGCAAGGCCGGGTCCGTGCCGATCTTGCCGAGATCATGGCACAGGGCCATCCAGACGCACAGGGGATCGCCCGCCACCGCATCCATCACGTCCATCAGATGTGCCATCACCGAACCTGAATGGTACGCCACGGGGCCCGCCGGAATATCCATCGAAGTTTCCAGCTCCCGGAACCACGGGGAAAGACAATTCCCTTCCGCCAGCACGGACAGCCAGCGCGACGGCTTCGGCGAGGCCAGCGCCTTCATGAGTTCGCGCCCCACGCGTTCGGCGGGAATGCGCCCAAGCAAGCCCTCCCCCGCCACGGCGCGCATCTGCGCCACAGCCTCGGGATGAACCGTGAACGACGGCAATTCGCAAGCCATGCGGGCCAGCCGGAACACCCGCACGGGCTCATCCCGGAAACTCGTCGGCGAAGCGGGCCGCAGGATGCCTTCCCGCAGATCCGAAAGCGCATCGGGATGCCCGAGAAGGTTGCCGTCCCGATCCTCGGCCAGCGCGTTGATGGTCAGATCGCGGCGGCGCATGTCCTCTTCCAGCGTCCCCTCAAGCGGCATAAATTCCTGACCGCGCAACAAAAAGACCGAAACGCTCTTCCCGACCTTGCGGGCCTCGGGATTCCGCTGTAGAAACGTGGCTTCGTCCGCGTCAAACGCGAAATCATATTCCCGAGGCGTCCGCCCCAACAGGCGGTCCCGAACGGCCCCACCCACCAGATAGACCGGTATCCGGCCCGTTTCCGGCCAATTTTCGATTGCCATGACACACGACTCCACTTTTCGTCTCAACGGCACGGTGCGGCTTCTGCACGAAGGCGTCCACTCCGGCTGATCACGCGGCCGGCTCCGCCCTCTGGAACGGGCTTCCCGAAGCGGCGTTCACCATACCGGGCACAAGCACGGCCTGCCCGTATCTCGAACAATTCTTCACTGCGCCGGTTTCCCAGACGGGAAACACTCCCGAAACGGCCAGCGTACCGGCGCCAGTGTATCTGTGCGGCTCCGCCACTTCAAGTATGGATGTCGCCCGGGCCCTCGCCGCGCACGGGCAGCTTCCCGTCTGGGGGAGCGTGCTCGCCCTGAGCCAGCGCAGCGGCCGGGGGCAGCTCGGGCGCAACTGGGTTTCGCCCGAAGGCAACGTCTACGCGGCGCTCCGCCTGCCCCAGAGCCACCCGTTCACGGGCACGGCCGCGGCCCCCGCCGTGGGCGGGCTCATCGCCGAAGCGCTGACCCACATGGGGTTCGACGTTCATATGAAATGGCCCAACGACTTGCTGCGGCGCGAGGAACAGGAGGAAGGCCCCGGCTGGTGCAAGGTCGGCGGCATTCTTCTGGAGGAACGCCCCCTGCCCCCGCATAGGGAAACGCCCGCCGAAAACCTGCTTGTCGCCGGGATCGGCCTGAACCTCGTATCCTCCCCCCCGGCCGCCCTCATGCGGGCGCAGCGCGCCGTTCCGGCGGGGCTCCTCTCTTCTGCAACAAAATCCAATGTCTCGCCGCTTTCCGTTGCGGGACTGTGGATGCGACTTGTGAGCCGTATCTTTTTCTGTTATGTCGAAGAGATTGACGCCAAGGGGAAAACCGCGTGGCGTTCACTTGCTGAACGCCACCTCGCCTTCCTCGGGCAAACGGTCCTTCTGACGGACGGCCCCGACGAACAGGAACGCCACACAGGCATTCTTGAAGGGCTGGACGATTTCGGCGGGTTGCGCCTGCGAAATCGTAAGGGAACAAACAGTTTCCTTTCCGGGAGCCTTCGGTTGGACCGCCCTCCCATGCAGCCGTGACGCGAAGCGCCATGCGCGGCGCCGGGAACGGCCTTCCGCAGCGGTGCGGAGGCGGATCACAGGTGTCCCCGATGCCGTTTCGGGGTGCGTCCTGAACAAGACCGGCTTTTGCCGGGTCTAAACATTTCTTTATTGAAAAGGTTGAAAGCATGGCCGCCAAGACGTTTGAACAGGTACTGGACGAAGTTCGGGGCAAGCCCATACTCGTAGCCAACCGGGGCATTCCGGCACGTCGAATCTGCCGGGCCATCCGTGAACGCTTCGCCGCAGTGCCCGTAATGACCGCCACCGACATCGACAAGGCCGCGCCGGCCGCTTCGTCCGCGCAGGAACTGCTCCTGCTCGGTTCCGATCCTCGCGCGTACCTTGATCTCGATCTCATCATCGCCAAGGCGAAGCAGCGCGGTATCATCGCCATCCATCCCGGCTGGGGCTTCGCGTCGGAAGACGAGCGGTTCCCCCAGAAATGCGAAGAGGCGGGCATCACCTTCATCGGCTCCAAAGCCGACTCCATGAACCTGCTCGGCAACAAGGTGCAGGTCCGCAAGATCGCCAAGCGGCTCGGCATCCCCGTGGTGCCCGGCTCGGAAGGCGCGGTCGACGTGCCCGCCGCACGCAAGGTCGTCGACGAAATCACCCTCCCCATCATGCTGAAGGCTGAGGGAGGCGGAGGCGGGCGCGGCATTTTCCTTGTTCGTGAAAAAAGCGAACTGGAAGATGCCTTTTTTAAGGCCTCCGCCATGGCGCAGGCGTCCTTCGGCAACCCCCGCCTGTATGTGGAAAAGTACCTCGAACAGGTCCGCCACATCGAAATCCAGGTCATCGCCGACCAGCACGGCAACGTGTTCGCCTTTGACGAACGCGACTGCTCCGTGCAGCGCAACCACCAGAAGCTCGTGGAAATCACCCCGTCCCCGTGGGCGGGCATCACGCCCGAGCTGCGCGAACGCCTGAAGGAATACTCCCGTATGCTGGTCCGCGAGGTGGGTTATTACTCCCTCGCCACGGTGGAGTTCCTCGTCACCCCGCAGGGTGAACCCTACCTCATCGAAGTGAACACCCGCCTTCAGGTGGAACACGGCATCACCGAAAGCCGTTACGGCGTCGACCTCGTCGAAGAGCAGATCGCCGTGGCCTTCGGCGCGAAGCTGCGCCTGACCGAAGAAAACACCAAGCCGTCCCACTTCGCCATGCAGGTCCGCATCAACTGCGAAGACCCGCAGAACAACTTCGCCCGAACTCCGGCCTGATTACCCGCTACGTGTCGCCCGGCGGCCCCGGCGTGCGCATCGACTCCAACCTTTCCGCCGGGTACGAGTTCCCCCCGAACTACGACTCCGCCGGTTCGCTTCTCATCGCCTATGGCCGCGACTGGCAGAAAGTGCTCGGCATCATGGACCGCGCCCTGACCGAATACATGGTCGGCGGCGTGAAGACCACGATCCCCTTCTATCGTCAGGTCCTCAAGCACCCGGCCTTCCGGGCGGGCATGTTCGACACGGGCTTCATCCCGTCCGCGCCCGAGCTCATGATATACGCCGACCTCGCGCCGGAAAGCGAACGCCTCGCCAAGCTCATCGCGGAAATCTCGGCCAAGGGCTACAACCCCTTCGTCCAGCTCGGCGAATACCGTTCCCACACCACGCCCCGCCTGCCGCGTCAGGATGTGGTGCTCCCTGCCATCCCCTCCAGAGTACGCAAAGAGCCCTCTCCCTATCCGCACGGCGACCGCGTGGCCCTGCTCGATTACGTCCGCGACAGCGGCCGTGTCCACTTCACGGACACGACCACCCGCGACAGCACCCAGTCCAACAGCGGCAACCGCTTCCGCCTCGCCGAAGACCGCCTCGTGGGGCCCTACCTGGACAACTGCGGCTTTTTCTCCCTTGAGAATGGCGGCGGCGCGCACTTCCACGTCGCCATGATGGCGAACATGACCTACCCCTTCACCGAGGCGAAGGAATGGAACAAGTTCGCCCCGAAGACCCTCAAGCAGATCCTGATCCGCTCGACCAACGTACTCGGCTACAGCCCGCAGCCCAAGAACCTCATGCGCCTGACCGGCGAAATGATCTGCGACAACTTCCAGATCATCCGCTGCTTCGACTTCCTGAACCACATCGACAACATGCGTCCCTTCGCCGAAGTCGCGTTGAGCCGCAGGGACGTGGTCTTCGAACCCGCCATTTCCATGTCGTGGGCCAACGGCTTTGACGTTGCTCACTACCTCGGCGTGGCCGAGAACGTCCTTTCCGTGTGCGGCGATGTGGCCGGCATGAGCGAAAAGGAAGTCTCCCGCCATATCATCCTTGGCCTCAAGGACATGGCCGGCGTATGCCCGCCCCGCTTCATGACCGAAGTGGTCACGGCGCTGCGCAAACGGTGGCCCGAGCTGGTGCTGCACTACCACCGCCATATGACGGACGGCCTTTTCGTTCCCTCCGTGGGCGCGGCTGCCAAGGCTGGCGTCCAGATCGTGGATACGAACCTCGGCGCGTGCGTCCGCAGCTACGGCCAGGGCGACACCCTCGCCACCGCTGCCTACATGGAAGGCGAACTCGGCCTCAAGACCGCCATGAACAAGGATATGGTCCGCGACGCCAACTTCGTGCTCAAGCAGGTCATCCCCTACTACGACCGCTATTGCGCTCCGTACTTCCAGGGCATCGACAACGACGTGACCGAGCACGCCATGCCCGGCGGCGCGACCTCCTCGTCGCAGGAAGGCGCGCTCAAGCAGGGCTACATCCACCTGCTGCCCTACATGCTCAAGTTCCTTGCCGGGACCCGCAAGCTCGTCCGTTACCACGACGTGACCCCCGGTTCCCAGATCACGTGGAACACCGCGTTCCTCGCCGTGACCGGCGCGTACAAGCGCGGCGGCGAAGAAGAGGTCAAATACCTGCTCGGCGTGCTTGATCGCGTCAACGACGTGCCCGACGAAGCCGAACTCAGCGAAGGCACCCGCGCGGCCCGCCTCGCCCTCTATCAGGATTGCAACGACGCGTTCCGCAACCTCCTTTTGGGCAAATTCGGCAAGCTGCCTCTGGGCTTCCCGCCGGATTGGGTGTATGAGAGCGCGTTCGGCAACGCATGGAAGCAGGCCATTGCCGACCGGACCACGCATTCGCCGCTGGAAAAGCTCACCGACATGGACATTGAGGCTGAGCGCAAGGCGTTCCGCGACATCATCAAGCGCGAACCCACGGAAGAAGAAATGGTCATGTACCTGAACCATCCCGGCGACGCCGTGAAGACGGTTCAGTTCCGTGCCAAATACGGCGATCCCAACCGGCTGCCGCTGCCCGTCTGGTTTGAAGGCTGCTCCGTCGGCGAGGAAATCAACTTTGTGGATACGTCCGGCAAGCCGCACCAGTTCCTGCTGGTGAGCATGTCCCCGGCCAACGATGCGGGCGAATCCATGGTCCGCTTCGTGCTTGACTCGGAAATCTTCAGCCAGCTCATCAAGGTCGCCCCGCCCAAGAACGGCGGCGCCGGGGGCGCGGTGATGGCCGATCCTGCGGACAAGTATCAGGTCGGCGCGCCGAGCAACGGCGACCTCTGGGTGATGTACGTCCATCCCGGCGACATCGTCGAGGAGGGCGAAGAACTGTTCAACGTGTCCATCATGAAGCAGGAAAAAGCCGTTCTGGCTCCTGTGGCCGGCATCGTCAAGCGTGTGCTCAAGACCGCCGACTACAAGGAAACCAGGAAGATGGAAACCGTCCGCGAAGGCGAGCTCATCGTGGAGCTCGGGCCGGTTCCGCGCATCTGCACCAACGAGGCGTGCAGTCGTCCGTTGCCCATGAATGACATCGAGTTCTGTCCCTACTGCGGGGAACGGCTCAGCCGGATCTAAGGGACATCAACCGATACGAAGAGAGAGCCTGGGAGGCAATCCTCATGACGAAAACTCCTTCCGCAACCAAAAACCGACAAGACGAGGTTCCGGTGGAAGATCTTCTCAAGCGCTTGGTCCTGACCGGCGCGGACATCGTGCGGATCGGCGAGGACGCCGAGCTGCTGGTGGGTGGCAAAAACTACAACACGGCACTGATCAGCCGGGTTGAAGGCGTTCGCATTCCTCAGTTCCGCGCCATTTCGTCCGTGGCGTTCCACATCGTGCTCGACGAATGCAAGGTGTGCGCGGCGCTGATCCGTTCCATGGTCGACGAAGCCTATAACCGCATCGATTGGGCTTCCCCCGAAGTCACCAAGGATCACGAGTTCCTGCCGAAATTCGTGCGTTCCGTCGCAGCCGAGATCCGCAAGGCTTCCGAAGCCGATCCGGAACTGCCGCATATCCGCCTGCGCACGTTCGTCAACAACGTGGTCGACGGCTTCGCCTCCTCGCAGGAAGGCATCGACCAGCTCCGCAAGCGTTCCGTCATGGTGCAGGCCGCCATCCTGTCCTGCCCCCTGCCCGAACGCGTCGACAAGGCCGTCCGTTCCGCCTACCGCGACATCTGCGCCGAAGCGCAGGAAAGCGACGTGCCCGTGGCCGTGCGTTCCTCCGCCGCCGGTGAGGACTCCCGCAAGAAAGCCTTCGCGGGCCTTCAGGACACCTTCCTGAACATGGTCGGCGACGACGCAGTGGCCACCGCGTACCTGTGGGACTGCGCCTCGGCCTATAACCTGCGCTCCATGATTTACCGCCGGGAAGCCATCCTCGATGCGCTGACCCAGTCCGAAACCACGGGCCAGGAAGAGCTTGCCGCGCAGGCGAAGAAGGAATGGTCCATCGAGAACACGTCCCTTTCCGTGTGCATCATGCGCATGATCAATCCGGTGGTGTCCGGTACGGCGTTCAGCGCCGACACCGCCACGGGTTGCCGCGGCACCGTCCGCAAGGACCTCGTGAGCATCGACACCAGCTACGGCCTCGGTGAAGCCGTGGTGGGCGGCCGCGTGACGCCCGACAAGCTGTATGTCTACCAGAAGGACGACGGCAGCGAAGTCGTGATCCGCTTCATGGGCAGCAAAACCATGAAGATCGTCTATGACGAAAACGGCGGCACCAAGGAAGTGCCCGTTCCGGAACGCGAGTGTATGCTCTGGGCCCTGACCCCCACGCAGGCCGAGCAGGTCGCCAAGGGCGTGCGCGCCGTGAGCAAGGCCTACGACGGCATGATCATGGACACCGAGTTCTGCATCGACTCCAAGGGTATGCTGTGGTTCGTGCAGGCGCGCCCCGAAACACGCTGGAATGAAGAACTGGCCCTGCATCCCCACACCATCTTCATGCGCCGCCGCGAAGTGGAGCCCAAGGCCGCCGCTGCCGCCGAGATATTGCTGACCGGTAACGGGGCCTCCCGTGGCGCCGGACAGGGTAAGGTCCGCTTCCTCCGCTCCGCGCTGGAACTGAACCGCGTGGGTAAGGGCGAAATCCTCGCCGCCGAACGTACCGACCCCGATATGGTTCCCGGTATGCGCGTGGCCTCCGCCATCCTCGCCGACGTGGGCGGCGACACCAGCCACGCGGCCATCACCTCCCGCGAACTCGGCATCGCCGCGGTCATCGGCATCCAGAACCCCACGGCCCTTCAGGCTCTGGACGGTCTGGACGTCACCGTCGACGGCACCCGTGGGCGCGTGTACCGCGGCCTGCTCCCGCTGCATGAAGTCGGCGGCGAAATGGACGTGGAAGCCCTGCCCCAGACGAAAACCCGAGTCGGCCTCGTGCTCGCGGACATCGGGCAGGCCCTGTTCCTGTCCCGCCTCCGCAACGTGCCGGACTTTGAAGTGGGCCTGCTGCGCGCCGAATTCATGCTCGGCAACGTGGGCGTGCACCCCGCCGCGCTGGAAGCCTTCGACAACGGCGAACTGGAACGCCTCGTCCAGAAGAAGATCGGCGAACTGGACTCCAAGTTGCGCAAGACCATCCGCGAACAGCTTGACGCTGGCCTCGTGTCGTTGGATCTCCGCCTCCGCGAACACGTCGGCAACATCACCGGCTTCGCGGAAGAACTGGAAAAGCTCGGCAAAAAGGACGACCTCCGCAATCCCGACGAAATCATGGCCGTGTATCGGCGTATGCGCGAAGTTGAAAAGCTGCTGGACGAATACACCGAACGTGCCGCGCGCTTCTACAGCACGCTGGAGACGTCCGCGGATCTGGCCGAACACGTCCGCATCATCATGGGCTACGAGTCCGAACTGCTGGCCCTGTCCGGCGATTCCCCCGAAGTGAAGGCGCGCCGCGCCGCCATCGAAAAGGAAATCGGCGATCAGGTCAGCTACGCCGCGCTCAATCCGGCGGTGCAGGAAACCCTGCGCCAGATCGCCGCGCTGCGTGAAGACGTGGGCGCCCGCTGCGGCCTCGCCAAGGAAATCGCCGCCCTGCGTTCCATCCCCGGCGAAATCGGCACGCTCATCCGCGCCCGCGGCCACAAGAACGGCCACGACCACTACGTGCAGACGCTGTCTCAGGGATTGGCCCTGTTTGCGATGGCCTTCTACGGCAAGCCCATCGTGTACCGTACCACCGACTTCAAGACCAACGAGTACCGCAACCTGCTCGGCGGCAACCTCTTCGAAGATCACGAAGACAACCCGATGCTCGGCTATCGCGGCGTATCCCGCGATATCCACGACTGGGAAATCGAGTCCTTCAAGCTGGCCCGCTCGGCTTACGGCGCGCACAACCTCCAGCTCATGCTGCCCTTCGTGCGCACGCTGGAACAGGCCCGCGCCATGCGCGGCTACCTCGACACCGTACACAACCTGCGCAGCGGCGAGGACGGGCTCAAGATCATCCTCATGTCCGAACTGCCTTCCAACGCCATTCTGGCGCGGCAGTTCATCCAGGAGTTCGACGGCTTCTCCATCGGCTCCAACGACATGACCCAGATGGTGCTGGCCACCGACCGCGACAACAGCTCGCTCTCGCACATCTACGACGAGGAAGACCCCGCCGTGGTCTGGGCGATTCTGGTGACCATCTTCTCCGGGCAGAAGTTCGGCAAAAAGGTCGGCTTCTGCGGCCAGGGCGTGGCGAACAGCGAAGTGCTGCGCGGCCTCGTGGCTATCAGCGGCATCACCTCCGCCTCCGTCGTGCCCGATACCTACTACCGCACGAAGCAGGACTTCGCGGCCGCCGAAGCCCTGAACATCTCGGCTTCCGGCCTTGGCAAGTGGCTTGGCGAACAGCACCAGGCCAAGCTGGTCAAGCTGCTTGAAGCCGCCGGAAAGGCCGATATCGCCAAGCTCGCCTCCGATCCGGCCAAGATCCGCGCCTGGTACGATGCGGAAACCGCCCGTCTGCACGGCGAACTCCGTGACAGCCTCGGCGGAAGCCGCGAAAACACCGCCCGCAAGGCTCTTAAGACCTTCCGCGCCACGTTCCACAAGCCGGTCATCTATGCCGCGTGGAACTGGAACGAGACCGTCGAGGACGCCCTGCATCAGGCCGGTTTCGCCACCTTTGAGGAACAGGCTGCGGCTCTGGCCGAACAACGCAAGAAGCTGGCGTAACGTGAATACACGCAGGTTGCAGCCCTGCACCTGCTGAGGCTCTGCCTCAGACCCGCCGGGCTGCCGCCCGGACCTGCCCGGGGGGAGAGCCTC
>ENA-UONX01002802-UONX01002802.1-human-gut-metagenome-genome-assembly--contig:-P74old-NODE-2802-length-11626-cov-7.787745_pt1 | contig 11626 bp, 10 predicted proteins | sample MGYA00242466_ERZ724013 | MGnify/ENA metagenome assembly ERZ724013 | reverse complement strand
GGCGGCCGCGCACCAGATCAGGGCCGGATACAGCTTTTCGCCCCGGGCCTTCGTGCGCTGATAAAGGGGCGTGATGTCCACCTCCGCTGTCAGATAGATGGCGGTCTGGCGAAAGACCTCCAGATATTCCCGCCGCTCCCAGGTGCTCTCATCAATGGGGGTAAAGGCCATGCGCTCCGCTCCCTTCTCCGACCCACGGTCGTTTTTCTCATCGTACCACAGCGCCGTGCAAACATCCACTGTCATTCGAACCGGGACTTCATAAAGCGGATGAACTGGCGGGTCTCCCGGGTCAGGAACACGTCCCGCCGCCATACCACGGCGATGTTCAGCAGCAGCGGCGGGTCCACCGGCAGGGCCACGATGTCCTCCCCCGGCTCGATCACCTGGGGCAGCAGGAACGCTCCGGCCAGGTTCTGGCGGACGAAGCTCTTGATGGTCAGCAGCTGGTTGGAGTAAAACAAGACATTGGGCGTCAGCCCGGCGCTGCGGAACCGGCTCTGCAGCTGGGCCTGGTGGTAGTAGCCGCTGGTAAACAGGATCAGCGGCGCACCGGCGATGTCCCGCAGCTCCGCCCGTTTCCGGCCCGCCATGGGGGTGTCCGGACCGGTGCAGTACATCATGGGCGTCCGCAGCAGCAGCTGGGCCTCCAGAGCGGCGGGGGGCGTCTCCCCCATGGCGATGATGGCCAGATCCAGCTGGCCGGAGCGCACCATGTCCCGGGCCGTGTCGGACCCCGCCTCCGTCAGCCGGACACGGACCTCCGGATGGCTGCCGGTGAACTCGGCAAAGATCTTGGGGAACAGGAAAAACGCCACCATGGGCGGTACCCCTACGGAGACGGTGCTCCGCCGGTGGCTCAGCGCCTGAAAGTCCGCCGTCAGGCCATCCACTTCTTCCAGAATCCCGTCACAGCGGGCCAGAAACGCCTCGCCGTCCGGCGTGGGCACCAGTGTCCGGCCGCCCCGGCTCAGCAGCAGGACCCCCAGCTCGTCCTCCAGGCTCTGGATGGCGGCGGTGACGGCCGGCTGGGAGATGTGGAGCCGCTCCGCCGCCCGAGTGATGCCCCCCAGGTGGCAGACGGCGGAAAAATACCGCATTTGAGACAGCTTCATGCGGCGGCCCCCCCTTTTAAATACATAGATAAAATTGATATATTCATCAATATTCCATATTTTATTTATTATATGACGCGTGCTAAAATAAAGTCAACAGCCGCGTGGCGGCATTTGGAATCCAGTTGGAAAAGGGAGGATTATCTGATGACGGACAGAGAATTTTGGATGGGGCCTGACTTCCCCCGGCAGTCCCAGGAGGTGCTGGAGCGCCTGAAGACCTATGGGGCCTGTGTGGCGGCAGACGCCATGAAGGGCTTCAATGCCATGAACGGCTCCATCCAGCCGGTGGCGCCGGGCAGGTGCGTGTGCGGCTGCGCCGTGACCGTGCGGCTGCGGCCCGGGGACAACCTGCTGCTCCACAAGGCCATCGAGGCGGCCCGGCCCGGGGACATTCTGGTGCTGGACACCAACAGCAGTTACCGCAACGCCGTCATCGGCGGCATCATGTCTGGCGCCGCCTTCGGCAAGGGCATCGGCGGCCTGGTGGTGGACGGTGCCGTCCGGGATGTGGAGGAACTCCGTTCCCACGGCTGGCCGGTATTCGCCGCCGCCGTGGTGCCCTGCGCCGTGGACAGCGAGGGCCCCGGCCAGCTGAATCACCCCATCAGCTGCGGCGGCGTGCCGGTGCATCCGGGGGACATCATCCTGGCGGACGACAACGGTGTCACCGTCATTCCCCCCGCCTGGGTGGACTGGGTGCTGGAGGGCTGTGAGAAGCGCCGCCAGTCTGAGGCCCGCCGCATGGCGGAGATCCAGCAGGGCCAGCTGACCTCCGCCGCCGTGCTGGGCAAGCTGGAAAAGCTGGGACTGTAAGGAGGAACGCCATGACTTCCAAACTGGAACGCCTTTTGGCCGGCGAGGCGGTGGCGTGGGACCGGGCCCTGGTGACAGACGGCCTGTCCCCGGAGGCGGCGGCACAGATCACCGCCGTCACCCCCGCCGCGCCGGACAAGACCTGGGTGGTCATCGACCACGACACCCCTGCCGGCTCCGTGGCGGTGGCGGAACAGCAGAAGGCCCTGCTGGACTGGGCCAAACAGGCCGGCACGGTCTTCCGCTCCGGCCGGGGCATCGGATACGCCCTGCTGCTGGAGGCCGGCCTGACGCCGGGGGAGATCGTCCTCTCCGGCGGCAGCCATGCGGCTGCGGTGGGAGCCGCCGGGGCCGTGGGCCTGTCCCTGCCGCCGGCGGAGCTGGCCCGTGCCCTGGAGAGCGGGCAGGTCTCCCTGCCCCCGGCGCCGCCGCTGCGTCTGGCGATAACCGGTGCCCTCTCCCCCTACCTCTCCGTCCGGGATCTGGCCTGGACTTTGATTCAGAGCGGCCTGTGCGAGGGAAAAGCCGTCGCCATCCACGCTCCCCAGCTGACGCCTACCCAGGCCATGGACCTGTGCGGCCTGCTGGGCGCCGCCGGAGCGGTGACCGCCTTCTGCTCCGAGGCAGATGTCCCGGCGGACGAGACGGTAGACCTGACCGCCCTCCGTCCTATGGCAGTGCCGCCCGGGGACGAAGGACAGGCTGTTCCCGCCAGCGAAACCGATGGCCTGCGGGTGAACCAGGTGTTCATCGGCGGCTGCGGCGGCGGGAGCCTGGAGGCGCTGCGGGAGACGGCGGCCCTCTGGCAGGGCCGGACTGTGTGCCCCTATGTGCGGGTTATGGTGGCTCCGGCCACCTCCGCCGTCTACGCCCAGGCCCTGGAAGAGGGGCTGATGGACGTTTTCCTGGACGCCGGGGCGCTGGTGATGAACCAGGGGTGCTCCGCCTGCTGGGCTCAGAGCCAGGGACGGTGCGACCAGGCAGAGGTGTTTGTCTCCACCGGCTCCATCAATCGCGCCGGCTGGGCGGGCAAGGCTCACAACGGCATCTATCTGACCTCGGTCCGCCGGGCCGCCCAGGCAGCGCTGTCCGGCAGTCTCTATGAGTCCTGAAAGGAGGCCCGCCATGGAACAGACTTTTCGCGGCCGCATCTGGCGGCTGGGTGACAACATCGACACCGACATCATTATCATGACCAAATATCTGGCCAAGGCCTCCCTGCAGGAGATGGTTCCCCATCTGTTCGAGCCCCTGCGGCCGGAACTGGCGGCCCAGCTGCGGCCGGGGGACGTCATCGTGGCCGGAGAGAACTTCGGCTGCGGCTCTTCCCGGGAGATGGCGGCCTCCGTCTTGAAGACAGCAGGCATCCGCTGCATCATCGCCAAGAGCTTCGCCAAGATCTTCTTCCGCAACGCCATCAACAACGGCCTGCTGCTGATCGAGTGCCGGGACCTGTATGACCACTGCCAGGAGGGCGACACCGTGGAGGTGGAGGTAGGCCGGCAGCTCACCTGCAACGGCACCCCCTATCCCATCCCCGCCCTCAGCCGGGAGGTGCTGGACATTCTCCGCTACGGCGGCCTGGTGCCCCGGATGCGGGCGCTGGACAAGTCCGCCCTGGCCGCTCCCGCCCCCCGGGACACCCTGCGGGACACCCACCGCCCCGGCCACACCCTGGCGGAGCAGCTGCTGCTCCACAACACCGGGGTGGAAGATCTCCGGCCCGGCGACGTGGTGACGGTTCAGGTGGATGAGGCGGTCCTCCACGACATCTACGCCCCCTATATCTTCCAGCAGTTCCGGGACATGGGCTTTGACCGGGTCTTTGACCCGGAGCGGGTCTCCGTCATGGTGGACCACCTGTATCCCACCTGCCTGGACGACGACCCCCGGTGCTTCCGGTACAGCCGCCGGTTCCAGGATGAGTACGGCGTGAAGCGGCTCTACGTGGCGGACGGCATCAGCCACCAGCTGGCCCTGGAAGAGCATCTGGCCGCCCCCGGCAAGATCATCTTCGGCACGGACAGCCACACGACAACCTACGGTGCCGTGGGCGCCTTCGCCACCGGCGTGGGCTACACAGAGATGGCCTCCATCATCGGCAGCGGGCAGCTGTGGATCCGGGTTCCCTCCGCCATCAAGGTGGTGGTGAACGGGACCCTGCCCAAGGGTGTCTTCCCCAAGGACATCATCCTCCGGGTGCTGGGGGACCTGACTGCCGCCGGCGCCATTTACAAATCCCTGGAGTTCACCGGCTCCGCCATCCGTCAGCTCAGCGTCTCCGGCCGGGCGGCCATCGCCAACATGGCGGTGGAGTGCGGGGCCAAGGCGGCCCTGTTCGCTCCGGATGAGAAGACCGCCGCCTTCTGCGGCGTGGACCTGGCGGACTGTGACTGGCTCCGCTTCGACGACGGTGCCCAATACGAGCGGGTGCTGACCTACGAGGCGGACACCTTCACCCCCTATCTCTCCTGCCCCTACGGGGTGGACAACGTGCACCCCATTCAGGACGTGGCGGGCACGCCGGTGGACCAGGTGTTCATCGGCAGCTGCACCAACGGCCGGCTGGAGGATCTGGCTGCCGCCGCCAAGGTGCTGGAGGGCCGCTCCATCGCCCCCTATGTCCGGCTGATCGTGACGCCGGCCTCCAAGGCCGTCTACCGGGAGGCCGCCCGGCTGGGATACCTGAAGACGCTGGTGCAGGCAGGCGCCATGGTGACCCACCCCTTCTGCGGGTTGTGCCAGGGCCGCAGCGGCGGCCTGGTCAGCGGAGATCAGGTGGTCATCGGCACCCACAACCGCAATTTCATCGGACGCATGGGCAGTCCCGCCGCCCGGACCTTCCTGGCAAGCCCGGCAGCGGCAGCGGCCTCCGCGCTGGAGGGCCGCATCGCCGATCCGACACCTTACCTGTAATACCCGGAACGGGCAGGACCCCCGGCCGTGAAATACGGCCGGGGGTCCTGCGATTCAATGGGGTTTGGGCGAGTGTGCGTTATGCCCGGGTGTAGTTCTCCACAAAGTCCAGAATGGTCTCGTTGAACTGCTCCGGGTCTTCCAGAAACATCACGTGTCCCAGGTTCAAAAACTCATGGAAGTAGCAGTTGCCGTTCACCAGGTCCCGGTAGTACCGGCCCATTTTGATGCCGCCTCCGGGAATGGCCTTGCTGTCCGCGCAGCACAGCAGCAGGGGAATATCGATCTTGGGCAGGGTGACGGTGTAGTCCTTGAAGAGGAAGTCATTGTACAGGGCAAAGGCGATGTACACCGGCAGCTTCTTCATCTCTGTGCTGACCCAGTCCTCCACCTCCCGCTCCGGCGGGGTATGGAAGCAGAGGCGGGTAAAGGCCCGGACATAGCCGTCGTGATTTGTCAGGGCGTTTTCCAGTGTGGCGGTCATGGCGTCCATGTTGAAGCCCGCCAGGGAATGTCCATTCCAGGGCTCCGGGGAGAAGGGGTAGAGGGCGGAGTCAATGACGCCGATCTTCTTTAGGTGCTCGTCGCCGAACTGCTCATAATACTCCAGCACCACGCTGCTGCCCATGGACCAGCCCAGCAGCGTCACGTCCTCCAGGCCCAGGTGCTCGATGAGCTCGTGGACGTCCTTGGCACAGCGGTCCATGGTCAGGTTGTGCAGGCACTTGGAGGAAGAGCCGTGGCCCCGCCAGTCCATCAGCACCAGCCGGTGGTTGGCGGAGAGGGCCTCGATGTTCTTATAGAAGAACTTGGATGAGCAGAGGAATCCGTGGAGAATCAGGATGGGATCCCCCTTGTCCCTGCCGTAGTCCTCAAAGTAGATCCAGGCCCCGTCGCTGACCTGGAGGAAATTGTCCTTGCTCTTGATCATGATCGTTCTCCCTTTCTCAGTCTTTCAGCGTGTCGATCTTGGCGTACTTCTCATCATAGTCCTCGCAGAAGAACACCTGGAAATATCCCAGCTTGACCCGGTCCTTCTGGGTGGCGTAGCTGACGCCCACCAGCAGCACCAGGGAGATCAGCCAGGCCGGCAGGAAGGCGTGGACGCCGCCCAGGGCTGAGGCCCACCACGCTTTGGTGGATGGGATGACGCTGGAAACAAAGTATAGGATGACGTATGCAACGAATCCGCCTACCGTGGAGGCAAACATGCCCTTTGCCGTAGCCTTCTTCCAGTACATGCCCACCAGGACGGGGAAGTACCAAGCCGCCGCCAGAGCCGCCAGGGCGAAGTTGATCATGTACTGGGTCAGGGTAGAGGGCTTCAGGGCGATCAGCGTGGCCACCAGGGAGATGCCCAGCACGAAAGCGGTGTTGATGGTGCTCTGGGTCTTGGGGGGTGTGTTGGGCTTCCAGCAGTCCACCACGAAGTCCTTGGCCAGCATGGAGGCGCCGGCCATGGCCAGGCCCGCCAGAGAGGACTGGATAGCGGCGAAGATACCGCAGAAGATGATGCCGCCCATCCAGGAGGGCAGGAGATTGGTGGCGTTGAAGATGGTGGTGTAGTCGGCGGTCTCCAGATTGGGGTTGATGGCCCGGGTCAGGGGGCCGGTGAAGCACATGATGCCCTGGATCAGGGTGAACACGCAGCAGGAGATAATGACACCCTGCTTCAGCTTCTTGTGGTTGTTATAGGTCATGGTGACGGACAGGGCATGGGGCACAGCGCCCAGGCCCACGCCGGCAAACAGGGCCGTGCCCATGGCGTTCCAGAAGGAGAAGCCGGTGTCCGCCTGAATGGCGCCGGGGAAGGCGGTGCCCAGGTACTCCATGGTGGCCTGCACGCTGCCGTACTGGTCCACGTTGTTGGCGATGAGGACACCAATGATGGAGAAGGTGGCGATCAGCATGATGACGCCCTGGATGCAGGCCACCTTGGCCATGGACTTGATGCCGCCGGAGACGGTGTAGATCACGGTGATGACAATGGTCAGCAGGATGCCCAGATAATAGGAGTTGGAGCCGGTGACGGCGGCGAACACCTTGGCGCCGGAGGTGATCTGTCCCACGGCGAAGAAGGTCAGTCCGAAGGCGCCGGTGATGGCCAGGGCCCCCACCACCTTCTTGGACTGGAACCGCAGCCCCAGCAGCTGCTGGAAGGTGACGGCGCCGGTGCGGTCACGGAGAATGGCCACCTTGCGGCCCACGCTGCCCAGACCATAGGCGGCGGTCAGGAATCCGGCGTAATAGACCAGAGCCGCCGTGAAACCCACGGAATAGCCCAGGCCGGGGGCGGCCACCATGGTACCGCCGGCCATGGAGTTTGTGGCGGCGATCATGGCGATGGCAAAGGCGCCCAGTCCGCCGCCTCCCGTCAGGAAGGAGGCCAGGCCGTCCTTGCCGCCCTTCTTGGACTGATACTTGATGTAGAAACCGAAGCCCACGATGACGACGCTGTAGATGGCGAAGATAATCAGCATCACCCGGGATGTGGACGCGGTAACGGAAAATCCGCCCAGATCGTAACTCATGCCTTGTTCCCTCCCTCTTTCTTGCTCTCCTTGTTCTTCTTAAACCGTGCGGTCAGCGGGAATTCCTCCCACTTCATCAGCCAGATCATACCCACCACAAACATGACCAGGTAGATCACGATGGCGCCAGACACCCACATGGGCATCCCCAGGAAGTATTTCATCTCCGCGGGGTCGCCGGTGCCGAAGGCGTACATCCAGATCGTGGCGATCACCGTAGCCACCACGCCCAATACGTGAAAGAACACGGCGTCTTTCTTTCCCGCCTCCAGACGGCGGTCCAGGTTGCCCACCTGGGTGGGGTCATAGTCGGTGCTTTCCAGATCGACGTTTGACAGCTTCTTGTCTTCCATTCAATTTCCCTCCTTCTGAATCCTCTCCCGGCCGGCGATCTCCGGCCAAGCGTCTGCCTTTCCATTAAGCAAACGGCATGCCAAAAAATTATTGGTAATTCTATCTAAATTGCGCTTGCGGATTTGTGTATTTCTATGATATATTAGATTAAAAACCACATGCTTTTCGCAAATTCGCAAAATCTGTTTTTGCGTTTCGGCGAATTGCGAATTTTCAATGTTTTCTGAAAGGAGCGTGACGGCTATGCCGCAATGCCCGGAATCCCGCCCCACCGGCGATCTGGCCACGGATCCGGCGGCGCAGAAGGAATATGAGATGCTGAAGGTCCTGGCCGAACATTACTTTGGCAGCATGATGGTCGTAGATGCCGCCGGGCGGTTCGTCTATGCCAATCCCGGCTGCAGCAAACTGCTGGACATCGATCATGATACGCTGATGCGGATTTCCATCTACGACACGCTTCAGGATTACTGCTGCTCTTCCAGCGCCTCCTCCATCAAAACCCTGGAAACCAGGCAGGAGTGCCTCAGCAACCACACCCTGACCGCCTCCGGCAAGCAGGTGCTGGCCCTGTCCCGTCCTCACTTCGGCCCGGACGGGGAGCTGCGGTACGTCCCCACCTACAGCTGGGACGAGGAAGAGCTGTACACCCTGCTGGAGAAGTTCGACCGGGAGCGGGACAATGTCCGCAACGTCATCCGCTTCATGCAGGCAACCGATAAGACGCCAGACATGATCATCGCCGAGAGCGACTCCATGGTGAAGCTGCTGGAATACGCCGATCACGTGGCCAAGGTGGACAGCACGGTCATCCTGTACGGCGAGTCCGGCAGCGGCAAGGAGATGTTCGCCAAGTACATCCACGCCCGCAGCAGCCGGGCCAGCCAGGTCTTTATCCCCATCAACTGCGCCTCCCTCCCCTCCTCCCTGCTGGAGGAAGAGATGTTCGGCTATGAGCGGGGCACCTTCACCGGCGGCTCCAAGGACGGAAAGATCGGCCTGTTCGAGTTTGCCGACAAAGGCACCATCTTTTTGGATGAGATCGGTGAGATGTCTCTGGAGCTCCAGGCCAAGCTGCTGCGGATCATTGAGACCGGCGAGGTCAAGCGGCTGGGCAGCAACCGGATCCAGAAGTGCGACGTGCGGATCATCGCCGCCACCAACCGGAACCTGCGGGAGATGGTCCAGGAGAAGACCTTCCGGGCGGACCTGTACTACCGGCTGAACGTGCTGACCATCCACGTGCCGCCCCTGCGGGAGCGGGTGGCGGATATCGAGCCGCTGGCCCGTCACTTTGTCCAGCTCTTCAACAAAAAGTATGGCTTTACCAAACACTTCTCCCCGGCCCTGATCCGGGCGCTGGAGCGGTGGTCCTGGCCGGGCAACGTCCGGGAGCTGCGGAACTCCGTGGAGCGGATGATGGTGGAGAGCCGGACGTCCATCATCGACGTGGACGCCTTCCGGGAAGCACTGCCGCCGCGGGAGGCGGACAGCGGAGATCCGCCGGAGCTTCTGCCCTATCAGCAGGCCATGGAGGCCTATGAGCGGACGTATCTCTCCGCCGTGGTGGAATCCTGCGGCGGAAATCTCCGAGAGGCGGCGGCCAGGATGGAGCTCCATCTGTCCACGCTGTACCGGAAGATGGAGAAGCTGGGACTGAAGCCGTCCCGCTCCGCCGGTCGCAGCCAGGATGGTGAAGATTCCGCCGCCCAAAACGGGTGAGAAAAAGCTGGCATGAAGATTGCTTAAATAATTTGATGCGGTGCTGTGTACCGCCGGAGAGAAGGAAACGGTTTTGCTGGAAAATCTGCTGTTCAGTCTCAACATGAGCCTGCCCCTTTTTATCGTCATGGGGCTGGGCTGTGTCCTGACCCACAAGGGTTTTTTTACAGAGGACTATATCGCCCACACCACCAATCTGGTGTACTACGTGCTGCTGCCCGGGAAGATGTTTCTGGACATCGCCACCAGCGACCTGCGGGCCGCCTTTGACGGCAGGTACGTGGCGGTGACCGTGACAGGCGTCCTCATCCAGTTCGCTCTGGCCTGGGTGCTGGGCTGCCTGCTGTGCCGGGACCGGAGCAAGCAGAGCGCCTTCTCCCACGCCAGCTACCGGGGCAATTTCGTTTACCTGGGCACGGCGCTGCTGCAGAACATCTACAGCACCGCTCACATCCCCAGCGCCACCGTGATCCTGACCCTGGTGATCCCGCTGTACAACATCCAGGGCGTCATCCTGATGACGCTGAAGGAGCGCAAGGGCCGTATCCAGCTGGGCTCCCTGCTGCTCACCATTCTCAAAAACCCCATGATTCTGGCGGCCCTGGCGGCCCTGCCCTTCGCCTACTTCCAGATCGACCTGCCCTTTGTGGTCTCCGAAAGCCTGGGGTACTTCCAGTCCGCCACCAACACCATGGCACTGCTGGTGGTGGGCGGCAGCATCCGGCTCAGCGCCCTGAAGAGCGACCTGCCGCTGCTGATGCGCCTCTCCGCTGTCAAGCTGCTGCTGATGCCGGCCATCTGGGCGGTCATGGGCGTAGCCGCCGGACTTTCTCCGGAGCAGCTGGTCACCCTGATCATCGTGGGCGCCATGCCGGCGGCGGTCAACGTCTACATTATCACGGACAAGATGGGCGGCGACGGTGAGCTGGCCTGCAGCGCCGTGGTGGTGACCCATCTGGTGTCCCTGTTCACCATGACGGGCATCGTCTTTGCCATGCGTACGGTAGGACTCATATAGCGGGTATTTTGTAACGTTTTGCAACCTGTCACGTGTTACATAAAACGCATCCTGCAACTTCTCCGGCCTTCAAGCGTATCCTCCGCAGGTCCTGTCTGCGGATCGAACGATATCCTGTCAATCAGCAAACATGGAAAGGAGTTTTTCACGATGAATTTGCCGAAACACGTAGAACTGATTGAGGTCTGCCCCCGGGACGGATTCCAGAACGTCCACGACATCATTCCCTTTGAGGGAAAGGTGGCTATCATCAAAAAGCTGGCCGAGGCCGGCTTCAAGCGGCTGGAGATTGTCTCCTTCGTCAGCCCCAAGGCCATCCCCCAGATGGCCGACGCCAAGGACGTGGTGGCCGCTGTGAAGGACACCCTGAAGGAGCACGGCGTCCGCACCGTGGCCCTGGTCCCCAACGCCCGGGGCGTGGAGACCGCCGTGGAGTGCGGCATTGACGAGCTGACCTATGTCATCAGCGTCAGCAAGGCCCACAACATGGCCAATGTCCGCCGGACGCCGGAGGAATCCATGGAGCAGTTCAAGGCCCTGATCCAGGAGTACGGCCACAAGATCGACTTCCGCCTGGCCCTGGCCACGGCCCTTGGCTGCCCCTTCGGCGAGGAGATCCGCACCGAGCGGGTGGCGGAGATGGTGCAGTTCGGTCTGGACCTGGGCTGCAAGGAGATCTCCATCGCCGACACGGTGGGCATGTCCAATCCCAAGCGCACCTATGACCTGATGCAGGCCCTCACCGCTCAGTTCGGTGCCGACAAGTTCGTCATGCACCTCCACGACACCCGGGGCCTGGCCCTGGCCAACACCCTGGCCGCCATGGAGCTGGGCGTCCACAAGTTTGAGACCGCCGCCGGCGGCCTTGGCGGCTGCCCCTTCGCCCCCGGCGCAGCTGGCAACGTGGCCACGGAGGACACCCTGAACATGATGAGCGAGATGGGCATCGAGACCGGCATTGACAACGATGTGCTCCATGAGGCGGTGCTGCTGGTCCAGCAGTACGTCCACGCCCCCATCGTCAGCCATCTGACCCCCCTGTACAAGAAGGATCCCAGCGTGTAAACACGGTTCTCGTGGAAACGCCCCCGCCGCGCCGGCGCCGCGGGGGCGCTTAGCGCCTCCCCCCGGATAGGGGGTTTCGTTTTTCGGAA